>JABAOE010009965.1_pt1 | contig 11272 bp, 13 predicted proteins | sample 7062141 | NCBI WGS metagenome assembly JABAOE01 (sample SAMN14538627, study PRJNA623070) | marine sediment metagenome | biome: marine biome [ENVO:00000428]; feature: marine pelagic biome [ENVO:01000023]; material: deep marine sediment [ENVO:00002113] | place: India: Gulf of Khambhat ...
TAAATATATGCAAAATATTCCCATATTAAAGGGCTTGACAGCTATTTTGTCTGATCAGGCCTCGAGCCTGAGCCTCTTTTGCTTGTCGTAGAGCAGATGAATAATGCCGTCCGCAAGCCCGATGCTTGGAACATAGAGCTCTTTTATGTCGGCCCATTTAAGCGTTTTTAGGAATATTTTTGTCGCGGGAATAATCACGTCAGCCCGGTCGGGCCTGAGGTTCAGCTTCGAGATCCTGTCCTCATAGCTGAATGAGTTAACCAGATCGGATACCTTCTTAATATTCCTGAACGACAAAAACTCGCCGTCCTCTTTCAACGACATTTTCAGTATTTTGTTTATGTTTCCCCCGGTTCCAATACCTTTAATAGAAGGGTAGTCGGCTGTGCTCACTTTAATCCATGTTTTCATCCGCTGCCATTCGCTCTTGGGCACCTGCTCCTCAAGCAGCCTCACCGTTCCAAGCTGAAACGAGCCCGAGTCCACTACCACAGATCCCGATATAAGAGTTAGCTCCGTGCTTCCGCCGCCCACATCTATGTATAGATAGTTGCCGTTTCTATCGAGCTGCTCCGCCACATGGTTCGAGTATATGATCTCGGCCTCTCTTTGGCCGTCAATAATCTGAAGGGTTATGCCTGTTTCCTGTTTGACTGCATTCACGATGTCGTGCGAGTTCTCAGCCTCTCTCATAGCAGCGGTTGCCGTTGCCATATAGTCAAAAGGGGCATAGGCTTCAATCAGGTACTTAAAAGCGAGCATAGTTTTAATCAGGCTGTCCGCTTTTTCGTCGCTTATTTTCCGCTTTACGAATGAATCCTCGCCCAGTCTGATAGGAACCCTGAAAAGCGAGTCTTTTTTGAAATACGGCTCGTCCTGGTTCTCAAAAACCTGAGCAAACAAGAGCCTTACGGCGTTTGATCCGACATCAATTGCTGCAAATTTCAATTATCTATCCACTAATATAAGAAGTGAAACCATGGTCTGACCAATATATGGCGTTTGTAATTTAGGTTTCTATTCTACCTTACTCAAGTAAAAAAACACCATCATGCGGCTGAATTTTTCATCACAAAGCATCAGATTGTCATGCGGGAGGCTGTTTCTAACTACCTCAAGCGCCTTGTCTTTAGAAACCGTACTGACATCCTCTTTATTTCTCACCAGTTTCAGATTAGCTTCATCAGGAAAAAGAGAACGAAGTCTTAATGATGCCGTATTAAACTGCTCGTCCGAGCCGTCCCCCTCTAGAGACCACTCCATATTGTCCCGCATCCATATCTCAATCCTCAGCTTGCTTCCGGAGTCTGTCTCTGTGCTCATATGCGCTACTCTTTTTCGTGAAGGACAAATGCTGAGGTGTGCACTTCAATTTTATCCTCATCGCTAAATACAAAAGTGTCCGAGGCGAACGGGATCTTATAGCCGTCCGACTCCGCGTGCCAGATCACATATCCAATGTTGTCCTCTACAACTTTCTCATGAAGATGTATGTCGGATCCGGGCGGGAGTATCTCTGTGGTCAGGTTAACGTACAGATCCCGAATCTCATCAAGGCCTTTTAGAACTGCGTTTGGAATAATTAATACGGACTCGTCCGTGTAGTCCTCGAGTATCCCCTCTACGTCCGCATCTCCGATTGAATGTATATGGTGGTCAAGTGTAACTTCCGACATTGCTCTCTCCTGTGCTGGGTTTTGTTTATAGAATATAACACACACTATAAATTTCTAAGAAACGACGTAGCCTTATCTGTCACCCTGAACTTGTTTCAGTGTCTCGCTTTTGCCTTTAATCCTTCCCGACATTACAGAAATCGCGTTAAGAAATTAATGAAACGTAGGCGTGAAATCTTACGCGGGGGTGTGGGTAGTATTGTAAGATTTAGCCGTAGTAAATTAATTTTAGTGATTTCTGTACAGGAGGGTGATTTTTGGTTCTTTTCATCATTGAAAAGAACGAAAACAAATCAGTTAATGAATTTTGCTTCTTTTGGTCATCCAAAAGTAGGATAAATAACCCAATCGGTGCGGGGAGCCCCCCGCGGTGCTAAAGCGGAAGCATTTTGGTGGGCTTGCCGAATATCCACAACATTTCGTTGCCGCCGCGCTGTATCTCGTAGGGAACTTTCTTAATTTTAACGGTGTAGCCGTCCCGGGTCAGCTCGTCTATAAGCGGGTCTATATAAGGGGAGCGGTTCAACATTAGGTCAAGGAGCGGAAAAATCCTCACATCATCCGAGACTCTCAGCATCTCATACACAGCAGCTTTATGAAAATTGTAGTCATAGTGGTCCGAATACAGAAATAGAAAATGCGAGCATAGCGCAATATCAAAAGCGCGATCTTGAAACTCGAGTGCAGGAAGCTCGCCTGTGAGATACCGGCCCTCTTTTTTGCCTGTCTCGAAGTCGCCGGTGAATTTTGAAAGCGCCTCGCGCCTGTGGTCCCTCAGGTCATCGGGCGACATATGGTAAGTCCACGTCCAGTCTCCGGGAGTATTGCGCACCTGCTCGACAATGTTGTCAAACACCTTGTCGAACTTGCGTACTATGTCTTTTGCAGTGAAAAAATAGATCGGGTCAACAGAGACAACCGTTTTACCCATCCTGCGCATCTCGGCGTTGAAGCTCGCAGGTCCGTCACCCACGCCCACTATGCGTTTGTTAAGATCGCTCTTTGAGAGATTAAACATGAGCCTATACTCATCAAACGACCTCCCAAGAGGTACTACTTCCTTCAGCTTCACACCCATGGGTTTATTATTAAACCCCGGCACAGGGAAAAATCAAATGTTATCTAGTTGCAGAATTCATTGATTACGGGATCTGCCTCTTCGTAGCCCATTTTTTTAGCTTTATTTAAGTCTTTGCAGCCCGATTCTTTGTTATCCATCAGCACTTTTGAAAATCCGCTTCCATAATATGCCTCGGCATTTTCAGGCTGCATCTCAATCACCATAGTGAAGTCGGATAAAGCGCCCTCATAGTCCTTTTCCACCCCTCTGATTCTTCCCCTGCTTATATATGCCTCGGCAAATCTGGGATTGAGCTCTATTGCCTTGTCAAAATTCTCCAGTGCCTCAGGGTATTTTATCATGTTGTAGTATGAGAGCCCTATGTTGTAGTATCCAAGGGCAAATTTAGGGTTTAGCTTCACTGCCTGCTCGTAGTCTTTAATAGCTTCTTGGTATTTTCTCAGGTTAATATATGCGTTGGCTCTATTGTTGTAGGCCAAAAAGAGCCTGGGGTCCATAGCAATAGCCTTAGTGTAATCCTCAATTGCCCCATCGTAGTCTCCCATGTTGTCCTTTGCGTTTGCACGGTTGAAATAGACAATAACTAGGTTCGGATCGAGCTTTATTGCTTTGTCGAACTCAGCTATTGCTCCTTTATAGTCTCCTTGCTCGCTCATATGGTTGCCAAGGTTGTTGTAAGCCATAGCTAATTTCGGGTCTAGCGCAATAGCTTTTTTATAGTCCGCAATAGCGCCCTCAGCATCTCCCAGGTCTTTTTTTGAAGTGCCCCTGTTGTTGTATGCCATTGCATAGCCGGGATCCAGCTCAATAGCCTTATCGTAGTCCTCGATAGCTCCTTTTTTATCTCCGAGCTCATCTCTTATGTTTGCCCTGTTGTTAAATGCAATTGGGAATCTATCGTTGAGCTCAATTGATTTATCGTAGTCCGAAAGCGCTCCCTTATAATTTCTCAGCTCGCTTTTGATGAGTGCGCGGATGTAATAAGCTTCAGCGGATTTCGGGTCTTTCTTAACGGCCTTATTTAAATCTTCAAGCGCTGCCGCGTAATTTCCCGCTTCAGCCTTGGTAATTCCCTGGTTTATATACTGTCTTGCTGTCTGAGAGTGCGCAGCAAGCGGAACTAAGACCAAAACAAATAATAGTACTAGTGATAGACGCTTCATATATAGAACTCCTTTTATCTTTATTTGAATTTCACAGGTATGAGAAATTATATCGGATAAAATCTAATTGCAGTATTGATTTATATAATTTTTTGCTCTCTCGTATCCAAGATCAAGTGCTGTCTGCAGGTTATTGCAGCCGTTCTCCTGCTCTCCCGACTGAAGCTCAGCCAGCCCCAGCACGGCGTATGACTCTCCGTAAAACGGGTATTTATCTATTGCTGTACGGCTGTCTTCAATGGCCCCCTGGGTATTGCCTAGCTTCAATTTGGCAAAGGCTCTGGTCGTATAGGCCTTATCGTGATAGGGCTTCATCCGAATTACTTCATCAAAGTGCTCAACCGCGGCCTCCCAGTCCCCCTTGTGCCCGATTATAAGGCCCTGTCTGTGAACCTCGCCATGGGGTGTGGTCAGGAGCAGAATAATTATTACAAATGCCCTTATTAGTAAAAAAACAAAAACCGCTCCTACTATTATGAATATCCACTTCTTCATCTTACCTGCTCACCTTAAATCTCAGTTTAGCATAAAATGTGTGAAATATGGATAGCATTCAATATTTTAATATTTGTATATAGATTGTATATATAGTATTTACAAATAAAAACATTAGCAGTAAAATTGTGTATAGGTGGCGGGATACATAATATCCTAAGAAACAATTTAGCTAAACTAACTTTGTCTATAACAGCCAGGGCCTGGCGGTCCCTGGTTATGAATTAAACTGAGCCAAATAAAAACATAAGGAGGGAGTAAAATGAGGAACTTAAATCTCATTTTGGTGTTTGTATTGGCGGTAGGTTTTTTCTTTGCTTTAAGCGGTGATGCGAGTTCGCAGTCCTGCCAGGCTAACTGTGGCATGGACCTCAGAGATAACATAGGATGCTGTATAGATGACGGATTATTGTCCGAATGTATCCCTTGCTGCGAAGAAGGGAGATTATGCCGTCCAGGTCAAATCCGTTGTTCTGTATTAGATCAAATTGAGACAATGAACGAGTGTATATCTGTTGTAACGGGTATTCATTCGGATTGTGTGGATTTCTGCAAGAGTATCATTATTATTCGATAACTGATCTGCTATGGCCTCACAGCCCATGCGGATATTTTAAGCTCTCCGGTCTCAGTGCCCCGCACAACTGTTACAAATCTTGAGCTGTCCGCAAAAGGCCTAACAGGGACAATTTCGATGTTTGAATAGTTTCCGCCAAGGGTGGTCTGTGCAGTTTTCTTGAGGTCTTCGTTCCATGTAATTATATGCAGGCGGGGTTTGCCCTGGTCTTTTGTGAGCAGCTTCTTGAAAGTGCCGTAGCCGTTATGAGCCGTTACAATCTCGGCATCAACATTCTGTAGGTTAAAGAACAAATTGCTGATATCTACTGTCCTGGCTATACCGTCCGAGGGGCCGATCTGGTGCTCGGCTTCCCGGGTGGGATGGTTGTCTATAGGGGCGGAGCCGCCTACCCGCTCATATCTCCATCGTATTACTTTCAGAAGCCCTCCCGCAACAAGGCGCCTGTGGTTGCCGTGCGGCCCCGTGCGCACTCCGATAGGACCGTCGTTGGACAGTGTGACTGTATAGACATCGCCCGCGAAGGCAATCCCGGCAGTTTTTCCCGCCATAATTTCTCCGCCTGTTCCCATGCCGCCTCTTCTGTGAATTTGAGGGTTTGACTCGGTAAAACTTATCAGCCGCAGCTTATTATCAGCGTCTTTTACCAGAGTGGAGATTATATAGTCCGGTCCCTCGGCGCTTGAAATGTCGATCTGCTTCGCGGTGCCGTAGATCTTGGTCGGCGGCGCTCTCAGATTACCGTCGGAAGTGACCTTCCACTCAGCCACAGTTAGTTTGTTATTGTTATTTATTGATGCTGTAAATACTCTGTTGTTGAAGGGGGAGTTTTGCGTAAAAGCGCCTTCGCCGCCTATCTCCACATCTTCTATTGAGCCTCCGACCTTTGTGCCCCGCCTGGTGATAGTTCTTCCGTTTCCGCTGATATCCCATACAATGAGCCTCAGCTTGTTACCGCTATCGCGCACTGCAGTCACTACGCGGTTTTTTGAAACCCTTGTTATATCAACCCGCTTAACCGTGCCGTCTGTCGCTTTGTTTGCCAGCAAGTTTAGGTTGCTGCTGCTGTTGAGCTCCCAAACCATGAGTCTGAGCTTGTTCTCACTGTCGCGCATGGCGATCACGAACCGCTCCGAAGGTCTGAACATACTCGAAGGGGGGTCCCCGGGAACCATGCTGTACTTCGAGATAAGACTCACTACTGAATAATCAGATACCTCCCCGCGTTTGACCTCGCTTAATTTTATAATCCTGTCTGCAGATGCAAAAGGTGCGGCTACTATGAATACTAATATTATTAGGAATAGAGATTGTATATTTTTGTACATGATAAGCTGACCGCCTCCAGCTATTCCTTGATTCCCAGCGTAAAGTATTTAATATGCTAAGTCAAGGCATTTTTACAGCATCAGTCTTTTATCTTCAGGCTCCTTTTTAGTACTACTTTTTGCTGTTCCACAAGGTCTTGAATACTATATTTATCCAGCACCCCTAAGAACGAAAGGAGCCCTTCGTTTAAAACATGTCTTAGCTTGCAGTCTGTTTCAATCACACAATTATTAGTAACAGTATTAGTAACAGGATCAAAACATTCAACCAATTTAAAGTCTTCTTCAGTCTTTCTTACTATTTCACCGACAATAATTTCAGAAGCCGGTTTAGCTAAAAACAGTCCGCCGCCTCTTCCCGTATTTGTCTTAAGATAACCTTGCTTCGATAAATTATGCACCACTTTCCTCAAGTGCTCCTTTGAAATACCGTAGCTGTCGGATATCTCGCTTATAGTGCATTTACTGTTGCCTTTCAAAGCAAGATAAATAAGTACCCGAAGCGAGTAATCACTATATAAAGTCAGACGCATAAAAATAATCTCCAGTAACCCTTACTTCCCTAACTCAAATGGGATAGTTGCCTGTGTGTAGAACCAGTCCAGCTGGTCCTCACCATCGAACACTGCTTCGACGCCCCCAGCCCCAAAGAAATGAGAATATCCTGCCTGCAGCACCAAATATTCAAGGACTTTGAAGCTGAGAGTTATGTCAACCTCTCCGCCCAAAAAGCTTTCTATATCATTTCCCGGAAGGGGATTTCTAAATGCATATCCAAATGCGGAATCATTGAACGGACCTGAGCCGCCTATCCATACCTCATCATCCGAGGCCAGCCAGAAGAGGTGTCCGTCGAGTCCGAAAAACACTCTTTTGTGCGGTTTTAACAATATCTGGTTATAGAGATCCACTATGTTGCTAAATGCTGTTGTATCCGCATATCCATACCATTTGTGATTTGTCGGAACCATATTGAAGAATGTGCCGTTATCCGAGTCATCGGGATCCCCGTCGCCGGATGCGTAAGCTAGTCCGACCCTAAACCACGGCTTCCATGGTGTGGAAGTGAACTGGTAGCCAAGCTCAGCTATAAATGCAAGCGCCCTTTGGTTCTCTATACCAAAATCGCCAAGCTGAAATGCAAACCATAGAATTGTGTCCAGCTCGCCTGCTCCCATAGGGTATGCGCCTGCCATACTGACGCCCGTTGCATTGATTTTTAGATCGTCCCCTGCAAGTGCGATTGCCGGTCTGCGGTTATCAAAATAGAAGTAATTGAACAGCTGAAACTGCGTGTTTTCTACTAAAACTCCTTCTTTTACTGTGAGTGCTCCTCCCAATACAACTACAGTGTCCAGGTCCTTCCATAGTCCGTCAGTAATATCGAAGCCTCCGAACGTGACATTGGCTCCCATCAGGTTTACGTCGAACATCTCATTACTCCAGCCTCCGCTGCCGCCGTCAAATCTTCTTCCGATAAGGGTCCAGTCCCAGTTCCCGATGAGTCTCTCTGATAGTCTCTTTTTGATAACCCAGTTAAGCTTCGGCGAGTCTTTATAGAGAACCTGTCCGCCGTCTTTGAATCCGATTCTTCCACCCTTTAGATAGAATCCCCTTAAGTTTTTTAGGTGAATGTAGGCTTCCACAAACTGAAAATTGCCAGGGCTGGTTTTTTCGTCACTCGCATCAAAGTAGAGCACACCCGGACCAAACGCGCCGTTCTCCGGCAAATTAAAGGCTTTAACACCTTGTCCCATAACGTGAAACGCAATGTGCTCCCACTCTAAGTTTATATACGCCCTTGCTCTTATTAGGAAAAAGTCATATGTACGATCAGTATCAGAGTCCTGCTTTTGAAATGTGTTCCAGAGTTCGTTTCTTAAGTTTATGTTTACTCCGCCGCTTACGTGCTTCTTTATATTCTCTGAGAACGTCTCTGAAAAGCTAGGTTCAACTTGCAGCATCCCAATTAATAAAGCTAAGGTGATTGTACAGAAAGCTTGTCCTCTCATTCTAACATCCTCCCTGATGATAACATCATACACATACATATGATGTATTTTATATACATCATAACATAAAATTGCGCAGCCATATAATAGTTGCATTTAGAGAGCCTTTTCGTTAGGATTTGGATATCAAATCATTGGGCGAGGTGATATCTTGAAAAACTATTCTCTAGCCTTATTATTTCTAAGCATTATTATGGTTTCCGGCATAAGTCAGGCCGAATCGGAATCAAAAGGGGATATTGAATCCACTGTCGAGCAGAGCATTATGACTAGGAACTCGGGCAACAGAGCCCTGGCCGGCCAGCTCTACGCAAAAGACGTAACTTATAACCTCGTCGACCAGGTTCCTCCGGTGCTAAAAGGGGTTGATGAGATCATGAACTACTATGATTTCCTCAGAACCGCATACCCGGATATGAAATATGAGGTCAAGCACATGACTGTGGACGGGAATAAGGTAATAGCCCAGACCACGTTCACAGGGACCAACACGGGGCCTAGAGGCGATCAGCCCCCGACTGATAAAAAAGTGACATTCTCATCCGTATCAATCTTCGAGCTGACCGGCGGCGAGATATCGGAGGTTTGGGTCTATACAAACAAGGCAGCGATATTCAGACAGCTGGGAATGACCGAGATTCCCGATGTTGATAGTAAATAGATAAGGATATGAGGAGGCAAGTACAATGAAAAAATATTTATTATTGTCCTTTCTTATTATTTTAACGATAGCCGGTATACAGTCCTCAGCAGTCGAGTCGGACAGCTCGAAAGAGGAGCTTGTTAAAAAGAGCATAGAAGTGTGGAATACCGGAAATGCGGAGCTGGCGGAACAGATATTTACCAGTGATTTTACATATAACATGCTTGATTTTGCTAATCCGCAGCTAAATGGCGTGCAGGCTGTCTTAGATTACTCTCAGTTCTTGAGAACCGCCTATCCGGATATGAAATATGTTCCCAACTGGATGATTGTTGAGGGCAATACGGTTATAACCCAGATGACTTTTGAAGGAACCAATACAGGCCCTAGAGGGGATGCAGCGCCTACTAATAAAAAAGTGGTGGTTCAATCTATCTTAATATCTGAAATCAAAGACGGGAAAATCTCTGAAGAATGGGTCTATACAAATGAGGCCGCAATCTACAGGCAGCTCGGGATGACAACTATACCATAGATGGTATATATTATTTGATCTCGAAAGCGACAGATTACGATGGCGATTTACGGACCTAAACTGGAAAATCCTACTGCTGTACCGGATCTGCTTACAATTGGGCTCGATACAAAGAGTGATGAGCATGCTCTGGTATCGCTGGACACACAGCTCACATGGGCAGAGCTGGAGGAGTCCACAGCGCGTCTTGCAGCAGGCTACCTTGCGCACGGGCTTGTGCCCGGTGACCGCATTGCGTCCCTTATGCCCAATAGAGTATCGCTTCTTGTCCACTACCTTGCCTGTTTTAAAGCGGGACTAGTCACTGTGCCTCTTAACTATAGATATATGTCGCCCGAGATCGACCATGCCCTTGAAGTGAGCGGGGCCAGGGCGCTTGTTGCCCATGCAGAGCGCAGCGAGGATATCACGGCCTCCAGGCTCGCGCCTGAGCTTCCGGTTGGCATAATCACTCACAGCACAAAGGATAAAGAACTTGCAAGCTTGGAGAAAATGCTGTCAGCAGACGTACCGGATATGGATTTACCCGTTCCCGACCCCAATAGTCCTGCCGCCATATTCTTTACATCCGGCAGCACTGGGCCCGCAAAGGGGGTCACACACACACATGAGTCCCTAAGGTGGATGATTGGAAGCGCTGCCGCCGGGTTTGAATTCACTGAGCAGGATACACTCCTGCCCGGCTCGTCCATTTCACATTTAGGAGGGTTCATCTTTTCCTTTGCGGCTTTGTCGGTCGGCGCAAGAGCGCTTGTCGCAAGAAGGATAGACCCCGACGAGATCATTCCCTTGCTTAGAACATACCGGCCGACCGTACTCTGCATGATTCCGGCCGCGCTTTTTAAAGTGATCAGAGACCATGGAGCCACAAAAGATGACTTCTCGTCACTCAGATTGTGCAGGGCAGGGGCAGACACCGTCCCGCTCGAGCTTGATAAAGAGTATATGGACCTGACCGGTCATCCGATTGATGAGGGGTACGGCTCAAGCGAGATGGGACTTGCAGCGCTGAATCCTCCCTCTGGTCTGATTAAGATCGGATCTATCGGCCTTCCTGTGCCGGGCTTTGTTTTTGAGTTGAAAGACGATACGGGCAATGAGGTCCCGGCCGGTGTGGACGGAAACGCCTGGGTAAAAACTAAAAGCATTATGTCGGGCTACTGGGAGAACCCCGAGGCCACAAGTCAGGTTCTTGTTGACGGGTGGTTTGACACGGGTGATGTGCTTTCGGCCGATGAAGACGGCTATCTGCATTTCAGGAGCCGCAAAAAGCAGATTATCGTTCATGACGGCTCAAACATAAGCCCCATAGAGGTGGAGGAGTCCCTTTTGGAGCACGAGTCGGTTGAGCTTGCGGGCGCTGTAGGCGTGCACGATACTATGCACGGGGAGAACGTGCGCGCATTCATTACTCTTAAGGAAGGCGCAGAGGCTCCGAAAATTATGGACCTAATTAAGTTTTCAAGACAGCGCATAGGGTACAAAGCCCCTGAGGATATAGTCATCCTAGATGAAATGCCCCTTAACCCGACAGGGAAAATAGACCGGGTGAAACTAAAGCAGATCGCCGAAGATAAGCACTCCCATAGGTAGAATTTTCCCCCATAATCTAGGGTCTCGCTTTTGTCTTTGTTTTTGTATTTGCTTTTAATATTTCCCGACATTAGAACAATCGCGTTAAGAAAATAAATTGCCGAGCGTAAAGAAACGATTTGTAGCGAAGCGAAATTAAATCGTTTTAGCGAGAAGATTTATTTTTAGC
>JABAOE010045523.1_pt1 | contig 11272 bp, 7 predicted proteins | sample 7062141 | NCBI WGS metagenome assembly JABAOE01 (sample SAMN14538627, study PRJNA623070) | marine sediment metagenome | biome: marine biome [ENVO:00000428]; feature: marine pelagic biome [ENVO:01000023]; material: deep marine sediment [ENVO:00002113] | place: India: Gulf of Khambhat ...
GCCATCTCGCGCACCTTGAGCTCGAGCGCGTCGTCGCCCTCGCCGGTGCTGCCGAAGTTGTCCCCGGCCCAGCCGCCGACGTGGGTGAGTAGATCGCGGACGGTTGCGCGCGCCGAGGCATCGGCATCGGCGACACGGAATTCGGGAAGGTACGTCCGCACCGGCGCATTCAGATCCAGCTTGCCTTCGTCGGCAAGGCGCGCGAGCAGCGTGCCGGTGAACGTCTTGGTGATCGACCCGATCTGGAACAGCGTGGTGTCGGTGACATCGAGCGGATGGTCGACGTTGGTGACGCCCAATGCGCAGGTGAACGTCTTGCCCCCGACCGACAACCCGACGGCGGCCCCGGGTACGCCGTAGGCGTCCATCTTTCCGGCAACGATGTCGCAGAGGCGACCGAACTTTTCGGCCAGCGGAGGTTCGTCAGGCTTCTCGTGGTACCGCCCGAGGACCGGGCGACCCGGGAACGCGCCCTCGACGATTTCCCCGTCGCGCACGACCGCGACACCCGAAACGAGGACGTGCTCGATGCCGCTGGAGTAGTCCAGCCCGTCGAAGCTGGCTTGGTCGATCACGGTGTCCGGGTCGAACACGACGAGATCGGCATCGCTGCCGACCTGGATGCGGCCCTTGCGTTTCATCGCGGGCGCGATGCGTTCCAGTCGCTGCGCCGGCATCAACGTCATTTTCCGCAGTGCCGTGGCCAGGTCGAGGGTGGAGCGCTCGCGAACGTAACGGCCCAAGACGCGGGCGAACGTGCCTGCGGATCGCGGGTGCGCCCCCGGGTTGTAGGGCATCGCGTCGGACGCGATCATCACGAGCGGGGTGCGGATGGCCAGTTCGATCATCTCTTCTTTCATCAAGTGGATGATCACGATGCCGCCCTCGGCGTAGTGCTCTTCGAAGGTCTCCCGCGTCAGCCGCTCCCCGGTCTCTTGGAGTTGCAGGTCGCCGTAGGAGATCCCGAGCTTGTCCTGCCATCCCTCGTCGAAGATCGCCGAGTCAATCGTCGTTGAAGCCGCGGTGTACGGGTAGGCCTCGGTGGTGACGTCGAGCCCGCGTCGCCGCGCCCCCTCGATGAGTCCCAGGATCTCGGGCGTCGCGTCGAGCGACATGCTGTTGATGTGCACGATGTGCAACGGGGCGCCGGTTGCGGCTGCATCGGCGATGACTTCCTGCATCGCATCGATCCCCATCGCGCGGACGTGCGTGTAGATCGGCGCGTCCCGGCGAGCGGCAAGGCGAAAGACTTCGAGGATCTCTTTGCGTGTCGCGCCGGGGTAGTACTGGTGCGCGACCCCGAAACCCAGCCCGCCCTCGCGCAGCCCTTGATCCAACCGGCGGCGCATGGCGTCGATGGCTTCATCGGGCAGGCTCGAGTTTCTGACCCGATCGAAGAGTTGAATCTTGTTGGAGTCGACCAACGGCTCGTCGGCGATCGCCGCCGCTTTGAGGGCCGGTTCCAGTCGGCGAATCTCGTCCTGAAGATCGGGCATCACCAACGCGCGAATCTCACCGTGCGACACCGAGGCCCCGTAGTGGAGACGCATCTTGCCTTCGCGGGATCCGAGCCAGTCGGCGATGCGCCCGAGTCCACCTTCGAGTTCGAGCGCTGTGGTCACCCCGTCACGAACGCGGTAGCGGATCGCGTCGTCGCTCAGTCCGTGGGCGTGCAGGTCGATGAAGCCGGGCGCCACGACCAGGCCGCTGACGTCCAGGACCTCCCCGCCCGTTGGCGGATCGCTCGTGACGTCGGTGATCCGCCCGTCCTNNAACGACGAGACCCCGGGCGTCGATCACGGTCGCACCTTCCAGCGGGCTCTCCGAAATCGCGACGACCTTGCCGTCGCGGATCCCGACGCTGCGGACGCCATCGAGGCCGGTTTCCGGATCGATCACGCGGCCGCCGGAGAGAACGACGTCGTACGACTCCTCCGCCCCCAGCGGAGCGAACATCGCAAACAGGGCGATGACAAAGGCAAATCTCGATCCCATGAAGCACCCCTCTTCTCGAAGACGCCTCAGTCTAGTCCAAGTGCCAGCGCGCGGATTTCCTTTTGGTAGACTGCGTCGAGGATGACGGGACCGCCGATCGACGACGACGAGACCCTGGCGGAAGACTACGCGGACTGGTCGCCCGACACCCCGGTGGCGGAGTTCGTCGGGAACTACAGGATCCTGCAAAAAGTCGGAGCCGGAGGGATGGGCGAGGTCTACGAAGCCGAGCAGGAACGCCCGGTGCGGCGGAGGGTTGCGCTCAAGCTGGTGCGGCTGGGAATGGACACCCGCCGCGTCCTGACCCGCTTCGAGCTCGAACGCCAGGTGCTCGCGCGACTGAACCATCCGAACATCGCGAGCGTCTACGATGCCGGAGCGACCGAACACGGGCGGCCGTTCTTCGCGATGGAGTTCGTCCAGGGAATTCCCATCGCCCGGTTTTGTGACACGCACCAACTGACGACTCGGAAACGGCTCGAGCTGTTCATCCAGGTGTGCGACGGCGTGCAGCACGCGCACCAGAAGGGGATCATCCACCGCGACATCAAACCGNNCACCGCGACCTCAAGCCGTCGAACGTGCTGGTCGCGATCCAGGACGACAAGCCGGTGCCGAAGATCATCGACTTCGGCGTGGCCAAGGCGATCGACGATCGCATGCCGGAGCACGCCGCACGAACCGAGATCGGTAAGGTCGTCGGTACGCCCGAGTACATGAGTCCCGAGCAGGCCGATGCCAGTGTGCTGGACATCGATACGCGCACCGACGTGTATTCACTGGGTGTCGTGTTGTTTGAACTGCTGGTCGGCTCGCTGCCGGTGGACCCCAAGCCGTTGCGCGGCACGAGCCACGCCGAGCGATCCAAGTTGATCCGCGAAACACCTTTGAGCAAGCCCAGCGCGCATCTCAGCAAGAGCGACGACGACGTCGAAGTCGCGGCCAAGCGTGGAACGGACCCCCCGGGCCTGCGCCGCCAGCTGCGCGGTGATCTCGATTGGATCGTGATGAAGGCGATGGAAAAGGACCGCGCACGGCGCTACGAAACCGCGCACGCGCTGGCCCGTGACCTCCGCCACCACCTCGACGACGAGCCGGTGCAAGCGGGGCCGCCGGGCGCGGCCTACCGGATCGGCAAGTTCGTCAAGCGCAATCGGCTGGCCGTTACGATTTCGTCGATCCTGCTCGTCGCGCTGGTTGCCGGAGCCGCCGGGACGACGTGGCAGGCGATCCGCGCGAGCCGGCAGGCGCAAAACGCTCGGACCCAAGCGTTGCGGGCCGAGCAGACGGCGCGCTTCCTGCAGGACATGCTCGGCTCGGTCGACCCGTCGGTCGCGCGTGGCCGCGACACCGAATTGCTTCGGGAGATCCTCGACAACGCCGCGGCGCGTGTGGATCAAGAGCTGGATCAACAGCCGGAAGTGCACACCGCGATCCTCGGGATCATCGGGCGAACCTACCGCAGCCTCGCCCTGTACGACGAGGCCGAGGCGCAGCTCGTCAAGGCGCTCGAAATCGAACGCGGCCACCACGGCGACGACCACCCGCATGTCGCGAACGGGTTCGGACTCCTCGCTTCCGTGATGTGGGATACGGGACGTCTCGTCGATGCCGAGACGAACCACCGCCAGGCGCTGGAGATCCGGCGCCGCGTGCTCGGCGACAAGCATCCGGACACCGCCACGAGCCTGAACAACATCGCTCTCGTGCTGTGGGATCAGGGCCGGGCTGCCGAGGCGGAGCCGCTGCTGCGGGAAGCGCTGGAGACGTTCCGCTCGCTCTCCGGTGGTGAGAATACGGATCAGATCGGTGATGCGGTCAACAATCTCTCGCTCGTCGTCCGCGATCAAGGCCGCCCCGATGAGGCCGAACCCTTGACCCGTGAAGCCCTGACGATTTATCGAGAAGTCGGCGGCGACGACAGCCCCAAGGTCGCGACCGCCATCAACAACCTGGCTCGATTGGTGTCCAACCGCGGCGCGCACGAGGAAGCCGCTAGGCTGCACCGCGAGTCGCTGGCGCTGCGACGCAAGCTCTACGGTGCCGAACATCCACGCGTTGCGCGGGCGTTGCACAATCTCGCGGCGACGCTCAAGGAAATCGGAAACCTCGAAGAGTCCGAGTCGCTGTATCGAGAATCGTTGGACATGCATCGCTCGACGCTACCCGAAGGGCATCCCAACATCGCCTGGCCGTTGACGAGCCTGAGCGAAGTCTTGCTGTTGCTCGATCGCCCCGCCGAGGCCGAGCCGCTCCTGCGTGAGGCGATCCGATTACGCACGGCGGCCCTGCCGGCCGACGATTGGCGCACGGCGCACTCGAGGAGCGTGCTCGGCGGGAGTCTGTCGGCACAGGCCCGACTGGAAGACGCGGAGCCGCTGTTGGTCGATGCCTACGAGGATCTTACGGCGTCGACCGCCGCCGGTAAGGTGATGATTCGCGAAACGTTGCAGCGACTGGTCGAGCTCTACGACACCTCGGGCCGCCCGCAACGAGCCGCGTACTACCGCGAACAACTCGCCGCGCGGGAACGCTAGGACCCTTGCCGCGGCGCGCCGGGCCGGTCGGCGCCGCGCGGACGTTTCAGGAACGCTTCCGCCCGTTCGGCGAGCGTGGAAGCTCTTCCGCCGAAGCTTGCGGCCAAAAGGTCGAGGCGGTCGTTGCCCCAGAAAATCTCTTCTCCGTGCACGAACGTCGGGACACCGAACACGCCACGACCGATCGCCTCCTCGGTCGACGCGCGCAAACCTTGCTTGACCTCGGGCACGCTGCTGCGCTGCCGAANNGCCCCACCTGCCGGACGACGTCTTGAAGGACCACGGCATCGGTCAGATCCCGGCCTTTACCCCAGCAGGCGTTCGACAATCCGATCGCGAGGTCGAGCGCCTGCGGCGTTTCACGAAAAAGAAACAGAACCCGGAGCGCTTCCAGCGAGCGGAACGGATGGGCCGGCGGTCCGGAACACTTCAGCCCGTAGGCCCCGGCAAGACGCACGATGTCGTGAAACGTGTAGCGACGTTTCGCCGCGGTCTCCGCGGGACCCACCAGGCCGTGCGCGTCGAGCAACGCGGCGTACACGATCGGCCGCAAATCCCAACGGACGTCGTACTGCTCCGCAAACTTCTTCGAACGCATCAGGGCAAGCCACGTGTACGGTGAGATGAAGTCGAGATAGAAAACGACGTTGGCCATGGAACCAGACTAGCATCCGTCCGCGCCGGCTTTACGGTAGCGTGTCAGGAGCCGATCCAGAGCGTTGGCGAACGCTTGCCGGTCTCCCTTGTTCAACGCCGCCGGACCGCCGGTTTCCAGCCCCGAGCCGCGCAGCTCGTCCATCAGGTTTCGCATCGCGAGCCGCTCTCGGATGTTCTCCTCGTTGAACTCTTCGCCGCGGGGACCGAGGACACGTCCCCCTTTCTCGACGACCGCCGCCGCCAGCGGTATGTCGCCGGTGACGACCAAATCGCCGGCTTGCATCGACTCGACGATGTGCCGGTCGGCGACGTCGAAACCGGATCCGACCCGGATCATCCGCACGTACGGCGACCGCGGCACGTGAAGCGGCTTGTTGGCGACGACGTTCAGTCGGACTTCGACGCGCTCGGCGGCGCGGAACAGGATCTCCTTGACCGCCTTGGGGCAAGCATCGGCGTCGACCCAGATTCGCATGCGATCCAAGCTTACTTCACGCGCGCTGCCTGTCGGGCCGGCCGGACCTATATTGGACGCATGCGCATGACCTTTGCAGCGACCTTCCTGACGGTGATGTCCGGAACCGTCCTTCACGCCGAAACCGCGGTGCGTTGGGCTCCCGAGCATTGCCTGGAGTATCGAGACGTGGTCCCTCTTGCCGGCGACGACGGGGGCGAGCGCTGGAACGCGTCTTACCGGGAAGGTTTTCGCGCAGTCCAACGAGGAGAATACGACGTCGCCGAACGGGCGATGTGCGGGGCCTTGCTTGCGGCACGGGAGTTCGAACCGCGCGATTGGCGATTCGCCGAAACGTTGGACGAGTTGGGATTGATTGCGTTCGAGTTGCGCGACTTCGAACTCGCCGAGCGAATGCAAGGCGCGGCGATCGCGGAAATGCTGTTGTCCACGGGACCGCGCGGCGAGCCGCTCGACGGGCTCGGCGAGTCGGCGCGCTCCGTCATCCGGCCGGATTGCGCCTCGGGCATCCGTGTCTATACCCGGCGGTTGGACTGGATCCACGAACGAGTCCCCGGCCGCGTGACGACCGACGCGATTCGCGCCGAACCATGGAGGATCTTCGCCGCCGGATACGTTCCGCTTGACGGCGCTTTGGCCTCCCGCCTGGGTTGGCTCGTTTCGCAGTACCTGCTCGAGGAGAACCTCGAAGCCGCCGAGGCCCTGAGCGAGCTGCAAAACGAAATCCTCGGCCGCTGACCCGTCCGAAGGCTTTATACTCGGAGGCCTCACGTCAAAGGAGACTCCACATGGGCTCGCTGCGCTGCAAGCTGAGCGGTTGCGACCTGGACGGTTGCGGGATCTGCAAACGATGCGGATCCGAGGAAAAAGCCGACCACGATTGGGCCGACGCCGAGCGGGAGCGCGCCTGCTTCAAACTGAAACGCTGCACCCGCTGCGAGAAAACCGTCGAGACCCCCGACCACGATTGGGTTTCCAAGCCGGGCGTGGTCGACGAGATCGACCTGACCTGCTCGCGCTGCGGCTTCAGGCTCTGATCCGCGGCCGTGGTCGACGACGGTCGTTGGTATCGTCCCGATCCCTACTTGTGGAGCTACCGTGTGCCGCTTTCGGTGCTGGGCGCCGATGCGGGGCGGCGCGGCGTGGTCGCGCGGTACGCTCCGGAGCGCTGGGCGTTCGTCGGGCCCGTGCCTCTCGACGAGGAAGCGCGAAGCGAACTTGACCGGGCCGGCCGTGTCGACGCGTTGATCGTCACGACCGCGTTCCACAATGCTTTCGTCCCCAAAGCCTGCGAGGAATTCCCCGAAGCCACCGTCTACCTTACTCGGGGCGTGAAGGAGAAGCTCCTTCCGGCCGGGCGCTTGCGCCGACTTCCGTCCAAGTTGCCCGACGTGATCCGTGACGCTCTGGTCCCCTTCCCGATCGAGGGCATGCGCGCGGCCCACGAGGTCGTGTTGTTCCACCGCTCGAGCCGCTCGGTGATCGTCGCCGATCTTTGCATGCACTATCCCGAGCGCGCCGGGAGCGCCTGGACGGCGATTTTCAGGCGGTTGTCCGGCTGGACCCCCGGCCCCCGCGTCCCGAACCTGATCAAATTCACGCTTCGGGATCGGGCCTCCGCCAGGTCCGTCTTGGAGGCAATCCGTCAACGGGAACCGCGGCGGATCCTGATGGCGCACGGAGCACCGATCGAGCGGAACGTGGACGAAGTCTTGCGCGATCTGATCCGCCAGATCGGCTAGGGCGCCGGCAGCTTCGAACTCCCCGGCGTGGAGATCGCCCGGACGGGTTTTCGAACCGCCGACAGAGTCGTCGGCCGGTATAAATATAATTATTGCAATTGCAAGCCGCTAGATAGCGTGTTGTTTTTCTGATTACAAGAAATAGAGCCTTTCGACATCCTTAATTTGAGTACACTTTTCTCAGGGCACGGTGTGGGACGAACTCGTCCGGCGTGAACGGCGTTTTTGAGGCCGATCGAACTCGGGTAAACGGGAGATCGGCCGGGTGGTCTCCCACCCGTAGAACGAGGTTCACGAGATTCCCGCCGCGCCCGAAGGCGAGGGGGATGAGCAGGCGAGCGTCTTCACGGCTGGCTTTGTGCGTGGCTTTGATCGGTGCCGCTCTGCTCGCATGGGCCTTGTCGGGTGTGGGGTCGCGCCCCCAGGCGAGTGCGACGCGCCCGTCCAATTACGACGATTTCGTCTCGGTTGACTCCTTCCCCACGGTCGAGGACGCGATCCAATCCGGTCAGTACCTCTACTTCCCGCCCGGCGATTACACCCTCGACAATCCGGTCGTGATCAACCGCGCGACGTCTCTTTTCATGCATGGCGCGGACCAGCTTTCGACCCGGATCTTCCCCATCAACACCAGCCAACCGCTTTTTGTCGTGCAGGACGCTCCGCTGATCAGCGTCGCGGGATTGCATATCTGGCCCGGCTCGTCGAACTACGACGCGCGCGCTTTTCTGTTCCAGAACTCGACGTCGATGGAATTCGAGATGCTGGATTGCCTCGTGAGAAAAGGCGTCCTCGATATCCAGGGTCCCGGGAGTTTCCGGGTCCAGGGCACCACGCTTCAAAGCAGCGGATGGGTCAACAGCCCCGTCGTGATCGATCACCCGCAAGCCGATTTTCTGATGGTCGGGGGCAACATCAACCACTTCCCGAACGCGTACCAGTTGCCCGCGGGAGATGATCCGTTTCACATCTGGCAGAAGCAGGGTCGCCTGCGCGTTTACGGAACGGGAGTCCAATGGGCCATGGGCCCCGCCGACTTCCGCATAGATTCCGCTTCGCAGATGGGCGCGCACGTGATCGCCAACGTGCGAAGCGAAGGGACCAACGGACCGGACGCGGGCAATTACCCGTCGGCCTTCCTGTACGTCCCGCCGACCGCCGTTGGAGTCGACGTACTACTGCTCAACAACGCCGGGAGTTGGGATCCTACGGGATACGGCGTCAGTCACATGGTCGATTACAACTCGACTGGCCAGGGCACGCTTTGGCTGATCGGAAACCATTCGCTTGTCGGAGCCGGTTCGCTCGTGATCGGAAACGCTCCGAACTCCACGATCGTCGCACTGGGTAACCGGCTCTACGATAATGCGAACATCCTTCCCGTAACGGCGGCCAGCAAGATTTTCGCCGGGAACACGTTCTCATACTTCTACCTCACGGGGGATCCGACCCAGCCCGCTTCCCGCTTCGTGAATCCCGGTGTCGACCTCGCGTCCTATGCCGACGTTCCCCAGGTCCCTCAGGTGCCGGTTCCGCTGCCCCTCGAGCGTCCTCCCGTCGCGTCCCCGGTTCAAGGGATGCTCAGCGCGGCCGCATTCGGAGCCGTGGGCGACGGGGTTACCGACGACACGGTCGCACTTCAGGCCTGGTTGGACGCGGGCAAAGTCCTGTTTCTACCGGCCGGTACGTACCGAACGACCCAGCCGTTGGGCTACAACCACTCGGTCTACGGGACGACGGTGCACACGGCGGGAGGCTGGATTGCGGGCCCCGGCTCGAGTCAAGCGACGATCGTGCGCGATGCCGCGGACAAGGGGTCGGTGTTTCTCACGGAAGGCGCCGCCTACGTGGGAATCCAAGGCATCACCTTTCAGACCGCTGCTTTCGAGCCCGCAGAACCAAGCCCCATCAGTGTGCCCAACGTAGCGCTCGAGAACGACACGGCAACCGGCTCGGCAACTCAACAAATCGCGTTTCACGACGTTAATTTCATCGGCGGCAAGTACGCGCTGGGCATCGGCCTCGAATCGACGACCCAATGCTCCGAGAACATGATCATCAGCGGCAGCTTTCAAGACGCCAAATTCGGTCTTGGAATCGGGCACTACAACGCCCTGGCGAACATCGCTTACAACAGCAGCTTCCAAAACAACCAAATCGCCATGGGACACGGCGAAGAGTCGTACACCGGCGGAACGTGGGCCGTGTTGCACGGCAACGTCACCGGCACCCAGGACAAAGAACTCAGAGTGGTCAACTCGTCGAGCGGTGTCTGGTACTTCCATGGGTTGATCTCCGATTCCCCGAAGATCTTCTCGCAGTCCGGTACAGGTTCGACGTTTCAGATCGTCTACGACCAATCGACCCTCGCACCGGCAACTCCGGCGAATCCCGTGATCAATTNNAGGCGTGATCTTCCTCAACAGCTCCCTTACACCCGGCGACCTTTCGGTGTTCGGCTCGATCGCCGTCAACTACCTGATGAAGCTCTACAGCTCGATACCTTCGTGGTCCGGGACGATCGAGAGCGCGAACAACAAGACCTTCGAGTGGCCGGATTGCGAAACCGACGCGGATTGCGACGACGGACAGTACTGCAACGGCGTCGAGACTTGCGATGCTGCCCAGGGATGTACTTCCGGAGCCCCGGTCGTCTGCGACGACGCCGTTGCCTGCACCAGCGATTCGTGCAACGAAACGACGGACGCTTGCGATTTCACGCCGACCGATGCGCTTTGTGCCGACGGCGCTTACTGCAACGGCACCGAGATCTGCGATCCCGTGCTGGGTTGCCAGGCGGGCAGCCCGGTGACGTGCGACGACGGCATCGCTTGCACGACCGACTTGTGTAACGAGAGCGCGGATATTTGCGAAGCGATCGCCAACGACACCCTTTGCGACGACGGAACGTTCTGCAACGGACTCGAGACTTGCGACGTTTTGGGCGGTTGCCAGTCCACGGCCGGCGATCCGTGTCCCGGGCAGAGCTGCGACGAAACAGGCGACGTTTGCGAAACCGGCCCCCTCGCACGCGTAGAGACGCAGATGGTGACCGTGGGAGACACGCCGGTCACGGTAAACCTGGGCTACGCGTACCAGAGCCCGGTCGTCGTCTGCTCGGCCAACTATTTCAACAACACGGTGCCGGTCGTGACTCGCGTGAGCAACGTCACGGCCACGAGCTTCGATATTCGGCTTCAAAATCCCTCTGCAGACCCGGTCGTCGCGGAGACCGTGAATTGCCTGGTCGTCGAGGAGGGCGCCTGGACGATTGACGGGATCAACTTCGAGGCGCAGACCTACGTCTCTTCGGTGACCGACGGCGCGAGTTCATGGGTCGGCGAGGCGCAGAGCTTCATCCAGGCCTACACCAACCCGGTGGTCGTGGGCCAGGTCATGAGCGAGAACGACCCCGCCTGGTCCGTGTTCTGGTGTAGTGGGGCTCCGAGGACGAGCCCGCCGTCCGCAACGTCGCTGTGGACGGGAAAGACCGTCTGCGAGGACTCGAATGTCGTCCGGGCCGCCGAAACGATCGGCTTCATCGTTTTCGAAGAAGGCCACGGAACGATCGGCGGCGTCGCGTTCGAAGCCGCTCTCGGACCCGACACGATCCGCGGAGTCGGCAACAGTCCGGCTTACAGCTACACATTCCTGAGCGCTTTCGGATCCGCTCCACTTGCCGCAATCACTTCGATGGCCGCCGTGGACGGCGCCGAAGGCGGTTGGTCCCAAACTCATGGAGCCACACAGGCGACGAACACCGAACTGTATCTGTCCATCGACGAAGACCAGCTGGGGGACGCGGAGCGTCGCCACGTGACGGAGCAGGTCAGCTACGTCGCATTCGAGTCCGCCGTTTCCATCGG
>JABAOE010007058.1_pt3 | contig 11270 bp, 12 predicted proteins | sample 7062141 | NCBI WGS metagenome assembly JABAOE01 (sample SAMN14538627, study PRJNA623070) | marine sediment metagenome | biome: marine biome [ENVO:00000428]; feature: marine pelagic biome [ENVO:01000023]; material: deep marine sediment [ENVO:00002113] | place: India: Gulf of Khambhat ...
CTGACCGTCACCGTGACCAGCCTTGCCACGCTCAGCGTCTATCTGGTGCCGCTGCTCGCCCTGCTGTTGTCCTATGATGCGTTTGCCGGCGAGGCGGAGCGCGGCACGCTGCCGCTGATCCTGACCTATCCGGTGGCAAGGCGGGAAATCCTGGCCGGCAAGCTCGGCGCGCAGCTGATCGTGCTGGCGGCCGCCGTCGTCATCGGCTTTGGCGTGACGGCGCTGGCGGTCTGGGCATCCGGCGGCGCCTCGGCGGCCGGTCTCAGCCATCTTTTCAGGCTGCAATGGAGCGCCATCGTGCTCGGCGCGGTGTTCCTGGCCGCCGGCAACTGCCTGAGCGCCAGCGTGCGGCAGGCCGGGACGGCGGCGAGCCTGGCGATCGCCGTGTGGATCATCGCCGTGGTGATGTTCGACGTGGCGCTGCTGGGGGCCGTCGTCGCCGATAACGGCGGCCTGTTCACCAAGGCGGTATTCCCCTGGCTCCTGGTGATCAGCCCGACCGACGCCTTCCGGCTGTTCAATCTTGTGGCGATAGAAAGCGGCGCGCTGAACGGCGCCGGCAGCGGCCTGGCCGGCGCCACGCAGGGCCTGGCGCTGCCGCCGCTGGCGCCGGTCGCCTCGCTCGTCGCCTGGCCGCTCGTGCTGACCGCCGTCGCCGCGGCCGTCTTGCGGAGATCGGAGCCGTGAGACCGCTCGTCCTTTCCATTCTGGCGGCTGTTGTCGGCGGCGGCTGCTCCGAACAGGAGCCGGCGGGCGCCGTGGCGCCGGCGGTGCTGACGAGCGAGGCAGTCGGCCATTACTGCCAGATGATCGTGCTCGACCATGCCGGGCCGAAGGCGCAGGTGCATCTGGCCGGCAAGGGCCAGCCGCTATGGTTTACCCAGGTGCGCGACGCCTTCGCCTTTCAGCGCCTGCCGGAGGAAGCGGCTGAGATCGCGGCGATCTTCGTCAGCGACATGGGCGCGGCGGCAAGCTGGGAACGGCCGGGGACTGACAACTGGATCGATGCGCGCAGCGCCTATTATGTCGTCGGCAGCGATCGCCGCGGCGGCATGGGGGCGCCGGAGCTGGTGCCGTTTGCCGCGCGCGGCAAGGCGGCGGACTTCGCCGGCCGCCACGGCGGCACGGTGATCGGCTTTGCGCAGATCACCGACGCCATGGTGCTGGCGCCGGTCGATGTCGATCCGGAGGCGGTGCCGCCGCACGGCGGGGAGGCAGACGGATGAGCCCATTGACGCGGCGGCGCTTCATCACGATTTCGGCGGCGGCGGCCTGTGGCAGCCACCCGGCGCTGGCGCTTGCCGACAGCGCGCGGCCGGTCGTCTGGCGTGGCGCGGCGCTCGGCGCCAGGGCGGTGATTCGGCTCGATGTCGATGAGCGTGGCGACGGCGCCGACATCATCGCGGCCTGCCTGGCGGAAGTTGAGCGGCTTGAAAGCCTGTTCAGCCTTTACCGGCCGGACAGCGCCATCGCCCGCCTGAACCGCGACGGCGAGCTTCCGGCGCCCGCTCCCGACATACTGGCGCTGCTGTCGAGCGCGGCGGCGGTTTACCGGGCGACCGGCGGCGCCTTCGACCCGACCGTGCAGCCTTTGTGGGCGGCCTATGCCCGTGCCCATGCGGACTTTGCCGATGACGATGCCGGTCGGCAAAGAGCGATCGCCGCGGCCTACCGACGGCTGGCCGGGCGCATCGGCCTTGATGCCGTCGCCCTGACGCCGCAGCGCATCGCCTTTGAGCGACCCGGCATGGCATTGACGCTGAACGGCATCGCCCAGGGCTTCATCACCGACCGCATCGCCGATTTGCTGCGCGGCCGCGGCCTCAATCACGTTCTGGTCGATATCGGCGAATTGCGCGCCCTTGCCGGTCGCCGCGACGGCAGCGACTGGCCGGTGCGCATCGCCGCACCGGGCGACCGGCAGGCCACGGCCCGCACGGTGCGCCTCAACGACCGTGCGCTGGCCACCTCAGAGCCGCTCGGCACGACGTTCGATGCAGCCGGGCGCTTCGGCCACATTGTCGATCCGCGAACCGGGCGTCCCGCCAGCAGGCGGCGGCAGGTGAGCGTCGAGGCGCCAAGCGCGGCGGTCGCCGATGCCCTGTCGACGGCATTCTGCCTGATGGCCGATGACGCAGCCGCCACCGCCCTTGCGGCGTTTGACGGCGCGCGAATCGTTCATTCCCTGTAGGATTCACCGCCGGTGCGGAACCTACCGGCGCTGCCGACCGATCGGCGGCGGGACACGATGTCGACGGCGGCCCCGAAATGCCGGGATTCTGCGACTTTTTGTCCGGTCCGCCGGCGACGAATCGCGCTATCGGGGGGCGCGGCCCCAATGTGGCCTGATTCGCAGGCCGGGAAATGGCCGGGCAGAAAAATCCAAACGGCTCATTTCATTAAGAAAATTGTTCTATTGACGGGAATGTTACGTGTGTGACCGATGGCGTTTCTACCCAGTTCAGGATGATTCGTGTAAAGTCCGTGGGGTGGCGCGAACGCCAGACGTGAGTGTTGGTAGAATGAAGGGTGGGCTTTCATGGCAATGACGAAACGGCTTGGTGTTGCGACTATCATCCTCGCCCTGGCCGGCGGCTTTTCGGCGGTACCCGTCGAGCCGGTTCTGGCACAGGGCTTGTTCGAACGGCTGTTCGGTTCGCCGCGATCCAATTCACCGCGCTATTATTCGCCGCGCGACGAGCGTCGTGCATGGATCCGCCAGCGCGAGCGGCCGCAGATCCAACGCCAGCAAGAGCTTCTGAAAAAGCCCCTGCGCGTCGATGGCGAGCGATATTACACCTACCGGCCCGATCCCTATAAGACCGTCTCGTTCGCCAGCCTGGCGGAAGTCGTGACGGCATCGGCCGCACCGTCGGATCTGCGGCTGGGGACGACGCCGTTCGGCGAAGCGCGCGGCTATCTTGAATCGTTCAAGATGCGGACGCTCGCCGAGGTCGGCGAGGCGGTCAAGGCGTATTATGCGGAAGATCCGGCGTTTATCTGGGTGAGCGACGGGCGCCTCAACGACAGGGCCGGCGCAGCGATGGCGGCATTGCAGCGAGCCGGCGATTTCGGACTGTCGGCTGCCGATTACCAGGTCGAGGCGCCTGGCGACGACCTTGACGCCGCCGACGAAGAGGCCCGGCGCAAGCGTCTTGTCGAGTTTGAGATGGAGATGTCGGTCAAGGTGCTGACCTATGTGCTGGACGCCACCCGCGGGCGCATCGCCGCCAAGCGGATCTCCGGCTATCACGATCTAAAGCGCAAGAAGGTCGATCTCGCCGAGGCGCTGGGCACAATTGCGGCGAGCGATGATGTCGGCGCCTATCTCGACGGCCGTCATCCCGACAATGCGCCGTTCAAGGCGCTGGCCGCCGAACTCGCCAAGCTGCGCGGCGGCGCGGAGGAAGAGCGCATCGAAATCGCCGCCGGCACCCTGCTGAAGCCCGGCGCCGTCAACCCTGAGGTCGCCAATGTCGTAGCGGCGATCCGACTGCGCGGCTCCGACGCGCTGAAGGCGGAGCACGCCGCGACCTTGCAGGCCTATCAGGGCGACAACACCTATGCGCCCGAACTGGTCGCCCTGGTCCGCGATTTCCAGCGCGAGAACCGCCTCGTCGTCGACGGCATTGTCGGCAAAAACACCATCCGCGCCTTGACGGCCAGAAGCGCGGCGGAAAAGATCGAGAAGATCGAACTGGCGATGGAGCGGCTGCGCTGGCTGCCGCGCGATCTGGGCGCTCGGCATGTCTTCGTCAACCAGCCGGCTTTCACCGCGACCTATATGAATGCCGGCGAGGAGCCGCTGTCGATGCGCGCCATCGTCGGCCGCAAGTCGCACCAGACGGCCTTTTTCACCGACAAGCTGGAGACCGTCGTCTACAACCCCTATTGGGGCGTGCCGCGGTCGATCCTCGTCAACGAATACCTGGACAAGCTGCTCCAGGACCCGGCCTATTTCGACCGCAATGACTATGAGGTGACGACGGTGTCGGGCGAGCCCGTCTCGTCGGAATGGGTCGACTGGTACGACGTGGCGGTGAACAAGTCGCCGATCAATGTGCGCCAGCGGCCCGGCCCGAGGAATGCGCTCGGCGAGCTGAAAATCCTGTTCCCCAACAAGCACGCCATCTACATGCACGACACGCCGGCCAAGAGCCTGTTCAACCGCGACGCGCGCGCTTTCAGCTATGGCTGCGTGCGGCTGCAGGATCCGCGGGCCATGGCCGCCGCCGTGCTCGGCAAGTCGAAAGACTACATCACCCGGCGCATCGCGGAGGGGAAGAACGCGTCAGAACGGGTGAAGGCAAATATTCCGATCTATCTGGCCTATTTCACCGCCTGGCCGGATCCGCAGCAGGGCATGGTGCGCTACTATGACGACATGTATGACCGCGACATGTACCTGTTGCGGGCCATCAAGCGCACCAATTCGGTCCGGCATGTCGATGCCTGAAATCGGGGCCTGAAATCGGAGCCTGAAATCGGGGCCTGAGATCGGCCCGACAAGCGATTGAAAAGGGCGGCCCGGTGGCCGCCCTTTTCATTTGGCGCTAGTCGCCGCGGCGCTCATGCGGCATCGTCGGCGCCGGCCGCGCCAAAGCGGCGGGCGACGTAGTCCTCGACAATCTGCAGGAATGCCTCAGCCAGAGCCGGGCCGCGCAGGGTCGTCAGCTTTTTGCCGTCGACGAAGACCGGCGCGGCCGGCGCCTCGCCGGTGCCGGGCAGCGAAATGCCGATATCGGCATGCCGGCTTTCGCCGGGGCCGTTGACGATGCAGCCCATGACGGCGACCTGCATGGCTTCGACGCCCGGGCAACTCTCTTTCCATACCGGCATGCGGGCGGCGATATGGTCCTGGACGGACCTGGCAAGTTCCTGAAACACGGTGGAGGTGGTGCGGCCGCAGCCCGGGCAGGCGGCAACGACCGGCGCGAAGGCGCGAAATCCCATGGTCTGCAGCAGCTCCTGGCAGACCCTGACCTCCTGCGTGCGGTCACCGCCCGGCTCCGGGGTCAGCGAAACGCGAATGGTGTCGCCGATGCCGTCCTGCAACAGGATGCCGAGCGCCGCCGACGAGGCGACGACGCCCTTCGACCCCATGCCGGCTTCCGTCAGGCCGAGATGCAGGGCGTGGTCGGTGCGCGCGGCAAGCATGCGGTAGACGGCGATCAGCTCCTGCACCTGGCTGACCTTGGCCGACAGCACGATGCGGTCGCGGCCAAGACCGATCCGTTCTGCTTCATGGGCGGAATTGAGCGCCGACTGCACCATCGCCTCGCGGGTGACGGCGGCGGCCGACAATGGCGCGTCGGCCTTGGCGTTTTCGTCCATCAGCCGGGTTAAAAGCGCCTGATCGAGCGAGCCCCAATTGGCGCCGATCCTGATCGCCTTGCCGTGGCGGATCGCCGTCTCCACAATGGCCGCGAAGTGCCGGTCGCGCTTTTGCCCGAAGCCGACATTGCCCGGATTGATGCGGTATTTGGCAAGCGCCTCAGCACATTCCGGATGGTCGGCGAGCAGCGTATGGCCGATATAGTGGAAGTCGCCGACCAGCGGCACCTCCACGCCCTGTTTGGCCAGCCGGTCGCGAATATGCGGTACCGCGGCGGCGGCCTCGGCGCGGTCGACGGTGACGCGGACGATCTGCGATCCGGCGCGGGCCAGCGCCGCCACCTGGGCGACGGTGGCGTCGATATCGGCGGTGTCGGTATTGGTCATGGACTGCACGACGATCGGCGCATCGCCGCCGATGGCGACGCCGCCGACATTGACGGCGACGGTGCGGCGTCTGGGCGCCGCCGCAGCCGGCAAGGCGTCAGTTGCAACGGGCGTGCAATCGACCTCGTTCATGGCCTCACAGGTGGCCAAGCCGTGGAGCAAAGTCAACAAGCGGGACAGCGATTTGCCGGCCGGCACTGCCCTAACGGCGTTCATGTTGCAACGCATTAATCTCTCGCGTTTTTGTTGCGTCGCAATATAATCGCGTCGCCAACATCCGGGAGCTTTTCATGCTGCAAGGCAAGACCGCCGTCGTCACCGGCTCCACCTCCGGCATCGGGCTCGGCATTGCCGAGGCGCTGGCCGGCGCGGGCTGCCATGTGGCGCTCAATTCCTTTACCGACAGCGACGACGACCGGGCCATCGCGGCACGGCTTGCCGCCGATCACGGCGTCACGGCGCGCTATATCCAGGCCGACATGGCCAGGCCGGACGATTGCGCGCGGCTGATTGAAACGGCGGCTGCCGAGCTCGGGCCGGTGCAGGTGCTGGTCAACAATGCCGGTATCCAGCACGTGGAGAAAATCGAGGATTTTCCGCCGGAAAAATGGGATGCGATTATCGCCATCAATCTGTCGTCGTCGTTTCACACCATCCGCGCCGCAGTGCCGGGGCTGAAGGCCGCCGGCTGGGGACGGATCATCAATGTCGCGTCTGCCCACGGCCTGCACGCTTCGCCGTTCAAGTCGGCGTATGTCGCCGCCAAGCACGGCATTATCGGCCTGACCAAGACGGTGGCGCTGGAGCTGGCGGAATGCGGCGTCACCTGCAACGCCATCTGTCCCGGCTATGTCATGACGCCGCTGGTGGAGGGCCAGATCGCCGACCAGATGGAGGCGCACGGCCTTGACCGCGAGGCGGTGATCCGCGACGTCATGCTGGAGCGGCAGCCGACCAAGCAGTTCGCCACCGTTGACCAGCTCGCCGCGCTGGCGGTCTTCCTGTGCTCCGAGGCGGCGGCGCAGATGACCGGACAGCCGGTGTCCGTCGACGGCGGATGGGTGGCGCTATGAGCCTGACGGCATTTTCGGCCCGGCCGCCGGTCGTGACGCGGGGCACCACGGGCCGCCGATCTGTGGTAGACTGCGCGGCAGGCCATGTATGACGAGGTCCGCCCATGGACCGGCTCAAGATTGGCGACACGGAAATCGTGGTGATCGTCGCCGACATCACCACGCGGGCCGTCGACGCCATCGTCAACGCCGCCAACGAGCGGCTGCTGGGCGGCGGCGGCGTCGACGGCGCCATCCACCGCGCCGCCGGGCCGGAGCTGCTGGCCGAATGCCGCACGCTCGGCGGCTGCCCGACCGGCGAGGCGCGCATCACCAAGGGCTACGACCTGCCGGCGCGGCATGTCATCCACACGGTCGGGCCGGTGTGGCATGGCGGCACCGCCGGCGAGGCGGCGCTGCTGGGCTCAGCCTATCGCACATCGCTGGAACTGGCGCGCGAGCATGGGCTGAAGACCATCGCCTTTCCGGCGATCTCCACCGGCGTCTACGGCTACCCGGTCGAGCAGGCGGCGGAGATTGCAGTGGCCAGCGTCGTTGAGAGCGTCGAAGCCCAGCCCGACGCCTTCCGGCGGATTGAATTCTGCTGCTTTTCGGAGGCTTCCGCTGCCCACCACCGGCTGGCGCTGGCGGCGCTGAAATATCACGCGCCGAGCTAGAGCGGCCCGGCCGCGCAGGGTAGGCAACGAACCGTCCGATCCTTTGAACCATTCCGGCATTCGCGGCGTCAAACGCAATGAGAGTTTTGACGCCGGGGATGACAATGGCTCGCAATCGCTTCCTGACCGCTTCCGTCGCCGCAAGCATGCTGCTCCTGACGGCGACCGGCGCCCGCACCCGGCCGGTGTGGATGCCGTTTGACGCCAGGCAGACCGCCGTGCGTGTCAGCAATGGCGCAACGGGGCCGAACATCTGACATCAAAGGACGGAGATACCGCCATGAAAACGATCGTCGTTATCGTGCTCGCTTCGGCGTTTGCCGCACTGATCCCGGTGCGTTCGTCCGCCGAGGCGGCGATGGTGCGGCCGGCTCCCGACGTGACCGCCATCGCGCCGGCGCCAGCCGTCACCATCGTGACCGAAAGACCTGTCAAGACGCGCGCGGCCTGCGCTGGCGATACCGACACGGCCGGCTGAGTTGCGTCTAGCCGGTCGGGCGCGGCGGCGCGGGTCAGGGGCTGGCGCCGCCGTGCTGGTCTGTTTGTCGTCAGATCGATGAATCGCGACACATACCGCCGGGCTATTCCTTCGCGGTCAATGCCGCCAGCCGCTTCTGGAAGGCCCGCCAGCGCTCAAAGCCGCTATTGTAGTCCAGCCGGGCAAAGTCCCGCGCCTCGGCGATCGCTTTCTCGTCGAGCGCGCCGGCCAGCGTCTGCGCTTCGGCCCGCTCGGATTCGCTGGCGACACCAAGGGTGTCGAGCCGCATGAGCAGGGCCAGGCGCTGTTCGCCGGTCAGCGCGACAATGCCGCCGAATTGCGCCTCGTCGAGCAGATAACGGATTGCATCGGGATAGCCTGAGCTTGCGTTGTTGAAGACGATCTGAAGCGAATCGATCAGCATGCCGACATGAAACGGCATGATGTCGGTGTTGGCGCGCTCTGCAAATCCCAAAGTCGCCGTCAGCGGGGCCTCCGGCGGGCCATCGGCCATCACCCCCAGAATGGCTTTCTCCATACCGGCCCGACTCCGGCACAGACCGATTCCCGGAAACCGCTTCCGTGCGACGGTTTCCCGCCAGGCATCCGCGACCGCCGGGTCGGCGGCACGCGCGGCGAATTCGGCATCGGTGAGGCGATGGCTCGCCAGAACGAGATCGGTGGCGCCGGCGCAGTCGCGGGCGGCCAGCAGCGCGGAATATTCTGAAAACGCCTGATCGGTGAGGTTTTCGATCCCGAACCGACCCAACAGAGCTTGCCAAGCGCCCGACCGGATTGTCGGGCTTTTTGCCGCAAGCTGTTCGTTGGGCGGCCATTCACCGGCCAATGCCGCCGAGAAACCGCCAAGCAGGACAATCCCGGCCAACGCCAATCGAAAAAATCCGGTCACCTTGTCCTCGCGCCGTCGAGCCAAACAGACCTTAAATTATCCGCCCGCCGACGCCAAAACCGGCCTCTGGACAGTCGGAAATCCCACACGCGTCGCCGCGCCGCTTCAACCGCGCAGGAAGAGCTGCTCGTGGACGGGGTCGCCGCAGGTGTTGTCCGGTCGCTCATCGGCCAGGCGGAAGCCGAAATCCTCGTAAAGCCGGCGCGCCGCATGGAGCCCGGCAAAGGTCGTCAGCCAGGCCCGGCCGCCAGCAAAATCGTCGATGTGATCGACGGCGCGCTGCATCATTTTGCGGCCGACGCCGGCGCCGCGGATGGAATCGTCGACGATGAACCAGCGGATACGGGCGCCATAGTCGCCGTCCGCCACGTGCCGTGAAGCCGGATCGTTCAGATCGACGATGATCGAGCCGGCGATGATGTCGCCGTTCAACGCCAAAAGCAGCAGATCGGTGTCGGCATCGTAGCGTTTGACAAAATCGGCACAGTCGCGGGCGATCTGAACCTCCAGAAGGGCGCTGAAGCCCCATTGGCGGGTGTAATAGAGGGCGTGCATTTCAGCGATGCGGCCGATGGCGCCGGGGCGGTAGCCTTCGGAAAAACGAATGTCAGTCTTCATAGACAGCCAGCAAATCCTTGGCGTCGACCTGGTCGCCGGGCCCGACGGTGAGCTCGGCGATGCGGCCGTCACGGTCGGCGTGGATGGCGGTCTCCATCTTCATCGCCTCAATCGACACCAGCACGTCGCCGGCGGCGACCTGCTGGCCGGGCCTGACGGCGATGGTGGAAATGACACCCGGCATGGGGGCGGCGACGTGGGCGGCATTGCCGTCCTCGGCCTTCGGCCGGCGCTTCGCCGCCGCGCCGCCGTGCAGCCGGTCGGGCACCTTGGCGATGCGCGGCTGGCCGTTGAGCTCGAAGAAGACGCGGACCTGGCCGTCCTCGCCGGTCTCGCCCACAGCCTGGCAGCGGATCACCAGGGTCTTGCCCTTTTCGATGTCGACCATGATCTCCTCGCCGGCCGGCAGGCCATAGAAATAGACCGGCGTCGGCAGCACCTCGACCGGGCCGTAGATGTCGCGGGCATCGGCGAAGTCGGACCAGACCTTGGGATACATCAAATAGGAGGCCAGCTCGCGGTCGCTGGCCGACTGGCCGAGCCTGTCGCCGGCCTCGGCGCGGCGCGCCTCAATGTCCTCATCGGCCATCAGCGAGCCGGGGCGCACGGTGATCGGCGTCTCGCCCTTCAGCACCTTCTTCTGGATGGCCGGCGGCCAACCGCCGGGCGGCTGGCCAAGATGGCCGCCCATCATGCTGACGACGCTTTCGGGGAAGGCGATCTCGCGCGCCGGGTCGACCACATCGTCGATGCTGAGATCCTGACTGACCATCATCAGCGCCATGTCGCCGACGACCTTGGAGGAAGGCGTCACCTTGACGATGTCGCCGAAGGCAAGATTGACGTCGTGATAGGCGCGGGCGACGTCGTGCCAGCGCGATTCCAGGCCAAGCGCGCGCGCCTGCTCCTTCAGATTGGTGAACTGGCCGCCCGGCATTTCGTGCAGATAGACCTCCGAGGCGCCGGACCTGAGGTCGCTTTCAAAGGCAGCGTACCGGAAGCGCACGGCCTCCCAGTAAAAGGCGATGCGGCGGATCGCGTCGCCATCAAGGCCGGTGGCGTGACCGGTCTGGTTCAAGGCCTCCACGATGGAGCCCAGGCAGGGCTGCGAGGTGAGGCCGGACAGCGGGTCCATGGCGGCGTCGACGGCGTCGACGCCGGCCTCCACCGCGGCCAGCACGGTGGCGGCGGCGATGCCGCAGGTGTCGTGGGTGTGGAAATGCAGCGGCAGGTCGGTCGCCTCGCGCAGCGCCCGGACGAGAATGCCGGCGGCGGCCGGCTTGAGCACGCCGGCCATGTCCTTGACGCCGATCAGGTGCGCGCCGACGGCCTTCAGCTCGGCGGCCATCTTCAGGTAGTAGTCGAGGTCGTACTTCGGCCGCTTCGGGTCGAGCATGTCGCCGGTGTAGCAGATGGTGCCCTCGAGCAGACGGTCGGTCTCGAGCACCGCCTCCATCGCCACCCTCATGTTCTCGACCCAGTTCAGGCTGTCGAACACGCGGAACACGTCGATGCCGCTGTCCGCGGCCTGGTGCACGAACAGGCGCACCACGTTGTCGGGATAGTTCGTGTAGCCGACGCCGTTGGCGCCGCGCAGCAGCATCTGGGTCAGGATGTTGGGCATCGCCTCGCGCAGGGCGGCCAGGCGCTCCCAGGGGTCCTCCTTGAGGAAGCGCATGGCGACGTCGAAGGTCGCCCCGCCCCAGCACTCCAGGGACAGGAGCTCGGGCAGCAGGCGCGCGTAGTGGGGCGCGATGGTCACCATGTCGTGGCCGCGCATGCGGGTCGCCAGCAGCGACTGGTGGGCGTCGCGC
>JABAOE010009043.1_pt1 | contig 11269 bp, 9 predicted proteins | sample 7062141 | NCBI WGS metagenome assembly JABAOE01 (sample SAMN14538627, study PRJNA623070) | marine sediment metagenome | biome: marine biome [ENVO:00000428]; feature: marine pelagic biome [ENVO:01000023]; material: deep marine sediment [ENVO:00002113] | place: India: Gulf of Khambhat ...
CGCGAGTACCGCGGCACGCTGACCGAGCCCGGACGTAACAGCCCAGACCGCGATCGTCCACCCGAGGAAAACCTGAAACTGTTTCGCGAAATGCGCAATGGAAAGCACTCGGATGGCTCACTGTCGTTGCGGTTGAAAATCGACATGGCCTCCCCAAACATTAACATGCGCGATCCGGTTATTTACCGTATCCGTCATGCTCATCACCATCGCAGCGGCGACAAGTGGTGCGTGTATCCGATGTATGACTACTCCCATTGCATCTCGGATGCTTTGGAGAATATTACCCATTCCATCTGCACGCTCGAATTCGAGGATCACAGGCTGCTATACGACTGGATTCTGGAAAAGCTAACAGAGTTCAGCGTCTTGAAACATCCGCTTCCTCGCCAGCACGAGTTCTCGCGTCTCAATCTTACCTATGTTGTTTTGTCAAAACGACGGCTGATTCAGTTGGTGAACGAAAAGCACGTCGAGGGATGGGATGACCCACGCATGCCAACGCTGGTGGGCGCGCGCCGTCGCGGGTTTCCGCCGGAAGGCTTGAAATTGTTCGCAGAACGTATTGGTGTATCGAGGGCCGACTCCTGGATCGACTATTCGGTTCTGGAGGACTGCATGCGGGAAATTCTCAACGAATCTGCCCCACGGCGCATTGCTGTGCTCGACCCCCTTAAACTTGTTATCGACAATTACCCCGAGGGCCAGCGGGAGACATGTCAAGCGCCGAATCATCCGCAAAAGCCAGAATGGGGGAACCGCGAAGTTCCTTTTTCCAATCAGCTTTGGATCGAGCGAAGCGACTTTACGGAGAATCCGCCAAAGGGCTATTTCCGGCTTTTCCCTGGCAACACGGTTCGCTTGCGTTATGGCTACGTTGTCAGGTGCACTGGAGTGGACAAGGAAGCCAATGGCAGCATCACTTCCGTGCATTGCGAATACTTCCCGGACTCAAAATCGGGCACAGCGGGCGCGGACAGCTACAAGGTCAAGGGAAACATTCATTGGCTGTGCGCGAAGAACGCCACTGAAACGCGGGTACACCTGTACGACCGCTTGTTCTGCGTCGAGCAACCTGGGCGCGATCGCGACTTTCTTGATGACCTAAACCCCGACTCAAAAACCACGATTAGCGCCCGGGTTGAGCCCTCTCTTGGCGACGCAAAACCGGGCCAGAGTTTTCAGTTTGAGCGGCACGGTTATTTCACTGTTGACGCCGTTGAATCAGCAGAAGGGCAGCCAGTGTTCAACCGAACCGTCACCCTGCGAGACAGTTGGGCGAAACTGAAAAAATAACTCATTAGGTGTCTGCCGCAGCAATGCGGACCAAACGCCGGCAACGCCGACACTGCCTCACACGCCGTTAGCGGCACGCTGGTGGTGCTGTGCGCGCCAACCAGCACCATTCCTCCAACGCACGGTTTTCAAAATAATATTTAACTATCTGTTTTTTTGTTTGTTTTTTGTTCAGGCTGGGTTCAGCAAGGGTCGCGTAATCTGCCCTTAACCAGAAAGGTTCTGGTCATTTATGCGAAAGGAGAAACACCATGAAAATGAAAGTGCTTGTGTTCATTTTGGGTGCCGCGTTGATCGGCAGTAGCGCAGTTGCACTTGCCGGACCTGGAAAGGATGGCGGGCGCGAGCGTGCGCGCACCGAGCAAAGTCGGCAACGTCATTGGGATGGGGATCACGGCCGTTACGAGCGGGTTCATGGCAGAACCGACCGCCATGTACGCGAACATCGCGACCATCGGTATTGGGCGAAACGACATCGCCATGGCCAACACTGGGACAGGGGGCACGGCCATGGGCGGCACTGGAACAGGGGGCACGGCCATGGGCGCCACTGGAACAGGGGGCGCGGCCATGGGCGGCACTGGGCGAAGCATCGACACCACCGGCGTCATTACACCCACCCTCCGGCACCGTATCACCACTACAACTCGCACTGGCGCCATCACCACAGTCATGTGCCCCTCAACAGCCTGAGCATCATTCTGCACGGCCACTTCTGAGCACTTTCGGGCAGGCCCTGCGTGCATCCTCGCTTCGCACCGCGAGCGCCGCGCGGGTCACCTAGGGCTGCCCATTGTTAATTTTAAGGAGAACGATCATGAAAAACTCGACTTCAATTGCACTAACAATCGCACTTGTGTGCACAACTCCACTCGCACAAGCCGACCACTTTTTCGAGGATTACGCGCGAGTAATCGAGGTAACACCGCAATACGAAGAGGTAAACGTGCCGCGTAGGGAATGCACCAGCGAGTATGTACCGGAGCAAGGACATCGGCGTGGCTCATTCGCGGGTCCCCTGATCGGCGGAATCGCTGGTGGCATACTTGGCGCGCAGGTCGGCAAAGGCAGTGGTCGGATCGCTTCGTCGGCTACCGGGGCCGCAATTGGTGCGATCGTTGGTGACCGCCTCTCAGAACGCAACGAGGACGGTTATCACGAGCGCGAGGTAAGACGCTGCGAGTTGGTCGATCACTGGGAAACGCAACTTACTGGATATCGCGTCGTTTACCACCGCTATCACGGACATATTCAGTCGACAATCCTTCCTTATGATCCTGGACGCAGGCTGCGAGTTCGTGTAGCAGTCGAGCCGTTCGAGCGTAAACAGGATCTCAGTAAGAAGTGGGACCACTAACGCACTCGGTCCAAAGTGAAGACGACAGCTTGCAGGCGCTACGCGCATCGGAGATGATCGGTCTCAGTGCCAAGAGGACTGACAATGATGCTGAGACGATCTCTCCCGACGCTGACCTTGCTGCTAATAACTGCAATTGCCTGCCCCGCTGTCTACGGGGGCCACTTCGAAAAGTCTGTTTCACCAGTGGATGGGTTTACCCGAGTGGCCGAGCGCACGGTTTCACTGCGCCAGGCCGTTAACCTTGTCCGCCAACAGACTGGCGGACGCGTTCTGGATGCACAAGATCAAGGCACTCATTACCGCATCAAGGTGCTGACTCCCGAGGGGGAGGTTCGCATATATCGAGTCGATGCCGGTACCGGGGCAATTCGCTGACGATATTGACCAGCACAAGACATGCGAATACTCGTGGTTGAAGATGAAAAAGGGCTGCAGCAGCAGATCTGCGATGAGCTGAAAAAACTTGGTTACGTCGTCGACGCAACTGCCAACGGTAAAGAGGCTTACTACCTGGCTGCCGAGTACCCCTTCGATGCGGCCATTGTAGATCTAGGGCTTCCCGGTCTTTCTGGGCTCGATGTGATTGCCAAGTTACGTGATAACGGAAATCGTTTGCCAATTCTGATCTTGACCGCTCGCGCAAGCTGGCAGGACAAGGTGAGTGGCCTGGAAAAAGGCGCCGATGACTATTTGACCAAACCGTTTCGCATGGAAGAGCTTTCCGCCCGACTCAAGGCCCTGCTTCGGCGGGCCTCTGGCGCGACCGCTGAATATCTTCGTTGCGGACCAATCGAACTGGATCTCTCCGGCCAAAGAGTCTGCCTCGATGGTAATCAACTGGAGCTAACCGGTTATGAATACAGATTGCTGGAGCACCTGATGCGGGAGCGGCATCGCGTTCTGTCAAAAGATGAGCTCGCTGCGCACCTCTACCCGCACGACGAAGAAAGCGACAGCAACGTCATCGAAGTCCTGGTGGCACGGTTGCGAAAAAAACTCGATCCGCGCGGCACGCTACAGCCGATCGAGACTTTGCGTGGCCGTGGATACCGTTTCAGCCTTGGAGAAGGCTAAGGCCGTGCCCGGTAATTCGCGACCCGTGCCAATCGGTGACAAGCCGCGAATGGTCGCGACGAAATGACCAACTCGAATAACGGCGCACCGAAATGGGTCAAAAGGCGGCGATCAATACAACTTTGTCTCCCTTTTCCGGTCCATCGAATTGGTTGAACTGATGTCCTAAACTCATGCGATCGCTGAACTCCCGTATTACTATCAGTGCCGCCATCGTTCTCGCGATTTTTGTGGCGTTGTCTGCGTTAGCGCTGGAAAAAGCCTTTGAGGACAGCGCTCGCAACGCTCGCGAAGAACGCCTGTTAGCGCAGATCTACCTGCTGATGGCGGCAACCGAAGTCGATGCTGGCGGAACGTTGCGCGTTACCAATAGATCCTCGGAGCCACGGCTCGACCTGCCCGATTCAGGCCTTTACGCCTACATCGTCAATGGCAACGGCACCACTGTTTGGCGCTCGAGGTCGGGGCTAGCACTCGACCTGCCCCAACCGCCGGCCCTGACGGCCGGGCGGCAGACTTTCAGGCAAGCCGTTCATCTCGGCGAGCCTTATTTGGCCAAAGCCTATGGCATCAACTGGAGTACTGATACCGGCTCGTATCCATTTACTTTCAGTGTTATCGAAAACGCCAGTGCGTTTCACCAACAGATCAACGTATACCGTCGCAGCCTGTGGATCTGGCTCGGCGCCATGGCAGTACTACTATTGGTCTCACAGTGGGCCACGTTGCGTTGGGGACTTGCGCCGTTGAGGCATGTCTCCAACGAACTTAACCGTCTTGAAGCAGGTGAGCAACAGAGAATCGCCGGTCAATATCCGAGCGAAGTTCAGCGCCTAACCGACAACCTCAACTCGGTACTGTCTCACGAGCGCAAACAGCAGCAGCGCTACCGCAACGCACTGGCTGATCTGGCGCATAGCCTGAAAACACCGCTTGCCTTGGTGCGTGGTGCCGCGCGTGGCGTTAATTTGCAAAATGCACAGTCGATCGAGGAACAGGTCAACCAGATGGACCGAATGATTGGCTACCATCTGCAGCGTGCGGCCGCCGCTGGGCAGAGTACCCTGCGTCCCCCATTGGCACTGCTGCCGATCGCAAAACGCATTGTCACCGCACTGGAGAAAGTACACGCCGAGAAAAAATTGCAGATCATTATTGACATAAGCAGCGACATCCGCTTCCGGGGGGACGAGGGCGATCTCACCGAGATACTGGGCAACCTGTTAGACAATGCCTGCAAATGGTGCCGCAACGTAGTACGCATTTCCGCATCCAACAAGAACACATCCTTACATGTTTTAATCGAGGACGACGGGCCAGGCATTGGCAAAGCCGACGCTGCCCGTGTGTTCATTCGTGGTGCGCGAGCAGATGAAACGGTTCCTGGCCATGGCATCGGCTTGGCAGTGGTACGCGAAATCGTTGACGCATACGGCGGTAGCGCAAACGTCGGCACAAGTGCTCTTGGCGGTGCCCTGATTGAGCTGCGACTTCCGGGCACGCAATCGACGCTATAACAAGAAAGGCTTTCTGAGTAGTTGCCAACCGCCTGCGGTTGGGCGCATTAACTTTCAGTTGCGTGGCACCATCGGCGGGTAACGCGCTATGATCTGGGCCCGGCCTGCATAAATGACTCTCTTTACTTATTTGTGTAGTCTCGGGTCGGTAGTGGGTGCTTACCACGCCACGTCTTTGCCCTTGCAAGCGCTGCAACGATTTGGCAACGTGTAGGTACGTCGACAAGTCACCGTCTCGCGCCCGATCGATACGCCCCCCAGGACCAAAAAAGCAAATGGACCAATTGCTCTCTCACCCAGCCACAGCCGGTTACGACGCTTTCATTACGCTGCTTGCTTCGGAAGGCATCGAATATTTGTTCGGTAATCCTGGCACGACCGAGCTCGCCATCATGCAGGCACTCGGAACGCAATCGGCCATCCGCTATGTTCTCGGGCTTCAAGAGGGCATCGTCGTTGGCATGGCGGACGGTTACGCAAGGGCATCAGGCCGGCTTGCGGCCGCCAATGTCCATGTCGCGCCAGGTCTTGGTAATGCGATGGGCTCGCTTTACAACGCAAAATTCTATGGCTCACCGGTGTTACTGACGGCTGGTCAGCAGGAACTGGGGCACGGTTTGATGGAACCGCTGCTCTTCGACCAGCTGGTGCCGATAGCACAGCCAATGGTTAAATGGGCTGTCGAGTGCACCCGGGTGCAAGATCTGCCGCGAATCATCAGACGTGCTGCAAAGGTCGCGTTAGCACCGCCCACTGGGCCGGTGTTTTTGAGCCTGCCGGGCAATGTGCTGGACGCCACCGCATCGCTCGACTTTGGCACGCCCACTCGCATCGATTTTCAAGTCCGGCCAGCGGACCATGTTTTGAAAAAACTGGCAGACCGGCTACTCGTTGCGCAAAACCCGATGATTATTGCTGGGCACGAATTAGCGACCAACAATGCGCTCGAAGAAGCCGGCGAGTTTGCACAGCTGCTGGGTGCTGCGGTCATGCAACAAACGGTGCCCTATGCGGCACACTTCCTAAGCGGTCATCGTGCCTTTCTAGGCGCGCTTAACCGCAATCAAAATCAGGTACGCGCACGACTTGAACCCTACGATCTGCTGATATGCCTCGGCTGCGATGTTTTACGAATGTCAGTTTACAGCCCAACTGACGCTTTGCCTGAGGGCATGCCGATCGTACAGATTTCAGAGCGTGATTGGGAGCTTGGCAAGAATTACCCAGCGGAAGTGGCCATCAAGGCAAACGTGGGCGAGACGCTCAAAGCGCTGAACGTATTGCTTAAGGAAGGCATGTCCGCCGCCCAGCGCGGCCGTGCGGATGCACGCCTTGCCGAAATCGAGAAAAACAACTGGGAGCATCGCCGCGTACAGATGGCTGAACAAGTGCTCGCATTCTCGCAAACCCGGCCCATCGAGCCACAATTCCTGTGCAGGTGTATTGCCGAGGCCATACCCAAGGACGCAGTCGTCGTGGACGAAGGACTGACTGCGACTTTCAAGTTGCTCGACTTCCTACGCTTTAACGACCATCAGTGTTACTACGGGCTTGCCTCTGGTGGTATCGGGTTTGCCATGTCCGGGGCGATTGGCATATCGCTTGCCCTACCCGAAAGACCTATCATCGCCATTGTTGGAGATGGCAGCGCCATGTACAGCATTCAGGCACTATGGACTGCGGCACACCTCAAGCTGCCGATCACTTACGTCATCCCAAATAATCGTGGCTACCGCATTCTCAAGGAGAGGCTTGTTTCATTCCGCAACACTAACCGTTTCATCGGGATGGACATTGCTGATCCAGACATCGACTTCACGAGTCTAGCCGAATCAATGGGGATTGAATCCCGGAGGGTCGACGCGCCACAAGATCTCGTTGATGTATTGCGTGAATCGATTACAAACCGACAGCCCAATCTAATTGATGTGCACGTTGCCAATGGGTTTGGTCAGTAAAAACGCCATGGCTGAGCAAAAATCACATCTTGCGAACGTCGTTACCTATTACGACACACACCCTATCAATGAAGACCAAATCCTGCACGCGTTGCGGGCGCGAGGTGTTGACCTAAACAACCTGAACGAAGAAATTCTCAAGGAGCACGATCAGGACCATTTCGGAGGCCTTCAAGCAACCGATGTGCTAGCGGTCAAAGCGGGCATTAGCGAAAATCACCATGTGCTTGACGTGTGCAGCGGCATGGGCGGGCCCGCACGCTACATTGCTGATCGCATCGGCTGCCATGTGACCGGGCTCGAGTTTACCGAAAGCCGCTACTTGAGCTCGATCAAGCTGACCAAATTGGTTGGCCTCGATACGCGGGTCGATTTCGTCTATGGCAATGCGTTAGATATGCCATTTGACGATGACAGTTTCGATGTCATCATTGGACAAGAAGCCTGGTGTCATGTGCCTGACAAACCGCGGCTGATTGCCCAGTGCGCTCGTGTCGTAAAGCCTGGTGGAGTCATCGCGTTTACCGATATCCTTCGCACCGACAAATTAAGCAGCGGTGACATGCGACGCCTGCGCAGCGAAATGACTTTCCCGGATCTGGAAACGATCAACGGGTATGCACGGCTGCTCGAAACAAATGGTTGTACGTTGCTCGAACACGACGACCTCACTGAAGTATGGAAAAAGGTGCTGGAGGAACGGCTCGCAATGTACCGCAACCTGGGATCGGAGACAGAGCGTGTTTTTGGGGCGGAGCGCGCCAGAGAATGGGACGATAGCTACGGATTTTTTGTCAGTCGTTATCGGGAAGGCAGGCTCGGAGGAGCACGTTTCATCGCCCGGCGCGATCGTGCACGCGTGTCCAGCCATGATACAGAAACGCTGTAGGGCCGATTCGATCATGCCACCGATTTACACGCGTAAACAGCTTGGCTCATCGAGACGGGCGCGTGCACAACACGCAGCCAAGATCATTCCTCAGCCACCCACCGCAGTGCCAGTAGCCATCTGTAATAACTAATTTGAATGTTAGCGTGAACAACCGCAACCACCTGAGAGGCCCCGCGCTTTTCTTTTCGATTCTGCTGTCGATATCGGTTGGCAATGCGGCCGATGGCCCGTTTCTGAAAGGAAACTTTACAGGCGCAGAGATGCTTAAGTACTGCAAGTCCACTAACGATGACTCAGTGCGCGATTTCGAACGCGGCGTGTGTACTGGTTTCATTGATGGGTTTGCCGCAGGCCACCATGCGGCCGAATTGTGGCATGCCTTCCACCACCGAGACGAAAAGATTGACAACATATACGGCCATCTCTGCGTGCCAAACGATGTCGCCAGAACGGCGTTGGTTTCAGTATTTGTGCGTTATCTCGAGAATCATCCCGACAACCTTTCTTGGAACGCAGGATTGTTACTCGAGACCGCTCTACGCGAAGCCTATCCGTGTGACGAGTAAAGCGCTTCGTTAAACAATAGCGCGACGTCACAATCAAACAGTTGCACATATTTTCCGTAAGACGATGCTGAGATCGCGCCGCACAATTCTCGCGTGCGTATGCGAAACATCGCCGAAACGTTCACAACTGCGAAGCAAACTTTTGGATGTGAGGTAGCGCCTGTGCAAGCATCAAGCGGTGGTAGGTGTCGTGGTGGGAAAGCGCCACGACCACATCAGGATAATTATAGACGCGGAACGCCAGCCGAAAAACAAAGACGGTTACGACATCACCGGGCTAGCAGACGTCTGATGCAACTTGACGCGGTTCCTGCCTTCCTCCTTCGCAAGGTAAAGGGCCTCGTCGGCGTCTCTGATTATATCCTCGCAGGAGTTGTGGCCTGCGAGTTCGGCGATACCAAAACTTGCTGTTATTTTTACTGAGTGAAGAGTTGCGATAGCTTTTGCTGCCCGCCCTTCAATCGTTTGTCTCAAACGCTCAGCAACTTGATGTGCCTCATCGATCCCTGTTCGAGGCATGAAGATACAGAACTCCTCCCCCCCGTAGCGACACAAAACATCGCCGCTGCGCATCCCGCCAGACAAAATCCGCGCGGTAACTTTTAGAACCTCATCACCAACAGAGTGCCCGAACCGATCATTAAAAGATTTGAAGTGATCAACATCTACCATGACACAGCAGATTAGTTCACCTTTCGCTCGGGCCGTATCGAAAACCGGGATTGCAGCTTCAAAGAATGCTCGACGGTTCAAGGTGCCCGTCAAAGCATCGTGCATCGCCATTTCCTGCAGTGCCTTATTTCTTGTTTCGATTTCCTCGCGCGAGGCCTTTAGCTCGTCGAGTGCATCCACCAACTGCCGGTTAATGGTCTCTATTTCCGTAATATCGTCGAACGTAGCAATACAGCCGCGCACACTTCCATCATCGTCGAGCACGGGGGAGCAATTTACCGTAAGTTTGCGAAGCCCACCATTGGTCCCGGGAATCTCGACGTAGCTGCCCCTTACCGAGCTTCTCTTTTGCATCGCGCGCATCCACGGATGGTCTGATGTACGCGCTGGCAACGCGGCGTTGAAAGCATCAATTCTGCGTACTGATCGTCCAGTCAGACTCGAACCATCGCGGCCTACCCACTTACGAATCACCGCGTTGGCAAGGATGACCCTCCCGCCGGGGTCAATAACCATCACCCCTTCACTGAACGCGTCGAAAGCAGCCCTTATGCGATCGGGCAGCACTGCCTGTGGATCGAGATATTCAAATGCACGGCGAAGGTAAAGCGAAAACAGAATAAAACCACCCACGCCGAGCGTTGCAAGCATTACTACCCATGGCTGAGTCAGCCATTCCCAGAGCGAAGAGGGGCCAGTAGGAGTAAAACTCGCCTCAAAGGTGCCCCAGGGCTGGTTGCTTCGCTTTAACGGTATCAGAACGTGTTGCAGGGTCGATCTGCCATTCTCGGGCTCTTGCCAATGAACTTCATGCTCAAACGACTGCGCCACAATTAAGCCGGCCTGCTTGCGAACGGCCACAGAGAGCAGTTCCTGCTCGTTTTCAACCCACCGCGGCATCGCTCTTGCGAGCGCCTCTACCCCCTGCGAATTAACCACAGTGACTGCCCTGGCCGCAAGTTTCTCGCTCAAATGGGCTCGTTCCTTACGGATTTCCTGCAACTCGTCCGGAAAAATCTGGAATGCAAAATCCAGCACCAGTACACATCCAATAACAATCGAGACGAGACCCAGAGCCACACGTTCGGCGGGCCCTAATCTTGGAATGGGAAACTTCTCGCGTATCAACTTCATTTCTGCGTCCCGAATTCAAATTGGCCGTTCTGCAACAAATGCGCGGCTGCTTCCTCTTCATCGGAGGCATTGTCGTCATCTTCACGAACTTTTTGTTTTTCATCTTCATCTTCAGCGACAACCGGTAATGGGTCGAACTCGCGCCAGATCGGCAGACCTACCAACAAGCTGGTCAGCAAGCCGCCAGCGCGAATTGCCCAACTTATTGCGCCCACGGAAAGCGCAATGCTGGCGAACTGAAAACCATCAAGCAAAGGTGCTTCTTCGCCTTGGTGGCTGTCAGTAAAATCGAAATCGCCAAGCAGGTCCGTCCCAAATACGTAGAGCCCCAGGGCATCACCGACTATGATGTCCTGCTTGTCTGATCCATCTGTTCCATCGCCAGCGTATGCGCTGGAAAGCAGCCAATCGATCGCGCGATGTCGATACTTGACCCAAGCATCCGCGTTACCGGTTGAACCATAATCGACTGATCCATCGTCTTGGTTGCCTGGGTAAAAACCGTCCTGAGTTACAAATCCAAGATAGGTGCCATCATCGTTAGTCCCGCTGTGCGCTGACAGGGCAGCCATATTGCCGAGCTCAGTAACGCCGCTCGTCGTCAACACACTGCCACTGTTCCCCATCCCAACGCTCGTTTCTTGGTATAGAGAACCTCCCGACGCCTGCGATGCCGGTTCACCAAGGGAATCGATCGCCGCGAGTAACGCGCCATCAATGACGTCGTTCACGACACTGACCATGATCGTCGCGGTGGATACGTCACCATCGGCATCGGTAATGGTGTAGGTGAAGCTGTC
>JABAOE010008537.1_pt1 | contig 11268 bp, 8 predicted proteins | sample 7062141 | NCBI WGS metagenome assembly JABAOE01 (sample SAMN14538627, study PRJNA623070) | marine sediment metagenome | biome: marine biome [ENVO:00000428]; feature: marine pelagic biome [ENVO:01000023]; material: deep marine sediment [ENVO:00002113] | place: India: Gulf of Khambhat ...
TATGTCCTTTGCCATGGTTATTGCCTCCTGTTATTTTTCAAGAATGGCAAGGATTGCATGTTCTTCAAGTAATATGCAATCTTCTCCATCCACATTTACTTCTGTACCACCGTAGTTTATGTATAAGACTCTGTCGCCTTTCTTGGCAATTAAAGGCATAACAGAACCATCCATTTGTAGTCGACCATTGCCTACAGCGAGTACTTCTCCCTCTTGAGGTTTTCCTGCTTCAGCATCTTCTGCTGTCTCCGGAATAATGATACCGCCTTTGGTTGTTTCCGGGGCATCGATCGGCTTAATTAGAACCTTATCACTTAGCGGTCTTATAGCCATATTGGATAATCCTCCTGAACCTGATTTTTTAAGTTTATTTTTGACCCAATTAAGTAAAAACTAGGTATAAAGTATGCACGAAATCAAAAGTGTCAAGAGTTTAAATTAATTAGACAAAAAAATATGGATAAATTTACTGCTTAGATTTTTAAATTAAAACAGATTTCAAACACAATCCTCTCAATAATAACTTACATCAAAAGCGTTTTTCATTATATGAATTTCCTCAGCGTTAAGATCAATCGAGACAATATCAAAGCGCAGATCCTTGAATGTTATATTATTTTTCTCAAGAAACACAAAGGCTGCTGCAAGAAGCTTTTTTTGTTTTGAAGGAGTAACGGCTTCTATAGCAGAGCCGTAATCCTGCCGGCTTCTCGCTTTAACCTCTATGAAACAAAGAACGCCCGCTCTGTCCTCTGCAATTATATCTATCTCGCCCTGCTTGCAGCGGAAATTCTTCTCGATAATTTTATACTTGTCCTTTTTAAGATGCTTGCATGCAAGACCCTCTCCCTTCTTTCCTATTTGTCTGCTGTCGGTTTTCATAAGAATATTCAGATTGAGATGTTATGCTCAGTCCTCTTCAAGCTTCTTTTTTAACTCGGCCAATTTTGTGAGCGCATCGAGAGGTGTCATTGAGTTAGTATCAAGCTCGGCAATTTCTTCTAATAGAGGGTGCACAGCAGCAGCATCCTCAACAGGTGAGCTATTAAATAGAGAAGCCTGGCCTCCTAATATGGAGTCTCTTAGCTGGGACTGTGATTTTTCTAAATTAAGAAGCACCTTTCTTGCAGATTTGATGACCGCATCGGGAACTCCCGCCAGTTTCGCAACCTGTATTCCGTAGCTGTGAGATGTAGCGCCGGGGACGAGTTTTCTAAGAAATACTATTTTATCCCCACTCTCTTTTACATATATATTGTAGTTCTTTGTCCGCTTCTTAGATATGGCAAGCTCTGCAAGCTCGTGATAGTGAGTTGCAAATAGTGTCTTTGCACCTAGGTCGTGCAGGGATTCTGCCACGGCCCATGCGATACTCATACCGTCAAATGTGCTTGTGCCCCTTCCAATTTCATCCAAAATTACAAGACTCTTATCAGTTGCGTGTCTCAGGATATATGCGGTCTCTACCATCTCGACCATAAAAGTTGACTGCCCCTTGGCCAAATTGTCAGAAGCCCCGACTCTGGTGAATATTCTGTCGCAAATACCGACCTCTGCATGGCTTGCGGGAACAAAACTACCCATCTGAGCCATAAGTACGCTAAGGGCCACTTGTCTGATCAGAGTTGATTTTCCCGCCATATTGGGACCAGTGATTATGAGCACCTGATTCTCTTTTGAGTCAAGCTTAATATCGTTTGGAACAAAACGCTCACCCAATTCCATTCTCTCGATTACCGGATGTCGGTTGTCTTTAAGATCCAACATTTTGCTTTCGGAAATAATAGGTCTTGTATAGTCATATTTCTCTGCAGCTTCTGCTAAAGATGAAAGCACATCTAACTTTGCAATGAGTGATGCAGTCTTTCTTACCCTCTCTGATTCACTTGCGACTTTGACCCTTATATCCTCAAATAGGTCTTTTTCAATATCCAGGATTTTATCCTCTGCACCCAGGAGTTTTTCTTCGTATTCCTTTAGCTCCTGAGTTATGTACCTCTCGGCATTCACAAGGGTCTGCTTTCTTATGTAGTGATCGGGAACGGATGACAGGTGTGTTTTGGTTACCTCTATATAGTAGCCGAAAACCTTATTGTATCCGATCTTAAGAGAGGTGATTCCGGTTGCTTCTTTTTCTCTTCCCTCAAGCTCGGCAATCCACTTTTTGCCGTCGCGTCTTATTGACCTAAGTTCATCTAGCTCGGCATTTACGCCCTCTTTAATAATGCCGCCTTCCCTCGCAGATACAGGAGGTTCATCAACAAGAGTTTTCTCAAGAAGATCCCTTAGATCATCCAGCTCGTCTATATCTATAGAAAGCTGTGCTAAAACTTTTGTATCCGAGCCCCCGAGCCTCTCTTTTATATCTTTTATATGAGCGGAGGAATCTCTGAGCGATCCAAGGTCTCTTGGCCTTGCAGATGTAGTAGAAATCCTGCCGATTAATCTCTCAATATCACTTATGTCTTTTAATAATTTTCTTAAGTCTGTCTTTAGGCGGGGACTTGAGATATAATCAGAAACACCGTCGAGTCTCCGCTCGATCTCCTTTTTATCGATAAGCGGGTTTGCTATCCAGAACTTGAGCATTCTTGCGCCCATTGCAGTCATTGTCTGGTCGAGCACCCAACAAAGGGTGCCATTTTCGCCATCACCTCTTATATTGCTGAGAAGCTCAAGGTTTGTTTTTGTTGAATCATCGATTAACAGGAAATTCGATTTTTCATAGAACCTTGGCTCATCGAGAGGGGGCATCTCGTCCATTTGAGTATCTTTTAAGTACTGAATCAGGGCTCCTGCTGCGGAGATTGAATCCGGATGATCCTCAAGCCCAAACGGCTCAAGGGTCTTTGCAGACAGATGCTCCAATAGAGCCTCTTTTGCTCGGTCAAGGTCCCAAATCCAGGGATCAAGCTCTGTAACCAGAAGGTTTCTCGACCCACTTAAATCTGCCCTTGAAATATTCCCCCGGCTTTCTTCATCTTGCAATAGCAGCTCCTTTGGCTCGATTTGTGAGAGCTCGTCTACTAGGGTCTCAAGAGAGTTAAAAGAAGTAGTTCTGAATATTCCGGTCGATATATCTGTGTAGGAAAAACCATAGCTGCCGTTATTTACATAGACGCTTGCAAGATAGTTATTGGATTTGGAATCCAGCTTCTCTGTATCTATTATCGCACCGGGGGTGAGCACGCGTACTACCTTTCTTTTTACAACACCCTTTGCAGTCTTGGGGTCCTCTACCTGCTCACACACTGCCACCTTGAGGCCTTCTTTTAAAAGCTTTGCAAGATAGGGCTCTGCGCTATGGAAAGGAACCCCGCAAAGGGGTACAGGGTTTTTCCCCGACTTGTTTCTAGAGGTGAGTGCTATACCCAGTACTTTTGAGGCAACCTTGGCATCGTCATAGAACATCTCGTAGAAATCACCCAGGCGAAAAAAGAGTATTGAGTCCGGATACTCTTTTTTTATAGCGACATACTGCTTTAGCATCGGGGTCTGCTCAGACATGGCTAAATGATTATATCAACTCAAGGGGGAAGACTCAATTAAAACTTAAAGAACTACTTAATTACAATTAGATTTGCCGGAACGGATGTTGGTGTTACAATCATAACCTATGACAAAAGAGAACAGCGTGAAATTTGCGATTGGACAGGTAATCCATCACAAGATGTTTGACTACAGGGGAGTTGTTGTAGATGTAGACCCCCAGTTCAACAGCACAGAGGAGTGGTATGAGAAGGTAGCTCTTTCCAGGCCTCCAAAAGACAAGCCTTGGTACTATGTATTGGTAGACGGAGCCACTCATCAAACCTATGTGGCAGAGAGAAACCTGGAGACAGATGAGTCGGGGAAGCCAGTAGACCACCCGCTTGTTCCAGAGTTCTTCAACGGAATTAAGGAGGGTGTTTATGTTATGAGGCAGAAAAGCAATTGATTAAACCTAATTCATTTGTGGGTGACCTTATACCCTATGTTCCCGGCAAGCCGGTAGAAGAGCTTGAGAGGGAAATAGGTATCACAGATGCAGTAAAAATTGCCTCCAATGAGAATCCGCTCGGCCCCTCTCTGCTTGCAGAGAAAGCAATAAGCGAAGCCTTGCATAATCTGCACCGTTATCCGGACGGGGATGCATACTATCTAAAAAATAAGCTTGCAGGGAAGCTCGGTGTTGAGCCGGACACTATTATATTTGGAAACGGCTCAAATGATGTGATCGATATTGCCGCAAGAACATATATGGAACCCGGGGATGAGGCTATATTCGGAGAGTATGCGTTTATCGTATATCCGATTGTAACAAAAGCAGTCGGTGCAAAAGCTGTTGTGTCTCCAATGCCCGACTACACACATGATTTACGAGATATGCACTCAAGGATTACTGAGAAGACAAGGATTATATTCATTGCGAATCCCAATAACCCGACTGGCACGATGGTCAGAAGGGATGAGTTTGATTGGTTTATCGACAATGTGCCCGGGGATATTTTGGTGCTCATCGACGAGGCTTACTTTGAATATGTTGACGATACGGACTATCCAAATTCTCTTGAGTACCAGAACTTGGGCAAATCGATTCTAACTGTGAGGACATTCTCAAAAATTTACGGTCTTGCGGGCATGAGGCTTGGATACGGGATTGCGCATAAGGATATCGTCTCACATATGCATAAGGTGCGTCATCCGTTTAACTCTAACTCCCTAGCACAGATAGGAGCGATTGCAGCGCTCGATGATACAGATCATATAGAGATGACAAAAAGAACTAATGCACAAGGCATTGAGTATGTATGCGGTGAGCTGGGTAAATTGGATATCCCGTATACTCCGTCATTTACTAATTTTGTGCTGATTGATCTTGGAGATGACCCGATGCCGGTCTATAATTCTCTGCTAAGAGAGGGAGTGATTGTAAGACCAGTTATGGGTTATGGTCTTAAAACGCACCTGCGTGTCACAATAGGCACACGTGATGAAAATGAAAAGTTTATAGCGGGTATTAAAAAAGTATTAGGCAAATAAAATCATGGAATTTCAAAAAATTACAGTTATCGGACTTGGATTGATCGGGGGCTCGCTTGCGTGGGCGCTCAAAGAATCGGAGCAAGTTGAGATCGTGGTAGGGGTTGATACCAATGAAGACTCAATTAAATACGCCTTTGATAATGAGCTAATTCATGAGGGGGCATCTGAGATAAATGAGGTGATCTCGGGATCAGAGATAATCGTCATTTCAACATACGTGGATAGTATTGCAGATACAGCTAAGACTGTGTTTGAATTTGCCACAGACGGGGCAATTATCACTGATGTGGGCAGTGTGAAATCGCAGCTTGTAACGAATGTGGAGTCATTCTTACCTGAAAATCTGCACTTTGTAGCCGGGCATCCGATTGCAGGAACGGAGGACTCGGGAATTAGAGCTGCGGATAAAAATCTGTTTACACAAAAAAGATGTATCCTTACTCCTAATTCAAAAACAGATTCACATGCAAAGGACAGGGTCGCTAAAATGTGGGAGACCGCAGGCAGTGAAGTATTTGAGATGGACCCTGCAGCACACGACCATGTATTTGCCATAGTGAGCCACTTGCCGCATGCTGTGGCATACTCGCTTATTAACTCTGTTGCAGATGCCGAGGACTCCGAGAAGCTTTTGGAATTTGCCGGGGGAGGACTCAAAGATTACACGAGAGTTGCTGCAAGCTCGCCTGAGATGTGGTCTCAAATATTTACTGCTAACAAAGAGCAATTGCTTGAAGCATTGGCTGTTTTCAAGGGCTCCCTTGAGAGAATTGAGAGTGCAATACAGCATGAGGACTTTGATTCTCTCAGAGCAGAACTTGAGAAAGCCGCCAAAACAAAACGCAGATTATAACAACATCAGATCCGTGATGAGTATTCATTTAAAATCTTATTGATTATTTCTACGATAAGCTAGCCTATTCCGCATCTGCAGGCGGCAGCAAACAAAGCTATGAAAAGAATTGATGCGATTGTTAAATAGTAGTGCATTTTCCAAACCCCTTGAGCAGTTAATTTTCTATAACTAGTTATCCCAGCTGACAGCTGCATGCGGTAACAACAATTGCCAGCAGCAGTATTGACGCAACGGTAAAGTACTTGTGCATTGCCCTACCACACATATTAGGATTAATTTTGAGTATATAGAAATATTTTCTTAAAGCAAACCTGTTATTAATAATATTCGAATCTCACAGAACAATTCAAGCATTTACACAAAAAGGGGCAATATGATTAACTCCGGTTTCACTTTTTCTTAACATAATCTTAACATTGCTAGGGTTTAATCCTTCATCAAACGACTTAAAAGGAGGTAGTAAAGATGTTTAAGGGTGTAAAAATAAGTAGCGCTATTATTGCTTTAGTGTTTGTTATAGCTGCAGGAACTGCTAGTGCACAAGAACCCGTAAAAGTTGATGCAGGTATTCCAGAATACACAAAAACAAGCGGAGTTTCCGGAAATATCAACAGCGTAGGATCAGACACAATGAACAACCTTATGACACTATGGTGCGAAGAATTCACTAAAGACTATCCGAATATAAACTGTCAGATTGAAGGAAAAGGCTCTAGTACAGCTGCTCCAGCATTAATCGAAGGTACAGCACAGTTCGGACCTATGTCACGTGCTATGAAAAGTAAAGAGATCGATGAGTTTGAAAAAGCTTTCGGCTACAAACCTACCGAAGTTCCAACATCAATCGACGCTCTTGCAGTTTTTGTTAACAAAGACAACCCTATCGAGTGTTTGACCATCGAGCAGGTTGACGCAGTTTTCTCCAAGAACAGAAAATGCGGCGCCTCTGAAGATATTGCAACCTGGGGTCAGCTGGGACTAACAGGCGACTGGGCTAATGTGCCTATAAGCATGTACGGCAGAAACTCAGCTTCCGGAACCTACGGATACTTCAAGAAGAAAGCTCTTTGCAAAGGCGACTACAAAGACACAGTTAAAGAGCAGCCAGGCTCAGCTTCAGTAGTTCAGGGTATCACAGAAGATACGGGCGGTATCGGATACAGCGGTATCGGTTACATTACCTCCGGTGTTAAGGTTATTGAGCTTGCAAAAGAAGAAGGACAGTGTGCTGCACCTAACCTTCAGAACATCGTGAGCAAAAAATATCCGCTAGGAAGATATCTCTATCTATATGTAAATAAAAAGCCCAATGAGCAACTTGATCCTCTACGCCTTGAGTTCTTAAAATTTGTACTTAGCAAAGAAGGTCAGGAAGTTGTTGTTAAAGACGGCTATCTTCCGCTGCCAGCTGACGTTGATGCAAATATAATGGAGAAACTTACCGCCAACTAATTTGTTATGAGCGGGAAATTTAACTAATTTAATTCACACGGTTACTCAATGACGGCTCAAACCAGACTGAAAAGAAAAGAACAGCAATCTTCCTCCGGTATTAGAAGGAGGAAGATTGCTGATTTTATTGCAACAAGCATTGTCACTACAGGCGGCATAGCGGTAATACTAAGCATTCTCGCAATACTTGTATTCATAGGGATAGAGACGGTTCCGCTATTCCAAAGCGTGAAATCCAATCTTGCAAGCTCATTTGTACTAAGAGAATCGCCCGAGCTTTCCTCATACTCAGTTGAAAATACTGACGACAACACATTCCCTTTCTTAGCAACCGGGCTTGAAGAATACAGAGAGATAGGCTTTGTGGTCACTCAGGATGGAATGCTGACTTTCCTCTCTCTAACTGACGGCAATACTATAAAACAGTACGCACTTAATGAACTTGAAGGAAGCACGATTACATCAAGCTTTGTATCTGTTAATAACAAGCTATACAGTTTTGGAACGAATGACGGTTTTATCCTTCCTGTAACAACCGAATACAAGATCAATTTCGTTGGTGATAAAAGAATCATAACCCCAGAAGTCAAAGAGGGAGATCTATTTAAAGTATATGATGATCAGCTCGACATAATTGCTTATGAAGAAAATATAGAAGATGATGTATCGGCTGCCGCAGCTTACACAGCATCAGGCAACCTAGTATATGTTGCACTTATAGCATCCGAGGACGATGGATTCGGAATTGAAGAGGATGAGCCTTCTCCGATAACAGTCAATTTAACCGAACAAATAAACGGAAGCGCAGTAACTACCATAGAGCTCGATAGTGCAATAGAGAATTTATTCGTTGGTACTGAAGACGGGAAGATATTTCACTGGGACGTAAGTGACAGAGAAAACCCTGAGTTCCTAAGGGCCATAGATGCGACCTCAAGCCCAAAAACTGCAATTACAGCACTTGCATTCCTACTCGGAGACCGCTCGCTGTTGGTTGGAGACTCTGATGGTAATGTGTCTGTATGGTTTGAAGTACCGGACTCATCTTCCCCGACCGGTGATGTGCTTACAAGGATTCATCAGCTCTCGCCCCTTGAGCTGCCTATTACGAACATTACTTCCTCTGCAAGAGACAGAGGATTTATAGCCTCGGATAAAGGCGGGAATATTAATCTCTATCATTCTACATCGGGACAAATGCTTCAGGAGCTTAAGACTGACGGATCATCTGTAAAGAGGCTTTCCTTCGCACCAAAATCAAACGGTGTGCTTGCTATAGATGCTCAGGGGAAAATGTACAACTGGGATGTCGACAATCCTCATCCTGAAACAAACTTGAAGACGCTTTTTGGAAAAGTTTGGTACGAGGGTTATAAAAAACCCGAGTATGTTTGGCAGTCAACCGGCGGAACCGATGAATTTGAACCGAAGCTGAGCTTGACTCCGCTTGCGTTTGGAACACTAAAGGGTGCGATATATGCATTATTCTTTGCAATACCAATATCTATTTTTTCAGCAATATGCGTATCGCAGTTTATGCATCCTTCTCTTAGAAATACTATTAAACCTGTTATAGAAATTATGGCTGCTCTTCCAACGGTAATTTTAGGTTTTCTTGCAGGGCTGTGGCTAGCTCCGATAATTGAAAAAGTGGTTCCGGCAATATTTACCATGCCTATTGTACTAACATTGTTTGCTATCTTAACGGTATTTATTTGGCAGTATGTTCCACGGGGTATTAAGGGCAGGTTTAAACTCGGGTCTGAGCTTTTTCTCTTGATCCCTGTAATTATTATCGGAGTCTTAGTTTCTTTTTGGCTAAACGGTCCAATTGAGAACTTGTTGTTCGGAGGTAACTACAAAGAATGGTTATACACCGTTTTAGGCCTCCAGTATGATCAGAGAAACTCACTAATTGTAGGATTTGCCATGGGGTTTGCAGTAATTCCTATCATATTCACTATATCAGAAGACGCACTCTCAAGTGTGCCTAAACACTTGCAGGCTGGCTCCCTTGCTCTTGGAGCCAACCGCTGGCAGACAGCTATAAGGGTGATACTCCCTACCGCAAGTCCGGGAATATTCTCAGCTGTTATGATTGGCCTTGGAAGAGCGATTGGTGAGACGATGATAGTGCTTATGGCAACTGGAAATACCCCTATTATGGACTGGAGCATATTTAACGGATTTAGAGCACTGTCAGCTAATATTGCAGTGGAGATACCTGAGGCGCCGCACGGCGGGACGCTTTACAGAGTGCTATTCTTAGCAGCGCTGCTGCTGTTCTTCTTCACTTTCTTGGTTAACACTGCTGCAGAGCTTGTAAGACAAAGACTGAGGAAAAAATACGGGCAACTATAAGGCTTAAATATTATGAACAAGAAATTTTGGAAAACTGGAGATCCTTTTGTTTGGCTTACGGGCGTTGCCCTCATGTTTAGCCTGCTTATGATTGCAGGTCTTCTCTGGCTGATCATGGCAAAAGGTCTTGGGTTTTTCTGGCCTACCCAAGTAACTGAGTTCGAGCTTAAGAACGGAATAAAAGTGATGGGTGAGATTACTGACCATGAAGAAATAAGGGGTATCAGCGGAAAAGCCGAGGGTGAGCCAAGATATAGAACTCAGCTAAAAATAGGAAACAGAGACCTCTACGGCCTTGATTTCAGATGGATAGATGATGATCAGATAGTGTCCACGTCTGTGCCCAAATACGCAGTCGTTATGGAGAGAAGGGAGTGGGGAAATTTCTACGGCTTTATCAAAGAAATCACAGAAGACGGAACGGTGCTATGCCAGGGTAATGAGGAATGCTGGTCCAAATTGGAAGAGGACATTCCTGTGTATTCAGGGATTTTTAATGAGATAAGAAAGATTGAAAAGGGGGAGATCGGCGGTATAAACCGGAAAATAGAGAACTATAGGCTTGATATTAGAGGAATTGAGCTTAAGGGCGGAGATACAAGTCAAATTGCAAAGCTTAAAGAAAAAATAGCCCTTGAAGAAGAAAAGTACAAACAAAAAGAAAAAGAACTCGAAGTTCTATACAATGAACTCAATAAAGAAAAAATCACGATGCTTTCTGTGGACGGAAGAGAAAAGGAAATGGCACTTGGTAACATTGTGCTGGCCTTTAGACCAAACGCAATGAGCTGGTTTGAAAAAGCGGGTCTATATCTTCATCGGGTTTGGGGATTTGTATCTGATGAACCCAGAGAAGCAAACACAGAAGGCGGTGTGTTCCCGGCAATATTCGGAACTATCATGATGGTTCTTATCATGAGTATTGTGGTGCTGCCATTCGGAGTTTTAGCGGCATTATACCTTAGAGAATATGCAAAACAGGGAACCCTGGTCAGGCTTGTAAGAATTTGCGTTAACAACTTGGCGGGTGTTCCTTCGATTGTATTTGGTGTGTTTGCGGTGGGATTCTTTATATACGGTGTGGGAGCCTCAATCGACAGCTTTTTCTTCTCAGAAGCCCTTCCCAACCCAACATTTGGAACAGGCGGTATCCTCTGGGCCTCACTTACGCTTGCTCTGCTCACATTACCAGTGGTAATCGTAGCAACCGAGGAAGGACTGGCTGCGGTCTCTCAAGAAATCAGACACGGCTCGCTTGCTCTTGGAGCAACCAAATTTGAAACAACCTGGAAAATCGTAATCCCAAGCGCTATGCCTGCTATATTAACTGGAACTGGATTAATTCTGGCTATCGCTAGAGCAACCGGAGAGGTTGCCCCTCTTATGATCACCGGGGTTGTTAAGCTTGCTCCTCAGCTTCCGGTGGATGGTTATTTTCCTTATATCCACCTGGAAAGAAAGTTTATGCATCTAGGATTTCACATATACGATGTGGGTTTTCAGTCACCAAATGTTGAGGCTGCAAAACCGATGGTATTTACAACAGCACTGCTTTTAATAGTGATTGTGATTGT
>JABAOE010022197.1_pt1 | contig 11267 bp, 14 predicted proteins | sample 7062141 | NCBI WGS metagenome assembly JABAOE01 (sample SAMN14538627, study PRJNA623070) | marine sediment metagenome | biome: marine biome [ENVO:00000428]; feature: marine pelagic biome [ENVO:01000023]; material: deep marine sediment [ENVO:00002113] | place: India: Gulf of Khambhat ...
GAAAAAAGTCGACGCCGACGGTGATGGGAACGTCACCCGCGAAGAGATGAAGGCCGTAATGAACAAGCATCACGGCGGCGAACGCGGACCGGGCGGCTGACCCGACACACGCAAGGGTGGCAGAGCCGACGGACGAGGCGCTGATGACGCGGGTCGCAAGCCACGATCACGCCGCCTTCAGGGAGTTGCTGAGCCGACATCTCGATTCGATTCACCGCTACCTCTTGCGTCTTGCCGGTTCGGCCGAGGACGCCGACGATTTCGCCCAAGAAACGTTCCTGCGTGTCTGGCTCAATGCCAGCAAGTACGAGCCCGGCCGGGTGGCGGTCACCACCTGGGTGCACCGCATCGCCCACAACGTGTGCGTGGACGAGATGCGCCGACGCCGCGGCACGACGACGCTCGCGCAGGTGCTTAAGCCCCACACGGACGAGCCCGATGAGAGCGGTCCGAAAGAGCGGTTCGAGCACCTGCAGGCAGCGCTCGGATCGCTGCCCGAGGCGCAACGCTCGGCTATCGTGCTGTGCCGGATCCAGGGATTTTCGAACCGGGACGCGGCCAGAATCATGAACGTCAGCGTCCGCGCGCTAGAGTCCCTGTTGGCAAGAGCCAGGCGCAAGCTCAGATTGCGGTTGGCCGAACTGGAGAGATGAGCGGACAGATACCGGGGAGCGATGCATTGAACATAGACGACTTCGAACGTGGCCTGGATCGCTGGGGAACGGAACTCACGTCCTGGCCGGATGCGGAACGCGCAGCGGCGCAGGCGCTGCTGGAGCGATCCGAGCCGGCGCGCTCGCTCGCAGCCCAGGCAGACGCCATGGAGCGGTGGCTGGACGAAGGCCGAACTCATCGTGCGCCTGCGCAGCTCAATCAGAAGATCCTCGCCCAGCTGCCGCGACCAGACATCTGGCAGCAAGCGGCCAACTGGTTTTCTTCCGCTCTCTGGCGACCGACCCTGGCGGGCGCATGCGCGCTGCTTCTGGGATTCGCCCTGGGCGCGCTGCTGCCATCGACGGACCAGGACGGCCTGGTGAACGACGTCGCCGCGCTTGCCTTCACCGAAACTTATCAGGAGTCCCAAGATGCCCCGTAACAAGTGGCTCATCCTCGCCCTGGGGCTGTCGCTGGGCGCGAACCTTGTCATGGCCGGCTTTCTCGCCGGACGGGTGACCTCAGATCAGTGGGGGCCGCGCCTGTTAGACCCCAACCTGCGCGGAACCCGCGTTCTCCTCGACCAGGTACCGGAAGCCCGCCGCGAGGTGCTGCGGCCCCTCGTTCGGGACCAGCTGCGGTCGATCAGGCCGAGCATCGGTGGGATCCGCCAGGCGCAACGGGAGATCGAGGCGGCGCTCACGGCCGAGCCCTTCGACGCCGCGGCGCTAAAGACCGCACTTGCGGCGTTCAGAACGCATTTGGACCGGAGCCAGGAGACCAGCCACGCCGCCTTCGTCCGGCTGGCCGGTTCCCTCTCGTCGGAGGAGCGCCAACTGCTCGGGGACGGGCTCGCCAGCCATGGCCGCCACCGACCCCGCGGGGGCCCGCCCATGACGATGCCCCCGCACCGGCCATAGCGGGTAAGATAGCGCCTGGCTTCCATCCGGGATCACCGGTGTCCGTCCAGACCGCGCTTTCGCACTTCATCGCCCACTACGAAAAGACCTACCCCGATCTCAACGAGATCTTCGACCCCGAGTGGCGCTCGCCCTGCGAGACGGGCGAGCCTTATCGCGACGACGAAGGCGTCGTCCGCGTTCCGTGGCGTCCCGTGGCCCGTGGCCTGAACGTCCCCGAAGAGCACGACTTCGCTGGAGAACGCCCTGGAAACGGAGATCCATCCGGACATCAAGACCTACTACGGAAGCTACTGGTCGGGAGGGCTCGAAGCAGAAGCGCCCCAGGGTCACGTGAGCCTGATCCTGCTGTGGAACGCCGAGGACGCTGCCCGGCTGATCGAGAACCTCATCGGGCACGCGCTGGCCAAGCGGCGCGCGAAGTCACCGCTGAGCATCTTCTTCGCCTGCACCGAACAGGACTCGGAGCTCTTTCTGTCCGTGGAGAACACCACCGGCCAGGTGCTGATCGAAAAGCCCGGTCACAAGCCGGTGGACGTAGTGGCTGAAAATCTGGCCAGCTTCATCGACGCTCTGGTACCCGCGCCCCCAGAGCTGCATCCGGAACGCCGCCTGCTGCAATAGCGCTCGCGATACGCCCGTGTTCGCGCCCGCATCTGGTTTGTCGTTTAATCCCACGCCATGCGATCTCTGATCATCAAACCCGTCGAGGCTGTCGAAGGCGACGTCACGCTTCCCGGCTCCAAGAGCATCTCGAACCGGGCCCTGCTGCTGGCCGCCGAGGCAGAAGGCCAGACGCGCCTGGTGAACCTGCTCGCAAGCGACGACACGACCCGCATGCTCACCGCTCTCGGCCAGCTGGACATCCGCGTGCTCGAGGACGGCGACGACCATCTGGTGACCGGGGTGGCCGGCCCCTTGGTGCGTGACGACCGTCGCCTGTCTCTCGATCTGGGCCTAGCCGGCACCGCGTTGCGGCCGCTCACCGCTGCGTTGACCCTAGGCAACGGGGTGTTCGACCTCGACGGCACGCCCAGGATGCGTGAGCGGCCCATCGCTCATCTGGTGGACGGCCTGCGCCAGCTCGGCGCCAGGATCCGCTACACCGGCCGGGAGGGCTTCCCGCCTATCGAGGTGACCGGCACCGGCCTTCGCGGCGGCCGAGTGACCATGCAGGGCAGCGTGTCCAGCCAATTCCTGACCTCTCTGCTGCTCNNCGTGGAGGTGCTCGTCGAGGGCGAGCAGGTCTCCAAGCCCTACCTCGACATCACCGTGGAGATGATGGGCCGCTTTGGCGCCACGGTCGGCCACGAGGACCATCGCGTGTTTCGCGTCGAGCCCGGCGGTTACCGGTCGCCCGGACGCTATCTGATCGAGGGCGACGCATCGGCGGCGTCCTACTTCCTCGCCGCGGGCGCGATCGCGGGCGGGGGGGTCTGCGTTCACGGCATCGGCTCGGGGTCGGTCCAAGGCGACATGGCGTTCGTTGAGGTCCTTGAAGCCATGGGAGCGCGGGTGACGGTTGCCGCGGAGTNNTGCGCGTCGAGCCGGGCCAGCTCGCGGGAGTCGACCTCGATCTCAACCACATCCCCGACGCTGCCATGACGGCCGCCGTCCTCGCCCTGTTCGCCGACGGCCCCACGCGCATCCGCAACATCTATAACTGGCGGGTCAAGGAGACGGACCGCCTCGCCGCCATGGCAACAGAGCTTAAGAAAGTGGGTGCCGAGGTAGTTGAAAGTGAAGACTCACTGACAGTAAACCCTCCAAAAAATCTGAATGCGGCCACGATTGACACCTACGACGACCACCGTATGGCCATGTGCTTTTCGCTCGCAGCGCTCGGCGGCGTCGAGATCACCATCAACGACCCGGATTGCGTCAGCAAGACGTTTCCCCGGTACTTTCAGGAATTCGAGCGCCTCGCCCGCCGCTGAGCTCAGCGCGGCCGAACCTGGGGCTGCATTNNGCGCGCCCCCGTCACCGGGGCCGACCGGGGCGCTCACGAGCTTGCCGACATCTTCGCGCAGGACCGAGACGCCGACTGACCCCATAATCGCCGCTGCGTGTTCGGGCAACAGGGCCGGCAAGGCAGCAACGGCGAGATAGAGCATCGCCGCGGTTCCGGCCTCGATGTCGTCGCGCAACCGGCCATTTCTTTGTTCCTCGGCGAGTTGCCCGGCGAGCGCGGCNNGCGGACGCCCCGTCGAGCTCCTGTCCGGCCGCCCAGACCAGGAGCCGAGCGGACGTCGCGTCCCAAGCCGCCGCGATCCGCGAGCGCCCATCACCCCGAGTCCCGCCGAGCCTGGCCGCACGATCTTCTAAAACCGCCTGAAACAGCGCCTGTTTGTCACCGAAGTAGTGGTAGAGCATGCGTTTGTTGACGCTGGCAGCTGCGGCGATGGCGTCCACCCGAGCCCCTTCCGGGCCGCGCTGGGAAAACTGCTCGGCAGCCGCATCCAGTATCCGCCGCCTGGCGCCTTCCGGGTCGCGCCTCATCGTCGTAGTATCCATATAGTTACTCTCACACACATATCGGAAAACGCCACTCCAGTTATAACTATTTAGTTACTAAAAGCCTGGAGATCGCACTTCGCAGCGTCGATGGTCATACGTACCGCCGACGAAGGCTCGAGAATGCGCTAACACAACAGCCGAATAGTAACCGATTAGTTACGTAAATTCATCTCTCGACCGACGATGCGGCGGGTGGTATAAAGCGCCCCGACTCCGCCCGGCGAGGACCCGCGATGCGCTCGTTCTTCCGAATCCTCACCCTGACAGCTCTTTGCCTGGCATCTGCCGGCACTGCGTGGTCTGCCTCGAAGGTAGAGATCGATGCGCGCATCTCCGCCGCGCTGGAGTCGCTGTACGAGATCGAGCCCGCCGCGCGGGAACTGGCCGCCAAAGCTGCCGGCGTGCTGGTGATGCCACGTGTGTACAAGCTGGGTTTCGGGCTGGGCGGCGAGTACGGCGAGGGCGCCCTTCTAATCAACAACCAGGCGGTTCAGTACTACCGGGTCACCGCAGCGTCCTTCGGCTTCCAGCTCGGCGGCCAGGCCAAATCCGAGGTCCTGCTGTTCATATCTTCGGAGGCGCTCGAAAGCTTCCGCAACAGTGACGGCTGGGAAGCCGGCGTGGACGGGGCCATCACGTTCGTCGAGTTCGGCGTCGGCAAGGATTTCGACACCCATACCCTGCAGGACCCGATCATCGGCTTCGTCTACGGCAACAAGGGCCTGATGTACGACCTCTCGCTGGAAGGCTCCAAGTTCTGGAAGATCGACAAGAGCTGAGCCCGCCGCCTACTGGGTAACCGTGAACACCACCTGCCCCTTGCCCGCTCGCACGGGTTGCTGGGGCGCCCGATCGCTTTCACCGGCGAGACCTTCGAAGAGCCCGGAATGGCTGCGCTCCAGGTCCAGGAGGTACTGCTTCGTGTCCAGACCACCGCCAAACCCTGTTAGGGAGCCGTTGCTACCGATGACTCGGTGACAGGGGATCACGATGGGAATGGGATTACTGCCGTTGGCACCGCCCACGGCCCGCACCGCGCGAGGTTGACCGATGGCGTGCGCAACCTCGCCATAGGAGCGGGTCTCGCCGTAGGGGATCTCGAGCAACGCCTGGAGGACCTTTCCCTGAAACGGCGTCACGTCGGGCGCAAGCTCGATTTCGAAGTAGCGACGCCGCCCGTCGAAGTACTCGCCGAGCTGGCGCTTGGCCTGCCGAAACGGCTCGTCGAATCGTTCCCATTCCGGCTGAGCGCCGCGCGCCCTCGCGCCGGTGGAGAATCCGATCAGCTTCAGGCGCTTGCCGTCACCGGCAAGCAGCAGTCGGCCCACCGGGCTGTCCATATAGGTGTAATACATGTGCCCTTCCCGCTCGTTCTGGGTCAAGTCCCCGCCGCCGATTGTAACCGGACCGCATCGCCGGTCGGCAGCGGCGACGACCAAAGATGCATGACGGCGTAAGCACGCCATGGGCGCCACGGCTCGGCCACACGGCGCGCAGCCCCCGGCGTCGCCCCCAGGGCTTTGAGTACCACCCAGTCGCCGTCGGGGTACGCGTCCGGATCTTTCGCCACCCGCATACCGATGTAGCCGGCCGTCCAGGGACCCACGCCGGGCAGAGCCAGCAAGCGGTCCGTCAGCTCCTGGCTGGCGGCGCCTTCATCGAGATCCACAGCGCCCCCAGCCACCGCCCGGGCAAGCTCGCGAATGGCAAGCCACCGCTTGCCCGGAATTCCGAGCGAGGTCGGAACGAACCTCGCCAGCGTGCCGGGCTCCGGAAACGCCCCTTCTCCACAGCCCTGGATCAGTCCCATGGCAAGCCGTCTGGCCCGCTCCACGCTGACCTGTTGCCCCAGTATGGCCCGCACGGCGGTCTCGAAGCCGTCCCAGGCGCCCGGCACCCTCAAGCCCGGCAATGCGGCCACCAGCGGCGCTAGGCGCGGATCCCCCGCGAGGTGCGCATCGATGACGGACGAGTCGGCATCGAGGTCGAAGAGGCGCCGAACGCGCTGCAGGATCGATGACAGCGACGCGGGGGTACCCGCCGGTACCTCGAGGATCAGCGCCCCGTGTCCCGGTGAGACGCTGATCCAGTGATTCCCCCGACCCACGCGTCGGCGATACTCGAGCCCGTGCACCTCCTCCAGACCGGGCAACGCACGCCGCCCGAGGAAACCGAAAATCCAAGGCGCGTCAAAGGGCTCCCGCACCGGCAGCCTGAGGGTCAGCGCCTGGCCATGTGCTTCGTCGCGCACGCCACGAAGCGCTCGCGGAGACCGCCCGAGCGTCGAGCTCATCTCGGCGTTGAATCGGCGGACGCTGCCATACCCCGCCTGTAGGGCCACGTCCCCGAAACCCAGATCCGTCTCGACGATGAGCCTGAGGGCGAGGTGCAGCCGCCGGGACCTGGCCAAGGCGCTGGGCGTGGCCCCCAGCTCCTTGTGAAACACCCGGTTGAGATGCCGGGCGCTGACGCCAAGCCTGGCCGCAAGCTGCCCCGTGCCGTGATTGGCAAGGAATCCCCCGTCAATGAGCCGCAGGCCCCTGATGACCGCGTTGCTCGAGATTACCCACTCGGGCACGCGCGGCGCGGCTTCCGGGCGACAGCGGCGACACGCCCGATAGCCTTCGGCCTCTGCCGCCGCAGCACTCGGAAAGTAGCGCGCGTTGGCCCGTTCCGCGGGACGAGCCGGGCAGATGGGCCGGCAGTAGATCCCGGTGGTGACGACCCCGGTCAGAAACCGGCCGTCGAAACGGGGGTCTCTCGCCAGGCGGGCGCGCTCGCATCGCAGACCTCGGGAGGGGGTAACATACTGGCCTCTTAACGATGTTCCCCGACTATAATCCCGCGGTTGCGGAAAAACTCGCCGGAACCGGACATTTGTCCAAAGCGCCCGAACAAGCTGCAATCGACTATCCCGACAGCGACGCCGGTCTGGACCAGGCCGTCAATGCCTGGCGGCAGGACCCGGCGGCGGCCGACACCTACAGGCAGGTCATATCCTTCCGACCGCCCAGCAGGGCGTCCGACGACGTCGAGCAGATCACCGCCAACTATCGCTTCGTCCGAGGCGAGCACGGCGAGACCATCGAAGCGTCGCTAGACGAGCGGCACCTGTCCCTGGACTCCCCCGTTCGGTTGGAACCCGTCGGCATCCCCAAGCCGTGGGGTCGGGAACTGTGGTACACGGGCATGGAGGATCGCGGCGAGAGTCGCGTGTCCACTACCGGGGGCAGCCTGCCCCTCTCGAGCTATCTGGCACTCGCCCCAGGGCGTCTGTGCCGGCGACGTCCGCTAGTCCTCCTGAAGATACTCGATCCCGTCATCGCACCCCAAGTGGGCGACCTCTATTTCGAAGTGCACGAGCGCAAGCGCGAGGTGTACGTCGTCACCCACGTGGATCCGACCGCCTGGCCCGGGGGCCGCGGCGCCATTCGCCTGGGAATGAGCCAGTCACGCCGCGCAGCCTTCGCCGACGACGAAGCGTTTCGACAGGCCTACCTCGCCGCGGCGCAGGCCTACGAGGGCGTCCGCCGCCGCATCGACGACGGCGAGCGGTTGCCGCGGGAAACCGAAGACCAGCTGCGCGAAGCCATGGAGAGCTTCACCAACCTCGCCCCCCTAAATGTCGGCGACGTGGTGACGGTGCCCCCCTGGCTGCCGCACTCGCTGCAGCATGGCGTCCGGGTCGTCGAGTTCCAGACCCCGACCTACGAGCGCTTCATCCTTTCCTTCGGGCAGAAGGTGCTCACCCAGAACCATTGGGACACAGAAGCCGTCCTGGACCGGATCGACCTGGACCCGCACCGCCCGGCCCCGCTCGAGCAGATCGCGCCCGGTGTTCAGCAGATCGCCGACTTCGACGACTTCTGCGCGTTTCGCGTGGAAGTTGCGCCGGGAGCCGATCGTCCGATGGGTTTGGAGCTGCCCTACGCGGTGTGCATCGGCGTTGCGGGCAGCGTCTGCGTGAACGGGCTCGAGCTGGGGTCGGAGGAGGCCTGCTTCGTCCCCGCCTCCGGCCTGCCGTTGACGTTCGCCAATGCCGGAAACACCGCGGCAGTGGCCCTCGTGGCCGCAGCGAGGCCGTAGGCGTTGGAAGCAGCACGGCCAATTCGGGTCAAGCTGTGGCGGCGCGTCGCGCCCATGGTCGTCGTCTCCGCCTTCTACTACGGCGTCCTGGTCTACCCGGTGCTGCGCATTCTCGGCCTGGCATGGCCGTACTGGCAGCCCGGAACATGGCAACTGCTTGCCATCATGGTGGGGCCCCTGGCGGGACGCCTGGCTTACGAGGCCATACCCTGCAGCGCCACCCGCTGGCTGTCGGCGGTGGCGCTGACCTGGCTGGGGATCTGCTTCGTCGCCTTCACCCTGGTGCTTAGCTGGGAGGTGGCAAACCTGCTGTTGCCGCTCCCGGGGCGCGAGTCCGGCTGGGGGCTTCTCGCGCTGACGGGCTTCGCCTGCCTGGTTGGCTACGTCAACGCCCAGCGGGTCGCGGTCAAACGCTTCGAGGTTCCCGCGCCACAGATCGGCAAGCCGATGCGCATCGCGCAGATCAGCGACGTGCACGTCGGTTCCCGCAGCGGCCGGTTTCTGCGCCGGGTGGTCAAACGGACGAACGCCCAGCGCCCGGATCTGGTCTTCATCACCGGCGACCTGGTGGACTTCAGGGACATCTCCCAGCGCGAACTGTCCTCGTTGAGCGACGTCGACGCGCCCACCTACTTCGTGATTGGCAACCACGAGCGCTACGTCGACTGCGAGGCCATCTGCGAGCGCTTGGAGAACCTCGGCGTGCACGTGATTCGAAACGCAACCGTTAAGCTCGACGGCATTCAGCTCATCGGCATCGACGATGCCGAGCCGAAGACCCAGGTTGGCAAGGTCCTGCAGACGCTCGAGCCGGATCCCTACCGGTACCGCATACTTCTGTACCATCGTCCAGATGGCGCGCGTGACGCCGCTGCCTGGGGCGCCAACCTCATGCTCTGCGGACACACCCATGCCGGCCAGATCGTGCCGTTCAATCTTCTGGTCAAGCGGGTGTTTCCGCGCATTCGAGGCATCTACCGGGTGGACGGATTGACCCTGTACGTGTCCCCGGGCACCGGGACATGGGGCCCCATTCTCCGCTTAGGATCTCGTTNNGAGCAGGAACTCATCATCGAGCAGATCCAGATCGGACCCATGCAGAACTTCACGTACGTCGTTGGTTCGCGCTCGGCGCGCGAGGTGGCCATCGTGGACCCGGCGTGGGACGTAGAGCACCTGGTGCGCCACATCGAGGAGAAGGGCTACAAACTCACCGCGGCGCTGGTCACTCACTATCATCCGGATCACATTGGGGGATCGTTCGGCGGTCACAACATCGACGGCATCGCCGAGCTGCTCGACATCAATCCTGTGAGGGTCTACGCGCACAAGGAGGAGGCCGAGGGCGTTCGCAAAGTCACCGGCATATCCGAGTCCGACCTCGTTCGCGTGGAGTCCGGCGACGATCTGCGCATCGGCGACGTCAGCATCGAGTTCCTGCACACGCCCGGGCACACGCCGGGCTCCCAGTGCTTTCGGATCCAGAACACCCTGGTTTCCGGAGACACCCTGTTCATTCAGGGCTGCGGACGCGTAGACCTGCCCGGGTCGAACTCAGAGGACATGTACCACAGCCTGCAGAAGCTGAAATCACTGCCCGACGAGACGCTCCTGCTTCCGGGTCACAACTACGCGCACGTGCCTAACGCAACCATGGGCGAGACGAAGAAGTTCAATACCTACATGCACGTCAAGGATCTGCAGACTTGGCGCATGATCATGGGTTGAAGCGCAAACCGCTGATCCGCCTGTTACCGCCGTTCATCGCCGCCGCTCGCCGGGCGGCCGGGAAACGCCGACTGCTGGTCGTGCGTCCCGTCGTTTCTCACCGCTAACATTCGGCTTGAGTTGAAGAGGAACTCGACGTGAATCCGTACGATCATCTTGTTGGCCAGCAATTCGAGCGCGATGGAGTGCGCTACACCGTGGTCAAGTGTGTCGGCTCGACGGCGATCACCGCCTACCTTCGCGACAACCGCATCTACCGGGTGGTAATGCGAGTGAGCGACGTTCTCGATCTGCTGGAAGTTACCGAGATCAGCATTACCGTTCCGGCGATGGAGCCAAAGAAAGCCCTGCCTACCAGGCAGCTCGACCGGGCTTCCGGCCAGTCCTGAGGGCGGCAGCGCCGAGCAATTTTTCGGGGCAGGAACGGGGGGCCGGGCGGCGTCCAAACCACCGGTGCCGCCGAGCGCAAGCACTCTCCAAACCGGCTAACGAACCGCTTACATCACTGCGATATCAGTTCAAGCCGCACGGTTATAGTTTAACCGGATGAGAGAGCAGCCGGTTTTCGAAACGCAGGGCCTGTGGGTCCGGTGGAGCTGGAACGATAAGAACAAGTCGTTGAAGCTCGAGAAAGCAGTCCCGCGTCCCGAGCCGGGTACGGCCCAACCCACGTCCCACTGGATCTTCACCTTCCGCAACGAGCTCGTTTCTCGGAGCAGCCGTATGCTGCTTCGCGTAGGCGTTTGGGTGCTCGGACAACGGCTGTCCCGCGCCGAGATCGGCGAGTTCCTGCGCGAAACCGCGGACCGGGTCGAAGGCGGACACGACGAACCCGGCGATCCGCTCGCAAGCCACGCCAGGCGCTCCAACTGGAACCACTTCTTCGTCGCCAAATAGCGACGACCAACCGCGCACCCGCCGCGCGCAGAGATGAGCCCGATCAGCTGAGCAGGTGCGCTACCGCGTCGCGTTCCTCGACGAGTTCCCTCTCGGTGGCAGACATCTTCTCACGGCTGAAATCGTTGACGTCGTGTCCCTGGACGATCTGCCAGTCGCCTCCCTCGCAGGTGACCGGAAACGAATAGATCAGCCCCGGCTCGACGTCGTAGCTGCCGTCAGCATAGACACCCATACTCACGATTCCCTCGCTGCCCAGGGCCCAGTCGTGCATGTGGTCAATGGCCGCATTTGCCGCCGACGCCGCGCTCGACGCGCCGCGAGCTTCAATGATCGCAGCCCCTCGCTGCTGCACCGTAGGAATGAACTCCCCCGTGTACCAGTCCATGTCCACGAGCTCCATGGCGGGCGTGCCGGCAACGCTGGCGGCGTGGAGATCGGGATACTGAGTGGCCGAATGGTCGC
>JABAOE010006158.1_pt2 | contig 11266 bp, 12 predicted proteins | sample 7062141 | NCBI WGS metagenome assembly JABAOE01 (sample SAMN14538627, study PRJNA623070) | marine sediment metagenome | biome: marine biome [ENVO:00000428]; feature: marine pelagic biome [ENVO:01000023]; material: deep marine sediment [ENVO:00002113] | place: India: Gulf of Khambhat ...
GATTCAGTGAATTGGGACGCTGTACAGGCGGTAACAGAAATCGTAGGATTGATCGTGGTTGTTGCGTCCGTGATTTACATTGCAATACAGACCAAACAAACAAATGATCACGCCACGGCGTCATCCGAAATTGAGTGGTTCAATGCATGGAACAACATCCTAAATAACTGGGTAAGCGACCAGAGAACCAACGACATTGTAAGACGAGGATTCGATGGGTTTGAAGAACTGGATAAGGCGGAGCAGTCAGTATTTCATATGCGAATCGCGGCGATGGTGAACCACTGGCTACTTGGTAAAAAATTGAGCGAGAAAGGGCTANNACGTGTCCGCCGAGGCAACGAAGGTTGTGATTGCTATCCTGTCCACACCCGGCGGATATCAATACTTGAAGCATGACTGGAAGCTTTATCCAGGCGGCGCAGAAATTCTGCGGATGGTGGATGAGAGTCGCGGAAAGGTGCCGTGTCTTACTGATGTGCAGCCTTGGTGGTCTGCCAAGGACTAACAGAAGTTCAGGCATGTCCAATTTAGCATTTCCGAGCGTCCGCTATTGGCCGAGACCAGCCGTCCAGGTGAAATCCGCTACAATGACTGCTGTTGACCCTTTGCGGACATTCACGTTTCGGAATTTCAAACGACAAATAAAATGATTTTTCGGGGAGACGAACAATGAAAATAGGTCTTCAGCTCGTCCTCACAGGACTAGCAATGGTATTGCTTTCAAGCTGTGCGCCGGGAGAATCCGACGGATCGGGTGCGGCTTCGAACGAAGCGTCAAAGGAGCTGGTCCATCGCTGGATAGTGGGCATCTGGGACAATGGCGATAGGGAGCTTTATGCGGAATTGGCGACCGATGACTATGTCTACAGTTATCCCGGCAGCGGAGATCTTCGGGAACAAGCCTTTTTTGACTTCGGAGATTCGGTTCGAGCCGCAATTCCGGATCTTAACAACACCATCGAGCAGCAGTACGTTGAGGGCGATACAGTCGTGACTCGGGGAACAACGCGTGGTACCAATCTGGGCGCATTCGGAGATATTCCGCCCACTGGAAATTCCGTCGAGGTTCCGTGGGTGATGATCACCCGACTGAGAGAGGGGCGTGTCGCCGAAGAGTGGGAAATTTTTGACACGCTCGCATTCATGACTCAAATCGGAGCGGTTTCAACGTCTGAATAGCGAAGACTGGCTCGGTGTCAGGGACCGCTTATGGCCGAAAGTGGCCGCTGGCCAGGAATTAGCTGGACTGTCCGGTATTGGCGCAGAGTAGCCGGTCAAAACAAGAATGAAAAAATCGAACTGGAAAGACATCGCGGAACTTGTAGGCATTGCCGCGATAGTCGCATCCCTGCTATTCGTTGGGTTAGAGCTACGACAGTCTCAGGAGATTGCGCTATCTGAAGCGTATCAGCAGCGCGCGGCTATCGAGATATCGAATGCGTCAGCGATCGCCTCTGTTCCTGGTTACATGAGCGGACTTGCAAAGCTGTACGACGGTGCTTCTACCGACGATCTAACAACCATAGAGCACATTGCTCATGAGCACTATCTGGCCGCAGCTCTTGGAATATGGGAGAACGACTACTACCAGTACGAGCGTGGCTTTCTTCCCGAAGACCATTGGGACAAGACATATGGAAACATGGTGTGCGATCTGAGCCTGCCTCTATATCGGGAGATATATCTGTCGGGCGGATGGACATACCGCACCTCGTTTCGTGCAGAAATCGAAAAGGCAATGTCCGATGCAACGAGCGGCCCGCCAGTCTGTTTTGCTAATTCTCAGGGCCAGTAGCGTTGAGTGGTGGGCGTCCGCTAATGGCCGGTTCCAGCCATTCGTCCGCATTCAGCTAAACTGACTGGTATTGACCCATTGTGGCCGGTCGGAAAAACAATGAAAAAAGCAGATTGGAAGTCCGCGGCGGAACTAATTGGCATCGCAGCAATTGTTGCGTCGTTGGTATTTGTGGGTCTGGAATTACAGCAATCGCGAGAGATTGCGATGAGCGATGGCGCTCTCGCTAACGGTGCTAACGAGATAGAGAGATACAACGCGATCAGCGACAACGCGGATATCTGGATAAGAGGCAGTCGTGGTGATGAGCTTTCTGAGAATGAAGGACTCGTATTTCAGAACCTAGTAAGGACGATCCAGACAACCGAATTCATGGAGATCGCACGATTACGCCGTGTAGGCGCAAATGATATTGCTGACGCTCTAACTGCAGATTTTGCCGCGTTTTTGTTCGAAAATCCTGGGGCAAGACATGTTTGGTTGGGTGACGTCCAAAGTGCACAAAGGTACCGAACACTCCTAGCCCCGGGAAGAGAACTCATTGACAATACGTTTTCGGAGACTGTCAATAGTCACCTCACCAAGCTCGATCAACTGAAAGAATGATGAGAGCGTTGGCATTGTCTAGCAATTTCCGCTTTTGGCCGTTCTGCGATGGTCGACCAGCATTCGATTCGACTTCCGCTTTGCCAGCAAAAGCTGCCGGTCGCTGAAATTAGACTACAATTTCAGCATCTGACCCAAAGCGGCCGTCGCAAAATACCGTTCCTGACTGGGATGTTTTTTTTCACTTTCACGCACGAACAATAGCCTCGCCACAACCTATAGATAGCAACCCGGAAATCACGTTCAGTTTGGTACAAACATAGACATTTAGTTGCAAGGAGAATTCACATGTATAGATTATTTACATTTGTGACGTTCGCAATATATAGCTTCGCAGCAAACGCTTCAGACACCGAAGACGTATTAGCCCTCGTGAAAGAACATTGGGAAGCGCGCAACGCTAACGACTATCAGACCCCGTATGATCATTTAAGCGACCAAGGCACACTGCACGCAAATTCGGATGGATCGTTCTTTTATGTGACTGACAAAGGTACTGTTGCGGACTTTGAGAGAGACTCGGCGAGCGTCAAGAAATTTAACCTGACGGTCAGATACCCAGAAGCCACAGTTCTATCCGATTCAGTAATCCTCGCGCAGTACTACCTAGTGGGGCAGCTTGAGTTCGCCGATGGGTCCAGAGCGGGCAACTATCGCGTTCGAGCGACTCATATCTGGGTCAAAGAAAGCGGCAGCTGGAAAACGAGATCATGGCATTTCTCACCATTACACGGAGGTGGCGCCTTCCAAAGATGATCCACTAACTCATTCAGGCGCGTGGAACATACGTTGATGACTCAAGATTAACTCCAGTCTCAGCGCCTCCTCCAGGCCATACTTCGCGCGCCGCTCTCGAAGTAGTGAGCGGCCGCTTTTGGCTGCGGATTCAATTGATCGTCGCAACACATTCGGCAAACTTCTCTGCCGGTGAATAGAATTGTAACGTCTTCCTGGGTCGTTCGTTGAGCTGTCTCGCGACGGCATTGAGCCGATTCTGATGCACGTTCGAGAGGTCCATTCCCTTGGGAAAGTATTGGCGGAGTAGCCCGTTGGTGTTCTCGTTCGAGCTGCGCTGCCACGGATGCTGCGGATCGCAGAAGTACACCTGGATATCGGTAGCCAGTGAGAATTTCGTGTGGTCCGCCATTTCACTACCCCGATCCCAGGTCAGCGATTTGTAGAGTTCCCGCGGTAACTTGTGTGCGTGTTTGATCAGCGCTTTGATCACTGTCTCGGTATCCTTGCTGGGCACTTTGACCAGCATCACGTAACGTGTGTGGCGCTCCACCAGGGTGGCGATCTGGCTGTTGTTGCTGCCGAACAGCAGATCCCCTTCCCAGTGACCGGGGACCGCGCGATCCTCTGCATCGGCTGGCCACTCCCGGATCGATACGGTGTTGGTGATCTGACCCAGTCCTTCGCCCTTGAGAGTCTTGTGACGTGAGCGGCGCATCGCCCGCGTCTTCCGAAGATGCTGTAAGAGTTCTTTCTTCAAGGCCCCACGGGCCTGGATGAACAGCGTCCTGTAGATCCTCTCGTGCGACACCTGCATCGCCCCGTTGTCCGGATACTCGCGCTTGAGCCAGCCTGCGATCTGCTCCGGTGCCCAGCGGCACTGCAGCTTGCTTGCCACGACCTTGGCCAGGGCCCGGTTCGTTGCCAGTTTACAGGGCTTGGGGCGCCTGGCTCGATCCCAGGCAGCCTGGTCGGCCTTGTTGGCTCGATATCGTCTGCGGCCACCATTGCGATGCAGCTCGCGACTCACTGTCGAGGGCGCTCGCCCTAGCGCCGCAGCAATCGAACGGATGGACTGGCCAGCAACAACGCCGCGGGAGATCTCTTCACGTTCCGCCAACGACAGGGCTCGCCGTGAACGTCGCCGTTGTGGTGGGCGGATACCGCCAGACTCCGACAAGATACGCTGCACAGACGAATGCCCTCGATCGAACATCCGGCCTATCTCGTTAAGGGAAACGCCTTCCTGCCAGCGATCCCACATCTGTGCGATCTGTGCCTGCGAGTAATAGATCCTCGGCCTTTGCTTCATCAACAACACCTCCTGCTCTATAGTTAGAGCTTAGGTGTTGCAACCACCGATTGAATCCGCAACCGAAAGCAGCCAGACACCTGCCGAACCTACGTTAGGCCGTATGTCACCAAAGTGGCCGCCGCCTCCGGCGTAAACCGGTTCTCACCGTTGCGACCGATCGGCAGATTTACCAATCCTCTACTATGCTTGGGAAATAGGAGCGACGGGATCAATACCAGTCGCGAAACATAGGAATGGGGGATGCCACTATGACCAAATCAAACGGGGACATTTCAAGACGCGAACTGCTGGCTCGAGGAATTGCAATCGGCGGTGCGGCCGTCGTGGGTCCGTCGGCAAACCTATTCGGCCAGGAAGCGGCGTCAAAAAGCAAAGACACGTATACCGAACCGAATGCATTGGAAGAGCTTCGCGCCAGCGTCCGTGGCGAGTTAGTCACGCCCGCAAATGCGACCTATGATGCCAGGCGTCAGGTCTGGAATGGCATGATTGACAAGCGGCCAGCGGCAATCGTTGGTTGTTTCGGACCCGCCGATGTGATGAATACGATTAAGTTCGCACGAGCCAACGAACTTCCGATTTCTGTTCGAGGCGGCGGACACAACGTGGCCGGCAAAGCGTTGCGGGACGGCGCAGTTACAATTGACCTCACACCAATGAAGGGAATCCGGGTAGACCCGCAGGCAAAAATCGCACGTGCCCAGGCGGGCTATACCTGGAATGAGTTGGATCGAGAGACATCTACATTCGGGCTAGCGACCACCGGCGGTACCGTTTCCACGACGGGCGGTGGGTTGACCCTCGGTGGAGGAATCGGTTGGCTAATGCGTAAGCACGGCTTGGCTTGTGACAACCTGCTATCGGTTGACGTTGTCACCGCGGAGGGTGAGTTTTTGCGAGCCAATGAGTCGGAAAACGCCGATTTGTTCTGGGCGGTTCGCGGTGGCGGCGGCAATTTCGGTGTCATAACCTCGTTCGAATACCGTCTGCACGAATTGGATACGATTACGGCGGGAGTGGCGCTCTATCCGCCGAACATGATCAAGGACATGTTCCGCTTTTATCGCGACTACACAAGCACAGCGCCGGATTCCGTCACAGCGATGGCTGGCATAGCGCAAGCTCCCCCTGGGACGCCTTTAGAGGGCGGACAGGCCGGATTTTTCCAAGTCTGCCATAGCGGTCCAGCCAGTGAAGGCGCGCGCCTCGTGCAATCGATCAAAGAGTTTGGTCCGCCTGCGATGGACATGATTGGCGTCATGCCATACACAATGTTGCAAACAATGTCAGATCAAAATTTTCCGGTAGGCAATCGCAACTACTGGCGCTCCAATTTTCTGACGGAACTGAGCGACGTTGCAATTGACGTTATCCTGGAGAGAGCAAGCGGGATGCCCCCAAATGCCCACTCGGCGCTCTTCTTCGAACACATGGGGGGAGCCGTCGGACGCATTGGGCCGGAGGAAACCGCGTTCTCTAATCGAGATGCGAAATACAACTTCACCATTCTTGCTGGTTGGTCTGATGTTGCTGAGGATGAAAAATACGTAACGTGGACACGCTCGTTCGGCGACGCTATGAAGGCGCTGGCCACAGGGGCTGGCTACGTCAATTACATGATGGACGACGAAGGGAGTGCGCGAATTAGGGCAACCTACGAAACAAACTTCGATCGCTTGGTCGCAGTGAAACGGCGATACGATCCAACGAACTTCTTTAGTGGCAATCAGAATATCGCACCATAGTCGAAACAAAAGCATGGATTCTTAATCGGGACTTGACTGGACGGCTTGCATAATCCTTTCATCGATTTAACTTCCTCAAGCCCTGATTTCTTAGGCAGATCGACTGGCCGCTTTTGGCCGAAAGTGGCCGCTTGGGTGATTTGAACTACACTGTCCGGTAATGACGCGAAGCGGTCATTCGGCGATCTGCGTCTCAATAAGAATCAAGAATGAAGAAGATTGAACCTGGGCAAATCGCGTCGTTAATCGCCAATATCGGGGTGATTGGTGGAATCCTTCTTTTGGCCTATGAGCTCCGACAGAACAATGACCTAATGGAGGCAGAGGCCCGCCTCAATCGAACTGTCATGGCGATAAATACCTGGCGCTTCATCGCTGAAAACCCGGATCTACTAGAGCTCAGGGAGAAAGAGAGGCAGGGTGAGGAATTGAGCGCCGCAGACACGAGAAGGATCGATGCGACAGTCCTAGCCATATTTGTTGCGCTTGAATGGACATTTAACGAAAGACCTGAGGGTTCATCCGAACGCGATCAAGTCATTGAGATTCAACGCCACAATTTTGCCAATTATCCTGAGTTCGGAAGGGTATGGAAGGAGAGAAAGGCTGCCTTCAATCCAGCATTTGTGCAGTGGATGAATGTTAACGTCGTCGATCGGGACTGAGCGGCTGCTCTTGGCCGATAGTAGCCACTCGCCTGATTTGAACTAGACTTTCCGGTATTGATAAGAGCGGACATCGAGCGCCTAAAAAAGTGAATACGACGGACTGGAAGGGCTACGCTGAGTTAGTTGGCATCGCAGCCATTGTGGCATCACTGATATTCGTTGGAGTTCAGCTTCAACAGGACCGCCAAATCGCAATTGGAGAGGCACTCACCAACTTTGCAGAAAGCTACTCCAATGTTTTGTTGCAGAGCAGCGAATACGCTGAAATATTGGCAAAGACACAAAGCGAGGACAAACTTACTGACGCAGAGTTGATCATCCTGCGCCATCTTGTCGAAGTTCAGGAGATGAATGCATATCTGCAATCAGCAGCAATTCAATCATTTTCCGATCGCTCGATACGCACTTCTGAATTGCTTTTTGCGTCATTTCTTTTTCGGTATCCAGCAGCACGTGCGGAGTGGGAGCGTCATGCTGACGACATCCAAAAGTATGTCGATCCACTGCGGACGGCTGAAAGCCTGGAAAATGCATATGAGACTGGATCAGGCGCCTTTAGGCAGCGAATCATGGGCAACCTTGAGAAGCTCGATAGCCTTTACAAATAGACTGCTCGAACGAGGGCATCCGAGGAACCTGATAGTTTCAATAGGCGATCAACTCAAATTGGATTGGAATATTACGAGTAACGTCCGCTTTTGGCCGGACGCAGCCACTCGCCTGCTAAACTGATGAGAGGCCGGTATTGACCGAAAGCGGCCAATTTACGCAGAAGATGTTTCGATGTTCGTAACCGAATAGGTGTCCGAAGAATTAGCGAGAATCGAATAAATTGGCGCCAAGCATTTGTCGAGGTCACGCTCATTGGTACCGGTGTGCTGGCTGCATTGGCCGTTGACAGCTGGTGGGATGAAAGGCAGGAAAGGTCTGCTGAAGTCGAATATCTGCGTTCTCTTCAAACCGATATCCAGACAAACCAAGATCAACTATCCGCCAGAATCGAGGTAGAGGAGGCGCTGATTGACCTGGGAAAGAGACTCCACGAATTTGTGGAGTCGGACGACGCTGGTTTGTCTCTTAGTGAATTGAACGTGCTGGTCAATGATTTCTACATCCTAAATAAATGGATGCCAATCACGGGCACGTACGAAGAGATGCTTGGCTCCGGGAGGCTGCTCTATATTCGGAATGGCGAGCTAAGAAAGAGACTCTCTCAATATGCGCACCTATTGAATAGAGCGCGGGAAACTGAAAACTATGCTTGGACGAACTGGTATTTCGAACAAAGCCCGTTTCTGCGAAAACATCTTAATGTTTCTCAGTTCGGCTGGGTCGGCGAATACTTTAGCGATCCGACATTCGATGTAGATACTCAAGCACTGCGGTCGCGAGAGTTTCATAATCTTGTATCGTCGTGGATGGTGGCTCGTTATGACATCACGCTCGACTATCGGCGCGTTATCACCGCGGGTGACGGAGTGCTTGAGCTGATTGATTCGGAATTGCCCGAATAGAGGCGCCTTTTGGCCGAAAGTGGCCGCTCGCCAGGATTGAATTAGACTGTCCGGTATTGACGGAAAGCAGCCGTCGGCGACGATAGTGTTGGTCGTTTAGAATGGCCAGCGTCAAAATGAAGTGAATCTAAATGTCAGCTCGAGGTATGCGTGCAATCCACTGACCTAACGCTAACCATAGCTGAAATCTCTATTGCAATCGCAGGGTTTAGCGCGATCGTGGTCATGCTCAATGCCAAGCCAATTCGAGATTGGGACGATACCGATCGACTCAACCTGCGTCTACTGGTTCAAGTCGCAATTTTCACAATACTAATGTCGCTGTTGCCATCCGTTCTGAACGTATCTCTATCAGAATTGAATGTGTGGAAATATGGACTTTGGGCGTACGGCTTGATTCATCTTGTCGATGTGTCGAGCTTCTTGTTCGGGATGACCAAAGAGACACCCAATGTATTTCGGAATGCTGCGGTCTGTGGTGTGCTAATCGCATTTACGCAAGTCCTAACGGCCTGGACAGGAACGTCGACCGCCATGGAAACGGTCTACGTTGCCACTCTGGTATGGCATCTGTGCATAACATTCATGGCGTTTATTCTTCTACTTTACGGAGTCAGAAGATCAATCTGACAGCCTGATACCGTATCAAGTGCTCCCAGATTGAGCCAACGGCGATGCCCGCTATTGGTCGAAAGCGGACTCTTGACTGTTAGACTCCGGGCGGGCTGCTTTGCACCAAAAGTGGATGTCGGTGTGACATCCTGACTATCCAGAGTTTTAATTCTCAATAGGGAGTTCCAATGTCTATTGAACAAATAGATTCATGGTTGGGCGTAATTGCCAACCTGGGCGTACTGATCGGGCTGATATTCTTGGCAATCGAGGTTCGGCACGCGAGCGCTTTGTCACGGGTCCACATTGCGGACAGCGTGGCTGATGGGTTTAACAACGTAATTTCGCCGCTCATCGGCGACAGCGCAGCTTCAAGAGTCTTCATCGCAGGATTGTATTGCCCCGACAAGTTAACTGACGCTGAGGCCGCACAGTTTGGTTTGTTCATGAGAGCAATAGTGAATCAGCAGAACCGTCTGTTAAGCCTCAATGAGGTCGGGCTGTATCCGGAATCACAGCACAGACAGAAGCTGGAGCAGCTCGCCGGAATGTTCGCTACTCCAGGGGGCAAGCAATATTTGGAAAGCAATCAGAAGGAAATTTCACCAGTTTTACAGGATGCGGTAAGGCCGTATATGGGACAGGAACCGAAATTCAGCTTTGTACTCGGCCGAGATACCTCTCAACTGGTTGTTTAGCAGAATAAGATTATTGTAGTTTTCATTGCGCAACTCATTTGAGAATGGCCAGTCCGGCATTTACGCACTCATGGTCGAAGTGGCTGCTTCTGGCCGTTAGCAGTCGCCGGATTGCTAAAATGCTGAGAGGCCGCTATTGGCGAGAGCGCACGCTATACTTCCGTAAGCAGCCGCTGGGCTAAAACAGGCCTCAGGGGCCACTTTTGACCTGAAGCGGACTTTTGTTCATATTCTATTCCGACTCGCCATGACGATGTTGGGGAGGTTGCCAAAATGCCCGACCAGTGGGAATTCAAGAGCCATACGTATGACAACTGTAATTGTTCAGTCAGTTGTGGCTGTCAGTTCAACGAACCCACGACGCATGGCAATTGTCATTTTGTATACACGGGCACTGTGGTCGACGGTCACTTCAATGGCACACCGTTGGCTGGACTGAACTGGTCCCTGATTTGTCTGTTTCCAAATGAAATTGCAGAAGGAAATGGAAAGCGACAGATTGTCATTGACGAACGGGCGGATGAGGCGCAGAGGAGCGCGCTCGAGACCATCATTTCCGGAGAAGCGTGCGAGCCATTGAGTAATCATTTCTCGGTCTTCGGATCTCTGTGTACGGAGTTTTTCGACACGTTGTTTCTTCCAATCGAGCTCGAGGTGGACCTGGCAGGCAGGACCGCCAGGGTTGAGATTCCGGGAGTCGTCGCCAGCGCTGCCAGCCCGATAGTGAATGAATTCAATGGCGAGCCTTTTGATATTGCGCTCGCCCGACCGGCCGGCAGTTTCGAGTTTACCGTTGGAGCGATCGGGCGCGGCTCGACCGTTGCGACGGGCGACATCGAAATGGCTTTCGAAGATTCCTGGGCAATGTTCTGCGTTCATCACTACAATCAGGACGGGCTCATTCGATCGGAATCACCGCTCACCGAATGGATTGGCTAGTAAACTGATTCGGAGGTTACCCGGATGGCGGAACAGTGGCTCTTCAAGAGCGAAACCTATGACAACTGCAATTGCGCCGTAAATTGCGGCTGCCAGTTCAACCTGCCAAGCACCCACGGCTATTGCCAGTCGGCTTTCGTCGGAAATATCGTAGAAGGATATTTTGGTGATACGCGGCTCGAAGGCCTGAACTGGGCGGCACTTTACAAGTGGCCGGGCGAGATAGCTGACGGAAACGGCAAGCGACAAATTGTTGTTGACGAACGCGCGGATGACGCGCAGCGATCAGCGCTTGAAACGATCATCTCCGGAGGTGCCAGCGCGCCGCTAAGCAATGTGTTTGCGGTTTTCGCCTCCACATGCACGGATTTCTGCGACACCCTGTTTCTGCCAATAGAGCTGGAGACAGACTTCGAGGCGAGGACCGCTAGAGTAAACATTCCTGGGCTCATGACGAGCAATGGCCGGCCGTTGATCAACGACTTCAATGGCGAACCGTTTCATATTGCTTTCGCTCGCCCAAGTGGCAGCTTCGAGTTCACCTACGCGGAGATAGCCCAGGGGTCCACTACGGTAAAGGGCGACATGGACATGGCCTACGAGGATTCGTGGGTTCACTTCTGCGTTCATCATTTC
>JABAOE010026599.1_pt1 | contig 11266 bp, 10 predicted proteins | sample 7062141 | NCBI WGS metagenome assembly JABAOE01 (sample SAMN14538627, study PRJNA623070) | marine sediment metagenome | biome: marine biome [ENVO:00000428]; feature: marine pelagic biome [ENVO:01000023]; material: deep marine sediment [ENVO:00002113] | place: India: Gulf of Khambhat ...
CAAGCGTGCATATCAGTATTTTCTGCATGAATCGCATCATGAAGAGCCCGGTCTTGAAAGTATTGCGGCCAGCATCAGGTGGCACCTAGAGCTATATTGTCCATGATATGTGATCAGACGGCAGCTTGTCACTGCGACCGGCAATTATTTAGCAGGCATAATGTCCTGTTCAAATTTTAACGTCTGGAAGTAATCTTCAACGGTTTCTGCGCGGCGGATCAGTTCAACCGAGCCGTCTGTTCGCAGGAGCAGTTCCTTGGGGCGCAAACGACCATTGTATTGGAAGCCCATGGCATGTCCGTGTGCCCCGCTGTCATGAATGGCCAGAAGATCTCCTTCCTGGATAGGCGGCAGGTTGCGCTGAATGGCGAATTTGTCATTGTTTTCACAGAGAGAACCGACAATGTCGTACACGGCAGATTTGTCCTGGCTGGTTTTGCCGATGACATCGATGTGATGGTAGGCGTCATACATAGCCGGACGCATCAGTGATGACATGCAGGCATCCACCCCGATGTACTGGCGGTAGGTGCTCTTGTGATTGATGGCCCTGGTGACCAGTGCACCGTGAGGTCCCGTGATCCATCGACCGCTTTCCATGTACATGCGCGGGGCATAGCCATGGTTGGACTTGAAGTCATCAAAGAGTTCAGTGGTTTCCTTTGCCATCGCTTCCAGGTTCAAGGGCGCATCCTCAGGCCTGTAAGGGATCCCCAGCCCTCCGCCAATGTTGAGGAATTCACAGCGGATGCCTAGCTCATCCTCGATCATTGCAGCAAGTTGCAAAAGCATGCGGGCCGTTTCAACGATGTAAGTGTAGTCCCTTTCGTTGGATGCAACCATGGTATGAATGCCGAATCGCTTGGCCCCTCTTTCCATGGCGAGCTTGTATGCAGAGATAACCTGGTCGTGGGTTATGCCGTATTTGGCTTCGACCGGGTTGCCGATGATGACATTGCCAGTGCGTCTGGGCCCCGGGTTGTAACGGAAGCAAACCAGTTCTGGGAAAACCGGAACCTTGGCAATCAGGGAGATGTCGTCAAGGTTCAGTATGCAGCCTCCTTCTGCCGCGGCCATCTGGAATTCTTCCTGGGTCGTGTTGTTGGAGGTGAACATGATGTCTTCACCGCGGCCACCGACCTGCCGGCTCATAATCAGTTCCGGGATGGAGCTGCAGTCAAATCCAAAACCCAGATCCCTGGTCAATTCGAGGATGCGCGGATTCGGCAGCGCTTTGACTGCATAGTACTCTCGAAACCCTTCGATGCCGGCAAAAGCCTGGTTTAACCGCTCACCGGTTTCTCGTATTCCGGCTTCATCATAAACATGAAAGGGCGTGCCATAATGCCTGGCAAGGTCAGCGGCTATCGGAAAGAGACGATCCTGGAAAGACTGGGACATGGGCATGATGTAAAACTCCTTGAAATTTCGATATCGACAAGCAGCATGAAAGGCCTGATGACGACGGGCTTCTAAAGTTAAGATGCAAGATATAACTGATCAGGTCAGAAAAGACAAGTGGGCAAAGCGGGGCACAGCCTCGATATTCGCTGTTTTAATCAGGAATCGTTGCGCTATTGTTACGCGAGGATGAGAAAAACCAGAGTGCAGCCACGATCTGTAGTGCCATTATCAAGCCAAACCCGCTGCTGTATCCGGATTCATGATATCCCCCGAGGGGGGATGGCGGCCAGAGGTTGATGATTAAACCGATCAGCCACTGGGCCGCGAAAGCCGAGACAAAGACCAGCAGGTTCAAGCCGGTGTTGACCCGACCAGCCAGGTGCTTCGGGAAATTCTGTGACAGTTCGGCATATGGCAGGATGCATGCTGTGCCGCAGAAGCCGAACAGCAGCCAGAGCGGTACGGTAAAGCCTGTGAATCGCACGACAAGCAGCAGCTGGATGCAAATGAAAGCAGTCATGCCAACTGCTGCAACTGTGATTGGGCGAATGCCCCTGCTTGCCAGGCGCCCGGCAACGGCACCAAAGGAGAAGTAGCCTGCAATCATGGCAACGGAGACACCCATCAGGGTGTTGGCGACGGCCATGCGGTCGTAGCCGGCGATGTCGCGCAGCCAGGGGCCTGACCAAAGGCCTAGTATGGACAGGTAGGCTGACTGGGCCGTAAAGGCCCATGGCGCGATCGACCAGAATGTCCTGCTGGTAAAGACCTGCCGGATACCGGACAGCTGTTCGCGCAAGGTCTCTCCGGAGTGCGAGCCTTCTTTCTCCGGGACAACCAGGAAGATGCAGATAGAGGCAACGACTGTAAGTGCGGCCAGGATGAGGAAGACCCCGCGCCAGTCTGTGAAGCTGAGTGATAACTCAACGGGAGTAGTCGCTGCCAGTGCGCCAACCCCTCCTGAGACCATCTGAATTCCGTTGGCCAATGGCAGGCGTTCCGGGGGAAACCAGAGTGTGAAGGCTTTAAATGCTGCCATCAGGCATGCCGACACCCCCAGGCCGATCAGCGCCCGGCCAAGCATCAGCCCGGCAAGTGACCCTGCCTGGGCAAAGACGAAAGCACCGGCAGCAGCAATCAGCAGCAGGGCGGCTTCGACCCGTCTGGGGCCGTAACGGTCCAGTAATACGCCCAAGGGCAGCTGAAACGCAGCAAAGGTGAGAAAATATGCCGAGGTCAGCAGCCCCAGGCTAGCCGGGTCAACACCTAAGTCACGGGCCAAATCCGGAGCAATGATGGCGTTGACGGTTCGAAACAGATAAGAAAGAAAATACCCCAGGGCAAAAGGGATGAAGACTCTCAAGAGTAATTTGGGCTGCGTGGTCATTGAGGCTTCTTATCGTAATGCAGCTGTCGCCGCTCCGATGATTCCAGCATCATTGCGCAGCGCGGCAGGTAAAATTCTGGCGGCAACTTGCAGGTAAGGGAAAAACTTCAGGTGGTCCTTACTGATCTCCCCCCCGATGATGAACTGGTCCGGCCAAAAAAGATCTTCCAGGAGATGCAGGTACTCATTGAATCGCTTGGCCCAATCACGATAGGAAAGTTTCAAATCGGTACGTACTGCAGCAGAAGCGACTTTTTCGGCAACGGTGCCGTGCAGCGGCAAATGGCCCAGTTCGGTATTCGGTACCAGGGTCTGCTCGCGAAAAAGGGCCGAACCGAGACCTGTGCCTGCGGTGATGACAAGCGTTGTCCCTTTTGCCTCCCTGCCTGCTCCAAAGTGCATTTCCGCCAGGCCTGCAGCATCGGCGTCGTTCAGGATACAGAAGCTGTTGCCGGTCCATCTGGCAAAAAGTGCTGTTACGTCAGTACCAATCCATTCGGGAGCAATGTTGGCTGCAGTACAGGCAACGCCGTCGCGGATTACTGCCGGCAAACCGCAACCGACAGGCCCTGCCCAGTTGAAGTGTTCAATGGTTTTGCCAATGGCTGCTGCAACAGCTTCTGGTGTTGCCGGCCGGGGTGTGGGAATCTGCAGGCGCTGAGCAGCAAGGGTCCCATCAACAGAATTGACGGGTGCAGCCTTGATGCTTGAGCCGCCAATATCGATTCCTAGAATATCCATGCTTGTCTAATGTGCGGCAAAGCCGAACCCCTGGGGGTAGATAACCAGGATGCTGAGGACGATAGCCTGCAGGATAATAAACGGGATAACGCCGTAATAGATGTCTGTTGTTTTGACCTCCGGAGGTGCGACCCCCTTCAGGTAGAAAAGGCTGAAACCAAAGGGTGGCGTTAAAAAGGATGTCTGCAGGTTCATGGCGACCAGGATGGCGTACCAGACCGGATTGATGCCCAGGTTCGCTGCAATCGGGGCCAGGATGGGGACTACGATATACGAGATTTCGACAAAATCGATAAAGAAACCCAGGGCCATGATAATCAGCATGGAGAGAATCAGGAAACCCCATTTCTCGCCAGGCAGGCTCATCATGAAGTCTTCAACGATCCAGTCGCCACCGGTGTAGGTGAAGACCATGGAAAAAGCCGTGGCACCGATCAGGATGGCGAAAACCATGGCGCTGATCTTGATGGTCTCAAGAGAGCTTTCCCAGACCATGCGCACTGAAAACTGGCGATACAGCGCCGCCAGTACGATGGCGCCGATGCCTCCCACCGATGAGGATTCCGTTGGCGTGGCGACACCGGCAAGGATTGAGCCGAGTACCAGGATAATGAGGACAAGCGGTGGGATGATGGCTTTTAATGCCTTGAAGATCTGCTGTTTCTTGGAGCCGACAAGTTCTTCGATCCTGATCGGCGGGGCGAGTTCCTTCTTCATCATGGTGATGATGACGATGTAGACAACGTAAAAAATCACCAGTGAGAGTCCGGGCCACAGCGCTGCCTTGAAGAGGTCGCCCACCGGTTCCTGGAAAACGTCACCGAGGATGATGAGCACGATTGACGGCGGAATGATCTGCCCCAAGGTGCCGGCAGCGCAAATCGCTCCCGTTGCAAGCTTTTTGTCATAATTGTACTTGAGCATGACCGGCAGGGAAATAACCCCCATCGCCACCACGCTCGCACCGACGACCCCCGTTGAGGCAGCCAGCAGTGCCCCGACCAGAACGGTTGATATGGCGATTCCGCCACGGATTTCTCCGAACAGGAACCCCATCGATTCAAGCAGGCGTTCAGCCAGGTTGGATTTCTGCAGGACAATCCCCATGAAGATGAAGAGCGGGATTGCCATCAGGATGGTGTTGTTCATAATCGACCAGATACGATGAGGCATCAGGGCAAAGATTTGCGTGCCTTCCGCAAACAGGCCGAAGAAAACGGCGACACCGCCAAAGGTAAAAGCCACCGGGAAGCCGACGAGCAGCATGACCAGGGCGACGCCAAACATAACAAGACCGATCATCAGTAAACCACCTTTTATATTATCGACAAGAAGTCGTATTAACCATGTTTATCTTATGTGCCAGAAACTTGTATCGAACTGCTTTCAGAGGATGTCGTCCTCAATTCGATGCACGGGCGGGGCCTCGAGCCCTCTGAAGATATTGATGTTGTGCAGCACGAAACCGATCGCCGAAACGATCAGGAAGACGAACGATGCCGGGATGACCGCCTTGATTAACCAACGCATGGTCAAGCCGCCCGGATCGCCGCTGATTTCACCCGAGGTGAATGCCTCATGCACATACCAGATCGAGCCTTCGATGATCAGGATGCTCAGCGGAATCAGAAAAAGCAGCGTGCCGCCGATATTGACTACGGCTTTCCAGCGTGGAGAGAAGTTGTCATAAAGGATGTCAACCCGCACATGACCGTCCTCTTTGAGGGCAAAGGCCATGCCGAACAGGAAAACCACGGAGAACAGATGCCATTCCATTTCCTGCAGGGCAATCGAGCCGCTGTTGAAAAAGTAGCGCATGATGGAATCGTAGAAAACGTTGACCAGCATAACGAGATTCAGGAAGCCGGCGATCCAGCCCATCAGGTCAGAGAAACGATCGAAAAATTTTTCCAGTTTTAAAAGCATGGGAACCTTGCAGCCTAATCTTGAGTTGACGTGCCCCCGGTTTCAACCGGGGGCACGTAATTTAACTTATTCGAGGTTGTCCTTGAGGTAAGCGTAGTCAGATATTGAAGTCCACTTGCGAGCTTTCTTCATGTAGTCACGCTGAGAATCCAGGATTTCCTTGAAAGACGCATCCTTTGCGGCCATCTCGGCGAGGAGTTCATCGTTGGCCTTTTTCATGGCTGCGATGATTTCCGGTGAGAAGGTACGGATCTTGACGTTGGGGTATTCCTTTTCAATGGAAGCCCAGTTGACAGCACTTTCATGGTAGGACCTTGCATACATGTCGTAGGCAGCGAACTGCATGGCGATGGTCAGAATCTTCTGCAAGTGCTTCGGCAGAGCGTCAAACTTGGCCTGATTGACCATGAACTGCAGTTCGGTCGCCGGCTCATGCCATCCTGTGTAATAGTAGGGGGCGATCTTCTGGAAGCCCATCTTCAAATCCAGCGCGGGCCCGACCCACTCGAGGGCGTCGATAGTACCTCGGTCCAGTGCGGTATAGAGCTCACCGGGTGGAATGTTGGTGACGGCCACGCCGAGTTTGGAGAGGATCTCGCCGGCAAAACCCGGGATGCGCATCTTCAAGCCCTTCAGATCATCAAGGGTATTGATCTCCTTGCGGAACCAGCCTCCCATCTGGTTACCGGTGTTGCCGCCCGGGAAGGAATAGACGCCGTGCTTGTCAAACACCTTCTTCATCAGGTCCATGCCGCCGCCATAGTAGAACCAGGCGTATTGTTCCGGGGCAGTCATGCCGAACGGCATGGTGGTAAAGAACATAGTGCTGGCATCCTTGCCCTTCCAGTAATAAGCGGCGGTATGCCCCATCTGGTACTGACCGGCGTTGACCATGTCGAGAACACCCAGGGCTGCCTTGTGTTTGTTGGCACCGTCGATGTCGATCAGCAGTTCGCCGTTGGACATGATCTTGACCTTCTCGGCCACGTTCTTGACCGCGTCACTGAAAATCGGGAAGTTGTCCGGCCAGGTCATGGCCAGTTTCCACTGATAGACTTTTTGCGCAGGAACCGGCTCCTGCTTTACTGCCTCTGGGGCAGGTGTTTGTTCACCACAGCCGAACAGGAACAGGCCGATTGACATGATAAAAACCAAGGTCAGGCTATGAAATCTCTTAACGCGCATTGATATTGCTCCTTGTCTAATTATGGTTGCTCGCCTGTCGTAACAGTGAGTTCAAGCAAGCATGACGGGGTCGACCAACAACTATTGCTCTCGATTACGGTACTTCAACCATCCTCATGTACGCATAATTTCTAAGTACATGATGGCAATGCCCTTGTCAAACTGAAAACCTTCTCATGGTCTACAATATACTGAAAACACGAAATTAATCGTTACAGCTGCTATCAACAGCTGTGTTTCTGGAGAACCCATGACAAAAAAAGGGGCCGCACAAGGCGGCCCTATGATGTTGAGGGAGTCACATTACAGGCAAGTGCAGAGTTATGACCAGACCGTAAGATGCCGGGCGGAGAACCGGCACGGCTGCTCACTCTTCAACAAGCCGCAGAATTGAATTCCAGCAGTTGGCCGTCAGGACCTTATTAAAGGCCCTTCAGGGAATCATGTCTCTTAATCGACGCGCTTGCGCAGGAACGTCGGGATGTCGTACTCCTCGTCTTCGTTGTAACTGCCGATGCGCATGCTTGCGCGAGGCTTATCCTGGCTCTGGTTGCGGATAAAAGCCGGGATGTCGCGATCGATCTTGCTCGGGGCCTGAACATGAGCGGTACCCAGCTCCTTGCTGTTGCGACGCCCGGTGTCAAAAGTACAGCCGAAGCCGGTCGCTATGGCCGTAACCTGGATCTTCTCACCCATCTCCTCGTTGATAACCAGACCGATAAAGATATTGGCGTCTTCGTGCACCTTGTCGTGGATGATGTTGGCGACTTCCTGATAATCGTCCATGGTCATGCTGGAGGAACCGGTCACATTGACCAGCACGCCCTTGGCGCCCGAGATATCGATCTCTTCCAGCAAAGGACTGCTGATAGCCTGCTGGGCAGCGCGGACTGCACGATTCTCGCCTTCACCGATACCGATCCCCATCATTGCCATGCCGCGCTCGCTCATGGCCGCCTTGACGTCTGCAAAGTCAACGTTGATCATGCCGTGTGTCGTTATCAGGTCGGAAATCCCCTGAACAGCCTGGCGCAAAACATCATCGGCCGGCTTGAAAGCATCCAGAATTCCCATCTGTTTGCCGGCAAGACCACTGAGTCGATCGTTAGGGATCAGGATCAGTGAATCGACCATCTGCTTGAGTTCTTCGACGCCCTGGTCAGCCTTGACCATGCGCTGTTTGCCCTCGAAGGTAAACGGCTTGGTCACAACGGCAACGGTCAGCGCGCCAATCTCACGGGCCACTTCGGCAATGACCGGGGCGGCCCCGGTTCCTGTCCCGCCGCCAAGGCCGGCGGCGATAAATACCATGTCGGCACCATCCAACAGGTCCTTGATCCGGGCACGATCTTCTTCTGCCGCTTCACGCCCTACTTCCGGATTCGCTCCGGCACCGAGGCCCTTGGTCAGCTTATGCCCAAGCTGGACGCGCAGAGACGACAAGTTCGCCCGCAAAGCCTGCGCATCGGTATTGGCGACCATGAACTCCACACCATCGATTCCTGCGGCAATCATCGTATTGACTGCATTACTGCCGCCACCGCCAACACCAACGACCTTGATCTTGGCTACCTGCTCAACATTCTCGTCAAATTCAAACATAATGACTCCCTCCGTCATTGTTGTGTCCGCAGCCTCTCCATGGCTCCGCACGTTTAAGTTATGGGTCCTATGCCCTCTAGTTTAGAAAAACTCTCCGAACCATTCCTTCATACGTCTTGCAACGCGATCGAACAGGTTTTCCTGGCCGATCACAAAATTCCGGGTCTGCATGTTGCGACTGCCATACTTCACAAGGCCCACACCGGTTGCATAGATCGGTGAATTGACCACATCGGTCAGCCCCCCGATTCCGGTCGGCTGGCCACGCCTTACCGGCAAATCAAAAATTTGCTCTGCCAGTTCAGGCATGCCCGGCAGAATTGCCGAACCGCCTGTGAGGACGACTCCCGATGCAATCAGGTCCTCGAAGCCGCTCTTGACGATTTCACGATTGACCAGGGTAAAGATCTCTTCCACCCTCGGCTCAAGGATTTCCGCGAGCAACTGTCGTGACAGGATCCGCGGTTCGCGGCCGCCCACTGAAGGGACTTCGATCGTCTCATCCTTGCCAACCATGGAAGACAGGCAACAACCCGAGATCTGCTTGATCTTTTCCGCTTCGGCTGTCGGGGTACGCAGGCCAACAGCGATATCGTTGGTCAGGTGGTTGCCGCCGAGCGAAAGCACCGACGTGTGCTTGATGGCGCCGTCGACAAAGATAGCAATATCCGTCGTCCCACCACCGATATCGACCAGGGCAACGCCAAGGTCTTTCTCGTCAGGGGTCAGCACGGCTTCTGAAGATGCCAGCTGCTCGAGGACGATATCGCCGACGTCAACGCCAGCCTTGTTGCAACTCTTGATGATGTTTTGAGCGCTGGCGACCGCACCGGTAACGATGTGGACTCGGGCCTCGAGCCGCACGCCGCTCATGCCGAGCGGCTCCCGGATGCCGTCCTGGTCGTCGATGATGAACTCCTGCGGGATCACGTGGATCACCTCGCGGTCCATCGGGATCGCCACGGCCTTGGCCGCATCGATGACGCGTCGCACATCTTCGGTCGTCACCTCGCGGTTCTTGATGGCAATCACGCCCTGGGAATTGATCCCCTTGATGTGCCCACCGGCGATGCCGGCGAAAACCGACTTGATTTCACAGCCGGCCATCAGTTCGGCTTCCTGGATCGCCTTGCGTATTGCGTTGACCGTGCTCTCGATATTGATGACCACCCCTTTGCGCAAACCGCGCGATGGGCTGGTCCCTATGCCGACAACATCCAGGCCCTCGTCAGTCAACGCTCCGACGATGGCACAGATCTTGGTAGTGCCGATATCGAGGCCAACGACCAGATTTTCCCGTTTACTGTTCATGAGTCTCCCCTTCCCTCTCTATGTATCTAACTTCTGCTGACCGCTCGTTTGACGTCGACTTTTACGATGACGCGGTCAGTCACATTCAGGTCGATATACTTAAGAGCCAGCAAACGCGGCTCCAGGTCTTGATAGATTGCTTCCAGGCGGTTCAGTTTCAGGTCAAAACCCTGCTTACCCATACGCACAGGAACCCCGCCGATACGGGTGTGCATGATCAGTCCGTCCTGCTGGTCAAAATGGATTTCCGACACATCATCAAGATTGAACAATGGCCGGACCTCAAGCTGATTCATCAGCGCCAGCGCCAGGTCCAGGCTATCCTGGGTCTGGTCGGGGTTATCCAGCAGGTATTGCCGGTCGATTCCCGTAATGACCGGGTAATCAAGTTCATCACCGGACTCAAGCATCTTGAAGACATCCCCCGACTTGTCTACGTAATACAGATAATCCAGATCGATAATTGCCCTTGGCACCCTTTCTACGACCCTGATCACGACCTGGTCAGGAAACGCACGTTCAACCTCGGCCCTGGCGATCCAGGGGTGCTCCTCGATTTTGCGACCGATCATGTGCAGCTCAAGATCGAACAAGCTGTCACCGATCTCGATATCGGAAGCAGCGAGTATGTCACCTTCACTGACCCTTACCTGTTGTTCGACGCGAATCTGTTCGACACCAAAGTACCCCGATTCGAGCAGCATCTGCGCCGTCAGCAGCGCACCACTGGCAAGCAGGAAACCACTGCCCGAGGCAATCCCGATACGCAATACGCGATGAAAAAGCTTTTTCCAGTCGCGCGGCTGCTTCTCCTGCTTGAGCCGGTTAGACTTGAGCTTCTTCTTTTTGTTTACTTTCAGATCGCGCATCAAATCACTCTCTCGAACAGCTACTTATTCAGTCCACAGTCGCCGAGAATCCTCATCACCAGCTGGTTAAAGTTGATCCCCGCTTCCGCGGCCGCCTTGGGCAACAAGCTCGTCTCGGTCATCCCCGGAATGGTATTCACTTCGAGACAGAAAAACTCTTTTTCTCGCACCATGAAATCGACCCTGGCAGCGCCACGACAAGACATTGCCCTGCACACCTCAACGGCACATTCCTGCAAGCGGTTGTACAATACGGCGTCAAGAGGCGCGGGCAGGATATACTCCGTCTGTCCCGGGGTATACTTCGACTCGTAATCGTAAAAACCGCTCTTCGGGACAATCTTGATGATCGGCAAGGGCTCTCCGTTAAGCACACTGACCGTGACTTCATCGCCCTGGATGAAGTCCTCGATCAGGACCTGCTCATCATGCTTGAGAGCCTCTTCCAGACCGGCTTCGAGCTCTGCCCGGCTACGGGCGATCGTTATGCCGATGGTCGAACCTTCCCTTGACGGCTTGATAATCAATGGAAAATGACGGCAGCGCTCCAAGACGGCACCCTTGTCATCACCGAACCGGTATGCGACAAACCCAGGCGTTGAAATCTCGTGATAGAGCATGATTTGCTTTGAGATGACCTTGTCGATAGCCATACTCGAAGACATCACGCCACTGCCGGTATAAGGGATCTGCATCATCTCCAGCAACCCCTGCACGGTGCCGTCCTCACCAAAGCGGCCATGCAGGCAGATAAAAGCCAGGTCAACCTCTGCTTCTCGTAATTGCGCGGGCAGTTCCCGACCGACATCTACGACCACGGCGTTGCAGCCATTCTCCAGTA
>JABAOE010024362.1_pt3 | contig 11261 bp, 10 predicted proteins | sample 7062141 | NCBI WGS metagenome assembly JABAOE01 (sample SAMN14538627, study PRJNA623070) | marine sediment metagenome | biome: marine biome [ENVO:00000428]; feature: marine pelagic biome [ENVO:01000023]; material: deep marine sediment [ENVO:00002113] | place: India: Gulf of Khambhat ...
ACCGCCGGCCAGCAGTCCGGCAAAGCGACGGGCATCTTTCTACCCACCCCCGCTGAAACGGCCCAGTTCCACCAGCAGGGGGCCAGCCTGTTTGCGATTGGCACCGATCAGAGCCTGCTGATCGACACCGTGGCGGCCACCGCTCGGGCGTTCAGGACTGCGACGGGGAGCGCCCGTGACTGAGCAAAACGCCATCAGCGCGGTCGCTACCACGCTGACCATCGTCGAAACCATGGCGCAACGGGGTGAGCCGGTGGGCGTGAGCGAGCTGGCCAAGCTCGTTCAGGCCAACAAGCCCAAGACTTATCGGCATCTTCGTACCCTGGTGGGGCTCGACTATGTGGCCCAGGACCCGGACACGGAGAAATATTTTCTCACCCTGAAGCTGTTTCATCTGGGTCAGGCCATCGCGGCGCGGGCGGATTTTCTGATCGAAGCGCGCCGCGTATTGCCGCAACTGCGGGAAGAAACGGGCCAGACCGTGGCGGTCGGCCAGGTCGAGGATGAAGGCGTGCGCATCCTGGATATCTTGCGGCACAGGGCCACGATCGAGATCACCACGCCGCCCGGAACCTTGTTCGACTTCCATTCATCGGCCCAGGGCAAGATCGCCCTCGCCTTCAGCGACACGGCCTGGAACCAGCTGCGGCGCGACCAACGGGCCGGCACGAATGGGGCCGTCGACCTGGAAACGCTGCAAGACGACATCGCCCATGTCAGGGAACGGGGTTGGGCCGTCGCGCCCGAGGAATCGCTGATCGGCATCAACGCTCTGGCCGCACCCATATTTGATGCCAGCGGTGGCCTGGCTGGCACCATCGCCGTGGTGGGCTCCATGCAGCATCTGCCCGCCGCGCCGAGTTCCGGGTTGATCGCGGCGGTGCGCCGGGCCGCCGCCACCGTGTCCGAGCGCCTGGGCTACCGCACGGAGACGCCCCGATGACCCGCTATGCACTGGCGGTCGACATCGGCGGCACGTTTACCGATGCCGTGCTCATCGCCAGCGACGGTCGTCGCTGGACCGATAAGACACTCACCACGGGGCACGATCTGCTGGAGGGTTTCTTCCGCGGCGTTGACCTGGTCACAGCGCGCGCCGGCATCCAGCTGGCCGATGTGAATGACGTCGTCGCTCATGCCACAACCGTCGTCACCAATATCCTCATCGAGCGCAAGGGATCACCCACCGGGCTGATCGTCACCGAGGGATTTCGTGACGTTCTGTACATCCGGGACGAACATCGCTACGACATGTTTGATCCGATGCTGGAGTATGCCGAGCCGCTGATTACCCGAGAGCACACCTGGGGCGTGAGCGAGCGAACCTACGCCGACGGCTCCGTGGGGCATCAGGTCGCAGCGGCCGAGGTTGAGCGCATCGCCGCTGAGCTGCGCGCCGCGGACATCCAGTCGGTCGCCGTGTGTTTCCTGAACAGCTATCGCAACCCGGAAAACGAACGGCGGTTTCGCGACGCCCTCGCGGCGGCGGCACCGGAGATCATGGTGACCCTGTCCAGCGACGTGGCGCCTCAGATGCGGGAGTACCTGCGCACCAGCACCTCGGCTATCAATGCCTACACAGCGCCAATCGCGCGACCCTATCTCAACGCGCTTATCGCGACGCTGAAGGACCGTGGCCTGACACGCGAACCGCTGATCATGCTGTCGAACGGCGGCGTGATCGGCGCCCGGGTAGCAGGTACCTACCCGGTACGCATGATCGAGTCGGGACCCGCGGCGGGCGCCCTGGTCGCCGGGTTCATCGCCCGCCGCCACGGCATCGACAGCCTGATGTCCTTCGACATGGGGGGCACTACCGCAAAAGCGTGCCTCATCCAGAACGGCGAACCGCTGGTGATCGGCGAATTCGAAGTGGATCGACGCTACCGCTTCAAGCCGGGCAGCGGCATGCCTGTGACGGTCCCGTCCATCGACATGATTGAGATCGGTGCCGGCGGAGGCTCCATCGCTCGGGTGGACAGTCTTGGGCTGCTCAAAGTAGGTCCGGACAGCGCCGGCAGCGACCCCGGCCCCGCCTGCTATGGCCGCGGTGGCACCCACGCCTGCGTGACGGATGCGGACGTGGTGCTGGGCATTCTCGATCCCCAGAATTTCCTGGGCGGCGACATGCCCCTGGACAGGGACAAGGCCCGTGCCGCCGTCGGCACGCTGGCAGACCAACTGGGAGTCAGCACAGACGAGGCTGCCTACGGCATTTTCAGCGTGGTGGGCGAGTCCATGGCGGCGGCCGCCCGCGCCCACGCAACTGACCGGGGTGTGGGTTACCGGGGTATGCCGCTGCTTGCCTTCGGCGGCGCTGGACCGGTGCACGCCTGCTACGTTGCCGAGCAATTGGACAGCACCCGCGTCATCTATCCGCCCATGGCCAGTGTGCTCAGCGCCTTTGGTACTCTGGTGACACCGGCGCGGCTGGATCTCGCCCGCGGCGGCCTGAGCCGCCTGGGACAGATCGACTGGGACGACGTGGCTGCTTTGATCCAGGAGATGCTCGACGAGGGCCACGCAGCGCTTGCCGAAGCGGGCATCGACGCCGAGGCGGTGCGCTACGTGTTCGCGGCCGACATGCGCTACGTCGGCCAGCAGGCTGAAGTCACCGTTCAGCTCGCCGGCGACCCGCGAGCGCCCGAGCATCAGGCTGACCTGCGCACCCGGTTCGATGCGGCCTACGAAGCCCTGTACGCGATCCGGCTGGACGACATGGACGTGGAGGTGGTCAGCTGGCGCGTCACGGTCAGCAGTGGCGACGCTGAACGCGAGGTCAATGTGGAGTTCGGGGACGCAGCGAGCAAGCCGAAGGCCTCCCGTTCCGTGTTTCTCGATGGCCAGTCCATGAGCGTTCCGGTCTACGACCGCACGGCGCTGCCGCCCGGGAGCACGGTCACCGGGCCGGTAATCGTCGAGGAGCGGGAGACCACGGTTTTCGTGCTGCCGGATTGGGACCTGGAAGTGGACCATGACGGCAGTCTGATTGCGATACGGCGGAGTTGAGGATGGCAGGCATCGGCGGCATCGAACTCGAGATCATGTGGAGCAACATGATCAGCATCGTCAGCGAGCAGGCCCGCGCGCTGCAGCGGATCGCCTTCAGTCCGATCGTGCGGGAGGCGGGTGATCTGGCCACCGCGCTGTTCGACGCCGAGGCTCGCATGATCGCCCAGGCTGTCACCGGCACACCCGGACACATCAATTCGCTGGGCGCTGCGGCCAAGAACCTGCTTGAGGTGATCCCCGCCAGCGATCTTGAGCCGGGTGACGTGCTGATCACCAACGACCCCTGGATGTCGGCAGGTCACTTTTTCGACATCACCGTGTTAACGCCCATCTTTCGCGGCGAGACCGTGATCGGCTACTGCGGCTCCACCATTCACCACACCGATATCGGCGGTTATGGCGTCGGCGCCGGTGCGCGGGACATCCACGAGGAGGGACTGTGGATTCCCGTGCTCAAGCTGTATGAGCGCGGCAAGCCCAACGCCACCCTGCACAGCATGATCCGTCGCAATGTGCGAACGCCGGACGCCATCTTCGGCGACCTGGCCGCCCAGGTGTCCAGCGGCAAGATTGGTGGCGAACGCCTCAACGCCATGTGCGATCGCTACGCGCTCAGCGATATCCGCGAGCTTGCCGATGAGGTCATCTCCCGCTCCGAGGTCGCAACCCGCAACGACATCAAGCGTTTGCCCGCCGGCGTCTACCACGGCGAGACGACCTTCGACGTGCCGGGCGGCGATCTGATTACGCTGAAAACCGCGGTCACCGTGGATAGCGAACTGGGCGAGATCACGATCGATTTTGCCGGCAGCTCAGGCCCCAGTCCCCATGGCATCAACGTGGTGAGCGCCTACACCCATGCCTACAGCACCTTTGCCATTCGCAGCATTCTCAACCCGGATCTGCCCAATAACGCGGGTAGCCTGACGCCGATCAAAGTCCGGGCCCCGGACCACTGCATCGTCAACGCCAAGTATCCCTCTCCGGTGAATGCCCGCCACGTGGTGGGCATGTACGTGCCCTTCCCCATTCTCAAAGCCCTTGCCCAGATCCTGCCCGACCGCGCGCTGGCGGAAAGCTCGGGGGCGGTCTGGACCATGCAGGTGCAGGGCCGCGATTGTGACGGCCAACCCTTTACCAGCTCCATGTTCAATTACTCCGGCGGCATGGGCGCGCGAGCCGGCAAGGACGGCTTGTCAGCCACCTGCTATCCCACGGGCGTGGCCGCCGTTCCGGTAGAGGTGCTGGAAGCCTCCATACCCATTGAGTTTACGCAAAAGGAGCTGGCGCCGGACACGGGCGGCACCGGAGATTATCGCGGCGGTGATGGCCAGACCATCGGCTTTCGCATGCGCAGCGGCAGCGACTGGCTTCTCAACGCGATTCCCAGCCGACTCAGCCGCGGCGCCGACGGCCTGTTCGGCGCGGCGGGTGGCAGCCCCGGCAAGTTCCTCATCAACGGCCAGCCGACGTCCGAGGCGAAGAAGCTTGCCATGGCGGCGGACGACGAGGTGCTGTTGCAGACGCCTGGCGGTGGCGGCTGCGGCGCACCCTGATCGCGACGCCTACTCCCGGCTATAGTCGTCCGGAATCTCCGGGTTCTCGCCGGCCTTCACCCACAATACGATCTCGTTGCCCCACGGATCGCGGAAGGCATGGTTATAGCCGTTGAATTCCTTCCAGTAATGATTGCGCCAGAGAATCTCCGCGCCACGACTCTCTGCGGCGCTTAGGATGCGTTCCGGCGTATCGTCGTCGCTGACCAGCACCCACAGGCGTGCTTTGCGCCCTTCCCGCGCCAGGGTGCGCGGCTCGACGCCACCCGGCTCCGGATGGGGCCGCAAGTTCGCCACGTCGCCAATACCGATGTGCAGGTTACCGATGCTGCTCGGGGTACCGTCGCTTTTGAGAAAGTTCTGGCCCGGCACCATGCGATGGTAGCTGCCGTCGAGCCGGGGATCGTCTTCCCAGCCGAACACGTCGGCATAAAAGGCGCCGGCTGCGCCCGGATCATCCGACATGAGGTCGACGAATATCAGTGTATTGGGATAAGGCATGTTTGACTCCTGCTGAACCGGCGCTCGCGGCCGCCCCGACTCGGGTGGACGTTGCGGCAAGAGAGCGTCGTTACCCTATCCCCGCGCCTTCCCTAAAGCAACCGCCCATGCGGTTGTTGCTCCTGAGGAAACACCACCTACAGGGCAACACGCCCGTGGCGCGAGTCGGCCGCGAAAGCAAGCCGTTTCGCTGCCGAGCCCTGCCCCCTTTCAAACAGCAGCGCGCAGAGCGCTGCCTGGGTAAACGGAGCATGGGCGTCTGCCCGACCGACCGCCACGCAGGCGGTGTTTTAGGGCCCACTGGGCTGTGCGATACTGTTTTANNCGCTGGGCTGTGCGATACTGGTTTAGGATCGACCCGCACCGCATCGAGGAGATAGTGGCCATGAGTACTGAACGACCCCATCATGAGCTTCGCCCTAAACGTCCAACCTGGACGCATCTCGCTTTGCACGTGCAGGACATCGACAAAGTCATCGCCTGGTACGAAGAATTTACCCATCTGAGCCTGTTGTATAAGGAAGAGGATGAGGACGGCTATGGCGCCTGGCTGGGCGACTCCAGCGATGCAGAGAGTCCTTTCATCCTGGTGCTGGGCCAGTTCTTCGAAGGCCATGATCCGTTTGCGCCGCTGGAACATCCAGCCCTGGGTCCCTTTGCCCACATCGGTATTGAGGTGCCCGACAAGAGCATGGTCGATGAGGCCGCGGCCAAGGGCAAGGAAGCCGGCTGCCTGATCCTAGGCCCCCAGCAGATGCCCAAGCGCATTGGCTACATCTGTTTCCTGCGGGACCCCGAAGGCAACGTGGTCGAGTTCTCCTACGACCAGGGCGTCTACGAAAAGGCCCGGGAAGTCTGGGGCAAGGGCAGCGCGTAAGCGCACACCCGCCACCCCTAGAGGGTGGGGAATTTGGCCTTATCCGGCAGGCCGGAGCGGGCCGTGATGGACTCGCCCATGCGCTGGACCTCGGCCCACAAACGTTCCTCATCGATGGTGACGCAGTGGCCGTCCTCGACGACCACCTGACCGTCCACCAGCACGGTATGCACGCCGCGCCCGTCCGCTGACCAGACCAGCTGATTCATCACGTTCAAAAGGGGCCGCCATTCGGGTCGATCGGTGTCGTGCAGCACCAGGTCGGCCTTCTTGCCCGGCTCAAGCGACCCCAACTGATCCTCCATCAGCAGCGTGCGGGCACCGCCCAAGGTGGCCATCTCAAAGGCCATCTCGGCTGGGAACATCTGCGGGTCGGTGCGCGCATCCTTGAACAGACCCGCCACCAGGTAGGTCGCCCGCATCAGATCCGAGTAATTGGAGGCATTGTTGCCGTCGGTGCCGATGGACACGTTGATCCCCTGCTGCACCATCTCCGGCATCTTGCCCACCTGGGTGATGCCGTAGCTGACCTTGAGCGCCGTGGTCGGGCAGTGGGCCACGCTGACCCCCGCTTGCGCCATGACACCGATTTCCTGCTCGTCCACCTGCACGCAGTGGGTCAGCGCGCAGATCTTGTCGAGCACGCCGATCTCTGCCAGGTGAATCATGGGTCGCTGGCCGAATTCCGCAATGAAGCCATCCGGGTCCAGCGTTGCGGGCGACATGTGAAAGCTCATGCCCACCTGATGCTCGTCCGCCAGCGCCCGGGCCGCCAGCCAGAGCGGGTCGCTGCAGGTGGTGTGGCCCACCAGAATGCTCCAGGCGGAGACAAGCCTGTCATCGGCGGCACCGTGGTCCTGCAACTGCCGCTGCAGGTTCCCGATGGCCTGATCCGTGGTCTGCCGATACACGGAAGGCTCCGGCGGCAAATCCCACACCCATTGGCCAACCCGGCCCCGAATCCCCACCTGCCCCAGGCCCTCAACAACGNNAGTGAATGGTGCCGGCCTCCAAAAAACTCGTGGTGCCCGAGCGCAGCATCTCAACCGCCGCCAACTGGGCGGAGACGGTCTCCTCCGCCGCGTCCGCCACCGCGTACAGCGTGCACAGCCACTGAAAGACGTTCTCCTCGAAGGGCGTGTCGTCGGGCACATAGCCGCGGGTGACCGGCTCACCGGTAATGTGAATGTGGGTGTTGATCAGCCCGGGAGTGACCACGAAACGGTCGCCGCCGAGCCGGCGCTTAGGCCGGTAACGTTGCTCAAGATCTGCCGTCTTGCCCACTGCCAGGATGCGATCCTCGTGGACGGCAACGGAACCCCGATGGATGATGTCCCGCGTCTCATTCATGGTCACCACGTACCAGCCATCCACCAGCAAGTCGATGTCTTGACGCGTGCCTGTCTCGTTAGCTGCCATCCGTTCGTCTCGTTCAGTACCGCTTGCTCGCAACGTACACCAGGTTGAAGCCGATTGGCTCGATCAGGCGGATGGCCTCCAGAGGCTGGGCGCTGAGCCATTCAACCATCTGCTTGTGGGTCAGCATGCGCCCGGCGCGGGTATTTGCCAGCATGGTCATGCCCATCTGCACGCCGAAGGCGTTCAGCTTGCGATCATTGTCGGCGAAGTAGTCCGCCACCAGCAGCTTGCCGCCGGGCCTGAGCGCGGCGACGGCGCGGGCGATCAGACCGGGCGCCTGATCAGGCCCTTCCGTGCGGCAAACGTGGCCAAGAGCGACGATGTCGTACGCCGCGCTCTCCAGGGAGATGCTGTGAAAGTCGCCGGGACGATAGGCCACCCGCGCCCCCAGACCCCGCTCTGCCACCGTGGCCTCGGCCAGGCCGATGAGCTCGGGCAGCTCATTGACGACGGCGGTCGCATCAGGCGACTGCTCCAGCACGGCGATGGCCCAAGGCGCCCGGCCGGCGCCCAGGTCCAGCACCTTAAGTCCCGGCAGCCGCTGCCAGCCCAGCCGCAGGCCCAGTCGGGACGCCACCCGCAGCTGGGTCGCAAAAGTCGCCTGCACCAGCGGCCCATAGAAGCCGGCCGCGTCGTCTTCGATGGGTGCGGCCACCTGGCCTGTGCGAATGGTCTCGGCGAGATGGATCCAGTTCTCCAGTGGTCCGGGCGAGACCTTGACCAGGGCCGCCATGGAGGCGGGCCCGTTGGTGCACAGATAACGTTCAGCGGTCTCCGTCAGCTCGTACTGGTCGTTGAGCTGGTCCAGGAAACCGAAGGTCACCATGCTGTCCAGCAGATGCTGAAGATGAATGGCTGAGACCTTAAGGGGCTCGGCCAATGCGGCCGCGCTTTGCCGGCCGCGCTCCTCGAGAGCGTCGAACACGCCCAGGTCGATCGCCGCCACCAGCATCCAATAGGTATTACCCGCCTGAATCACGTTCCACACGGGTCCCGAGGGCGGCGGCTTGTAGTCGCGCCACGGCCGCCCGGTATGGGCCATCGTGTGGGTTTTCTTCAGCTGCGGATAGGGTGGGTCGGCGCTCACGGCGGACGGTTAAATTTCCACAACGATCTTGCCGAACACCGTGCCGCTCAAAAGCTTTTCCTGAGCCTGGGCGGCATCGACCAGCGGATAGACGCTGTCCACGACCGCCTGGTAATCGCCCGCGCAGTAATCCGCCCAGGCCGGCGCGAATTCCTCATACCGGTAGGGGTCGGAGCCCAGCAGCTGCAGACCCATGTGATACATGTAGCCCAGATTCGGGATGGTCGGCGATTGCCCCGTGGTGCCGCCGCAATTCACCAGCCGGCCCCGGGGCGCCAGGGAAAACATGGATGCCGCCCAGAGCGCCTCGCCAACGTGGTCGAATACCACGTGCACACCCTGGCCCCGGGTCTGCTCCCGCGCCCAGGCCGCCACATCCGTGTTGCGGTTGTTGCAGACCGCGTCAGCGCCCAGATCCAGCGCCCCCTGACATTTCTCCTGGCTGCCGGCCGTGGCCAGCACCGTTGCCCCGGCCCGTTTGGCCAACTGGATGCCGGCCATGGACACGCCGCTGCCGGCGGCGTGAATCATCACGGTTTCGCCTGCCTGCAGCCTGGCCACATCGAACAGCGCATGGTTGGCGGTCATCCACACGGTGGGAAACAACACGGCGTAATGCCAGGATATGTCTGCCGGAATGGCGTATAGATGGGTTTCCGGGGCGAGACATTTTTCGGCGTAGCCACCGGCCACCGTGGCGCCGATGATCCCAAGATCGCCGTACAGATCGCCGAGGCCTGCCAGGCGCGACCCGTCCGGCACCTCGGTCAGGGATGGATCCACCACCACCCGGTCACCGACGTTGACCCGCGTCACCGCTGAACCCACATGGCTGACGGTGCCCACCACGTCCATTCCGGAAATGTGGGGCAGGGAAAATCCGGGCATGGCGAACCAGCCCTTGCGTTGAATCACGTCCAGATGATTCACGGTGGTGGCAACCACGTCGATCACCGCATCCCGCGGACCCGGATCGGGATCCGGTTCGTCCCGATACTGCAGCGCGTCGACGTCCCCGGGCTGATCGTAGATCAGAGCTTTCAAGCGGCGATCTCCAAACGGTACTCGGCCTCGCGGGCCGATGCGGGAAAGAGGGCAAGACGGGCTCGGGTTAGCACAGCGAGGATTCTAGCGATCTTGCCCGTGCCAGGGAAAGCGTGGGCCGAGGCTGTCCAGTCGCCCTGGTGGATCGCGTTTCGCCAACCGATACGCTGGCGTTGCGCGACCGCAACATTTTCACCCCATGCCGACCCGATGGCCTAAAGCGCCAGCCTGAGTTGCGCGAACCAGGCTCATCCTGTTTGTGGTTTCTGGCACAATGTGAGCACTGATCGATATCCAGAAGGGGTTGGACGATGTCGAAACTGCACCTGACCATGCGCTGCCTGCCACGGTGTGTCATCACCGGTGCCGCCGCCGCGGTGTTCCTCACGCCCATGTTTGCTGTTGCTCAGGGACTGGAAGAAATTGTAGTCACGGCCCGCAAACGGGAGGTCACGCTCCAGGAAGCACCCATTGCCGTGTCCGTGGTGTCCGGCGAGAACTGGGATCAATCCAATGTGGTCAAGCTGGACAACTTCAACGGCTACGTGCCGGGCTTGACCGTTGCGAAGAACGACGGCGCGGGCCGGGTGGTCACGATCCGCGGCATCGGCTGGGAGACAGCTCAGAACCTGGCCTCCCAGCCCAGCGTGCTCACTTACATCGACGGCATTTATCTGGCCAATCCCCTGGCCATGGGGCTGAATCTGGGCGAACTGGAACGCGTCGAGGTGTTCCGCGGCCCCCAGGGCACCGAGTTCGGTCAAGGCACCACCGGTGGGGCGATCAACCTGGTGACCAAGAAGCCGGAGGTGGGTGAGCGAAGCGGCAATGTTGAGTTCGGCGTCGGTACCTTCAATACGATCCGGGCCCGTGGCGCCATCAACGTCCCGCTGGGTGACAGGGCGGCCTTCCGCGGCTCCATTCAGAAATACTCCCATGACGGCTTCGCCGAGATCCGGGGCGGTGCTCTGGATGGCTACGAGCTGGACGACGCGGACTCCATCACCGGTACCCTGGCCTTCAAGTTTGAGCCGACCGATAACCTGAGCGTTCTCCTGCAGGCTTTCTATCAGGACTCCGACCAAAACGCAGCGGCCCAAAAGGAGGTTTCCGATCCAAACCCCGACGAGCGTGAGTTGACTCAGGACTTCCCTGGATTCTTCGAATTGGAGAACACCACCGTATCCCTGACTATCGAATGGCAGAGTGCTGGAGGGCTGACCTTCAAGTCGCTCACGGGCTGGCAGCAGCTCGAGAAAGGGCAGGCGGTCGACGGTGATCGCCTGACCGAGGCAACCATCAGCCGCGACTGGACAGGGTTTCAGTTCCCCGGCTTCCCTGGCTGTGCTTATCCTGATCCTGGGATCAACTGCTTTGGCGCCATCAGCAACTGGGACATCCTGCCCTTCTGGGATAACGATTCCGACGCCTTCAGCCAGGAGTTCGCCTTAAGCTCCGACGGCGAGCGGCTCGACTGGGTCGTCGGTGTTTACTACCTTGACCATGAGAACTTCAATGACTTTCTGGAAGCGACCTATCCGGGACCGTTCTCCGATCAGGCCGCCCGTTTCCAGAATCCAAGCCCCCAAACTCTGTTCCCCTTTGCGTCACCACTATTGTTTAATGAGTCGCGCACGGTGACTCGGGAAGATTTTGCGGTTTACGGCCAGGCCACCTACCAGATAAACGACACCATCTCCCTGACCGGTGGACTCCGTTACCAGGATGAAGACCTGAGCGACGTCGGAGTTCAGTTCTGGTTTTT
>JABAOE010001141.1_pt2 | contig 11256 bp, 10 predicted proteins | sample 7062141 | NCBI WGS metagenome assembly JABAOE01 (sample SAMN14538627, study PRJNA623070) | marine sediment metagenome | biome: marine biome [ENVO:00000428]; feature: marine pelagic biome [ENVO:01000023]; material: deep marine sediment [ENVO:00002113] | place: India: Gulf of Khambhat ...
CGTCCACGACATCGGCAAGAACATCGTCGGGGTGGTGCTGCGCTGCAACCACTTCGAGGTGCTCGACCTCGGCGTGATGGTGCCGGTGGAGCAGATCCTGGAAACCGCCCGGCGCGAGGCGGTCGACATCATCGGCCTGTCGGGCCTGATCACGCCGTCTCTGGAAGAAATGCGGCTGGTGGCCGAGGAGATGCAGCGCCAGGGCATGACCCAGCCGCTGATGATCGGCGGCGCCACCACCTCGCGGGTGCACACCGCGCTGCGCATCGAGCCGCACTACGGTGGCGGCGTGGTGTGGGTGAAGGACGCCTCGCGCGCGGTCGGCGTGGCGCGGCGCCTGGCCGATGCCGAGGAGCGCGCCCGCCTGCAGGCCGAGACCGCGGCCGATTACCAGGCGCTGCGCGAACGGCGGGAAGGCGGCAGCCGGCGGGCGGCGCCGGTGGCGCTGGCCGCGGCGCGCGCCAACGCGCTTGCCATCGACTGGGCCGCATACCGGCCGCCTGCACCGCGACAGCCCGGCATCACGGTGTTCGAAGACTACCCGCTGGCGGCGCTCGTCGACTATATCGACTGGACCCCGTTCTTCCAGGCCTGGGAGCTGTCGGGCCGCTACCCGGAGATCCTGGACGATCCGGAGAAGGGCGAGACCGCGCGCAGCCTGTACCGGGACGCGCGCGACATGCTGCAGCGCATCGTCGCCGAGGGCTGGCTGCAGGCGCGGGCCACGGTGGGCCTGTTTGCCGCGGCCGCCGAGGGCGATGACGTGCTGCTGTACGCGGACGAGGCGCGCGCGGAAGTGCGCGAACGTCTGCACTTCCTGCGCCAGCAGAAGGCCAAGGCCCCCGGGCAGCCGAACCTGTGCCTGGCCGATTTCGTCGCGCCCGCCACCACGGGGGCGGCCGACCACCTGGGCCTGTTCGCGGTCACCGCCGGGCTCGGGATCGAGCGCAAGGTGGCGGAGTTCGAGGCAGCCCACGACGACTATTCCGCCATTCTGCTCAAGGCACTGGCCGATCGGCTGGCCGAGGCGCTGGCCGAATGCATCCACCAGCAGGTGCGGCGCGAGCTCTGGGCCTATGCCCCGGAGGAAGCGCTGGACAACGAGGCCCTGATCCGCGAGCAGTACCGCGGCATCCGCCCCGCCCCGGGCTATCCCGCCTGCCCGGACCACAGCGAGAAAAAGACGCTGTTCCGGCTGCTGGACGCGGAGCGCAATTCGCGGATGAGCCTGACCGGCGGCTACGCCATGCTGCCGGCGGCCTCGGTCAGCGGCTACTATTTCGCCCATCCCGAGGCCCGTTACTTCGTGCTTGGCACCATCCTCGACGACCAGCTCGAAGACTACGCGGCGCGCAAGGGCATCACGCTGGAGGAAGCGCGCCGCAACCTGGTGGCCAACCTGGGCTGACCGGCGCCCCGGCGCGCGTCACCACACCAGGTCGTCGGGCACCGGATGGTCGCCGTCGTCGTCCGAGCCGCCAGCGAGATCGGGTACGTGCTCGGGGGCGAAAGCGCGGACCGCGGCCACATGCTCCGGCGCCAGCAGGTGATAACTGCCCCGCAGGAAGACCACGCCCAGCGCGCCTGCATTGAGGGCCCGGAGCTGGGCCGCCGTCACCAGGACGCTGCGGATACGGCCCTTGTAGGTAAAGCTGCGCTTGAGCTCGGCGCCGGGCTCGTTCAGGCCATGAGCCTCGACGATGGCCTGCACCCGCGCGTTGATCTGCCGGCGCTCGAGGTCGCGGGCGCGTTTTTCCGCCTTGGCCTGTGCGGCGCGGTTCTGTTCTTCCTGCTCGCGCAGGCGCCAGGCTTTGTCCAGCGGCATCTGCCCGCCGTCGCCCTGGCGAGGCCGCGTAGCGTTGCGCGCCCGCGCCTCCCCGCGCTGCTTGCGCGGCTTTCCCACCTCGGCCAGGCCCAGGCGCCGCAGCTGATCCTGAATGGAATCCGCCATTGCTACTCCGCCGTTGGATGAGCGGCCCGGGCGCGCGCCCCACCGCTTTTCTAAACTCTAGCCCAAGCGGAGATTTTTTCAGCCCTGCGCTGGCGCCGCGGGCCGCCAGCCCAGTTGCCGGCATCGCAACAGGAGGCGCTCGTCCACCGCCCGCGCGCAAACCCTCGGTAACTGGTTGAACGTCGCCGCCAGCGCCATGACCTCGCCGGGCTGGATCACCAGCGCCCGGTCGAGCATGCCGTCGATGCGCTCGCGGCTGCGGCGATCGATGCGTTCCTGCTCGAGGAAGTCGACGCGCAGCAATTGCAGCTGAATCTCCGGTTCCCACGGACCGGTCTCCACCGCCCGCCGCACGGCGCGGCGAAATTCCGGATCGAACGCACCCCGCTCCGCTTTCGCCACGGCGAGGTTGCTCCAGAAATAGGGCCAGGCTGGGCGCAGCGCCAACGCCTGCCGGTATTGCGCCACCGCCCGGTCCAGCAGGGCGCCCCGCTCCAGGCCCGCGCTGGCCAGGTTCATGGCCTGCCAGTAGTACAAGCGCCCGCGCAGGCCCGGGACATCCGGCTGGCGACCCGCCAGGCGTTCCGCGCGCTCCAGCTGTGCCATGCCGTGCAGCACCAGGTCACGCTGCGCCGGCTCGTCACGCTCGCTTGCGTGAAGGTCGCGAAGTGACTCGCTGGCCCGCCAGACCGCCACGCCGGCCAGCCCCCAACGCAACGCCATCACCGCCAACAGCGCCAGCGCCAACGCCAGCGCCAACCCGAGCAGGTAGCGCTGCCGCCTTGGCAACAGCGCCCCCTGCGGGCGCTCAGGCCTCGCGATCCTTGCCGTAGTATTCGTGGTAGTGGTAGTGATCGTAGTAGCCGTACTTGTAGCGATACCCGTAACGGTAATTCTTGCCGTAATAACGCTTGCCACGGGGCTCGACCTGGTTGAGCACCACGCCCAGCACCGGCGCACGGGCCCGGCGCAGGCGCCGCACGCCCTCCTCGGCGGCCTGGAATGGCGTGGCATCCGCGCGCACCACGTACAGCACGGCATCCGACAGCCTCGAGATCACCAGCGCATCGCTCACTGCCAGCGCCGGGGCGCAATCCAGGATGATGTAGTCGTACTCCGCGCGCAGGCGTTGCAGGACCTGCTCGAGGCGATGCGAGGACAGCAGCTCCAGCGGGTTGGGCGGGATGACGCCGGCGTGGACCACGGTCAGGTCGCTGCCCTCGGAGCGGGTGATGCAGTCCTCGAAGCGCGCCTCGCCGCTGACGTAAGCCGCCAGCCCTGGCTGTGACTTCTCCAGCGCGTGCGCCTTGCCCACCATCGGCCGGCGCATGTCGGCGTCGATCAGCAGGGTCTTCTTCATCTTGCCGATGGCGTGGGCCAGGTTCAGCGACAGCGTGGTCTTGCCTTCGCCGGGCACCGAGGAGGTCACCATGATGACGCTCCGCTCGCGGTCGAGCCCGGACAGCATCACGCCGGTGCGGATGGTGCGCACCGACTCGGAGAAGGGCGAGCGGACCGATTCCCTGAATTCATGCATCGGTTGCAGGGCTTTCCCCTTCTCCTGCCTCAGCTTCGGCAGGGTACCCAACACGGGCAGCGCCAGGCGGTTCTCCACCTCGTCCGGGCCCTTGAAGGTGTTGTCCAGGTGGTCGAGCAGGAACGCCAGTCCGATGCCCAGCACCAGGCCGACCAGGGCCGCGATCAACACCATGCGGTGCTTGTCCGGGCGCACCGGCGCGCGGGCCGGTCGGGCCCGTTCGATGACGGTGACGTTCAGTTTTTGCGCCCCGCCCACCAGCATGCCCGAGGTCTGCTCGCCGGTTTGCAGGCGCTCGAAAATGGCCTTGGAGGAGGCCACGGCATCTTCCAGGCGTTGCTGTTCTGCGCGGTTGCGGTCCAGCTCGCGGATCTCGGCCTTGGCCGCCTCCACCTGCCCGATGAAGCCCTGCTCCGCGGCCCGGGCGCGGCGGTAATCGGTGACCACGCCCCCGGCGACGCGCTCCAGCTCGGCGTCATACTCGCGCAGCGCGTTGTCCAGCGTGGATTGCGCGGCGATCATGGTCGGATGCCGGGGGCCATAGCGCTGGGCGAGGCGCGTCACCTCCTGACGCGCGGTCACCACCGCGCCCTTCAGGCTGCGCACCACGCCCCGGTTCTCCAGTTCGGTGATGGTCTCCAGCGAACCCTGCCCGTTGCGGGCGTTGACGATGTCGCGGTAGACACGCTCCAGGGCTTCGCGGCTGCGCTGGGCGTCGGCCTGCCCCGTCAGCGCGGTCTGCAGCGTTTGCGACTGGATCGAACCCACCCCCTCGCCGGCCCGCAGCAACCCCCGGCGCTCGTAGAATGCCTGCAGGTTGCGGTTGGCCTCGTCCAGGTCGGCCTTGGCATTGTCGAGCCGCGAGGCGTACCAGGTCTGGTCGGTCTGGATGTTCTCCAGGTTCTTGTCCTTGAGGAATTCCCCGTAGGCGTCGGCCACCGCGTTGACCCGCGCCGCGGCCACCGCCGGGTCCGGATGCAGGATGCGGATGGTGGCCAGCTGGCTGTTCTCCACCGGGATCACCTGGATGCTGCCCTGCAGCCCGGCGATTAGCGCCGCACGTTGCTCCTCGTCGCTCAGGGCTTGCACCGGAGCGGCCTGCAACCACTCGGGCAGCAGGTCGCGCCACTGGAAGGCGGCGCGCTCCGCCGGCGGCTCAGGAGTGGCCGGGTCGGCCACGTCCAGCAGGCCCAGTTTGCGGGCTGCCAGCTCCGCCACCCCCCAGGAGCTGATCAGTTGGTATTGCGTCTCGTAGAACTCTCGATCCCACAGGATGCGGCTGATCGGAAAGGCGAACTGGGCGGTGTCGGCATTGCGCTCGATCTGCAGCTTGGCCGAGGCCTGGTAGACGGGCACCGCCTTGAGCGCCAGGTACAGCCCGACCAGCGCGGCCAGCAGCATCATGCCGAGGATGCCCCACTTGTATTTGAACAGGACCGCCAGGTAGACCCGCAGGTCGAGCGTCGCCTCCGGCGCGCTTTCGGCTACCAGCAGTGGCCCGGTTTCAGGTGTCTGGACCATGGCCTAGAAGAAACTCTGCTCGATGGTGATGGTCACGCCGGGGCCGATTTCGTCATCCAGCCCCACCCGCACCCGGTCGGCCTCGCCGCCGCCATCGGGAATCAGGTAGATCTTGCGCTCCGAGGCGCGTTCCGTCAGCCCGCCCGCCAGCGAGATGGCCTTCGACACCGTCAACCCCGGCTGGTAGGGAAAGCTGCCGGGGCTCCTGACCTCGCCGTGGATGAAGAACGGCCGGTAGCCGGCCATGGTCACGCTGACCTGGGGGTTCACCAGGTAATCGCCGAGCAGCCTGTCGGTGATCACCCGCTCCACCTCCACCAGGGTCAGGCCGGCGAGCCCGATGGGGCCGACGAAGGCGTAATTCACGCGGCCGTCCTCGCCCAGCCTGAGGTCACGCGAGAGATCGGCCTCGCCGAACACCTGGATGCTGACGGAATCGCCCGGCCCCAGCCGATAACTGTCGGCAGCACCATGCGCGCCGTCCGCCTGGGTCTGTCCGAGCGACGGCGCGGCGCCCAGCAGCACCGCCGTCAGCAAGCCTATAATTTTCCTTGAAATCATCAACATAAGCGTATCTATTTTAGCACTTAATAATGCTTCTGCCGCCGGTGATCCTGGGCCGCTCAATAGGAAGCCTCGGCGGTGATCATCCACGTGCGGCGGTCGTAATCGAACAACGGGTCATCGGAATCGCGCTCATAGCCGTGATACCCGGCGCCCAACTGCAACCACTGCGTGAACTGGTAGCGGGCCGCCACGCCCCAGTAGGTGTAATCGTCCGTGCGCACGTCCGGGCGATGCTCATCGGTCCCAAGCCCATACTCCACGATGGTGCTGAAGCGGGTGGACCAGTAATGATTCCAGCTCAGCGAAACGTCGTCGCGCAACACGTAGTCGCCGAAGCCATAGGACTCGTCGGTCTCCCGCGAGGCGGTGAGGGTGAACACCGAGTAGGTGCGCGGCCGCCACGTGACACTGGCCAGCCAGCTGTCGTCGTCGTAGCTCTCGCGGGCCGGATCGTCGAATTTTTTCTCCAGGATGCCGTACTGGATGCGCCCCGAAGTGCGCGCGGTGGCGTCCCACTCCACGCCGACATACAGGCGCGTCTCGCGGCTGTCCAGCGAAGCCGCGCCCGGATCGGTGAAGTCGTAGGTGATGTCGGCCCACGCGACATCCACCAGCAGCGACGTCTTGGGCCGAATGCGCAGGTAGAAGGTGCCGCCCAGGTGGTCGGTCTGGTTGTCCAGGAACAGGGTGAACTCGCGGTTGTTCTGGTACTCGCGCTCGTCATGGCGAGCCTCGAGTTCCAGGCGCCCGCGGGCACCCACCGCACCGTGCGACCAGTGGCCGCCAAAGGACAGCATTTCGTACTCGTCCGGCTCCAGCTGGTCGGGCCCCAGCCCGCCCTGGGTGCGGCCCTCGCCGCGGCGGTCACGGTTTTCAGCGAACTCGGCGAACAAGCCCAGCCGGGTGCGACTGGTGGGATCGTAATTCCAACGCGCGCTCAGGGTCCAGGTGTCGTAGTCGTCGATGGGGCTGTCGTCGTAGCGGCCGAACTCCCCTTCCCAACCCACCGTGAGGATGGACTTGTCAGTGGGCGCCTCGAGGCGAATCCCGGGCGAGACCACGAAGAAGCTGCTCTCGACCCGCTCCTCGCTGGCGAACGCCACGTTATCGTCGTTGCCGAAGGTCAGCCCGACGGTAGGCAGCAGGCGCAACTGGCCGATGGAAATGCCGCGTTGTTCCTGCGCTTCTGCGAAGCCGGCCAGCAAAATCAGGCTGGTGGCAAAGTTGCGACTGAACCCCTCTTTTGGCATCGAGCATACCGGGCCGTGCCCCCCCCGGCCACGATGCGCTCGCCGGGTTGCGGAGCAATTGAAGGACGATAAACACGGCCCTTCCCTGCGCCGCAGCCTGCCAAAGAATCGCTGGGGTTTTTGTTGCGATTCGTTTAGCAAGGCCTAAATTACCCGAAACCTACCCGCTTCACAACAATAATCGCCGCTGAAAAGCAACGAATATCAGCCGCATGAGCGTGGAACCAATAATGAATTGCATGCGCCGCGGTATGGAGGGGCGCGGGGTGGGAAGTGGGGCGGGGAAACCGGGGCCCGGCGCGCGGCCCCGAGCGGCCTTCAGGGCCGTTTACGCTGGCTGCCTGGATGAACGCTCGACCGCCGGGCCGCAACGATCCCGGGCAGGGCCAGCAGGGCCATGAAGGTGACGGCATTGGCCGGGATTTGCAGGTTGAACTCCACCGTGGCGTGGATGCCCATGGCCACCACCGCCATCAGGCTGGCAAACGCACACCCGATGGCGAGCGGATCGCTGCGCCGCGCCAGCTCGCGGATCGCCTGGCGGGCGCAATACAGCACGAACAGCCCGAGCAACAGCACCGCCGGCACACCGTATTCCACGGCGAATTCGAGGTAATCGTTGTGGGCGTGGTCGAAGAATTTCTGATCCGGGCTGCGGTGGGCCGGAAACCGCGTGAAGTAGGTGCCGCCGCCGCTGCCGGTGAGGGGCGCCTCGCGGATCATTTGCAGCGACTCGGCAATGGCGTCCAGGCGCGCCTGCTCGTGGATCACCACCTCCTGCCCGGTCACGGTCACGGTCTTCTGGATGCGGTCCACCACCTGCTCCACGCCAAACCAGGTGCCGACGATGAGGATGTCGATCGCCACCAGGCTGGCGATCAGGATGAACAGCGGCCGCTGCCGCCCGCGGATGAGCACCAGCGCCGCGCTGCCCACCACCAGCAGGCTGGCGAAAAATGCCGTATTGCCCATGCGCGAGCGGGTCAGCACCAGGGTGATGACCATCAGCGCCAGGAAGATGCGCAGCCGCGCCTTGGGGCCGAGCAGGGTCTCGGCCCAGCCGCGCAGGCGCTGCCGCCAGCCCGCATGGTGTCCGCGCGACTGCATCGAAATCAGCAGCCCGATGCCCGCCGAGAGGGCCAGCACCAGGTAGTTGGCGAAATGGTTGCGGTTGATGAAGGGGCCGGAGGCGATGCTTCGCCGCGACAGGCTCACGCCGAGAATCGTCAGTTCCTCGCCCTCCATCACCGCCACCCCGGTGACCACCGCCAGCACCACCCCGACCCACACCAGCAGCCACAGCAGCCGGACCAGCCGTTGCCTGGAATCCACCAGCAGCAGGGTGGCGGCAAACGTCCCCACCACCAGCAGCGAGAGGTACAGCGATTGCAGGCCGGCGGCGTGGTCGATGCTGATACCCTGCGACACCGCCCCGGCCGCATCGAACAGCTCGCGGATGAAGGCTGGCGACAGGCGGGCCGGCCACGCCAGTTGCAGCAGTTGCCAGGCCAGGAACCCACCGAGCATGAGCCAGGCCCAGCCGGCGCGCCGGAAGGCCCGCGGTGCCCGGTGGCCCTCGGCCGCCCACAGCAGGATGGCCAGCATCAGCACCAGGCACAGCCAGGCCAGCGAAATGCCGATCCACACCGGGCGGTTGCTGCCGATGGGCAGGGGCAGCCAGGCCAGGTAGGCGAGGTACAAGCCGAACAGCCAGCCGGGCGCGAAGTGCCTGTGACCCGCCGGGCTCATTCGATGGACCGGCCCAGGAAGCGGTGGGTTCGCCAGGCGCGGTTCATGGCCAGATAGTACGCCGCCGCCAGCGAGAGGAAGGCCAGGAAACGCATGTTTTCCGCTACCCCGGACCGTTCCAGCAGCAGGCCAACAGCGGCCAGCACGGCCGCAGTGGCGACCACCATGGCCAGCGTCGCATTCACGCCCCACCCGGAGCGCAGAAAGGCGTGGTGCAGGTGTTCCTGGTCGGCCTCGACCATCGACACGCCGGCCTGGCGGCGCTTGATCATCACGAACACCGTGTCCAGCAGGGGCACCGCGAACAGCCACAGCGCGGTCACCGGCGCGATCACCCGGCCCGGCCCCTGGCTGGAGGCCACCAGCAGCCAGGCCAGCGCGAAGCCGAGCAGCAGGGTGCCGGCATCGCCCAGGAACGCCAGGGCGCGGCGCCGCCAGGGCAGCCGCAGGTTATAGAGCAGCCAGGCACAGAGGCCGCCGGCCAGCGCCACCAGCAGGGGCGCAGCCGCCAGCGGCACCCCCCGCAGCTGGTGCGCCGCGGCGAGACCCGCCAGGGTCACCAGTGCCAGGCTGGCGCACAGGCCGTCCATGCCGTCGATCATGTTGGTGGCGTTGGTCACCCCCACCACGCAGAACAGGGTGACCGGCACCGCCAGCCAGCCCAGCCCCAGCGTCTGCGAGCTCAGCAGGCGACCGAAATCCGCCAGCTCGACACCGGCCATGAAGATCATCAGGCAGGCCGCGGCGATCTGCACGAGAAAGCGCACGCGGGTGGTGAGCTGGTGACGGTCGTCCCAGCTGCCGACCAGCACCAGCAGGAAGCCCCCGGCCAGGAACATGGCCAGCGGCCATTCCGCCAGGTGGCGGAAGCCGAGCGCCAGCAGCAGGCCCAGGTACAGCGCGATCCCGCCCACCAGCGGCACCTCGCCGTGGTGAACCTTGCGCTCGTCGGGCCGGTCCACCAGCCCCAGTTTCGCGGCATAGTGAATCAGCGCCGGCAGTGCGATCAGCACCGCGCCGAAGGCCATCAGGAAGTCGCCAGTTGCGCCCGGCCGGGCCAGTTCAGGCATCGGAGCGGCCTCCGCCACTCACCCCTGCGTGGCCTCCTCCCAGTGTTCCACCAGCCACTGGTGGGTACGCTCGATACCGTCGCGCAATCGGGTGCGCGCCTGCCACCCCAGCGCATGCAGACGCGTGACGTCCAGCAGTTTGCGCGGCGTGCCATCGGGTCGGGCGCGGTCGAAGGCCAACCGCCCCTGGAAGCCGACGATGCTGGCGATCAATTCCGCCAGCTCGCGGATGCTGATGTCCTTGCCCACCCCGATGTTGATGTGCGAGCAGCGCGGTTCCGCCACCGACCAGTACCGCTCCCGCGGCAGATTCATCAGGTGCACGCAGGCATCGGCGAGATCGTCCACGTACAGGAACTCGCGGCGTGGCGTGCCGCTGCCCCACACCGGCACCGAATCGGCGCCGTCCTGCACGGCCTGGTGCATCTTGCGCAGCAACGCCGGCAGCACGTGGCTCGACTCGAGATCGAAATTGTCCCCCGGCCCGTACAGGTTGGTGGGCATGACGCTGCGGAAATCGCTGCCGTGCTGGCGATTGTAGGCCTCGCACAACTTGATGCCGGCGATCTTGGCCAGCGCGTAGGGCTCGTTGGTCGGCTCCAGCGGGCCGCTCAGCAACGCGGATTCATGCAGGGGCTGCGCGGCATCGCGCGGATAGATGCAGGAACTGCCCAGCATCAGCAGGCGGTCCACCGCCACCTGCTGCGCCGCATGAATCAGGTTGGCCTCGATCTGCAGGTTCTCGTAGATGAAATCTGCCGGGAAGCGCTCGTTGGCCGCTATGCCGCCGACCCTGGCTGCGGCCAGATAGACCCGGTCGATGTGCTCATCGCCCAGGAAATCCTCCACGTGCCGCTGGCGCAGCAGATCGACCTCGGCACGGGTGCGGGTGACGAGCTCCACGCCGTCCTCGCCCGCCAGGTGCCGGCACAGGGCCGCACCCACCATGCCCCGATGTCCCGCGACGAATATTCTATTTTTTGTTATTTTATTCATAAAATTATGATAACTAATTAATGTATTTTATAACGTCTAGACCAAGGGTCCAAGCGGGCAGCGCCATTCAGAAGCCCCGCGGCCACGAGCGGTCGGCGGCCACCAGCGCCTCCTCATGGGCCAGGCGCAGGTCGCTTTCCACCATCTCGGCCACCAGATCGGTGAATTCGCAGGTCGGCGACCAGCCAAGCTGTTCGCGCGCCCGGGTGGCGTCGCCCAGCAGGGTATCCACCTCGGCAGGACGGTAGTAACGGGGGTCCACACGCACCACGATGTCGCCCGGCTGGATGCCCGGGTAGCTCTCATCGCAGGCATACACCCGCGCGTGCTCGTGCTCGCCCTGCTCCTCCCAGTCCAGCTTGATGCGCATCGCCGCGGCCGCGGCATCGACAAACTCGCGCACCGAGCGTTGCTCGCCGGTGGCGATAACGTAATCGTCGGGCCGGTCCTGCTGCAGCATCAGCCACATGGCCTGGGCGTAATCCCGGGCGTGCCCCCAGTCGCGCCGCGCTTCGAGATTGCCGAGATACACGCAATGCTCCAGGCCGTGCGCGATACGCGCCAGGCCGCGGGTGATCTTGCGGGAGACGAAAGTCTCCCCGCGCCGCGGCGATT
>JABAOE010015895.1_pt3 | contig 11255 bp, 10 predicted proteins | sample 7062141 | NCBI WGS metagenome assembly JABAOE01 (sample SAMN14538627, study PRJNA623070) | marine sediment metagenome | biome: marine biome [ENVO:00000428]; feature: marine pelagic biome [ENVO:01000023]; material: deep marine sediment [ENVO:00002113] | place: India: Gulf of Khambhat ...
CGTCGCCATCATCATGGACGGCAACGGACGATGGGCGCATGCCCGCGGCCTGCCGCGCAGCGAAGGCCACCGGCGCGGCGTTGAATGCGTCCGCAAGGCGGTGCGCTTCGCCGCCCGGCGCGGCATCGAGATCCTGACCCTGTTCAGCTTCAGCTCCGAAAACTGGTCGCGGCCGCAAGACGAGATACGCGACCTCCTCAATCTGCTGCGTTTCTTCATCCGCAGGGACCTGGCGGAACTGGTCGCCAACAATGTCCGCATCCGGGTCATCGGCGAGCGCGCCGATTTGCCCGACGATATTGCAGGCCTGCTCGCCAAGGCCGAGGACGACACTGCCGCCAATACGGGATTGCAGCTTGTCGTCGCATTCAACTATGGCGGTCGCGACGAGATCGCCCGCGCCTGTCGCAAGCTTGCCGAACAGGTCGCCCGGGGAGATCTGGCCGCCGACCAGATCGACAGGACGCGGCTGGCCAGCCAGCTCGACACCCATGGTCTGCCCGATCCCGATCTGATCGTGCGCACGTCCGGCGAGAAGCGCATCAGCAATTTCCTGCTCTGGCAGGCCGCCTATTCGGAGTTCGTGTTCTTAGACGTGCTTTGGCCGGAATTCGGCGACGACNNCTATGGAAATGTCGGGCGTGGCTGACAATGCCCGGCCGCAGCCGGGCTCACAGCCGGCCGGCGCAGGCTCGGCTGGCCCGCCGCGATCGTCCGAACTGGGCCGCCGCACGGTATCCGCCGTCATCCTGGCGACGGTCGCTATCGCCGCCCTGTGGATCGGCGGCTGGGTTTTTGCGCTCTTCGTCATCGCCTTGGCGGTGGTGGGATTGTCGGAGTGGACCGGCATTTGCGGCGCCGTGACGCCGCTTTGGCTGCGCGCCGGCCTCCTCGCGGCCCTGGCGCTCGGCCTGGCGCTGGCCCATATCGGCAGCCTGACCTGGGCACTGACGCTGCTCGCTGCGGCGGTCGGCCTGGCGCTGACCGTCGCGTGCGCAAGTCATGCCTGGGGCTGGGCGGCGCTTGGCGTCGTCTATGTCGCCATACCGTCCCTTGCCCTGATCGCCTTTCGGCAGGAGGCCGCACAGGGCGTGTCGATCATCGTTTTCGTGGCGCTGGTCGTCTGGGCGACCGATATTGCCGCCTATTTCGGTGGCCGGGCGCTTGGCGGCCCAAAGCTGTGGCCGCTTGTGTCGCCGAAAAAAACCTGGTCCGGCGCCGTTTCCGGGCTGGCCGGGGCGTTTGCCGTTGCACTGGGTTTCATGCTCATCGTCACGGCCGGAAGCTGGCCGGCGGCGCTTGTACTTGCGACACTTCTCTCCATTGGCGCGCAAGCCGGCGATCTCGCCGAATCGGCTTTCAAGCGGCGTTTCGGCGTCAAGGATTCCGGCGCGATCATTCCCGGTCACGGCGGCGTCCTGGACCGTGTCGACGGGCTTTTTGTCGCCCTGGCGCTGGCCTGGCTGCTGAAGATCGTCAATGCGCCGCTGTTTATGGCGGCGTTCCGCGAAGGTCCGTGATGAACCCGCGGCTGATCAGCATTTTGGGGGCAACCGGCTCCATCGGCGACAGCGCCGCCGACATCATAGCCCGGCACCGCGACCGCTTTGCCGTCCATGCCGTCACCGCCAACGGCAATGTCGCCGCGCTGGCTGGGCGCGCCGTGGCGCTTGGCGCCAGGAAAGCGGTCGTCGCCGACGAACGGGCGCTGCCGGCCTTGCGCGAGGCGCTGGCCGGCACCTCAATTGTCGCGGCGGCCGGACAAACGGCGCTGCAGGAGGCAGCGGCCGATCCCGTCGACATTGTGCTTTCGGCGATCGTCGGCGCCGCCGGCGTCCGCCCGACCGCGGCCGCTGTCGATGCCGGCAATAATGTCGCGCTGGCCAACAAGGAATGTCTGATTTGCGCCGGCACCGCCTTCATGAAATTGGTGCGCGACAAGGGTGTGCGGCTGCTGCCGGTCGATTCAGAACACAACGCCCTCTTTCAGCTGACGGAGGGGCGCGACATCGACGACATCGCCACCTATACGATCACCGCTTCCGGCGGTCCCTTCCGCACCTGGCCGGCCGAGCGTCTGGCGACTGCCACCCGCAAGGAAGCGCTTCTTCATCCGGTCTGGTCGATGGGCGACAAGGTGACGATCGATTCCGCGACGCTGATGAACAAGGGCCTGGAATTGATCGAGGCAATGCATATGTTCGCATTGCCGCCGGAAAAGCTGGATGTCCTGGTCCATCCGCAAGCGGTCGTCCATGCCCTGGCAACCTTTGTCGACGGATCGGTACATGCTGAGATGGGTGCGCCGGACATGCGCCGGCCGATCGCCTATTGCCTGCATTGGCCCGACCGCTGTGATTGGGCGCCGGCAAGCCTCGACCTGGCGGCGGTCGCCGAGCTGACATTTGAGAAGCCCGACCCGGTACGCTTTCCCGCCTTGCGGCTTGCCCGTGAGGCGATGCAAAGGGGCGACGGCGCGCCGACGGTGCTCAACGCCGCCAACGAGGTCGCGGTTCGCGCTTTTTTGGGCGGCGGCTTGGGTTTTACGCGCTTGAGCGCTATTGTGGAGCAGACAATTGCAAAGGCGGATTCGCAAGGATTGCTGAGGCGACCGGCGACGATTGAAGATGCGCTGGCGCTGGACCGCGAAAGCCGTATCATTGCGCGCAGCGAACTGGAAAAGCGTCTCGCCGCGGCAAGTTGAAATCAGACCTCGAGGAGACCGGGTCTCATGCCCGAATTTTTCGCGATGTTCGGCGATGTGCTGCTGAACTATGTTCTTCCCGCCCTTCTGGTGCTGATGCTGGTGGTCTTCGTCCACGAGCTCGGTCACTTCCAGATCGGCCGCTGGTGCGGTGTCCAGATCCAGGCCTTCTCCATCGGTTTCGGCAGGGAGCTGTTCGGCTTCAATGACAAACACGGCACGCGCTGGCGACTGAGTGCCATCCCGCTCGGCGGCTATGTCAAGTTCGTCGGTGACGAGAACGCCGCCAGCATGCCCCAGGCATCGCCTCAGCTGGGGACGGAGGGCGACGAGACGCTGTTCCACAACGCCAGCGTATGGAAGCGGACGGCCATTGTCGCCGCCGGGCCGATTGCCAATTTTATTCTGGCGATCGCCATTTTCGCCGTCGTCTTTGCAACGCTTGGGCGGCCGGTTACCGCGCCGCGTGTCGACACGCTGATGCCCGGCGGTGCCGCTGAAGCGGCCGGGTTCATGCCCGGCGACCTGATTGTTGAGATCGACGGCAAGCCGATTGATTCCTTTTCCCAGATTCAGCAGATCGTCACCCTGGCCGCCGGCAATACCCTGACCGTCATTGTTGAAAGGGAAGGCCGGCGGGTCACCCTGACGCCGACACCGGAGCGTCGCGAGATGCCCGACGGCCTCGGCGGCACCCAGCGGATCGGCGTTCTCGGCATCACCCGCAATATGGAAGAGGGCGACCTGGTCTACAAACGCTACAGCCCGCTGCAGGCTGTTGCGGAAGGCGTCAAGGAAACCGGCTATATTATCGAACGCACCATGACCTATGTCGGGCGGCTGTTTGTCGGGCGCGAGACGGCCGATCAGCTCAGCGGGCCGATCCGTGTCGCCCAGGTATCCGGTGTGATCGCCTCCTCCGGCGGCTTGCCGGCGCTGCTGCATCTGAGCGCCATCCTTTCCGTCAGCATCGGCCTCATCAATCTGTTCCCCGTGCCGATGCTCGATGGCGGCCATCTCGTCTTCTATGCCATTGAGGCGATTCGCGGCCGACCGATCAGCCAGCGCGCCCAGGAGATCGGTTTTCGCATCGGCCTTGCTTTGGTCATCATGCTGTTTGTTTTCGTGACCTTTAACGATATCGTTAGACTTGCAGGCATTTAACGGTCGTTGCGTAAAGGTCACTGTAACGGAAAACCCGTCGGCAAAGCGTCTTAAGCGGTTGAAAGCGCGCGAAAAGATTGCAATACCGTAGTCCGACAGGCGTGAGTCCCCTGAAGCCGTTTGGGGCAGGCTTCATCGATCGAGAAACCGGGCAATAACAGCATATGCATATCGAGTATCTCCGCGGCCCTTTCGGCAGAGTATTGTTCGCCATCGCCGCTTTGTTGCTGCTGAGCCTTGCCTCTCCGGCCGGCTTTGTCTCCCAGACCCAGGCGGCAACCGTCAGCCGCATATCGGTCGTCGGCAACCAGCGCGTCGATGCGGAGACCATCAACGCCTATCTGCGTGTGCAGCCGGGCCGCAACTTCACCGAGGCCGATCTCGATGCCTCGCTGAAGGCGCTGTTTGAGACGGGGCTGTTTTCCAAGGTCGACATCCGCCAGCGCGGCAATACGCTTGTCGTCACCGTGACGGAGAATCCGATCATCAACGAGATCGCCTTTGAGGGGAACAAGAAATACAAGGACGATCGGCTCGAGACGGTCATCCAGTCGCGCCCGCGCGGCGTATTCACGCGCACGCGGGTTCAGGCCGACGTCCAGCGTATTCTGGAGCTTTACCGGCGAACCGGCCGGTTCCAGGCTTCCGTTGAGCCAAAGGTCATCGATCTGGCGCAGAACCGGGTCAATCTGGTCTTCGAGATCACCGAGGGTCCGCAGACCAATGTGTCGCGCATCAGCTTCATCGGCAATCGCGCCTTCAGCGACGGCAAGCTGCGCAATGTCGTCGCCACCAAGCAGAGCGGACTGCTCGGCTTCCTGCGCACCAGCGACACCTACGATCCCGACCGTCTGGCCTCCGACGAGGAAAAGCTGCGTCTTCACTACCTGAACCGTGGCTACGCCGATTTTCAGGTCGTCTCCGCGGTCGCCGACTTCGACCGTGAGCGCAATGTCTTTTTCGTTACTTTCACGCTCGACGAGGGCGAGCGCTACACCTTTGGCGCCATCGACGTCGACACCATCATTCCCGGCGTCGACCCGGCGTCGCTTCTCAAGCTTGTGGAGACCCGCGAAGGCGCCACCTATTCCAGTCGTGCCGTCGAACGCTCGCTGGAGGCGCTGACCATCGAGCTGGCGACTTCCGGCTATGCCTTCGTCCAGGTCCGTCCGCGCCTTGATCGTGACCCTGAGACGCGCACCGTCGGCATCACCTATGTGATTGACGAGGGGCCGCGCGCCTATATTGAGCGCATAAACGTCATCGGCAACACCCGCACCCGCGATTATGTCATCCGCCGCGAATTCGAGATTTCCGAAGGCGACGCCTTCAACCGGGTGCTGATAGACAAGGCCGAAAGGCGGCTCAAGGCGCTGGGCTATTTCAAGGACGTGCGGATCTCCACCGAGCAGGGGTCGGCGGCTGACCGGGTCATCGTCAACGTCATTGTCGAGGAGCAGCCGACCGGCGAATTGTCCTTCGGTGCCGGCTATTCCACCAGCGACGGCATTATTGGCGACGTGTCCATCACCGAGCGCAATTTCCTCGGCCGCGGCTATGTCGTGCGGGCCGCCGTCGGCGGCGGTGAATCCTCGCGCACCTATGAGTTTGGCGTCACCGATCCCTATTTCCTGGGGCGGCGTGTTTCCGCCGGCTTCAATATTTTCCGCAAGGATCTGGGCGATAACGACTTCCGCAGCTACGATCTGGAAACGACCGGCGGCGGCGTCACATTCGGCCTGCCGATCACCGACAATTTCACCGTCACGACCGGCTATCAGATCGAGGTGCAGAACGTCGATACGGCCGGCTTCGCACCGGGCGCTCCGCTGGCGACCTGCCCGGCCGGCACGTCGCTGGCTATCTGCCAGGTGGAGGGTGAAACCACCGTCTCCTCTGCCATCTATTCGCTGATCTACGACAGCCTCGATTCCAGAACCGATCCGCGGGAAGGCATCTACGCCCGGTTTAACCAGCAATTTGCCGGCGTCGGCGGCGATGTGCAGTTCCTCAAGACCACCGGCCAGGCATCCTATTATCGCGAGATCATGCCGGAATCGGGCATTGTCGGCATGCTCAAGGTGCAGGCCGGTCATGTTGTCGGTATTGGCGGCGACGAATTGCGGCTGACCGATTCCTTCTTCAAGGGCGGCGAGACGGTTCGCGGTTTCGATTCGTCGGGCTTCGGCCCGCGCGACGCCGTCACCGGCGATGCGCTCGGCGGCAATATCTACATTGCCGGCACCGCTGAGGTGGTCTTCCCGTTCCCGGTCCTGCCGCCTGAACTGGGCTTTCGCGGTGCCGTGTTCGCCGATGCCGGCACGTTGTTTGCCACCGCCGATCATGTCAGCTACCTGACCGGTCTCGGCGGTGGTGGTCTTTTGACGTTTTTCGGCGATCCGACCGAACCGTCCCTGCGCTCCTCCGTCGGCGGCTCGGTCCTCTGGCAGTCGCCGCTGGGTCCGATCCGCGTCGATTTCGCCTATGTCCTGTCCAGCGAGTTCTACGACCGGGAGGAGACTGTCCGGATCGGCGGCGGAACGCGTTTCTGATACGTCCTGGACGGCGCTCGGGCGCACCGCACCGACCGCCGGGATGTCAAGCCATGTCCGAGCAGCGTTTTTTTCCCGCTCCCGAGCCGCTCACCCTTGCGGAGGCTGCGCGTCGTGTCGATGCTGAGATCGTTCGCGGCGACGGCGCCGCGCTGATAACCGGCCTGGCCCCGCTGGAGACCGCCGGGCGGGGCGACATGACGTTTCTCGACAACCCCAAATACGTCAAGCGGCTGGCGGCGACCAGGGCCGCCGCCTGTCTGTGCGCCGCGCGCTACATCGACCAGGTTCCCGACACCGTTGCCGCGCTCAGCACGCCGGAGCCATACAGGGCCTATGCGCGGCTTCTGGCCGAGCTTTACCCGGCCGCACTGCGCTTTGCCGGCGCCTATGACGCCGCCAAACAGGGTATCGCCACGGCTGCAACCGTCCACCCCACCGCCCGGCTGGAGCCGGATGTCCNNCACCGCCCGGCTGGAGGCCGATGTCCGTGTCGAGCCGGGCGCGGTCATCGGCCAGGACGCCGAGATCGGCGCAGCCACGGTCATCGGTGCCAACGCTGTCATCGGGCCGGCCGTCGCCATTGGCCGCAATTGCTCCATCGCTCCCAATGCGGTGATCATGCATGCCCTGATCGGCAATGGCGTGATCATCCATCCCGGGGTTGCCATCGGCCAGGACGGCTTTGGTTTCGCGATGGGACCGCAAGGCCATCTGAAAATCCCGCAGATCGGCCGCGTCGTCATCCAGGACAATGTCGAGATCGGCGCCAACTCCACCATCGACCGCGGTGCCAACCGCGATACGGTCATCGGCGAAGGCACGAAGATCGACAACCAGGTGCAGATTGGCCACAACGTCACCATCGGCCGGCACTGTGTGCTGGTTTCGCAAGTCGGCATTTCCGGCTCCGCCACGCTCGGCGATTTTGTCGCCATCGGTGGTCAGTCGGGCGTCAACGGTCATGTGCGGATTGGCGACGGCGCCCAGATTGCCGCCGTCAGCGTCGTCCACGGCGACGTTCCGGCGGGTGCCCGCTGGGGCGGCGTACCGGCCAGACCTGTTGGCGACTGGCTGCGGGAGATTGCACTGATCAAGCGATTGGCCCAAAAGGAAAAGCCGAAGAAGGACGCCGGCTAGGGCCGGCCCCGGGCGAATTGGGAGTGGGCTGGTAATGGATCGCCATGTGAAAACGCTCGAAACGGCGGATATTCAGAGGATCCTGAAGGCATTGCCGCATCGTTATCCATTCCTGCTTGTCGACCGGATTCGCGATATCGACGGCGACCGCTCCTGCGTCGGCGTCAAGAACGTCACCGCCAGCGAGCCGCATTTCCAGGGCCATTTTCCCGATTTTCCGGTCATGCCCGGTGTGCTGGTCATTGAGGGGATGGCGCAAACGGCCGGCGCGCTGGGCGTTTTCGCCCGTGACGACCTGACCTCGCCGCGGGTGGTCTATCTGATGACCATCGACAAGGTGAAGTTCCGCAGGCCGGTCGTCCCCGGTGACACGATCGAATATCACGTCACCAAGATTAAATCCCGGCGCAACATGTCCTGGTACCGGGGTGAGGCGAAGGTCAACGGCGTCGTCGTCGCCGAAGGCGAGGTCAGCGCCATGCTGGCAGACCAGTAGCCGATGGCCGACATCCATCCCACCGCGGTGATTGAGGACGGGGCCGAGATCGCCGCCGATGTCACAATCGGGCCCTATTGCGTGGTCGGAAGCAAGGTCCGGCTCTTGCCGGGCGTCCGCCTGCACGCCCATGTCGTTATGTACGGCGTCACGACGATCGGCGAAAACACCGAGATCTTCCCCTTTGCCTCAATCGGCGCGGCGCCGCAGCATGTCGGATATGGCGGCGAGGACACCCGTCTGGAGATTGGCCGCGACTGCGTCATCCGCGAATATGCGACGGCCAATCCCGGCACCGTCGCCGGCGGCGGCGTCACGGTGATCGGCGATGGCTGCATGCTGATGATCGGCGCCCATGTCGCCCATGACTGCAAGGTCGGCGACGGTGCCATGCTGGTCAACAACGCCACGCTTGGCGGCCATTGCGTCGTCGGCGAGCACGCAGTTCTCGGGGGTCTGTCGGCCGTTCACCAATTTGTCCGCATTGGCGAATATGCCTTTGTCGGTGGCATGACCGCCGTCGTCCATGACCTGATCCCGTTTGGTATGGCGCTGGGAGAACGGGCCCAACTGTGCGGCCTCAACATTGTCGGCATGAGACGCCGCAAAATGCCGCACCGGCAAATCCATGCGTTGCGCAGCGCTTACCGGCAGCTGTTTTCCGGCGAGGGTACGCTAAAGCACCGTGTTGAGGTGGTCGCGGAGGCCTTTGCCGACGACGACAATGTGCAGCGCATCGTCGCCTTTTTACGCACTACCGGCGATCGCGCGGTCACCACTCCGGGGCCTGGCCGCGAGGGCTGACGGGCGCCATGGCCGACACGCAAAAGGGCCGGGCGATCGCCATATTGGCGGGCAGCGGCGAGCTGCCGCGTCTTCTCGCCGAGGCGATCCGCCGCGCCGGTGGCGAACCGGTCATATTCCCGATCGCCGGCGAGGCCGACGTTGGCGACTTTCCCGGTTTCACCGCCCATCAGTATCGCTGGGGCGAGATCGGCGGTCTGTTCCGGCTTATTCGCGGCGCCGGCTGCAGGCAGGCCGTGTTGATCGGTGGCGTCAGCCGGCGTCCGGATTTCAGGACGATCCGCCCCGATCTCGGCGGTCTGGTGCTGCTGCCGCGCATCCTCAGGCTGTTGCGCCGTGGCGACGACGGACTGCTTTCAGAAGTCGCGCAGATGTTTGCCGAAAAGGGCGTGGAGCTTGTCGGACCGCTTGCCGTTGCGCCGGAGCTTGCCCTACCGGAGGGCCTGGTCGCCGGCAGGCAGCCATCAGCGGCGCTGCGTGAGGATCTGCGCCGGGCGGCTGAAGCGGCACGGGCCATCGGCAGGCTGGATATCGGCCAGGCGGCGGCCGCCGTCGACGGCCGCGTCGTCGCCCTGGAGGGGGCGGAGGGAACCGATGGCCTGCTTGAGCGGGTCGCCCGCCTGCGCCAGGCCGGGCGCATCGCCAAAAGCGGCGGCGTCCTGGTCAAATGCATGAAGCCGACCCAGGATCCGCGGCTCGACCTGCCGGGCATCGGGCCCAATACCGCCGCCGCCGCTGCCCGAGCCGGTCTTGACGGCGTTGCCGGCGAGGCCGGGCGGGCGCTGCTGGCCGGCCGTGAGGAGACGGTTTTGGCGTTCGGCAGGGAAGGGCTGTTTCTCATCGGCCTGCCGCCGCCGGCCGATGAAGCCGGCTTTCGCGGCAATGGCTGACCGACCGCTCACGGTCGCCGTCGTCGTCGGCGAGGACTCCGGCGACCAGCTCGGCGCCGCTCTGATCGATGCGATCCGCGTCCGCCATCCGCAGGCGCAGTTCATCGGCGTTGCCGGCGACCGGATGATCGCCCGCGGCATGCCGACATTGTTTCCCGTCGCCGACATATCGGTGATGGGATTTGCCGCCGTGATCGGCCGCCTGCCGACGATTTTCCGGCGCATCCGCCAGACAACGCGCCACCTCGTGGCGGCTCGCCCCGACATTTTGGTGATCATCGACAGTCCCGGCTTCACCCATTCAGTTGCCGAAAGGGTCGCCGGCCGGCTGCCGGACCTGCCGATCGTCGACTATGTCTTCTCACCGTCGGTGTGGGCCTGGAAGCCGTGGCGGGCGCGCCGCATGGCGAGGATCATGGACCATGTGCTCGCCCTGCTGCCCTTCGAGCCCGCCGTCCATCGGCGGCTCGGCGGTCCGCCCTGCACCTATGTCGGCCATCCGCTGATTGAGCGGCTTGCCGAGCTGCGTCCGGCGCCCGGTGAGCGGCCGCCATTATCGACCGAACCGACCCTGCTGGTCTTGCCGGGCAGCCGCCACGGCGAGATTCGCCGGCTGATGGCGCCGTTCGGCGCCGCGGTCGCCGGTCTGGCGGCGGCCCGCGCACGCGACGGCCTGGCGGCGCCGCAAATCCTGCTGCCGGCGGTTGCGCATTTGCGCGACGAGATTGAGGAGCGCGCCGCGTCCTGGCCGATCAGGCCGCAGATCGTCGTCGGCGAAGCGGCGAAATTTGCCGCCTTTCGCCGCGCCCATGCCGCCTTGGCCGCCTCCGGCACGGTGACGCTGGAGCTGGCGCTCGCCGGCGTGCCCATGGTCGTCGCCTATCGGGTGGAGTTCGTCGCCCGGTTGCTGAAGCCGTTCCTGAAGGTGCCCTCCATCGTCCTCGCCAATCTGGTGATTGGCGACAATGTCGTGCCGGAATTCATCGACGATGACGGGTCGCCGGACGTTCTGGCGCGCCGGGTGGCGCCGCTTTTGACCGAAACCGAGGCCCGCGCCCGACAATTGGCCGGCTTTGCCAGGCTCGATGGTCTGATGGCCCTTCCCGGCGGCCAGACGCCGAGCGAAAAGGCCGCCGCCATTGTCCTCAACATCGCCCTTGGAGGAGGCGACAAGGTCGTCGCCGCGGACGCCTCCGGCGGTCAGCCGCGGTTGGACAGCGGCACGTAATCGCGCTGCGTGGCGCCGGTATAGAGCTGGCGCGGCCGGCCGATGCGCTGGCTGGGATCCTCGACCATCTCCTTCCACTGCGCGATCCAGCCGACCGTTCGCGCCACCGCGAACAGCACGGTGAACATATTGGCCTGGAAGCCCAGCGCGTTCAGCGTGATGCCGGAATAGAAGTCGATATTGGGATAGAGCTTCTTTTCGATGAAATAGTCGTCCGTCAGCGCGATCCGTTCCAGCTCCATGGCGACTTCCATCAGCGGGTCGTCGCGTATGCCCA
>JABAOE010003491.1_pt2 | contig 11252 bp, 8 predicted proteins | sample 7062141 | NCBI WGS metagenome assembly JABAOE01 (sample SAMN14538627, study PRJNA623070) | marine sediment metagenome | biome: marine biome [ENVO:00000428]; feature: marine pelagic biome [ENVO:01000023]; material: deep marine sediment [ENVO:00002113] | place: India: Gulf of Khambhat ...
CCTGTGTGTGGCATGGTGGTTGATCCGGCCAAAGCCGTGACGACCATTGAGTACAAGGAAAAAATCTACTATTTCTGCACTTCTGACTGCAAAACTGCTTTTGAGCAGCGCCCGGAAAAGTTTGTGAACCAACCTGAAACGGGCCACGAACGTGGTCAGGAGCCTGTGCCAGGAGGAAAGTGATGAATACGACAAAAGCGAGTCCTATTGTAATTGATCCGGTCTGTGGTATGGAAATTGATCCGGCAGAAGCGCTCACCACCCGCCAGGTGGGAGACCAGACCTTCTACTTTTGCTCCAGCTTCTGTGCTCAACTTTTTGACCCGGAGATGACCGAGCAGGAACTGGTCAGGCTGCGGGCGACCATAGGGAGTGAGCCGGTCCAACGCCGCTCAATGCCGCTGTGGTGGATCGGATACTGGGGTAGAAAAGGAATTCAAGCGGTAAAGAAGCGGTATCTGGGAGGTAAATCATGAAACGAAAAATAACGCTTTTTGTCAGCGTTCTGCTACTTGCGGTTATGATTGGCGGCGGTTACGGCTACTATAGCCAGAATCCGGCCGGGTTCAACCAACTTCAGGTGCAGTTAGGCTGGCTTGGCCAGGCTGAAGCCAGTGGGCTGCAGAGCGTCTCCGGCTATATCGAAGCCGAAGAAGTCGACGTGGCCGCAGAAACCAGGGGACGAATTATCCAAATCACCATCGATGAAGGTGATTTCGTTGAAGCAGGCCAGATTCTGGTTGAATTGGATACGGCCCTGTTAGAAGCAGACATGAAGCAGGCCGAAGCCAAGATTGCCACTGCCAAAGCACAACTGGCCAAAACAAAAGCTGGTGTCCGGGCTGAGGAAATCGGCAAAGCTGAAGCGGCCGTAGCTGTAACTGAAGCTAACGCTGAAGCGGCCTACACCCAATGGCAAGACGCCATCAGGCTGCGTGATAACCCGCAGGAGTTGGATATGCAGATTGACGCAGCCCGAACGGCTCTGGATTTGGCTGAATTGGCAATAGAATATGCCATCCCCTTGAAGGATGCCGGTGAAACCCTGTGGGAGCTAGGGAAACAGCAGTGGGACTATACTCAACGTTCCCATCGTGGTTGCGGTACGAATCCATTAACCGGAGAGAAAGTCTGCCAAACGTTTCGCTTTAAGGAAGGTGCCAAGCAAGATGCCGGAGTGGCCTGGAACTACGCCGGGGCCGATATGTGGTCAGCCTGGGTGGATTTGAATAGCGCGGTGGCTGTGCGAGATGATGCCGAAACCACCTTGAACGACTTGCTGCGCCTCAGAAACGATCCCCAAGAAGCCCAAATCAAGGTTGCCCAGACTGAAGCTGCCTACCAGACTGCTCTGGCCGAGGTGGAAGTGGCTAAGGCCCAGCTTGAAAGCCTTAAAGCCGGGCCTCGCCCCGAGCAGATTGCCGTAGCGGAGGCTCAGGTTCAGCAAGCCGAAGCCGGCCTGGTCGCCCTGAATGTGCAGCGCGATAAGCACACCCTGGTTGCACCGTTAAGCGGCTGGACGGTTGAGCGGGTGGCTCACGAGGGTGAGATGGCTGTACCCGGCGTGACCCTACTGACGCTGGCCGATTTAACCAACGTGACGCTGACTGTATACGTGCCCGAACCGGATATTGACACCGTTTCCATCGGACAAAAAGTGACGGTCTTGGTCGATACGTTTCCGGACACGCCCTTTACCGGCAACATCACCTATATCAGCGATGAAGCCGAATTTACACCCAAAAACATTCAGACCAAGGAAGAGCGGGTTAATACCGTGTTTGCCGTCAAAATCAAACTGGAAAACGAGGATCAACGCCTGAAACCGGGTATGCCCGCCGATGCAATCTTGTCGGACGGCCCAGAATTATGAAGTAAGCAGTCAGGAGTAGGCAGTAGGGAGTAAGAAGCCTTGTTTCCTCCTAATCCCTAGTACCTACTTCCTACTCCCTAGTAAAGAACGAGGTGAAACCATGAAACGCATTATGTTTGTGATTATCTTATTAGCGGCCGTTGGTGGTGGATATTGGGGGATTACTCGCTCCGCTGTCTTGGCCGCCATTGAAGAAAATGAATACTGGGGTATGACTCGCTCCTCTGGGTCCGCCCCGGTGCCAATCAGCCTGACCGGCTCCGGCACCATTGAGGCCGAAACGATCGCCATTACGGCCGAATTGGGCGGACGTATCATTGAACTTAAGGTCGATGAAGGGGACGAAGTCACGGCCGGTCAAGTCTTGGTTGAGCTGGATAAAGCTGATTTGCTGGCTCAGCAAACCCAACTGGAAGCTGCCTTGACGACAGTCAAAGCCAATCTGGCTTTGATTAGTGCCCCAGCTCGAACAGAGGACGTGGTCGCGGCTCAGGCCCACCTGGGTCAAGCTGAAGTGGCCGAGTCCGGGGCCAAACTCACCTGGCAGCGGGCCAGGGAATTGGTGAACAACCCTCACCAACTGGCAGCCAGAATCAACCAGGCCCAGGCCCGCGTGACCGGGGCCGAACGTGAACTGGAGCTGGCTCAAGTCAATTTGAAACGGATGGATATTCAAGCCGAAGCCGCGGGCCGCGATCAAACGACCGTCCTGGGCGGTAATGAAGGATTGGTGCAAAGTGAAGTCGCTCAATATCGCTTACAAGCTGCCCGGACAGGTGTTGAAATGGCTGAAGTGGCTCTGGCCGGCGCTAAAAGACAGGTTGAGCACCTGATCCGGCTGCGCAATATGCCACTGCCGCTGATTGCCCAGGCCAACGCGGCTGAAGCGGCCTTTCGCCAGGCTGAAGCCGCCGTTCTTGCTGCCGAAGCCAATCTGACCGCGGTTCAAGCCGACCCCACCCCGGAAGATATTGCGGTGGCTCAAGCCCAGGTCCTCGAAGCCGAGGCTATCCTGGCCGCAGTGGACATCCAACTGGCCAAGCAGACGCTCACCGCCCCACGCAACGGCCTGGTTAGCCTTAAACTGGTTGAACCCGGTGAGTTGGCCGCGCCCGGCGCCGTGCTGTTGGAACTCAACGACATCGAAACCGTAGAGTTGACCGTTTACATCCCCGAAACCCAAATCGGCCTGATCAAGATCGGGCAACAGGCGCTGGTCTCGGTTGATGCTTACGATGACGAACTGTTTGAAGGCGTGGTGAGCTTTATTGCCCACGAGGCAGAATTTACCCCCCGCAATGTGCAAACGCAAAAGGAGCGGGTCAACCTGGTCTTTGCCGTCAAGATTAAACTGGACAATGCCGACCATCGCCTGAAGCCCGGTATGCCCGCCGATGCGGAGATTTTGCTGACAACCCAATCGAGCCCAGCAGCCTCAGGGCATTCCACGGCAACACCATCCCCAACTCTCTTAGCCCAACCAACCGTGTTTCCTGCAGCCACACCGACGCCGGTCAAGGCTGAACCTGCACCAACCGTTACCCCTGCTCCGACAGCAACCGAAATTTCCCCGGCGGTTCAGGCCGAGGTCATTGCCTGGGGCTTGAACGTGCGCAGCGGTCCGGGCGTTGATTATTCAGTCATCGCCACCCTGTCTAAAGGCGATATTGTGCCGGTAATAGACGTTGATCCCAACACCGGTTGGTTGCAGGTTCAGCTACCCGGTGGTGAAAAAATCGGCTGGATTTCGGGCAGTCCAACTTATGTGTTGGCTAGATAGAAAGAGGAGGATCAAATGTATGAACAACAGCAAAGCAGGATCACAACCAACACGAAATATCCGAATGATCCCGCACAAGCAATGTGGTTAACGATGGCCAAAAATGGCGATAAGCTGGCCTTCAACCACATCGGTGAGGAATATCGGCAACCCATTTACAACTTTTGTTATCGTCTGCTCAAAAATGAGGATGAGGCTGAAGATGCTGCCCAAGAAGTCTTGATGCGAGTTTACTCCAAGCTGGATTCCTACGATGAAACACGCACCAAGTTTACATCCTGGTTGTTTTCAATTGCCAATTACTATTGCATCGACCAATTGAGGCTGCGCCGTCATCAGCTGGTTTCCTGGGATGATTTACCCACCCTGTCTCACCTTTTTGCCGGTGAAACGTTCCAACCGGAAAAAGTCCTCCTGAAAAAAGAGACCAATCAGGAGGTACATAGCCTGCTCAATGTATTACCGCCAGACTATCGTGACACCATTATCTTGAAGTATTGGCATTTCAGGTCTTATCAGGATATAGCTCAAACGTTAAATACTACGGTTAGCGCCATCAAAAGCAAGCTTTTCCGAGCCCGGCAGAAGATGGCCCAGGCCGCTATATAACCAGAGCAGAGAGTGGCAAGTGAAAGATGAAGGAACCAGTCAAGACACTCAATCGGGTCCTTTTGACCACAATGAAGACCTATGCCGACAAGACGTGTTTTAAGATAAAACAGGGCGAACGCTACCGGAACATTTCCTATCGGCAATTCGACGGGATGACGTTCCGTATGGTCAGATTCTTGCAAAGTCTGGGCATCTCCAAGGGGGAGCGCGTAGCGATTGCTGCTGACAACAGTTTGCAGTGGATGATGGTTTACGTGGCTACACTGTTGGCCGGTGGAGTAATAGCACCGTTACGCGCCTCGCTTGCTCCCGACACCCTGCACTTCATGCTGGAAGACCTGGGAGCCAGCCTGGTGGTACTGGACGACGAGCATCTCATCCAGACAGTCTCAACGCTCCTGCTCGTGGAGAACGATGCCCGCTTGCCCAATTTGAAAGCCATCCTGGTGGCCGATGAAGCGGGAGAGACATTCCCCGGAACGATCTCAATAACCGATGTCTTGGCCGACACCGAGCCGCTTACGCCTGAAGCGCGTAACGCCATCCAAGCTCACGCGGAAAGCATAAAGCCTGAAGCCCTGGCCACCATCCACTATACAGCCGGTAAGACAGGCCAACCTAAGGGGGCTGTGTTTGATCAGGCCCGGCTGGCGCGAACGATGCAGCATATGGCTAACTGGTTTGTCCTTGACGAAGATGATTTAGCCTTTACAGTGCAACCCTGGTGCTGTGCCATCAGCCTGGAGGCCTCCCTTCACTATTTTCTGTCAGGGGTGCCCAATGTCCTGGCTGAGAGTAATCAGACAGTGCTTGAAAACATGCGCCAGACCAGCCCAACGGTCAGCCTTAACCCACCCTACTTTTACGAACAACTCTACCACTGCTTCATGGAAAGAGTAACCGAGATGCCCGAAGCTGGGCAAGAAGTTTTTCAATGGGCTGTAGCCAAGAGCAGAGAATTTCGAGCGGTAGGTTCGGCCGCCTCCGATGAACTACGTGAATCCTATACCCAGGCTGACTTAACCTTTTTTACCCGGCTTCGGGGGCAGATTGGAGGACGTATCCGTTATCTGTATTCGACGGATGCTGCCTTACCTCAGAATCTGGCTGATTTTTTTGAGACGATTGGACTACCTGTGCTCAACCTCTACAGTCTGACCGAAGCGGGTGGATTTGCCGCTGTTAGCCGCTACACCACCCCCCGCTCAGGCTCCTGTGGCCAGGCCGGGCCGGGATTCGAGATCCGTATTGCCGACGAAGGTGAGGTGCTGATCCGGGGTGAAAGCGTGATGCGTGAGTACTGGCAACGGTCAGCAGAAACGCAGCAGATCCTTGGCGTCGACGGTTGGCTGCATACAGGCGATCTGGGTTACCTTGACCAAGACGGCTACCTGTATCTCACCGGTCTCAAGCAACCGCTCTTGATCCTGTCCACAGGCCGCAAGATTATGCCGACAAGCATCGAAAATGCCCTGATGGCCAGTCCCTTTATTGCCCAGGCTGTTGTTTTTGGGGAGGGCCGGCCCTATGTTTCGGCGATGCTTGTCCCTGATTTGGACGCGTTGGGAAGCGATCTAGCAGAAGTTGGTAGAGATAACGGTGAAGATATTGACGCAGGTTCGCTTCCTGGCCCGCTTATATGGCCCTGGTCACAAAGTCAAGACAATGGGCAGGTCTCGGAAACCTCGCTCTATCCCAAAATGAAGGTCCTGTTAGACAAAGAGATAGCAGACGTCAACAGCCAATTAGATCGGTGGGAGCAGATCAAGGTCTACAGCATCTTAGATCAAGCAGATGAAGCAACCTTAAATGAGGTTGCCAGGTTGCGGTCAACAGATCGTTACCAGATCGCCGAGCGATACAACACCCAAATAGAGGCCATATATCCACCAGCACCCCAAGTGGCGGAAAAAGCGATCACCCAGATTGAAGTTAGCCCGGAACGAATGCGTACTCTGCTGGAAAAGGAGAACATTCTTGATGCCTGGATGGCAGATGCCGGCATCGAGTTTCTCTTTAAGCTAGCCCGCATCAAGCAGATTGATGCACCATCGATGGTCCACATTTGCGATGCCGTGGCCACCATTGCCCAAACTGAAAACGAAGAAAAACCCTTGTCGACCACCTTCATTATCGGTAATCCGGTCCATATTGGCCATGTTCTGCCCCCAAGCCAGATTCAACTGCTGTATCAAGATCATATCCGCCGGATGCGCCATACCTTGACTACCTTGACCAAGATGGTTGATGGGCAGGTGTTGGGTTATGTGGTTGATAAGCATGGCTACGTGCGGGGTGTACACCGGTTAGAGATACCGTTAGATGAACCCCCGGCCAGTTTTCTGCTGGGCCCTCAGTTTCGTCACCAGGCGGCCATTTCCAAACAATGTAATGCCCTGGTATTTTTTGTGCCGATTGGAGGGAAACAGGTCAGGGTCTTTGCCGATGGGCAATTGGTTGGGCGCTATGCCAATGGGGACTGGTCGCCGGAGAACATGATGCAGGTAAACCAGGTAGTCACTCAATTGGCCGACCAGAAAAACTATGATCTGGCCCTGGTGGATCGCATCTTACGTTGCGCCTTCCAGATGTCGGAAGAAAACCTGGGAGCCATCTTCACTGTAGGCCGTGCCGACGCCATCCTGAAACACGCCGATGCCCCGGAAATCAGCCATTTTGCTTTGGTTGTCGGCACTGAGCTGGCGCACCTGTCTGACCGGGAGTTAATTAACTTTGCCCGTCAGGATGGGGCCACCGTGATAGACGCTCAGGGCAAGTTTAGGGGCTGCATGGTATTGCTACGGCCAGACGCTAACACTCAGGCCGAGATTGAACCGGGCCAAGGCGCCCGGCACAGCAGTGCGGCCAAAATGAGCGCCGAAGCTCAGTGCCTGGCCATCACTGTTTCACAGGACGGCCCTATCACCATCTACGATAACGGGCGACGGGTGCTATCGCTGTAGCTGTAGATGTTTTCGACTAAGGTGATCTGCGTGAGGTCCTTTTAGACTTCTAGAGTTGCTCATATTTAAAGGCTGCCCTAACCAGTCCTGGACATGACGCTAAACTGCCCGGTCCCGGGTATGACCAAAAACTGCCCGCTAATCCCTGAACCGGAAAGGAGGGTTTGGATGTGAAACGATTCATGATTCCTAGAATCGCCCACTGTTCCGAAGGCTGTTCTAACCAGTCCCGGGTACGACCCTAAACTGCCCGGTCCTGGGTATGACCGAAAACTGCCCGCCAAAGATAACTACCAATGACTAACCATTTAGTTATGCACCGAGAGTCAAGAACATTATGGACAATTTAAACGCTGTTTCTGAAACCGCATTAATCACATTAAGAGCACGTGCCATAGAAGCGGAAAAAGAAAAACCAATCATTGAGGATGCTATTGGTCTAAAGTGCCTAAATAGTCTCCAATCATTCCTGCCAACCGAAACCCTGAATAGGCTTTTGACCACGAAATTGCCCTCAACTTTGACCAGGTATATTGCCCTAAGAGCTCGAAAATATGACGCTTACACCAGAACATTTATCGAGGAAAGCCCGGATGGACTGGTTGTCAGCCTGGGATGCGGCTTTGATACAAGGTATTGGCGGGTATCAGACAAGGCCTGGAACTATGTTGAGATCGATCTACCGGAAGTCATAGAATTAAAAAAGAAGGTCTTGGGTGATATGGCAAACTATACGATGATTGGCTGTTCCGTATTAGAAGAAAGATGGCTTGAAAACATTTTAGCCAGGCAAAAAGAGAACGTCCTATTTCTGGCCGAAGGTCTGTTTATGTACCTTCCCAAAAGTGATGTTATCGGCATTTTTAACAAACTTTCAGAATCATTTTCAGAATCTCAGATTGTATTTGAAGTGGTTAACCAAAAATACACGGCGGGCATATGGAAGAAGATAGTTGAATCCAAAATGAGACGCACTTTAGGAACGAAAGCTGGTTCTTCATATGACTTTGGTGTTCGAGAGGCGAAGGATGTTGAGTCGTATGGTAAAAATATAAAAGTTGTAGAAGAGTGGTCGTACTTTGAAGACGAAGATATAAGACCTAAGTTCTTAAGGCTGTTTCGTAATCTAAAATTTATGTCAAAAACCCAATGGACCATAAGAGCAACAATTGGGAATTTGGACACTTTTATGGTGTAGTTTTTGAGGAAGTTCTTATAACCCAAAATCCAAAATCTTTACGGAGGTATCCTTATGTCAGCAGAAACACAAATCACAATGCCTGTCATTGGTATGACCTGCGCCAACTGCGTGGCCGCGGTTGAGCGCGGTACAAAAAAGGTTAAAGGCGTGAATGACGTGGTGGTCAACTTTGGCACGGAAAAGGTCACGGTTACTTACGACCCGGCCACGGCCACACCTCAACAAATGGTTGACCGCATTGCCAGGGCAGGTTATCAGGTGCCTGTAGCCACGCTTGAACTGGCTATTACCGGCATGACGTGCGCCAACTGTGTCAACACGGTTGAACGCGCTCTCAACAAGGTGACCGGCATAGTGGAAGCCGGCGTTAACTTTGCCACCGAAAAGGCCACCATCAAATACATTCCCGGCGCGGTTACGCGGGCCGATATGATAGCCGCCGTTGAACGAGCCGGATATGGAGTGGTTGTGGCCGACTCGGAAGAAGAACTGGTTGACGCGGAGAAATTGGCCCGGGATCGGGAAATTCGGGACCAGACTCGCAAGTTGTGGGTAGGCGTAATTTTTACAGTACCGCTCTTAATCCTGAGCATGGCGCGTGATTTTGGTCTGCTGGGTGAGTGGGCGCATGCCAACTGGGTCAACTATCTCTTCTGGATACTGGCGACCCCGGTTCAATTTTACACGGGCTGGGATTATTATACCGGCGCTTACAAAAGTCTGCGGAACAAATCGGCCAATATGGACGTGCTGATAGCGATGGGGTCTTCAATAGCCTACCTTTATTCCGCTACGGTCACCATGGGCCTGATGCCGGGGTATGTATATTTTGAAACCGCTGCCGCCATTGTCACCCTGATTAAAGTGGGTAAATTGATTGAGGTACGGGCCAAAGGCAAAACCAGTGAGGCCATCAAAGCCCTAATAGGCCTACAGGCCAAAACCGCCCGCATTGAGCGCGATGGCACGGAAGTGGACATTCCTATTGAGCAGGTACAGACCGGCGACATCGTTATTGTCCGGCCCGGCGATAAAATTCCGGTTGACGGTGTGGTCATCAGCGGACACTCAACGGTAGACGAGTCGCTACTGACCGGCGAGAGCCTGCCGGTTGACAAACAGACGGGCGACGAGGTCATAGGGGCTACCATCAACAAACAGGGATTGCTAAAAATCGAAGCCACTAACGTGGGCCGGGAGAGCGCCCTGGCCCAGATTGTGCGGCTGGTAGAAGAAGCACAAGGCTCCAAAGCACCCATTCAGGCCCTGGCCGACCAGATATCCGCTGTATTCGTTCCGGTGGTTATTGTCATCGCCATTCTCACGTTCTTTGCCTGGCTGGCTACCGGAGCCGGTTTTAACGCCGCTCTGGTTCGATTGGTTGCCGTGCTGGTTATTGCTTGCCCCTGCGCATTGGGGTTGGCAACACCCACGGCCATTGTGGTGGGGATGGGTAAAGGTGCGGGGCAAGGTATTCTTTTCAAAAGCAGTGCTGCGCTGCAACGCGCTCACGAATTACAAGCGGTGGTGCTGGACAAAACCGGCACCATAACCAAAGGCGAACCATCCGTGACCGACGTGGTGACCGGCAAGGCATGGTCTTCAGGTCGGGAGCAGTTGCTTCGGCTCGCGGCCTCGGTTGAGCGTGGCTCTGAGCATCCTTTGGGCGAAGCTATTGTGAGGGCGGCTCAAGAGCAGCAGCTACCCCTAAGTGATCCGGTAGGCTTTGCAGCCATCACCGGGCATGGGGTGGCGGCGGAGATTGAGGGTCAAAAAGTGTTACTAGGCAATTTGCGTTTGATGGAACGCGAGCGGGTAGAACTGAACGGCCTGGGCCCGGAAGTAGAAAGGTTGCAAAATGAGGCCAAAACCGCGATGTGGGTGGCCGTTAACGGTCAGGCCACAGGCGTTATTGGTATTGCCGATACCATCAAAGACGGTTCAAAAGAGGCCATCGCTGAGCTTAAGAAAATGGGTTTGCAGGTGGTGATGATGACCGGCGATAACCAGGCCACAGCACAGGCTATTGCCGCTGAAGTTGGTGTGGATCGGGTGCTGGCCGAGGTATTGCCGGGCGATAAGTCGGCCAACGTGGCCAAACTTCAAGAAGAAGCGTTGACTGTGGCTATGGTCGGCGATGGCGTCAACGACGCGCCGGCCCTGGCCCAGGCCGATGTAGGGGTGGCCATTGGCACCGGCGCAGACGTAGCTATGGAAACAGCCGGCATCACCCTGATCAGCGGCGACCTCCGTGGCGTAGTCAGAGCCATTCGCCTGAGTCGGGCCACCATGCGCACCATCAAGCAAAATCTGTTCTGGGCCTTTGCCTACAACGTGGCGCTTATTCCGGTTGCGGCAGGAGTATTAGCCTTTTTCCCAGGCCTGCCTGTTTGGCTGCGAGAACTGCATCCCATTGCCGCCGCCTTTGCGATGGCCTTTAGCTCGGTGACGGTGGTGGGTAATAGTCTGCGACTGCGCCGGGTTAAGATTACGTAGAAGGTGATAATTCCTTACAGAAACCGCCACGTCTTGGAACAGGGTTTTAGTAACGTGAGCTATCTGACGCTAAAGCTGTTGGATAGCTCATCCAGAAGAATTCAACCAAAATTGGGAGCGTCTAATCACCATGTAATATTTTGCGCCCCGTGTTCAGAATCAATTCAATGTAAAGACCAGAATTCAGATACACGGTAATAAATCGCGTCTGTATACTCCCAAAAAACCTTTTATCAAAATTACTCAACCCCCCCTAACTTTTCAAGATGAACGAAATGGTCCCACCTACGATACAGTTATATACTCAAATAGGCCAAATGGCGGGGA
>JABAOE010007797.1_pt3 | contig 11248 bp, 10 predicted proteins | sample 7062141 | NCBI WGS metagenome assembly JABAOE01 (sample SAMN14538627, study PRJNA623070) | marine sediment metagenome | biome: marine biome [ENVO:00000428]; feature: marine pelagic biome [ENVO:01000023]; material: deep marine sediment [ENVO:00002113] | place: India: Gulf of Khambhat ...
CCGCGTCGTCGGGATGGACCTGGAGCGTGCACCGGGGCTTGCCCTTCACCAGCACCTCGACGTTGTGCATCCAGGAGTTGTTCGACCGCAGGTGGCGGCGACCGACCAGCCGGAGCCGCCCGTCGCCGGCGCGGTCCTCGAGCGAATCCGCGAGCCGGGTGAGCTCGTCGGCGAACGGGCCGGCCCACAGATCGATGCGCAGGTCGGCGGTGCGCAGCAGCCCGGGCAGCCGCGGCTCGAGGGGGCCGTAGTCGATCCCGTGCGGGTGCTCGCGGAGGCGGGCGAGGGACAGCCCGTCGGGATCGGCACCGAAGCCGTCGCCCCGGGGCCCGGTGCGCAGCAGCGCGTCGAGCACGCGATCGGCGCCGGTGTCGCCGTCGACCATGGCCACCAACTGATCGAGGTCGCGGCCCGCCACCGGCGACGCCGGATCGTCGACCTCGGTCTGGAGCAGGCGGGTGATCATCTGGTCGTGCATGACGGCCGGATCGGCATCGGGCCCGAACCCGAGGGCGATCAGCGCCAGCTTGGCGAGGATGTCCTCCTCGGCCGGACCCTCCCGCTCGAACACGGGCCCCGACCAGTTGGCCACGTTGCGCACACTGAGCGCGTAGAAGGCGATGTCGTAGTGACTCTTCTCGAGCGATCCGGGAGGCGGCAGGATCACGTCGGCGTGACGGGTCGTCTCGTTGATGTAGACGTCGACCGACACCATCGCCTCGAGCGAGGCGAGCGCCTCGTCCATGCGCGTCGCGTCGGGGCACGACAGGACGGGGTTCCCGGCGAAGCTCACGAGCATCCGCAGCTGCCCGTCGCCCGGTTCGAGGATCTCGTCGGGGATGTCCGCCGCGGGGAACTCGCTTTGCACCTCCGGTCGATCGTTCACCCGGCTCCGCCACCGGCCGACCTTGTACCCCCGCCCCGGCTTCTGCTCCCGCACCCGCTCGTGACCGCCCTGCGCCCACATCATCCCGCCCGGCCGGTCGAGGTTGCCGGTGACCATGGCCACCACATCCAGCAACCAGGTGGCCAGCGTGCCGAACTCCACCGTGGTCGTCCCGATCCGCCCGTAGACGGCGGCGGACCGAGCGGTCGCGATCTCGTCGGCCAGGGCCCGGATCCGGTCGGCACCGATTCCGGTCACACCGGCGGCCACCTCCGGGGTGAACGGCGCCAGCCGGGCCTCCAGTCCGTCGAGCCCGTCCACCCACTCCGTCAGGCGGCCGGGGGCGGACTGCCCGGTCGCGAGGATGTGGTGGACGAGGGCGGCGAGCAGCACCGCGTCGGTACCGGGTCGGATCGGGAGGTGCAGGTCGGCCGCCTCGGCGGTGCGGGACCGGCGCGGATCGACGACGATCACCCGCCCACCCCGTTCCCGGACCGCCTCGATGCGCCCGGGGAAGTCGGGGGCGGTGCAGATGCTCCCGTTCGAGGCGAACGGGTTGGCCCCGAGCATCACCAGCAGATCGGTCCGGTCGAGGTCGGGGACCGGCATGTGGGCCCCGCTGCCGTACAGGTACCCCGACGCGACGTGACGGGGCATCTGATCGACCGTGCTGGCCGAGAAGACCGCTCCCCCGCCGATGGCCTTGATCACCTGGCGGAGGTGGGTGGACGAGGCGAGCAGGTGGGCGTTGGGGTTGCCGAGGTAGACACCGACGGCTTCGTTGCCGTGGGCCTCCCGGACGGAGCCGAGCAGCTCGTCGACCCGGCGCCAGGCGTCGTCCCAGTCGACCTCCTCGAACACCGGGGCACCCCGCTCGTCGACCCCGGTGCGCACCACGGGGCGGCGCAGGCGGTTCGGATCGTCGTGGAGCTGCTTGAGGGTGGAGCCCTTCGGGCAGATGAACCCGCGGCTGAACACGTCCTCGCGGTCGCCCCGGATCCGTTTGACCGTCCCGTCGACGAGCTCGATCTCCAGCCCGCAGGTGGCCTCGCACAGCGGGCAGGTGCGGAAGACCGTCCGGGTGCCGAGGTCGTCGTCGCGGGCCGGGTTCACAGTCACGGTGTCATCGTGGCACGCCGTCAGTCCCGCAGGTAGGCCCCGAGCTCCTCGACCGCGTCGATGAACTCCTCCACCATCTCCATCACCACCTGGCCGGCCGATTTGCGTTGATTCATGCTGCCGACGATCTGGCCCACGAAGTAGTTGGCCAGCTTCTCGGCGCCCGACCCGGTGTTGTGGGCCGCCCGGTTGATCCGACGCTGGGCCTCGGCGGTCAGGATCGGCTGCAGAGGCATCCCCAGGGGGTCCGGTGTGTCGTCGCGGGCCCACTCCTCGGTCCACGCCGACTTCAGCATCCGGGCGTGCTTGCCGGTGAGGGAGCGGGAGCGGATCGTGTCGGCCGACGTGGCGGCGAGGAACTTCTCCTTCACCACCGGGTGGGTCTCGGCCTCCTCGGTGGTGAGCCAGACCGAGCCGCACCAGACGCCCTGGGCACCGAGCGCCATGGCGGCGGCCATCTGCCGACCCCGACCGATCCCGCCCGCACCCAGCACCGGAAGCGACGTCGAGTCGACGATCTCCGGGATCAGCACCATCGTGCCGATCTCGCCGGTGTGTCCGCCCGCCTCGGACCCCTGGGCGATGATCAGGTCGACGCCGGCCCGCTCGTGGGCCTCGGCGTGGGACGGCCGGCCGGCCAGGGCGCCCACGACCCGACCTGCGCCCTTCACCGCGTCGATCATGTGCTGGGGCGGCGGACCGAGCGCATTGGCCACGAAGGCGGTGCGGTGGGCGAGCGCCACGTCGAGCTGGGGACCCGCCGCGTTGGCCGAGAACGGCGCGGCGCCGACCCGGTCCATGCCCCCCTGGCCCCGACCCTCGCCGTCCTCGTCGTCGTGTGGGATCTCGGGGACCTCGTAGCGCCGAAGGATGTCGTCGATGAAGTCCCGGTGCTCGGCGGGGATCATCCTGACCAGGTCGGCGGTGTCGTAGCCGCCCGTGTCGTCCCCGGCGTACTTCGCGGGGATGATCAGGTCGACGCCGTAGGGCAGGTCGCCGATCTCATCCTCGATCCAGGTGATGTCGATCTCGAGTTGCTCGGGGGTGTGCGCGACCGCGCCCAGCACGCCGAGCCCGCCCGCCTTCGACACCGCGGCGACGACGTCGCGGCAGTGGCTGAACGCGAAGATCGGGAACTCGAGGTCGAGCATCCTCGTGACGTCGTTCTGCATGATCGCGAGCCTAGTCACAAGTTAGCGATCGTTCACATGAAAGGGATAGGCTCGGGTCATGAGCGAACCGAGTCATTCCGAACGAGATGTCGTCATCGTCGATGCCGTCCGCAGCCCGATCGGGAAGCGCAACGGTGAACTCTCGAGCATGCACAGCATCAACCTCCTGGGCGACGTCCAGAAGGCGATCTTCGACCGCACCGGGATGGACCCCGCCCAGGTCGGTCAGGTCGTGGGCGGCTGCGTCGGGCAGGTCGGCATGCAGACCATGAACGTGGCCCGCAACGCCTGGCTCGCGGCGGGGCTGCCCCTCGAGGTGGCCGCCACGACCGTCGACGCCCAGTGCGGGTCGAGCCAGCAGGCCACCAACCTCGCCTACTCGCTCGTGAAGTCAGGGGTCGTCGACTCGGCCCTCAGCTGCGGCGTGGAGCTGATGAGCCGGATCAAGATGGGCGCCACCATCCCCGACCCGGACACCACCGGCGTACCCGTCAACCAGCGCTACTGGGAACACTACGAGTGGACCTCGCAGTTCGAGGGTGCGGAGCGGATCGCCGACAAGTGGGGACTCACCCGTGAGGACGCCGACCGGTTCGGCCTCCGGAGCCAGGAGCTCGCGGCCACGGCGTGGGCCGAGGACGCCTTCGGCAGCCAGATCGTCCCGATCGAGGCCCCCGTGCTCGACCAGGAGGGCAACCCCACCGACGAGACCGTCACCGTGACCCGTGACGGTGGCCTTCGGGACACGACCCTCGAGGGCCTCGCCGGACTGAAGCCGGTCGCCCGGGAGGACGGGGTCCACACCGCCGGATCCTCGAGCCAGATCAGCGACGGCGCGGGGGCGGTGCTGATGATGACCGCCGAGAAGGCCGACGAGCTCGGCCTCACGCCGCTGGCCCGGATCGTCGACAGCTGCCTGGTCGGCACCGATCCGGTGCTCATGCTGACCGGACCGATCGACGCCACCCGCAAGCTGCTCGGCGACAACGGTCTCACCATGTCCGACATCGACGTCGTCGAGATCAACGAGGCCTTCGCCTCGGTGGTGCTCGCCTGGGAGAAGGAGCTCCGGCCCGACATGGCCACGGTCAACCCCAACGGCGGCGCCATCGCCCTCGGTCACCCGCTCGGCGGCACCGGGGCGATCCTGATGACCAAGGCCGTGCACGAGATGCAGCGATCCGACCTCGAGTACGGGATCGTGACCATGTGCTGCGGCGGCGGGCTCGGAACCGGCACCCTCCTCCGCCGCCTCTGACCCGCGGCCCCGGCTCAGCGGATCGTGGTGCGGTCGGGCGGGACCAGCTCGACCCAGGTGAGGCCGGGGACGAGGGCCACGGGCACGCCGTCGGGCGTGGTCCACGTCGCCACCGAGCGGATCGACGGCTTGGTCCAGGTGACCTCCACGACGTGACCGTCGGAGAGGACCCATCCCCGACCGGTGCCGAGGAACAGCTGCTCGTCGACCGAACTGCCCGACAGGTCGACCGAGCCGGTGCCGACCACGCCCACCTCGGCGATCACGACGTTGCGGGCCACGACGGGCACATCCTGCGCGTCGACGTGTCGGGAGCCGTCCTGGGTCCGGGCCCAACCAGCCGTCGCCGCCTCCCAGGTCCATTCGACCGAGACGCTCGGGAAGTCGATCGAGGCGCCCGTGGCGGCCACCGCGCTCGCCGGGAGGCCGATCGTCGCGTCGCGGTACTCGAAGTGGGGCGGCGGCGCTCCCCCCGCGTCCCGCTGAGCGGCGAGATCGCGCAGCACGTCGCTCTCGGTCATCAGGTCGTAGGTGCCGGGTCGATCGTCGGCCCGGAAGTAGTTGCGGATGGTGGCGGCGCCGAGGTCGACGAAGTCCTGGCGCCGCAGGAGGGCGGCGTGGACCCGGTTGGCGCCCGACCAGGCGAAGATCGGCTCGTTGAGGGAACCGAGCAGCGCGATGTCGGTGGTCCGACCCGAGCGGACGGGGCCGAGCAGCGGCGAGTGGGTGTGGTAGACGGCGGCCAACCGGGTGAAGCCCCCCTCGATCAGCTCCTCGTAGACCAGGTCGGCCCGGGCCAGCGCCTCCTGGGGTCGGCCCTTGGCGGTGTTGTCGATCTTCACGAGCAGGGCCGGCCGGCCGGCCACCGCGGGGTCGTCGAGGGGGAGGCCGGTGAGCGGTGCGATCCCGGGTGCAGCCGGGGCGGGCGGCAGGGCCACGGGGGCCACCACGTTGCGATCGGGGTCGATCTGACCGAGCACCCCACGGTACGCCGGTTCGCCCGACAGCACGACGGTCCCACCCATCGCGCCAATCGGTTCGACGGTGACCTCCGGGGCCGGCCCCCTCGTGGTGGGAGGCCCGGGCGGCGGTCCCGGGGTGGAGGAGGTCGTGGCCGCGGGATTCGAGGTCGTGGACGAGCCCCCGTTCTCCTGTCCGGTCCCGTCGGCGCCCTCCTCGCCGCCGCCTCCACCACAGGCCGCGGCGATCACGGACAGAGCCAGCAACGGCGACAGGAACGGCAACAGTGGGCGGCCACGCATGGAGGGCAACGCTAGGGCGCGCGCCGGGCGACCCAACCGCGGCCGGGCCGATATCGCGAACTCAGTCCCGAGCCGCCCAGAACTCCCGCCACGCCGGATCGTCGTAGGGCACCGAGCCCAGTCCGACCTGGCGGGCCGGCCAGTCGGCGGGGGCCTGGCCGAGCGGATCCGCCTCGTCGTGTCGCCAGCCGAGCCACAGGAAGTGGCGTCGGCGGGTGAACCGCCACGACCCGTCGATGCACACGTAGCGGTCGTCGTACTTGATCAGCTGCTGGATGAACCCCTCGTCCCCGTCGTCGACGAACCCGTGGGTCCACACGGTGCCCCGGGCCGTCGGCCGCCCGTCGTCGTCGGGCTCCGGGTCGAACTCGATCAGGTGGTTGGCCACCAGCAGCACCGCCATCCCGATCGATCGCAACGACTCGGAGAAGAACGCCCGGCACGCGTCGGGCCCTTCCCCGTGCTCGCCGAAACGGGCGTCGGGACGGTACAGACCGGCGAGCAGATCGAGATCCCTTCGGTCGACCGCGTCGGCGTACCGGTAGGCGAGGCGGCGGATCCCGTCACGAGCCACGAGTTCCTCGACCGGCGTCACGGCGCAGCCACCTCCTCCTCGGCCGCCGCGACCACCCGGTCGAGGAACCGGTCGATCGTGGCGACGACCTGCCCGAGGAACGCCGCACCCTCCGGTGACGGGTCGGGATCGACGACGACACCCCACGAGAGGTGGCACTCGGGTCCGTCGTCGCGCAACACGAACGTGCCGTGACAGAGGTCGAGGCCCCTTCCCGGCCCCTCCACCGAGTGGGCCAACCGCCACGGTGGCTCGAACGACAGCACCGTCCCCACCAGCGGCTCACCGTCACCCGTCGGGAGGTGGAGCACCGCGCCGGCACCGTGCGGAGGCGGATCGCCCTCGACGACGTGGCCGCCCGTCGGCTCCCCGATCCCGGCGAGCACGGCCCGCCACGTGTGCTCCCGGGGAGCTCGCACAGGCCGCTCCAGCGACCGCGACAGGTACGTCCTCCGCGCCACGCCGGCGACCCTACTCAGTGCATCACCGACACGATGGCGTCGAGCAACTCGGGCCGGCAGATGATGAGCCCGGGCGACCACGGATCCGACTTGTTGAACTCGAGCGCGGCGCCGTCGAGGGCGCAGGCGGCCAGTCCCGCGGCCAACGCCACGGCAACCGGCGCGCAGGAGTCCCATTCGTAGAGCCCACCCCCGTGCACATAGGCGTCGACCTCTCCCCGCACGACCGCCATCGCCTTCACCCCGGCCGACCCGACGGCCATCACGTCGGCGCCGAGTCCCTCCTGCAGGCGCCGCCCGTCGATGTGGCGCCGGGAGCGGGCCACCACCACCCGGGGTCGTGCGCCGTAGCGCGACATGATCGGTTCGGGCGTCGGCTCCGTCGCCCAGGTCGTGTCCCATCCGGGGACCGCGACCGCGCCGGCGACCGGCCGTCCCTCCTGCACCAACCCGACGTGCACCGACCAGTGGTCGCTCCATCCGAAGTCGCTCGATCCGTCGAGCGGGTCGACGATCCACACCCGGTCGGCGTCGAGCCGGCTCCGGTCGTCGCGCCCCTCCTCCGACAGCACCGCATCCTCGGGCCGGTGCTCCCGGAGCTGCCGCACGATGAACTCGTGGGCCGACCGGTCGCCCCGGTACTCGAGCGAGCTCCACCCCCCGTGATCGGGATCGGGACCCTCGAGCAGCTCGACCAGCAGCTCACCGGTGGCCGAGGCGACCCGCGCCGCGAGCGCGTGGTCGTCGAGACTCGACATCGAGTTCAGATTTCCCAGGGATGCGGAGGATTGCCGGCGAGGATGTCGGCGGCGCGGACCGTGATCTGCGTTCCGTACTGCGGATGAGGGAGGACGTAGAACCGCTCTCGATAGACCGCCTCGTAGACGGCGTCGGCCACCTCCTCGGGCGGGAGGCCTTCGGTGATGAGGCCCTCGACCAGCTTGCGCAGGGCCGCCTGCTCCTCGGTCGGCTCCTCGAGCTCCACGAGATGCTCCGGAAGGTTGCGATCCGACGCGAAGAGCTCGGTCCGCACGAAGCCGGGGCACAGCACCGACACCCGCAACTCGGTGCTGTCGCGGGTCTCCAACGAGAGCACCTCGCTCATCGCCACCACGCCGTACTTGGCCACGGTGTAGGAGCCGAGCAGCGGCGTGGGCAGGAGACCGGCCATCGATGCGGTGTTGACGATGTGGCACGGTGCGCCATGGGCCACCATGGCCGGTCCGAAGGCCTTGATGCCGTGCAACACGCCGTAGAGGTCGACGTCGAGGACCCACTTCCAGTAGTCGAGGTCGTCGGGTTCGAGCATCGGCCCTCCCCCACCCACTCCCGCGTTGTTGAACAGCACGTGCACGTCGCCGAACTCGGCCGCCGTCGCCGCCGCCAGCGCCTTCATCGATTCGAAGTCGCCGACGTCGGTCTCCACCGCCAGCACCCTGACCCCGTCGGCCTCGAGGACGGCCGCCGCCTTGGCCAGCGCCGGGGCCTCGATGTCGGCGAGCACGATGTTCATGTCGGCCCGCCCGAACCGATCGGCGACGGCCAGGCCGATGCCGCTCGCCCCACCGGTGATGACCGCGGTCCGCCCGTCGAAGTGTTGCATCCCGTGATGATCGCACGCCGGGGGAACGGCCGGGAAGCCGCCCGACGTGTCGTTCAGGTCCGTCGGTGGACCGACACCGCGTAGTCGCCTCCGTCGAAGGGCTCACGATCCCACGTGGCCCACCGGTCGACCGTCTCCAGCCCGGCTGCCGCGGCATGGCGGTCGTAGGTGTCGAGATCGATCCCGCCCCGCAGCTGGAACCCCGCCACGAGCAACCCGTCCAGGCGGAGGTGGCGGGCGAGGTTGGCCAGGACCGCGGCTTCGGTGCCGGCGGCCAGGAAGATCACCACGTTGCCGGCCATCACGATCACGTCGAAGCTGCGGCCGACATCGACATCGACCAGGTCGGCCCGGCACCAGTCCAGCTCCGGGGCCTTGGCGATCGCAGTGTCGAGCATCCCCTCGTCGAGGTCGACCCCCACGACGTCGATCCCCCGGCCGGCCAACTCGACGGCGACCCGACCCGTGCCGCAACCGGCGTCCATGACGCACGGCGGGGTCGGTGCGTCGTCGGGCCCGGCGGGCCCGACGAGTCCGTCGAGCAGATGGCAGACCAGATCGGCTTCGCCGTGCACCGACTCACCCGCCTCGATCAGGGCGTCCCACCGGGCGTCGTAGTCGGCGCCCCGGGGAACGTCACCCCTGTCGCCCCAGCGGCTCACCCCGCGGCCCCGGTCGAGAGGACCGGGCGCCGGGGACCGACGAAGGTGACCCGGTGAACGGCGACGGCCCCACCGCCCGCCTCCCGTGGGGTCCGCGGCTTCCCGATCAGCGACACACCCGCACGGTACCGGAGGGGCTCGGCCTCACGCCCGGCGGCGGATGCGGTAGACGCAGCGCTCATCCCCCGACAGGAGATGTGAGGTTCGCTCCACCTCGACGTCGTCGCCCAGGGCGGCGCGGAACAGGGTCAACTCGTTGCGGCACAGCCCNNGTTGCGGCACAGCCCCTGGCACACGGTGGCCGCGGCGCACACCGGGCAGTGGTGCTCCACGAGCAGCAGGTCGTCGCCGTCCTCAACCGCCTCGGCCATGTAGCCCTGGCGGGTGCGGGCCGCGGCGAGCACCTCCAACCGGTCCGCCACGTCGGCCCCCGATCCCATCTCGGCCCGCAGCGCCGCCAGGTGGTTCGCGTCACGGGCGGCCAGGACCCGCTCGAGGCCGTCGTCGCCCAGGGCGGCCCGGATGGCGTCGATCAGTTCGACGGTGAGCTCGGCGTGTCGGTCCGGGAACAGCGCGATCGCCAGGGGCGACAGCCGCCACTGCACCGGCGGGCGACCCCGCGTGCCGGTGCTGAGCGTCTCCGACACGACGAGTCCCTGCGCTTCGAGCGTGGCGAGCTGGGGACGGACCGCCTGGGTCGTGACCCCCATGACCGACGCGATCGCCCCGGTGGTGGCCCCGTCGACCCGCTTGAGATGGTCGACGATGCGGCGCTGGGCCTCACCGATGGTCGCGGCGTCGTCCACGGCGCCACCGTACCAAATTTCCCAAGCACACACTTGATCTATTTGTGCCCCATCGGACCGGCCCCGGCGAGCCCGGCCCCGGGGTCGTGCCGTGCGGCGGTTGGCCACCACCGGCGCGGCGCGTGCTTAGCTCTGGAGGTGACCCGCGCCGCCGCCCTCCCCCGACCCGACGTCGGCGACCTCGTCGCGGGGATCTCCGTCGCCCTGGTGCTGATCCCGCAGTCCCTCGCCTACGCCGAGATCGCCGGCGTCCCGCCCCACATCGGGCTGTTCGCCGCCGCGCTCCCGCCGCTGCTGGCCGCACCCTTCGTCTCGTCGCCGTACCTGCAGACCGGGCCGGTCGCACTCACGTCGCTGCTCACCTTCGGCGCGCTCTCGGGACTCGAGGCGGCCGGGTCCGGGGAGTACGTCGAGTTGGCCGCCCTCCTGGCGCTCATCGTGGGCGTCGCCCGGATCGCCCTCGGCCTGCTGCGGATGGGGACGGTCGCCTACCTCATGAGCCAGCCGGTGCTCACCGGGTTCACGAGCGCGGCCGCCATCCTCATCATCTCCTCGCAGGTCCCCGGAATGTTCGACGCCGACCCCACCACCGAGGGGGTTCTCGAGCGGGCCTGGTGGGTGCTGCGCCGACCCGACGAATGGTCGACCACCGCCCTCGTGCTGACCGTGGTCACGGTGGCGGTGGTGCTCGGCGCCCGCCGGGTCCACCAGCTGTTCCCGGGCGTGCTGCTGATGGTGATCGGGGCCGTGATCTGGAGTGACCTGAGCGACTACTCGGGCTCCGTGATCGGTGACCTGCCCGGCGGTTTCATCAGCATCGACCTCGGCCTGCCGTACGGCGACGCGGGGTCGCTGATCGTGCCCGGCATCGTGATCGCCCTCGTCGGGTTCGCCGAGCCGGCCTCGATCGCCCGCACCTTCGCCACGGCCGACCGCATCCCGTGGGACGCCAACCGTGAGCTCGTCAGCCAGGGTGTGGCCAACCTCGCCTCCGGCATCTCGGGAGCGTTCCCCGTCGGCGGGTCGTTCTCGCGCAGCTCCCTCAACCGTCTGGCCGGAGGCCGCACGCTGTGGTCCGGCGCGATCACCGGCCTCACCGTCCTGCTCGCCGTCCCCTTCGCCCCCGCCCTCGAGCCGTTGCCCCGGGCCGTGCTCGGCGCCATCGTGTTCAGCGCCGTCTACCGCCTGATCGACCTGAAGGCGATGGTGCGGATCGCCCGGCAGTCCGGCGTGCAGGGGGCCGTGGCGGTCGGGACGTTCGCCGCCACGCTGATCGCCTCGCCCAACGTCGAGCGGGGGGTGATCGCCGGCGTGGTCTTCGCCATCGCCGGGCATCTCTACCGGGAGCTGCGGGTCGACCATGCCCATGCGGTCGAGGGCGACACCGTCGTGCTGCGACCCGGTGGCGTCGTCTGGTTCGCCACCACCCCGCAGCTCGAACGCCG
>JABAOE010008583.1_pt2 | contig 11245 bp, 10 predicted proteins | sample 7062141 | NCBI WGS metagenome assembly JABAOE01 (sample SAMN14538627, study PRJNA623070) | marine sediment metagenome | biome: marine biome [ENVO:00000428]; feature: marine pelagic biome [ENVO:01000023]; material: deep marine sediment [ENVO:00002113] | place: India: Gulf of Khambhat ...
TGCTCGGGCCCTGGCGGCGGCATGAGCTGGCCCGTCTTATCCGCGAGGTACAACAGAATCGCGCCGGATTCCATGAGGCTCATACCGTTGTCGTGGTCGACGATGACCGGAATCTTGTTGTTCGGGCTGATCTTGAGAAAGTCCGGATCGAATTGCTCATCCTTACCGATGTCGACCGGAATCGTCCGGTACGGCAGGCCGAACTCCTCCAGCGCAATCGAGATCTTGCGACCGTTGGGCGTGGCCCACGTATAAAAATCGATCATGACTTACCCTCGCAAACCTTCTGTGCGGATATGAACTAGCTGGCCGCAGTGCTTGCAGTGCACGGCGTCTGATTCGTGTCGCGTGAGTCCGCACCCCGAGCATTCGTGACGGACTTTGCTGGGCAGAAAGATCGTCTGTACGAGGCGTATAAAAAGTGCAACGCCAACAATCATGATGGTCACGGCCAGCAGCCGGCCCAAGCTGCCGACGAGAATGATGTCACCGAAACCCGTCGTCGTGAGCGTCGTCACGGTGAAGTAAAGCGCATCGACGTAGTTGTTGATCGACGCGTTGACCTCGACCTGCATCACGAACACGACAGCCGTAATCACGAAAATGAACACCATGAGATTCAACGCGCTGAAGATCACATCCTCATTGCGCGCGAAGAACGGCGACTGCGTGCGCAGCTGATGCGAGACGGCATAGGAACGCAACAGACGTAAGGCCCGAATCACGCGTAGAAATGCGAAGTTACCGACGAGCGCCGGCACGAACAGTGAGGCGATAACGAGCAAATCGAGAATGCTCATCGCCCTGAACAGATACGCCGCGCGATCCGCGTGCGCGATCATGCGACCGATGAAATCGACGATCAGAACGAGACCGATCACGATGTCGATCATGATGATCCAGTCGTAAAGCGGCATGAAAGTCGTGCCGACGAAATAGGCAATGATGACGACGTCCGTCGCGAGCATGAGCGAGCGCGCGCGGACGGCTCGTGGCGTCAAGCCGTAATAAAGCTCCTGACATCGACTCGTCAGCTTTTCCACTAGAACACGTTACCTCAGTCGGACTGCGACCTGGCCCGAGGCTTTCTTGGACCCGGCATAGCTTTGCTACACAATGCAGCCATGCCAGATCTCATCGCCAATCTTCGCCAGTTGCTCGAGCCGAGTGCCGTGTTAACGGGCGAGCAACTCGGCGACAAGTATAGCGTGGACTACACGGGCGAGAATCCTCATGCGCCGCTCGCCGTTGTACGCCCGAAGACGACCGAGGAGGTTGCTGCAATCATGCGTGCTTGTCATGCAGCAGCTCAACCTGTCGTCGTTCAGGGCGGACTCACAGGGTTATCGGGCGGTGCGACACCAAGACCCGGAGAAATCGCCCTGTCTCTCGAGCGCATGAGCGGCATTACAGAGATCGATGCGAACGCGTTGACGCTGACGGCACTCGCGGGCACGCCACTACAGAAGATTCAGGCAGCAGCGCAGGAAGCCGGGTGCCTGTTTCCGCTCGACTTCGGCGCACGCGGCTCGTGTCACATCGGCGGTGCGATCGCGACGAATGCCGGCGGTAACCAGGTCATCCGGTTTGGCATGGCTCGAAATCTCGTCCTCGGTCTCGAGGCCGTGCTCGCCGACGGCACGATCATCAGCTCGATGAGCACGATGCTCAAGAACAATGCCGGCTACGATCTCAAGCAACTGTTCGTCGGCACGGAAGGCACGCTCGGTATCATCACCCGCTGCGCGCTGCGGCTCTACCCGCGGCTGCCAAGCCGGGCGACAGCGTTGTGTGCACTGAAGACGTTCGACGACACGGTCCAGTTACTCGGCGCCTCGCGGCGCCACATGACCAACTCCCTGAGCGCTTTCGAAGTCATGTGGGCGCCGTATTTCGATTTTGTCACAGAGCACGTCGGACACTGCGACTCACCGTTCGAGACGCGTCACCCGATCTACGCGCTCGTCGAGGTCGAAGGCACAGACAGCGAAGCGGACAACGCCCGCCTCGAAGCGCTGCTGAGCGAAGCCTTCGACAGCGGGATCGTCGTCGATGCCGTCATCGCGCAATCCGAAGCGCAACGCGAGGCCGTCTGGGCTATTCGTGACGGCATTGCGGATATCGCTCGCCTGCTGACGCCGTATGCGAGCCTCGACGTGAGCTTGGAGCTCGACCGGATGCAGGCGTTCCTGCTCGAGGTCGATACCGCGCTGAAGAAGGCTTTCCCGGACGTGTTGATACTCGTGTTCGGCCATTTCGGTGACAACAACCTGCACGTCTTCGTCACGACCAAGCGCCACGAGGATCTCGAGCAAATCCACGAGATCGCTTACGGCATTACCGGACACTACGGTGGCTCGATCTCCGCCGAGCACGGTATCGGCCAGCTGAAGACCGGTTATCTGCACCATTCCCGCGGCCCGGCCGAGCTCGAGCTCATGCGCAGACTCAAAGCTGCGCTAGACCCGCTCGATATTCTCAATTCCGGACGCGTGCTCGAGATCGACAACGCCCGCGCGAGCTGCTCGGCCGGAAGGCGCGGCCCCAGCGACTGACTCGAACACTGTGATAATCCCGCGCCTGGCCCGGTCTTCGGACCAAGGACGCCCGGCGAGTGCGGTATACTCCACGGTCCTACAAATACGCGTCAGCAGCCCTCGGGGGGCGAGCTATGTCGATTCGATCACGCATCTTAGTTATTGTTTTTTCAGGTCTTTCGTGCAGCAGCGCCGCGATGGCCCAGGATTCGGTCGATGCGCTCGTTGCGCGCGGGCAGGAGCTGTTCCACACGACTGTCGGCGGCTGTGCGACCTGCCACGGACCGACCGCCGAGGGCCTCGTCGGCCCGTCGCTGCATTTCGGCCCCTCCCCCGCGAATATCGTCGATCAGTTCGTCGCCAACCCGGTCATGATCGTCGTTACCGAGAACCTCGATCCGAGCGACGAGGACCTCGTCGCGATCTCGATGTATATCCGCTCGCTTGCAGGGCTCGAGCTCGACCCCGCGTTGCCGCCGCAGTGGCGAGAAGAGCTCGTCGCGCTCGCTTCGCTCGAGACCGAGGAGCTCGAATTCCCCAAGACCGAGTACGAGCTCGCGGTGGAGCGCGTGGAGAGATTCGAGACGGTTCAGCAGACGTGGGAGCGACACGCGAAGGAAGGCAGTGTCTGGAGCGAGTACCCGTCCCGCATCGTAGGGCGCTGGGATGCCGGTGAGCCGAAGTTCACGCCGGAGCCCGGCAAGACCTATTGGTACGAGAACATCGGTACGACGAGCTCGCCGTCGGTGCTGTTCGACGGCTATGTTCCGCCGACGAAGAACGCACTCGTCGTGGGCGATGCGGCCACGCACGAGATCATTGCGAGCTATCACATCGACGAAAATCTGCGCTCGGTCGTGCACACATCGGCAATGTCACCCGATGGTCGCTGGGCGTACATGGTCGGTCCGCGCGAACCGCGCGCCGACGGCACGCCCGACCCGGCCGGCGCCTGGACGATGCTCAAGCTCGACGCGCTGACGCTGCAGCCCGTGCTGCAGGTCACGATCGGCGCGCGCCTGCACCACGGCCAGGTGTTCCGCGACAAGGTCCTGTTCGACACGTTCGTGCGCGACCCCGACGGTCTCGGACTGTTCCTCTACGATCCCGAGACGGACGAGGTGCTCGGCGGCATTCGCGACGTCGACATGGGCGGGTTCATCTACACGGTCTGGCCCGATCATGATTACGAGCGCATCTACGCAATGATGGAGCCCGCGGGCTACGCGCCGGGCCGCTCGACCGGCATGCGCGCCGTGACACGCATTTACGAGGGTCAATACCAGGCGCTACGGCCGTTCTGGATCGCCGTGATCAATCCCGACACCTGGGAGGTCGAGGCCGAGTATCCGATACCGGGCTACCGACCGAACTGGGCCGTCATCGACTCCGCCAAGGAGCACATCTACGTCGTCAACTCGAGCTCCAACGCATCCAAGGTACGGCTCAGCGACGGCGAGATCGTTTGGACGGCCGGTACGGGCATCGGTCCCTACGGTGCGACGCTGAACGCCGACGAAAGCGAGCTCTGGATCGCCGACAAGGGCGAGGCCGCCCATCACCTCGGGCGCACGGTGACGGTCATCGACACGCACGAAGGCCATGCGACACATTCACTCTATGGCGCATACAAAGTCGACCACGTACTACTGTCACCGAACGGCAAAGAGATGTGGGCCACGAGCAATGGCGAAGGCCGTATCTATGTCTACGATGCCGAAAGCAAGGAGCTCATCCGCAAGATCGAAATGCCAGGCAACGGCGATGCCCACGGCCTGATCTGGGTGCATTACGACGAGAACGGTCAAGCCGCTACCGTCCGCGACCAGGGCAACTTCCATAACGGCGTAAACCCGTTCCTGGGTCAGCCGCTGGACTATTGATCTCGCAGACACGCGTGCACAACGAACTAGATCGATCTCGAGCAGTCCAAACAAGGTGACAAGGGCAATTAAGGAGCAGTAATGGCAAAACTCCGCATGAGCTCGATTGTCATCCCGAGTGTGCTGGTTTGCGGCCTCGTCACGGCGACCGTTACGGCACAGGAAGCCATGAGCGACCACGCCGCACACATGGCGATGACGGACCATGCGCCCGTCGCCGCACTCGGTGATCATGGCGTCGTCGTCGATTTCGAGCTCATGAATCGCGACGGCGCGATCGTGCGCGATGAGGATTTCCGCGGCCGCCATGTGCTGATGGGCTTCGGCTTCACGCACTGCGAGCACATTTGCCCGCTCATGGCCTTGAACATGGGCCGAGTCGTCGAGGAAACCAGCCACGAGATCACGGGCATCTTCGTCAGTGTCGATACCGAGCGCGACACGGCGGCGATCACCGACGACTACGCAGGCCATTTCGGTGACGCAATGCTGGGCTTGAGTGGCAGCATCGAGCAGATCAATGCGGCGGCGAAGAACTTCAAAGTGAGCTACGCCGTGACGAAGACGCAGGACGCCTACACCGTCCAGCATACGGCGAACGTATTTCTGATCGACCCGAACGGCGAGCTCGTCGACGTGTTCAATTTTTCCACGTCGCCCGAGAACATCCTCGAGGCCATCCGCTAGACCGGTACACAGACGATGGCTAACGGATCGCACACGCCGGCACTGTATCTACCGAATCCGCTGAAACTCGGCCTGCTCGCGCTGATCGGTGTCGCCATCGCCTCGTCGTGGCTCGTCTTTCCTTATTTCGTGCAGGGACAGCAGCTGCTGCGCGGCGCGGGTGACGAGAGCCGCATGATCAAAGCGGACACGGTCGCACAGTTCCTGACCCGCGAGCTCGTCAAGACACCGAATCTGGAAATCACTGCAACGTATGCAAGCGACGAGTACTTTCAGTACGTCGACCGTGCGGCCGTCGTCGGAAACTTGCGCCCCGACCGCAATATGATTTTCTTCGTCGCCGAGACTGTGCACACGGGTGTGCTGCCGCCTGAGCCACCGACGGTGACGCTACGCGTTGGCGAGCAGGTATTCGAGCCGACGCTCGCCGACGGGCCTTCAGACGTCGAGCATCATCGGCTCAGTGTTTTCAGCTTCCCGAAGATCGGTGAGGATGGCGAGCCCATTGATTTCGAGGCGGATGGGCGCATGCGTCTGTACGTCGCGAGCACCTATCTCGGCAGTCCGAGCCCGATCACGTTCGCCGGCGGCTGGGATGCACCCTACTCGCTGCCCGAGGAACTCAAGTCCCGCGCCGACATTACGCCGGTCGCCGTGCTGGCGCTCGGCGCTGGCCTTTTAGCCTCGGTCATCACGCCCTGCCTACTGCAGCTCGTCGTCGTGTTCGGCGGGATTATCGCAGGGTTNNTCGCGGGGTTCACGACCGTGCCTGGAAAAGAAGGCGTCGACGTGCAGCGTATGACCCCGATCATCCGGCGTAAGGTCATGCAGGTTGCGGTCGCGTTCGTCCTCGGTTTCGTATTTCTGTACGCGCTGGCCGGCGCGCTGATCGGCGCGATCGGTCATCAGGCGCAGCTCGTGTTTGCGGAATACAGCCGCGTCGTCGCCGTCGTATCAGGCGCGCTCGTGATCCTGCTCGGATTATGGATCGGTTTTCGCGGCACGCGTGAGCTGGCCTGCCGCATGCCCAACCGCGTGGCGATGCATTCTCTCTCGGTCAAGGACATCGCAGGCACAGCCTTAGCGTCGATGGGCTACGCGCTCGGCTGCACGGCTTGCTTTGGCGGTGCCATCGTTGCGACGTTGCTCGTCTACGTCGGCGCGATCGGCAGCGCGATGATCGGTGCGAGCATCATGCTGACGTTTGCGATCGGCGTCGCGATCCCTTTCCTGCTCGCGGCGTTCTACATCTCGAAGATGGACAGCATCCTGACCGCGCTGGCGCGCCACTCGCGCGCACTGAGTTATGCGAGCATGACGATCATCATCATCTTCGGGCTCATTCTGATTACGGATAACTTCCATACCGTCAGCGACATGATCTATCCGTATCTCGGGCTGAGATGAGCGGTGAGTAGCACGATGCGCCTGTGGATTTCCTCGATAGCGCTGTTCGCGACCGCGTTTCAGCTTCAGATCGGCTCTGCGGCGGACCTCTCGAATCCGCTCAAGCTTATGTTCGTAGCCGATGCCGAGGACAACATCATCGACGTCGTCGATCTCGATACGCGCGAGGCCGTCGCGCGCATCGAAACGAAATATCCCGTCGATAACCTCGTCGCGACACCGTACGCCCCGGTGCTGATCTACACGAATATCGAGCGTAAGCTCGTGAGTCTCTACGATCTCAGAGAGCAACGTCTCGCGATGGAAGTCACTTTACCGATGACGCCGAGACACATGGTGCTCGACACGAGTGGCTCGAAGATCGGTTTTAGTGATAGCGAGGACGGCGGCTTCGTGCTGTTCTCCGCGTATGGCGGCAGCGTTATCTTCGAGCTCGAAGATTTTCCGCCGAGCCGCGACGTCCTGTTCGACCCGAACGAGATCGAGATCTTCTACAGCAACAGCGCAACGGGCTCGATCGGCATGATCGATACGAACCTCAAGCAGACGATCGAGATGCAGGTCGCGGATACGCCCGGCCAGACGTTGTCTGCGCCGAGCCGCAGTCTCGACGGACGCTATGTCTATGTGGCCAATGAGGACACGGGTGAAGTCTATAGCCTCAACGCGTTCTCGAAAGTCGTCTACCGTAGCTTCCTCGTCGGTAATGCGCCGGCTCGCCCTTACACGACACCGGAAGGCGCATTCCTGTACATGATGGACAAGGCAACCGGCCGATTCCTATCCGTCGAGCAGAATCGCTTCGAGCAATACGTCGACGCGAAGATCGGACCAGGTATCGATCTCGTTACGGTCGGACGCTTCGATCGCATGAACCTGCTCATGAGCACAGAGAACAGTGACTACTATCTGTTCGACAACATCCGCCGTTCGGTCGTAGGCTCCGGCGCGTTCGAGCACACACCGCTCGACTCGCTCGGGTCGGTGGACGGACGCACGGCCTTCGTCGCGTTCAAAGACAGTCCGACGGTCGCTTTCGTGGACCTCGAAGGCGGCGACATCGAGTACGTTGCGGCCACGGACAACGGCGCCGGCGCATTCGCGATCGGCCTGTCCAACAACGTCTGCCACTGACCTCGACGCGTTATCGCGTTACCCGCTGGCGACCTGCCGGCCTGCCTTCCTAAAGATCCCATACTGAGCGCCGATATAGGGCAAACCCCCCCGTGGGCTAGCGCTCGCCGCGGCACCGGCCTTCGAGAACGAGCCTTACGTACCGACGCAGCAGAACCGAAGAACCAAGGAATATGTCAACAGAAGCGCTTGCGCAGGACCACAAGCTGAACTTCGTGCAATCGCTCGCCGAAGACCTCTCCAAAGGCTCGATCGAGCTGCCGTCGTTTCCCGACGTCGTGATCCGGCTGCGCCAGATCCTAGAGGACGAGAACTCGACGACGGCGCAAATCGTCCAGCTGCTGACCGCTGAACCGGTCCTTGCCGCCCGCCTGATACAGATGGCGAACTCAGCGGCACTACGCGGCGTGACATCGGAGATGACCGATCTGAACATGGTCATCAATCGGCTCGGTCGGAACATGGTCCGCAACTCGGCGATGGCCTACGCGATGAAGCAGATGCGGGAGACGCAGAAGCTCGAGTCGGCCCAGCCCTATCTCGAAGAGCTTTGGAACGACAGCACGCACCTGGCCGCGCTGTGCTACGTGATCACGAAAAAACTCACGAAACTGAATCCCGAGCAGGCGCTGCTCGTCGGCTTGCTGCACGGCATCGGTAAGCTCTACATCCTCGCCCAAGCCGAGCAACACCCGGAGCTGTTCGAGGATACCGCGCATCTGTCGGAGATTCTCGATGGCTGGCACGCCGCTATCGGTAGCGCGATTCTCGAGGCGTGGGAGTTTCCCGAAGAAGTCTCAGGCTCTGTCGCGAGATACCAAGAGGTCGAGCGCGCGCACGAAGGTCCGACGGACCTAACGGACATTCTGATCGTGGCCCACTTGATCGGCGCATTCCTGCGTCAGGACTCCGACGCCGAGCTGCAGCTCGATAACGTCCCGGCAGCGAAACACCTCGCCATCTCTGCAGCGGAGATCCGTGACGTGCTCCAGCAGGCCGAAGAGCAGATCGCGGCACTGCGCTCCGCGCTCGGAAAATAGTCCTCTACAAGACCGCGGGCAGCGTCTATTTCCGCGCTGACCTCGCGCGCGATTTTGGCTCGATGGGCCGTGTTGCGAAGTCGATGCCACATGCCGTTAACAAGGAATGATAGGTTGTAAACGATGTGCGCGTTTCGGGCTTCAGGGTCTTGAAGACAGTCACTCGATTGACTCCGGCTACCTGGGCGACCTTCCCAACTCCACGGGCACGGATTACATCTGCAACGGCAGCCTTGAATACGACTTCGTCACCTTCGAGAAGCGCTTCATTGACGTATGCGGCAGCATAAGACGGATCGCGAAGATCCTCGTAGAGCTTCTCTTTCATATTCCACGACGCTGCCGCCTTAACTTTCTTACTCACTGTTCCGTTCCCGAAAATCTTTCAGTCGTTCTCTCGCACGTCGTCCCGACTCTGTTTCGTAGACCAGCAACTTCATCGACATACGATCGCGCATGTTGCCTGTAGGCAACATCTTAAAACTTGGAGATTGGGTGAGATTCGTGTGGCTGAGCGCTACTAACGTTCGCGAGCTATCTTGACGGCGGTAGGACCGCCACGCTGGCCGTTTGGCGCGTAGCGGCCGCCCGTTGAATCGCAGCCATGGCAGACCTCGCGGTCGCCTAGTGGAGTATCCGGGCTAGTCCCACTCGAGCATGACCTTGCCCGACTCGCCGGAGCGCATGATCTCGAACGCGTCGAGATAATCGGCGTATGGCAGATGGTGCGTAATGATCGGTCCGATTTCGAGACCGCTCTGCAGCATGCTCGCCATCTTGTACCAGGTCTCGAACATCTCGCGGCCGTAGATGCCCTTGAGCGTGAGGCCCTTGAAGATGATCTCGGTCCAGTCGGTTGAAATCGGCTCGGACGGCAGACCCAGCAGCGCGATCTTCCCGCCATGGTGCATGTGCTCGATCAGGTCGTCGAGCGCGCCCGGGGCCCCGGACATCTCGAACCCGATGTCGAAGCCTTCGGTCATGCCGAGCGTTTGCATCGTCTCCTCGATCGAGCTCTTGCGCACGTTGAGCGCAACGGTCGCGCCCATGTTGCGTGCGAGCTCGAGACGATACTCGTTCACGTCCGTGATCACGATATGCCGCGCGCCGACGAAGCGCGCGATGCGGCACGCCATGATGCCGATAGGGCCCGCACCCGTTATCAATACGTCCTCGCCAACGAGATCGAACGACAACGCCGTGTGCGTGGCGTTGCCGAACGGATCGAGAATGGCGCCGAGGTCATCGCCGATCTCATCGGGCAATCTGAAGATATTGCTGGCCGGGACAACGATGCGCTCGGCCATGCCACCATCCCGCTGCACGCCGATACCAACGGCGTGGATACACAGATGCCGGCGTCCGGCTCGACAGTTGCGGCAGTAGCCGCAGGTCACATGCCCTTCGGCCGAGACGCGATCACCGGGCACGTAGGCCTCGACCTCGCTGCCGACCTCGACGATCGTGCCCATGAACTCGTGTCCTATCGTCAGCGGGACCTGGATCGCCGTTTGCGCCCACTCGTTCCAGTCGTAGATATGAATGTCGGTACCGCAGATCGACGAGCGTCGCACGGCGATGAGCACGTCGTTTGGTCCAACGACGGGGTCCGGAATCTCCTCGAGCCAGATGCCCGGCTCCGCGCGGCTCTTGATGAGCGCCTTCATGCCGGAGCTCCGCCGATGAGCCCGAGCTCGGATCCAGCTGCGCGAAATGCCTCGATGGCCTTATCCAGATGCGCCTGCTCGTGCGCCGCGGAGACCTGAATCCTGATCCGTGCCTGCTCGAGCGGCACGACGGGATACGAGAACCCTATGACGTAGATACCACGCGCGAGCAGTGCTTCGGCCAGCTCGTGCGCGGCGCGCGCATCGCCGATCATGACCGGAATGATCGGATGCTCTCCAGGCAGCAAGTCGAAACCTGCGTCGTTCAGACCGCTACGCAGGTACGTCGCGTTCGCGAGCAGGCGTTCACGCAGATCGGTGCTCGACTCGATGAGATCGAGCACGGCTATCGACGTCGCCGCAATCATCGGCGCAAGCGTGTTCGAGAACAGGTACGGCCTCGAGCGCTGTCTGAGCCAGGCGACGATCTCGGCGCGACCCGACGTGAAGCCGCCGGATGCTCCGCCGAGCGCCTTGCCGAGCGTGCTCGTGATGATGTCGACGCGATCCGCGACGCCGCAATGCGTCGGCGTCCCGCGTCCCTTGTCGCCGAGCACGCCCGTCGCATGCGAGTCATCGACCATGACGAGCGCATCGTGGCGCTCCGCGAGCTCGCAGATCTCGGGCAACTTCGCAATCGAGCCGTCCATCGAGAAGACGCCGTCGGTCACGATGAGCTTCACACGCGCGTCTCCAGCCGTATCGAGCTGTGCCGCGAGATCGGCCATATCGCCATTGCGGTACCGGAAGCGCCTGGCTTTACTCAGGCGGATGCCGTCGATGATGCTCGCGTGGTTGAGCGCGTCGCTGAATACGGCGTCTTCCTCGCCGAGCAAGGTTTCGAACAGCCCGCCGTTTGCATCGAAGCACGAGCTATAGAGGATCGTGTC
>JABAOE010043037.1_pt1 | contig 11242 bp, 10 predicted proteins | sample 7062141 | NCBI WGS metagenome assembly JABAOE01 (sample SAMN14538627, study PRJNA623070) | marine sediment metagenome | biome: marine biome [ENVO:00000428]; feature: marine pelagic biome [ENVO:01000023]; material: deep marine sediment [ENVO:00002113] | place: India: Gulf of Khambhat ...
GACGGCGTCGCCCTGGGTGACCGGGTCGAGTCCGAGCACGGCGGCGTGGCCCCGGTCGGGCCGCAACACACCGTTGAGGAGGCGGACGGTGGTCGTCTTGCCCGCCCCGTTGGGACCGAGAAGGGCCAGCACCTCCCCGTGGTTGACGTCGAGGTCGAGGCTGTCGACGGCCACCCGCCCGTCGAAGGAGCGACTCATCGCCCGGGTCGAGATGGCGAGTTGGTCGGACGCGGGTCGGGTCATGTGCCGATCCGGTCGAGCAGACCGAGGAGGGTCACGACCCGCTCGGCGGTGACCGCGGGGGCGGGAAGCGGCGGGACGGTGGTCGTCGTGGTCGGGGTGGGGGCGGCGGTCGTCGAGGTCGGTGGTGGCGCGGTGGTCGTGGATGCGGGCGGCGTGGTCGTCGTGGTCGGCGGCGCCACGGTGGTGGTCGGGGTCGGGTCGCCGGGGACCTGGAGGAACCGGTGGGTGGTGTAGAGGGCGCTGTCCTTCCACACGACACCCACGCCGATCTGCGTGAAGGCCGGGTCGACGATGTTGGCGTAGTGGCCGGGGCTGGCCACGAAGGCGTCGACCAGCACCTCGACGTTGGCGCCGACGCCGACGTTCTCACCGATCTTGGTCCAGGGCCCGGTGTAGCCCCCGCTGATCGGATTGGCGTGGAAGATCTCCCCGGCGTCGGCCATCACCCGGGCGTGGTCCCGGGCCAGGTCCGCCAGCTCGGTGTTGACCGTGAGGGGCGGGAGTCCGACCCCGGCCCGGACCCCGTTGAGCGCGGTGACGAAGGCCGCTTCGTCGCCGGCCGACGCCGCGGCCGGCGCGGCGGGTCGGGCCGTGAACGAACCCAACAGAGCGAGGAGCGCGAGCAGCCCCACGGGCACCGGGCGGCGAGTCCGCTGCCGCGGGGAGGGATGGGGAGCGCGCGACATGACGCCTTCCCGTCGGTCGCCGTCGCGGGTTCCTTGAGTCCCGCACGAGGAGGGGTCCATTCCTCCTTGTGAACTAGTTCACGAGCGTCGTACCGTAGTGGTGTGACCAACCACATCCCCGAGGCCACGGTCGCCCGCCTGCCGGTGTATCTGCGCAGCCTCGTGGCGCTGGCCGCGACCGGCCCCACGACGGTCTCCTCGGACGTGCTGGCCGAGTTGGCCGGGGTCAACGCGGCCAAGGTGCGCAAGGACCTCAGCCATCTGGGGACGCACGGCACCAGGGGGGTCGGCTACGAGGTCGACCGTCTCGTCTTCGAGGTCAGCCGGGCCCTCGGTGTCGCCAACACCTGGCCGGTGGTGGTGTGTGGGCTGGGCAACCTGGGCCGGGCCCTCGCCAACCACACCGGCTTCACCGAACGCGGGTTTCCGGTGTTGGCTGCGGTGGACGTCGACCCGGCCACGGTCGGCACCGTGGTCGACGGCGTGCCCGTCCACGATCCGTCCCAGCTGGGCGCCGTCGTCGAGGAGCACGGGATCGCGATCGGGGCGTGATCACCACGCCGGCCGAGGCCGCCCAGGACACCGCCGACCGGCTCGTCGCCGCAGGAGTGCGCTCGATCCTGAACTTCGCCCCGACGTTGGTGACCGTCCCCGACGATGTCGACGTGCGAGCCGTCGACCTCTCCCTCGAGCTCCAGATCCTCGGCTACCACCTCCAGCGCGGCGTGCCCGTCGCGGAGTGACACCGGCGTCGGTCACCCCCGTCGCCGTGGGGCGTCCGGCCTGCCTCACGGGTTGGCAAAGCCGGTAGCGTTCGATCAGGCTGGTGGGTGCTCTGCGTCGTGGTGGAGCGCCACCCGTACGTCTGAACCGAGGTCCGTTTCTCCCGTGTCGATCGTCGCCATCGGCTGCAATCACCGCTCCACGCCGCTCGCCAAGCTCGAGCGGATGACCGTCGCCGCGGTCGACATGCCCAAGGCCCTCGGTGGGCTCGCCGCCGCCGACCACCTCTCCGAGGTGGTGGTGCTGTCGACGTGCAACCGCATCGAGGTCTACGCCTTCGCGGAGCGGTTTCACGGTGGGTACCAGGACGTGCGGGAGTTCCTCGCCGCCTACGCCGGGCTGCCCCCCGAGGATGTCGCCGACCACCTCTACGCCCACCACGATCAGGAGGCGGTGCGACATCTCTTCACCGTCGCAGCCGGGCTCGACTCCGTCGTGGTCGGGGAGCACGAGATCCTCGGCCAGGTCCGTGATGCGTGGGAAGCGGCCCAGGTCGAGGGAGCCGTGGGCTCGACGTTGGGTTCGCTGTTCCGCCACGCCATCGAGACGGGCAAGCGGGCCCGGACCGAGACCACGATCGGGCGGGGCATCGCCTCGGTGTCACAGGCGGCCGTGGCCCTGGCCGACGAACGCATCGGCCGCATCGACGGCCGGACCGTGCTGGTGATCGGGGCCGGCGACATGGCCGCGGGGACCGTACGGTCGCTCGCCGACGCCGGAGCCGGTGACGTGCTGGTCGCCAACCGCACGTGGGAGCGGGCGCAGGAACTGGCCGGTGCCTGTGGCGGCACGGCCGTTCCCCTCGACGGCCTGTTCGACGCGCTCAGCCGGGTCGACGTGCTCGTGACCACGACCGGAGCCCAGGACCTCATCCTCGAGGCGGCCGATCTGAGAGGGCTGGCCGCAGCTCGTGCGCAACGCCCGCTCGTGATCGTCGACGTCGCCGTACCCCGTGACGTCGATCCGGCCGCACGGCGGTTGCCGGGCGTCACCCTGCTCGACATGGACGACATCAGGACGTTCATCGACGAAGGGCTCGAGAGCCGCCACACGGAGGTCGAGCGGGTGCGGGCCATCGTCGACGACGAGGTCGACCGCTACGTCGCCTTCGCCTCCGCTCGGGAGGTGGCACCGCTCGTGAGTGCGCTGCGCTCGCAGTTCGACGACGTGCGCACCGCGGAGCTGGAGCGCTACCGGGCCAAGCTCGAACGCCTGACACCGGCCGAACGCGACGCCATCGAGGCCCTCACCAAGGGCATCGTCAACAAGTTGCTCCACGAGCCCACCGTGCGACTCAAGCACGCGGCGGGCCGGCCCCGGGGCGAGCGGCTGGCCGAGTCGCTGCGCGACCTCTTCGACCTCTGAGCTTGCCGGTGAGCGGACCGACGCTGATGCGGGCCGCCAGCCGGGGCAGTGCGCTGGCGTTGTGGCAGACGCGACACGTGGCCGGGTTGCTGTCGGCCTCGGTTCCGGCGCTCGAGTTCGAGGAGGTGGTGGTGTCGACCGCGGGAGACCGCGACACGGCGACACCCATCCACTCGATGGGCGGCAAGGGCGTCTTCGTGAAGGAGGTCCAGGCGGCGGTGCTCGACGGTCGGGCCGACATCGCCGTGCACTCGGGCAAGGACCTTCCCGCCGTCACCCCCGAGGGTCTGGTGCTGGCCGCGGTGCCCCGCCGGGCCGACGCCCGCGACGCGCTCGTCGGGTGTGCGTTCGAGTCGCTGCCGGTGGGTGCCCGGGTCGCCACGGGCTCCGTGCGGCGCCGGGCCCAGCTCGCATGGCACCGGCCCGACCTCGTCTTCTCCGAGCTTCGGGGCAACATCGCCACCCGACTGGCGAAGGCGGAGGCGTTCGACGCCATCGTGATGGCGGCCGCCGCGCTCGACCGGTTGGAGATCGATCCGGGCGTGGTGGACCGACTCGGGCGGGAGGTGATGGTCCCCCAGGTCGCCCAGGGGGCGCTGGCCGTCGAGTGCCGGGCCGACGATCCGGCCACCCGGGAGCTCCTCGCCGCGATCGAGGATCCGGAGACCCGCCGGGTGGTCGACGCCGAGCGGGCGTTCCTCCTCGAGTTGGGCGGCGACTGCTCACTTCCCGCGGGGGCCCACGCGGTGTCGGTGGACGGTGACATCGAGCTGATCGGCATGCTGGCGTCGCTCGACGGGCGGGTGCTGATCCGGGAGCGTCGGGTGGGGGGCGACCCTGAGGCGCTCGGGAGCGCCGTGGCCCGGCATCTCCTCGACGACGCGGGCGGTGCCGACCTCCTGGCGGACGCACGGTGACCGAGGGGCCGCTGTCGGGTGTGCGGGTGGTGGTCACCCGACCGCGGGCCCAGGCCGCGTCGCTGATCGAGGCCCTCGAGGCGGAGGGCGCGACGGCGGTCCCGGTCCCGGTGATCGAGATCGCCGATCCGGACGACGGCGGCGCCGCGCTGCGGGCTGCCCTCGGGTCGCTGGGGTCGTACGACTGGCTCGTCCTCACCAGCCCCAACGGCGCGACCAGGGTGGCCGACGCCGTGCCCGGCGGTCTGCCGCAGGGCGTGCGGGTGGCGGCGATCGGTCCGGGCACCCGGGACCGGGCCGAGGCGCTCGGGATCGGGGTCGACCTGGTTCCGGACCGGTCGGTCGCGGAGGGGCTCGTGGATGTGTTCCCCTCCCCACCCGCGGGTGGTGGCCGGGTCGTGCTGGCCCGGGCCGAGGTCGCCCGGTCGGTGCTGCCGCAGCAGCTCGCGGCGCGGGGATGGCGGGTCGACGACGTGCCCGCGTACCGCACCATCCCGGTCGTGGTCGACCACGAGCAGCGCCGGCAGTGTCGCCACGCCGACGTGGTGGCGTTCACCTCCTCGTCGACCGTCACCCACCTGCTGGCGGGTGCGGGTCGCGAGAATCTGCCGCCCGTGATCGCCTGCATCGGCCCGGCCACCGCGGCCACCGCCCGGGACGCGGGCCTGCACGTCGACGTGCAGGCGATCGAGCACACGGTCCCCGGGCTGGTGGCGGCGATCGTCGGTCACATCGCCGATGTCGTTCTTCTCCGGCCCGAACCGGCCGACTCCGACGACGCCCGATGGCTGCTCGACCGGTACCACGCGGAGCTCGACGAGCGGTTCGGGAACGGCTCGGCCGGGGACGCCATGATGACGACCGATCCGGAGGAGGTGGCACCACCCAACGGGCTGTTCCTCGTGGCCCGGCTGGCGGGCCGCCCGGTCGGATGCGGGGTGCTGAAGATCGTCGAACCGGGCGGGTCGGCAGACTCCGACGGCGGCGTGGCCGACATCGGGCGCATGTGGGTGAGCGAGCGGGTCCGGGGCCGGGGCCTCGGTCGGCGCCTGCTGCGGCGGCTCGTGTCCGAGGGGCGGGCGCTGGGTCTGCGTCGGGTGCAGCTGGAGACCGACCGGGTGCTCACCGAGGCGATCGCGCTCTACGAGGCGGAGGGATTCGTCGAGGTCGAGCCGTTCAACGACGAACCGAACGGCCACCAGTGGTTCGCCCTCGATCTCTGAAGACCGGCTGATGAGACGACCGGACGCCATCATCTTTGACTTCGACGGAACGATCGCCGACACGGAGTGGCCCGTCTACGTGGTGTGGCGGGAGGTCTTCGAGGCCCATGGTCTGGACCTGCCGATCGAGGCCTGGGTCGACTCGATCGGCCGGGCCGACAACCGGCCCCTCGAGGAGGTCTTGATCGAGGTCACGGGACGGGCCCCGGACGAGGCGGTCGTCGCCGAAGCCCGGGTCCGGCGAGAGGCGGCCCTGCGTTCGCTCCGGGTGCTGCCGGGGGTGATCGACGTGATCGCGGCGGCGCGGAACGGCGACGTGGCCTTGGCCATCGCCAGCAGTTCACCGAGCGACTGGGTGGAGTCACACCTCGAGCGGCTCGGGCTGCTCGACGAGTTCCCCGTGATCCGGACCCGCGACCACGTCGACCGGGGCAAGCCGGCCCCGGACCTGTATCTGTCCGTCGCCGGCGCGCTCGGTGTCGACCCGGCCGACGCGGTTGCCATCGAGGACTCCCGCCACGGGTGCGCGGCGGCGAAGGCCGCCGGAATGGCCTGCGTGGTCGTCCCCAACCGCATCACCACCCACGACCCTCCGACCGACGCCGACTGGGTGCTCGAATCGCTCGTCGAGTTCCCGTTCGCCCACTTCGGCCTCGGATCGGGCCGATCCACCCGCTGACGGCGAACAGCACCCGGTTCCCCTCGACCCTCCCGACGCCCGTCGACCGCCTCGGCCCCCTCGAGCCCGGGGGAGGTTCAGGAGTGGGCCACGGCGAGCGCCGCCCGGTCCCCGTCGACGCGATGATCGGTTGTGGCGACCACCACGATCACGGGACGAGGTTGCCACGCGCCCGTCGTCACGGCATGCGGCGACGGGTGCGAGCCGCGTCTACCCTGACGCCCGTGGGGGCGACAGTGGGGACGGCGACGATCCTGTTCTCCGACATCGTCGCGAGCACGGAGATCCGATCGGCGCTCGGCGACGCCGCGGCCGAGCAGCTCCGCCGTCGCCACGACCGCGTCCTGAGAGGCGTCGTCGAGGGCCACGGCGGCACGCTGGTGAAGGGTCTCGGCGACGGTCTCATGGCCACCTTCGGTGGGTCGGCCGAGGCGGTGGAAGCGGCCGTCGACATGCAGCGCGCGATCGATCGGGAGTGGCGCCGGGCCCCCGACGGTGAACGGATCTCGATCCGGATCGGCTTGAGCGCCGGCGACGTCACGTGGGAGGACGACGACTGTCACGGCACCCCGGTGGTCACGGCCGCCCGGCTCTGCGATGCCGCCGGGCCGGCGGAGGTGCTGTGCGACGACCTCGTGCGGGGTCTGGCCCGGGGCCGGGTCGAACTCTCGTTCACCGCCGCCGGCGAACTGGAGCTGAAGGGTCTGTCCGACCCGGTGATCGCGTACCGCGTGCCGTGGGCCGAAGAGCAGTTGGCCCTCTCGGCCCTGCCGGGACCGTTGCGACCGGTCCCCGGTGAGCGGCCGTTCGCCGGACGCAACGAGGAGCGGACCCGGCTCGCCGAGCTCTGGAAGTCGGCACAGGCCGACGGGGCGTCGGTCGGGCTGGTCGTGGGCGAACCCGGCATCGGCAAGTCGCGACTCATCTCCGAGCTGGCCCGGCGGGCCCACGAGGAGGGCGCGCAGGTACTGCTCGGCCGCTGCGACGAGCAGGTGCCGGCTCCCCATGCGCCGTGGATCGAGGCGTTCAAGACGCTGATCGCCAACAGTGACGGCCAGTTGCTGGCGGACCACGTCGACCGTCACGAGGGAATCCTGTGTCGTCTCGTCCCGGAGCTGAGCGAGCGGGTGCCGGGGGCCTCGGTGCCGGTGTCGGATGATCCCGACATGCAGCGGTTGTTGTTGTTCGACGCGGCCACCCAGCTCCTGGCCGCGGCCAGCGAGCGAGCGCCGGTGNNCCGACACCGGCAGCGTGAGTCTGCTGCGCCACGTGGTCTCGCACCTCGATCCAGACGCACCCGTGCTGGTCGTGGTCACCTTCCGCGACACCGACGTCGACCGCACCCACGCACTCAGTGGGGCCCTCGCCGACCTTCACCGGTCGTCCCGCTCGGAGCGGATCTCGCTCCAGGGCCTCGACGAGTCGGGGATCCTCGCCCTCCTCGAGGGCATCGCCGGCCACGACCTCGACCGCGAGGGTCACGATTTCGTGCGCCGCCTCGCCGAGGAGACCGAGGGGAACCCGTTTTTCATCTCCGAGGTGTTGCGCCACATGGTGGAGAGCGGGCTACTGGTGCAGGAGGAGGGTCGCTGGGTCGGAACGATCTCGGTGGCCGAGGGCGGTCGTCTTCCCGAGGGGGTGCGCGACGTCGTCGGTCAGCGACTGTCGCGCTTCTCCGAGGAGGTCAACGACGTGCTGAGGATCGCCGCGGTGATGGGGCGGGAGTTCGATCTCGCGCCCCTGGCCGAGATCGTCGGCCGGGACGAGGACGATGTCGCCGACGACCTCGATCTCGCCATCGGCGCCCAACTCGTCAACGAGGTCGAGGACCACTTCGGTCGGCTCACCTTCGAGCACGCGCTGGTGCGCCAGACCCTGCTCGAGGAGCTGAGCACCAACAAGCGGATCCGCATCCACCGTCGCATCGCGGAGGCGCTCGACGCCAGCGGTGACGCACCCATCGACGTGCTCGCCCACCACTACTGCGAGGCCGCGCTGGCGGGCGTCGCCGAGCGGGCGGTCGAGGTGTCCCGAGAGGCCGCGGAGGTCGCGGCCGATTCGTTCGCCTGGGACGAGTCACTCGCCCTGGTCGAGCGGGCCATGGAGGCCCTGGATGCGATGGCCGATCCGGATCCGACCCTCGAAGGACGTCTGCTGTGTGACCGCGCGACGTATCGCCACCTGGCGGGCGAGGCGGTACCGGCGCAGGCCGACGCGCTGACCGCGGCAGACATCGCCCGGCGCCTCGGTGATCCGGTGCTGCTGGGTGATGCCGGCGTGGCGTACCAGGGTGAGCTCGCGATGTGGGCCCGGCCCGGCGACGAGGTCGGTCTCGCGTTGTTGCGAGAGGCGCTCGAGACCATGCCCGACGAGGAGATCGAGGCCCGGGCGCGCGTCTCGGCCACCTTGGCCCACGGCCTGATCCTCGCCCCGGGGGAGGAAGGTCTGGTCGCAGCGGACGACGCGGTGACCGCGGCGGAGCGGTCGGGCGACCCCCGGGCGCTCCAACGGGCCCTTCTCGCCCGGACCTGGACGGTTCGCGGCACGCTGCCCGTGGCCGATCGGATCGAGGCGGCCGAACGGGCGATCGAGATGGCTGCCGCGCACGGGAACCGTCCAGCCGTCTCGGCGAACCAGTACCTGCTCGCCGGTGCCCTCATGACCCGGCCCGATCTCGATGGCGCGATGGACATCTATCGCGAGCTCCTGTGGGAGGGAGCCCTCGAGGGCTGGCCGGCAGCGGTGGCAAGCGCGACCCGGGCGTTCGCGGAGGGCCGCTACGACGAGGCGGAGGGGCTGTCGTCGACTGCGCACGGTCTCGGCATCGCGTTGGGTGACACGAACGATGCGGTCCGGGCCGGCCAAGAGGGACTCGCGGGCCTTGAGCAGGGGAAGTCCGGGCCCGTCGACGAATGGATCGCCCTGTCNNAGGTGGCGATGTCGATCCCGGGGCGTGCGCTCCGTCACGCGGTCGAGGGGTCACTCGACGAGGCGCGGAGTGCGCTGGCCGCGTGGATGCGGGAGGTCCATCCCGCGCTCTCGAATCAGTTGCGGTTCATCGCGGCGGGACCCGTGGCCAGGATCGTCTTCGCCACCGGCGAAGCGGATGACGCGGTCTGGTACACCTCGTACCTCGACCGGTTCGCCGGCGAGATGCTGGCCACCGACGCGGGTATCTACGGTGCCGTCGACTGGTTCCGGGGGCTCTTCGCCGCGGTCGACGGCAGACATGACGACGCGGTCGAGCTGGTGACGGCCGGCCACCGGATGCACGAGGAGAACGGGCTCCGGGGCCGCTGGGTGCTCAGCGGCCACGACCTCGGAACGATCCTGCTCCGACGGGGTGCCGACGGCGACGAGGAAGCCGCGCACGCCCTGCTCACGGATGTGGGACGGGTGGCCGAGGAGCTGGGAATGACCCCGACCCGCGAGTCGGTCGACGAACTACTGGGCTGATGGTCGCCTTGGCGGAGCTGGGGATCGAGCCGAACGTGCTTCGCGCCGCGGTGGTCCACGTCGACGACCTGGGCATGTCCCACGCCGCCAACCAGGGAGGCTTCGAGGCGCTGGCTGCCGGGCCGGCCACGTGCGGCAGCGTGATGGTGCCCTGCCCGTGGTTCCCCGAGGCGGCGGCGCGGGCCCGGGCGGATCCGAGTCTCGATCTCGGTGTCCACCTCACGCTCAACGCCGAGTACGACAGCTACCGCTGGGGCCCGGTGCTCGGCGCCGGCGCGGTGCCGTCCCTGGTCGACGGCGAGGGGTACCTGCCCCGCACCGTCGAGGAGGTGGTCGACACGGCCGACCTGGATGAGGTCGACCGTGAGCTCCGGGCCCAGATCGACCGGGCCCTCGACGCGGGGATCGACGTCACCCACCTCGACTCCCACATGGGCACGATGTTCCACCCGGGCTTCTACGACATCTACCTGCAGCTCGGGCGTGACTACCGACTGCCCCTCTTCGTGTTCCGCAACCCGGAGTCGGAGAAGACGATCCGGCTCGAGGCCGACGGCTGGCCGCTCTTCGACGGCTTCTGCGCGGACTCGCTGGACTTCGAGCCGGGTGAGGGCCAGACCCACAACCGGCGCCGTATCCGGGAGCTCGGCCGCGGGCTCAACTATCTGATCTGCCACGCCGCCGAGGACGGGCCGGAGCTGTCCGCCATCACCGACTCCGCCCACGCCCGGGACTTCGAACGGACCTTCTACGGCGGCGAGCCGGGCCACCGGGCGCTCCGGGCCGGCGCCGTCGCCACCCTCGGCATGCGACCGCTCCGGGATCTCCTCCGGGGCGAGGCGACGGGTCCGCGTCCGTAGACACGGTCGGAGTTCCACGCCAGGGAGCCTGCGCCGGAGGGCGAGCGCGGCGAGCTCGGTCCTGACGTCGCCTCCAGCTCCGGCCCGTCGCGGTCCGGGCCCGGGTCGGTACGCTTCCGAGTGTGATCCATGCCGCGCACGAACTCCGGAACACGGCGACGCGTGCCGGGTTCCGCGCTCTGAATGCGGTGGTGCGCCCGCTGGTGAAGGCCGGGGTCGGGTCGCCGTTGCCGGTCGGTGCGGGGGTCATCGTGGTCGAGACCACGGGCCGGGTTTCGGGCGAGCCCCGTGAGGTGCCACTGCTCGCCGCTCGCCTCGGGAATCGCGTGCAGGTGTCGACCGTTCGCTCCCGCTCCCAGTGGGTGAGGAACCTCGAGGCCGGAGGCGACGCGGCGGTGTGGATCGGCGGCCGTCGCCGGCCGGTCCGCAGCGAGGTCGTCCACGGCCCGCTCACGCGGGCCACCCTCGAGTTCTGAACCTCGCCGGCGGGCGAGCGGCTTCCGCGCGCCGAGTAGTGTCGCAGCCGGGAGGAAGCACATGGAGCGCGACCTCGGACTCGAACAGATCCTGGTCCCCGTCGATCTCGGACCCCACAGCGAGACGCTGTTCGCGCACGCGTTGCGCCTGAGCCTCAACACCGGCGTGCCCCTGACCGCGGTGCACGTGGCCGACAACCCCGACGCCCGGTTCCACTGGCCGGCGATGGCCGAGCCGCGGGACCTGCTCGTGCGCTGGGGCACGCTGCCGGAGGGTGCCACCGAGTCCGACGTCGCCGATCTCGGACTGCACGTCGACCACGACGCCCGCGTCGCCTGGTCCCCCGAGCTCGGGATCATGGACGTCGTCATCGACCGGCTCCCCAACATCATCGTCGTCGGCACCGGCGCCCGCACCGGACTCGAGCGTCTCCGGCACGGCAGCGTGGCCGAGGAGATCGCCCGCCGTTCGGGGGCGGTGACGCTCGTCGTCCCCGACGGCCATCCCGGCTTCGTCGACCTCCACACCGGGCGGGTGAACCTTCGCCTGGTGG
>JABAOE010008618.1_pt3 | contig 11241 bp, 10 predicted proteins | sample 7062141 | NCBI WGS metagenome assembly JABAOE01 (sample SAMN14538627, study PRJNA623070) | marine sediment metagenome | biome: marine biome [ENVO:00000428]; feature: marine pelagic biome [ENVO:01000023]; material: deep marine sediment [ENVO:00002113] | place: India: Gulf of Khambhat ...
GTCATGCGGCCGGCCTCGACCGCGCCGACGCTCTCGAAGACGTCCTGCACGGTGACATCGCGGCCCTGCCACTTACCGGGCAGGATCGAGCCGCCGTAGAGGAACACTGAAGGCACGTTCAGGCGCCCCATCGCCATGATCATCCCCGGCAGGCTCTTGTCGCAGCCCGCCACACCGACCAGCGCGTCGTAGCCGTGCGCGAAGATCATCAGCTCGACCGAGTCGGCGATCACTTCGCGGCTGACGAGGGACGCCTTCATCCCTTCGTAGCCCATCGAGATGCCGTCGGTGACGGCGATCGTCGTGAACTCGCGCGGGGTGCCCCCGCCGGCTGACACGCCTTGCTTTGCCCAATCAGCCATGCGGTCGAGCGCGGAGTTGCAGGGCGTGGCTTCGTTCCAGCAGCTGACGACGCCGATGATCGGCTTCGCCAGGTCTTCGTCGGTGAGGCCCATGGCGCGCATGTAGCTGCGGGCTGGCGCGCGCGCGTACCCTGCCCGGTAGACGATGTCGCTCGGGCGCTTCTTCTCTTGCGTGATCGGTGTGTAGTTCGTCACCATCGCATTGTCCTTGCACTAAAAAACCCGCCCCCCTGAAGGGACGGGACACTCTGGCCTCGCGGTACCACCCTTTTTCCCCGATCAGATCGGGGCTCTCGGAACGCTGTAACGGGCGCACCCGACGGGGCCTACTGGTCCGGTTCGACCCTGTGGCTCAAGGGCGACTTCACGGCGCCTCCGCTGCCGGGCTCTCAGCTGCCCCCGGCTCTCTGAAGCGGGCCTTCCGCTACTGGCTCCCCATCGAAGCCGATACTACACCTACCCCGCTAAGAGCAGGCGCAATTTGAACGCATTGTATGTGTTGATAAGTCGGCGCGTCAACCCTGAAACAAGACAGGGAGCACGGGCTAGCCGAGCCGTTTCACGTAGAGGACGTTGCCCGCGACGCCCGTCAGGCGCTCGAACTCCGGGTCTGTGGCCTCGCCGGCGGCTTCGTAGCCGCATCGTTCGTAGAGGCTGCGGGCGGGGTTGTTCGTGCGGGTGTGCAGCGCCATCAGAGAGTATCCGCCCGCCCGCGCCTGTTTTTCCGCCCGCGCCATCATCAGCGCCCCGAGGCCTTGGCCGCGGTACTCCTTCACGACGTGTATCTCAGAGATGACGAACGCACCGTCCGGCTTCTTCGGAGCGATGCGGTCCATGATTCGCAACCGCGCCGGCATCCTGAGTGCGTGGATCCCCAGCGCTCTGACGGCTGCGAGCACAAGGCCAGGCGTTATCTTCATCGATGACGACCCGCACTGCAGGACTCCCACCGGCTGGCCGTCCACCAGCAGCAGCTCGCTCTGGCGCCAGTTCTCAGCGTCCCGCCAGGCGCGCCGGAACAGCGGCCGCAGCCGTTCGGAGTCGCTGATGCCGAACACCGCCGCTGACACCCGGCGCCCTTCTCCGTCGCCGAATACGAGGTCGGCCAGGAGGTCGGAATCAGCAGCCGTGGCCTGCCGGAACGTCGGCTCCATCGCTGCCGTCAAGCTATGACCGCGCGTCGCGGTCGTCTGTGACGCCCGTCACCTGGCCGGTCAAGAGGCCAGGAACGCGGGAGCCTGTTGCTCGACCCTGGCCAGGAGGAGGGTCTTGAAGAAGGCGGACTGCACCATATGCGGCTTCTTGGCGCACCACCCTAAGTAGCTGAGAAGGCGGCCGAGAAAGAAGGCCGGGAGCATCGTGAGGTGATCGTCCGGAAGATCGCGGTGCTCGCGGTAGCCGGCAACGATGGCGGCGAGGCAGGGTTCGTAGGCCGGGGTATCGAGGAGGTCGAAAAGTGCGCTGGCGATGTCGAACAGGTACCAGCTGTCACCTGCGTCATCGAAGTCGAGGAGCCGGATGCCGTCCTCGCAGACGAAGATGTTCTCCGCGAAAAAGTCGCCGTGGGAAAGGCCGTAGCGGTCGGGCGACTGACCGAACCCCTCCAGCAGGTCGTTGAGCTTGTCGCTGACGTCGAGCATGAGGCGCATCTGCTCCTCCGTCGCACCTTCGAGTCGCCGGAAGTCGCCGAGGTTGCCGTTTACTCCGCAGATGCCCTCGGCGTCCCAGGCCGGCCGGTCGAAGCCGGCCGGCCTCTGCCACTTCTCCGTCGCGTTATAGATGCACGCGCCGAGACGACCGACCTCGGCGTAGGCTTCCTCTAACGGCGCGATTTCGCCGATCGGCTGACCCGTCATGCGCAAAGGCTTGCCGTCGATCCACTCGAAGAGGTCGCACTGGCGTGGCTCGGCCACGCCTTCCGCAGAGACCGTGGTGAAGAGCGAGCCGCTCTGCGTCGGCACGACGATTGGCGTGCGGATACCCTCGCTCTCGAGGTAGGTCATGAGATCGAGCTCGGACTGGATCTGGGCGTCGGTGCGGTAGTTGCCCTGGTGGACGCGCAAGGCGAAGACGCCGCGATCGCCGGCGTCGACCCGGAACGTCATGTTCTCGCGGTAGGCGACCTGCGTGACTTCGGCGCCTTCGAGGTTCCACTCCCGGAGGGCGGCCTCAGCCAGTCCGGCCAGGCGCCGGACCTGCTCGTCCGGTGCTGCGTCGTAGAAGTCGGTCTCGGTCGTCATTCGCCTCTCACTCCGGCCTTCGTTCAGGGCGTAGCGGCCTTCAGCGCGGCCTCAAGCTTCTCGAGCGCCTCGTCGCAGTACGGCTTGTCGACGAGCAGGCCGAGCTTGAACTGGAGGTAGCGGCGGTCGAAGCCCGCGAACATCGCCCAGAGGCCGGTCTGGTAGAGCGATCGCGCCATAAGCATGCCGCCGACGTCGTGATCGAAGCCGAGGCCAAAGATGACGCCGAGCTGGCGGATATCCGTGAGGTAGGGGTAGCGGTCCTGCAGGGAGTCGAGGCCGCTGCGCATGTAGGCAGCGTTCTCCTGTACGGCTTTGGTGGTGGCTGGCGCAGTTGTGATGTCGAGAGCGCGCGAGGCGACGTGGCAGCCGATCTCCGAGCCGCCGAAGGTGGAGACGTAGCCCCAGCCGTTCTCCTTCAGCCAGCCGCCGACTTCGCGGGTCATGACGACGCAGCCGATCGGGTAGAGGCCGCCGGCAATGCCCTTGCCGGTAACGAGCATGTCCGGCTGCGCGCCTAGCTTCTCGATGGCCCACATCGATCCGGAGCGGCCGAGGCCGGTCTGAACCTCGTCGGCGATGAAGAGGGTGCCGTAACCGTCGCAGAGCTTGCGGACGGTCGGGAAGTAGCCGTCGTCCGGCACCGGGAAGCCGGCGGTCGCCGGAAGCGGCTCGGCGATGAAGGCGGCGACGTCGCCCGCCTTGAGGGCGCTCTCAAGCGCATCGAGGTCGTTGAACGGGACCCTGATGAAGTCGTCCGGGAAGTCGGAGCTGAAGTACTGCGCGTTCGTGTTCTCTCCGATGGCGCCGGAGAGGCCAGAAGCGCCGTGGAAGCCCTTGTCGAGAGAGACGATCTTGCGGCGCCCCGTGGCGTGGCGGGCCGACTTGATCGCCACGTCGTTGGCCTCGCTGCCGCTGGGGGTGAGGACTGAGTAGTGCAGGTCGCCGGGGGTGTTTTCGGCCAGCTTCTCGGCGAAGGTCCCGCGCGCCTCGCTGGGGAAGTGGTGGTTGCCGACGTCCAGCGTCTCCAGCGCCTCGCGCATGGCGTCGAGCAGGTCAGGGTTGCGGTGGCCGAGGTTGTACGTGCCGCCGTTGAGGTGGAAGTCCTGCAGCTCGGCGCCGTCCATGTCCCAGATGCGGTAGCCCTCCCGCCGGCCGATGACCAGCGGAATGCCGGCGGCGAGCCATGACTCGACGCGGTTGGGCGCGAGGTATTCGTGGTTGAGGCGCAGGACCTCCTCCTTGCGGGCGGAGGCGCCGGCGCTCTCGATTAGTTCGTCAAACGACATTGGTTGCTCCCAGAGTCAAGCTGTCGCGAGGGGATTTTAGCACGGCGCCGGTGCTAAGAGCCGACGCCGGCTGGCAGCTGCACGATATCGTCGAGCCGGACGTCGTTGTCGCCGAACCAGCCCTGGTTGACCTCGACGGCGTAGCGGTAGGCCCGTGGCGCGCGTACCGGCTCTGCGGAAAGGGGCTCCATGTCCTGGATGTCGATGATCACGCCGCCCGCGCTCACAAAGGCGATCGACAGCGGGATCACGGTGTTGCGCATCCAGAAGCTGCTCGTCGTGTCCGACGTCCAGACGAAGAGCATGCCGGCGTCCTCCGGCATCGACTCGCGGTTCATCAGGCCCTGGGAGCGCTCTCCCGGTTCGTCCGCCACCTCGACGTTCAGCGTGACGTCGTGTCCAGCCCGAGTGAAGTGAAGCGTTTCGGTGTACGGCCCGGACGGCCCGGCCGAATCGTCGCTACAGGCGACGGCCAGTGCAAGGGCGAAGGTGATGGCAAGGGCTGGGATGGGTCTCACGCGACTCGGCGGGCTGCGGCGGACATCAGGCTCAGGCCTGACTGCACGCGCGCCAGGCGCCGCCGCTGGGCGACGCTCGCGAAGAAGTCCACGGCCAGGTGCAGTGGCCCGATCATCCGCACGAAGTCGAGGTACGTCAGCTCGCCGCGGATCAGGTGGCAGAAGAAGCGCCAGAAGAGGTCGCTGCGGCGCATGATCGCCAGGTACGGCGGCGGCGCGAAGGTGAATAGCTCCTGCAGCCGCCGCGACACCGTGAGCTCCGGCTGCAGCTCGCGGTCGACGGCCGCCTCATAGCCGCTCATGTCGGCCGCCTCGCCGGACAGCACACGCAGGGCTTCGTCTGCGGCCAGGCGACCGCTGGCGAACGCCATGTGGATGCCCTCACCGGAGAGCGGGTCGACGAGGCCGGCCGCGTCGCCGACGAGGGCGACACCGCCACGGGCGATTGGCGATCCCGGGACGCGCACCGGCAGATGGTGCCCCCGCAGGTTTTCGACCGACGACTCCGCGATCCGGTAGCGGCGCGAGAGCGCGATGAGCTTCGGCCGCAGCGTGAAGCCCGCGTACTTCCAGGCGCCGACGCCGACGTTCAGGTGGTCGCCCTTGGGGAAGACCCAGCCGTAGCCGCCGGCCATGCCGCCGAGGTCCAGCCCGACGACGTCGCGCCAGTCCTCCGGTATGTCCGGCGCGTAAGGGACGTTCCCCTCCAGAGCGACCGCCTCCTCGTACTCCGTGCGCAGGCCCAGCGAGCGCCCGACGAGGCCGTTGGCGCCGTCCGCGCCGATCAGGACTCGTGCCGTATAGGCGTCGCTGTCAGTGCGGACGGTCCGGGTGGGGGACGTCCCTCCGTCCGGGGCGCCTTCGAACTCCCGCAGGGCTACGCCGTCGTGGAACTCGGCGCCGGCCTCGGCGGCGCGCTCGGCGAGGTGGGCGTCGAGGCGGCTGCGCTGCGTCATGTAGGAGAGCGGCTGTTCGAAGTGCCGGTCGAACGCCTCCCCCAGGCGCAGCGTGAAGCGCGCGCCGTGTACAGTGCGTTCGATGACGGGCGAAAGGTCCACGTCTTGCAGGGCGGCCGCGCGCAGGGTGACGCCGCCGCCGCAGGGCTTGTCCCTGGGAAAGCGCTGCTTGTCCAGCATGAGCACGCGCGCGCCGCGTTCGGCGAGCAGACGCGCCGCCATGCTGCCGGCCGGGCCGGCCCCGGCGACGATGACGTCGTAGGAGTTCACGCGGCTAGTCTACGACCGGCAGGCCGGCCTGCGCCATCGCTTCGATCACCGCTACGGCCATGACGGCGTGGCCCGCATCGTTGGGGTGGATCAGGTCAAATGCGACGTACTCCGACTGCTTGCCAAGAAAGAGGTCGTACCACTCGACGACAGTGACGCCGGCCTCGGCGCCGGCCTCGCGGATGACGTCGTTCAGGCCTTCGGGGAACCCTGTGCCAGCCAGTCCTTCCAGCGCCAGCACGCCCATCTCGTCGATCACGGACGCACCGCCGGAAAACGGATTGTAGAGCGTCATGAGGAAGAGCGGCGTCTCCGGCGCCGCTTCGGTCAGCCGGTGCAGCGTCTCGGCCAGGTTGATCCGATAGGCATCGAGGGCGCCTTCGAGCGCACTCACGCAATAGGCGCGCTCCAGCGCCTCGATCAGGCTGGGGCAGTCGCCGGGTATGACAAGGTCGAAGTAGATGGCGAGCACGTCGTTGCCGCCGACCTCAACTGTGATCGCGGCGACCTCGTTCCCGGGCTTGTCGTCTGCCGCACGCAGCTCGATCTGGCGCAGACCCTCGTCGAGCGGGCCGTCCTGGAGCAGCTCTCGGCTGTCATCGCCCGGCACGCCGAGGTTCAGCAGGTCCCAGCCCGGCAGCGCCGCGTGAACAAGACCGACCCATCCCCGCGACGGCTCGTCGGAGGCGCCGATGCCGGCCGAGAGCGAGTCGCCGAGCGCCAGGTAGAGGGGCCGGGGACCCGTCGGCCTGGGCGTCGGAACAACGGTGGGCGCCGCTGTGATCTGAGAACCGGTTGGGAGCTCTGTCGCTGTCGAGCCTGCCGCGCCGTCTGACGCCCTGTCGTCCCCGCCGTTGCAGGCGACGAGGAACGACGCCGCGATGGCCACGATGAGGGCCGCGACGAGTCGCGGCATGCGCTGTCTCAAGCGTTGACGACGGCGATCGCTGCGCCGATGAAGAAGAGCACCTGGAAGACCAATGTCGCGCCCAGCACCATGTAAGTCGCCGCCCGTTCCTTCCATTCGAAGATCAGACCCGCCAACAGGTTTACGCCGAGGATGACGCTTGCGGTTGCCGGTATCGTCAGGATCTCCGATCGTTCTTGCAGCGTCGTGACGTCGCCGATCGGCGGGAACTCGATCGTGATCTCGTTGTTGAGATCGGGGTAGACGGCGAGCAGGTAGCCCCAGAGCGCAACGTTCACCGCGATCGCCGCCAGGGCCAGGTACTGCGCGATACGGTCGGCCCAGATCGGGTGAGCGGCGATCTGTTCGCGGCGAACCGTCGCCGTGGCTGGTCCTGCCCCGTTGCTGGCCGCCTGGAAGCGCTCGATTTCGGCGGCGAACCGTTCCGGGTCCTGCGGGCTGAGTCCGTAGGCGACGGTGGCCGTGCGCACGTAGACGACCTCCTGTGCAGAGCGGTGGGTGGAGAAGAAGACGGCCGGGCCAACACCCTCAACGTCGGCGCTTCCGATGTGATAGCCCCACCAGCCGATGCCACCGATCCGCGGCCGCATCTCGGCCGTGCCGGGCGTCACGGCGGTAATGGACGACATCGGCAGAAAGTGTGTGACCGGGCCCCAGCGGACGGAAAGCCCCTGGTGGTCAAGCACGTAGCGCAGGCTAGAGCAGGCCCACGCCCAGAACCCGAAGGCGATCGCCAGAGCCGCCAGGACACCGGCACCCAGGTAGGCCAGGAACCCCGGCCAGGAAGCCGGCCAGCTAACCGCCCGCGCCAGCAGCGCGATCGCCAGCAAGAGCGATAGCGAGAAGAGGGCGGTGCCGACGGCCGTTCCCGCCGTGCGGGACGGCCGCTCGATCGTTAGGCCTTGACCTTTGAGTAGCAAGGAGTGCACCAATGTGCGTACTTGGCGTTCTTGCCGGTGATGATCTCGAAGTACAGCTTGACGAGCTCGGCGGTCACAGAGCCCATCTTGCCGCCGCCGATCGCGCGCCGATCCAGCTCGACCACCGGCGTCACGTGGGCGGCAGTTCCAGTCATGAAGCACTCATCGGCGGTGTAGAGCTCCGTGCGGTCGATGTCCCGCTCGACGACGTCAATCCCCAGCTCTTCCCGCGCCAGGGTGATCACGGTCTCGCGCGTGATGCCGACGAGGATGTCGGAGGAGGGCGGCGGTGTGATGATGCGGCCGTCCATGACGACGAAGATGTTCTCGCCGGAGCCTTCCGAGACGTGGCCGCGCTCGTCCAGCATGATCGCCTCGTCGAAGCCGTTGAGCTGCGCCTCGGTCTTGGCGAGCGCCGAGTTCGCGTAGATGCCGGTTATCTTGGCGCGCGCGGGGATGCCCGTGTCTGCGACGCGCCGCCAGCTGGAGGTCTGGCAGCGGGCGCCCTTCTCGATGTCGAGGTAGGGCCCGAACGGGGCGATGAAGATCAGGAAGTCGTCCTCAAGGTCGTGCAGGCGCACGCCCAGCACCTCTCCGCTCTTATAGGCGAGTGGCCGCAGATAGACGTCCTCCCGGTAACCGGACATCTCGGCGATCTTCGTGACGAGCGAGATCAGCTCCTCCGTCTCGTACGGGAAGTCGATCTGCATGATCTTGCAGCTCTTGCGGAGGCGGTCGAAGTGCTCCTTGATGCGGAAGACGTAAAGCTGTTCCTCTTCGGCGTTCCAGTTGCCGCGGATCCCCTCGAATACGCCCGTGCCGTAGTTGAAGGCGTGCGTCATGATTCCGATCTTCGCCTCGGCTAGAGGGACGATCTCTTTCTTGAAGTAGGCGTACGGCGTCGCCATATGAGGGAACCACCTTCCTGAGGAGATTGGCCCACATTATACGGACGCGCGCGAATTCAGAGCAAATGCCGGGGGCGGTTGCGCCCCGTCAGGCCAGGGCGCCCGGCCGTTGGCGGGCTGCGCGGTCGAGCGACTGCAGCATCAGCAGGCCCTTGCGGGTGTCGCTGGCGACCCTGGCAGGGTCACAGTTCTTGACCCTGTACTGGAAGAGCCAGTAGCGCCACTCCGAGAGCCGGGAGAGTGAGAATCGGTCGGAGGCTGTGCCGGTGCTCGCCTTGAAGACGGCCAGCAGTTCCGCGGCCGGCTTGCCGTAGATGCGCTCGAAAGCCTCGTCCTCGACGTGGCCGTTGTTCTCCCAGACGCGGGTCGCGGCGAGCTCCTTGCGCACTTCCTCCTGTACGGCGACCTGCAGCGCCGCCTCGACGCGCACGCCGTAGACGAAGTTCAGGTGTGGCTTGTACTTCGCTCCCAGCAGCGCCTCGAAATCGGCCTCGTCTGTGTCCAGGGGCAGCCGCTCGTGGAATAGCAGCGCCTCAGCCTCGTCCTCGGGAACCAGGTCGGTCATCTCATCGCAGAGCCGCTCCGCCAGCAGGAGCCAGTCGAAAGCCTCGCCGCCGACAAGGTAGTGAAAGTCGCGCTCGTCCCTGGTCTCGCTGCTTAGAGGCCAGTTGCGGATAGCGTGGAGGAGCGCGTGGAACCAGTGCTGGTCGCCGGCCTCGACCGATTCCCGCATCTCACCGATGAGGCGTTGCGCTTCAACGCGGACGTCGGCGGTCGTGTCGGTCTCGGGTCTCATGGTGTTCCTAAACGGCGCCGGCCCCGCCGTGGCACTTCTTGTACTTCTTGCCGCTGCCGCAGGGGCAGGGCTCGTTGCGGCCGACCTTCTTGTTGGAGGGCGCCGCCGTCGCCGTGGCCGTTCCACCGCCGCCGGCTGCCGCCGCCACCTGCGCCGTTGCAGCGCCAGCTGCGGCGCCTTCGGCCGGGCCGCTCTCGCTCACCTGCTTGGGTGGCTGCGGCCGCACTGTGGGCGTCGTCAGAGTGGTGTGGTAGATCTGGCGCACGGTGTTCTGGCGGATGTGCTCCGTCAGCTGATCGTACATGTCGTGGGCCTCGAGCTTGAACTCGACCAGCGGGTCGCGCTGACCGTAGCCGCGCAGGCCGATCCCCTGCCGCAGCTCTTCGAGCGCCGTCAGGTGATAGACCCAGAGCCGGTCGATCACACGCAGAAGGAGCAGCCGCTCCAGCGTGCGCATGCGGTCTTCGCCCAGCTCTTCTTCCTTCTTCGCGTAGGCCTCTCGCGCGGCCTCCAACACCTCTTCCAGCGCCTCCTCGGCGGTCAGCTCGCGGAGGTGGCGCGCCGTGATGCTCGTCGGTAGCGGCATGATCGCTTTCAGCTCACCGATAAGGCTGTCGGTGTCCCACATGTCCGGGTCAGCGTCCGCCGCGAAGGCGTCGAAAACGCGCTCAATCTCTTGCTCGATCATCTCGATGATGTTGGTGCTGAGGTCCGCACCTTCCAGGATCTTGCGGCGCTCCGTGTAGATGAGGTCGCGGTGGCGGTTCATCACGTCGTCGTACTGGACGACGTGCTTGCGGATGTCGAAGTTGTGGCCCTCGACCTTCGTCTGCGCCTGCTCGATCGCCTTGGAGACCATGTTGCTCTCCAGCGGCGTGTCCTCGTCCATGCCCATCTTGCCCAGCAGGTTCGGGACCCACTCCGGGGAGAAGCGCTTCATCAGGTCGTCGCCGAAGGAGACGAAGAAGCGTGAGCTGCCGGGGTCGCCCTGGCGCCCGGCGCGGCCGCGGAGCTGGTTGTCGATGCGGCGCGACTCGTGGCGCTCGGTGCCGATGATGTGCAGCCCGCCGGCGGCGATCACGCGGTCGTGCTCGTCCTGCCAGTTCTTGCGGGCCTGCTCGCGGATCGGCTCGCTGACGTCGGCGGTCGCCGTCAGCAGGTCGATGCCTTGCTTGCGAGCGATCTCCTCGGCCATGCGCTCGGGGTTGCCGCCGAGGACGATGTCGGTGCCGCGGCCGGCCATGTTCGTGGCGATCGTCACGGCGCCGGTGACGCCGGCCTTGGCGACGATGTGCGCCTCTCGCTCGTGCTGCTTGGCGTTGAGGACGGCGGGCTCCTTGAGCGGACAGATCTGGTGGTACTCGGCGCAGTCGGAAAGGTTGCACGTCGAAGTGCGCTTGAGCAGGTCGGACAGCAGCTCCGACGTCTCGATGGCGACGGTGCCGACGAGCATCGGGCGCCCGTCGCCGTGTGCGTCTTCGATCTCTTCGACGACCGCTTTGAACTTCCCGCCAAGGCCCTTGAAGATGATGTCCTGCATGTCGGCGCGCACCATCGGCTTGTGCGTCGGGATGACGAGCACGTCGAGGCCGTAGATCTGGTGGAACTCGTCGCGCTCGGTCTCGGCCGTGCCGGTCATGCCGGCCAGCTTGTCGTACATGCGGAAGTAGTTCTGNNGCCTCCACCGCCTGGTGCAGCCCGTCCGACCAGCGGCGCCCGGGCATCAGGCGACCCGTAAACTCATCGACGATCACCACTTCACCGTCCTTGACGACGTACTGGTGCTCGCGCTGGTAGAGGTACTGGGCCTTGAGGGCGGCGTCCAGGAAGCGCGTGAGGCGGAAGTTGGCGGGGTCGTAGAGGTTCTTGATGCCGAGCGCCTTCTCCACCTTCTCGACGCCGTCTTCCGTAAGGCTGACGCTCTTGTGCTTGAGGTCGATGATCGCGTCCTGCTCCGGCTGGATGCGCGGGACGATGCGCGAGAACGTGCGGTAGACCTCCTCGGTCTCCTCCGCCGGGCCGCTGATGATCAGCGGCGTGCGCGCCTCGTCGAT
>JABAOE010013798.1_pt5 | contig 11238 bp, 14 predicted proteins | sample 7062141 | NCBI WGS metagenome assembly JABAOE01 (sample SAMN14538627, study PRJNA623070) | marine sediment metagenome | biome: marine biome [ENVO:00000428]; feature: marine pelagic biome [ENVO:01000023]; material: deep marine sediment [ENVO:00002113] | place: India: Gulf of Khambhat ...
GTGGTGCTGGAACGCGACGGTCAAAAGATCGAGGAACTCTACGACCGCGTCCTGGTCTCGGTTGGCCGCTCACCAAACTGCGCGGATCTTGGCCTGGACAGCACATCTGTCCAGCTCGACAGCAATGGGTTCATCAAGGTCAACCGCAACCAGCAAACCGATGACCCGTATATCTACGCGATCGGAGATGTTTGTGGCGGAGCGCTGCTGGCGCACAAGGCCGCCCGCGAAGCCCGCGTCGCCGTCGAGGTAATCACTGGCGAAATGTCGCAGTTCGACAATATCGTGCCGGCCGTGGTGTTTACCGATCCCGAAGTGGCCTGGGCCGGGCTGACCGAGACCGAGGCCAAGGAACGCGGAATCAAGGTCGATATCGCCCGGTTTCCCTGGACCGCTTCTGGCCGCGCCTTGAGCTTTGGCCGGACCGACGGGCTGACCAAGCTGCTCATCGAGCCGGAAACAGAACGAATTCTCGGCGTTGGGATTACCGGCCACGGCGCCGGCGAACTGATTGCCGAGGGCGTTCTCGCGATCGAGATGGGCGCCACCGCGGAGGATCTCGCCCTGTCGATCCATCCTCACCCGACCCTGTCGGAAACCATCATGGAAGCGGCCGAGGTTTTCTACGGCCACGCGACCCATACCCTGCCACGGAAACGTGCGGACCGCTGACCGATTGACGGGCGGTTGACGCGGTGCCGCGCTTCGCGCACACTGCTGAACTGTGGCCCGACTCAATCAGCTTGCCTTGTTTTACCGGTCGCTCGGACAACTGCTCGAGTCCGGCGTGCCGGTGATCCGGGCGCTCGAATCGGTCAGCCAAAGCCGGGTATCACCCGCCCACGGCCTGGCAACTTCCATCCAACAAGGCACCACGCTGGCGGAGGCTCTTGCCCGCACCCCGAAACGGTTCCCGGCGGATCATGTCAAGATTGTCGCCGTCGCCGAACGGAGCGGTCGGCTGGATCATGCGCTGTTGGAGCTTGCCAGATTACGTTGATCGACTCCTTGAACTGCGGCGCACGATCGGCTCCGGCTTGATCCTGCCGTTGCTGGTGTTCCACGCCGCCGCCTTTATCATCCCGTTGCCCACGTTGTTGACCGCCCCCGGCTCCGGCGGGGTCGTTGATTACCTCATCACCTCCGGTGGATCGATCGCCTCGTTTTGGCTGGTTATTGCGGCGGTGGCGATCGCCGTGAAACTGATGCCGCCCGCAGCCCTCGATGCCTGTCTGCGACCAATCCCACTCATCGGCCGGACCTGGCGCGAACTTGATTACTGGCGGATTGCACGTCACGTCGAGATGCTGACCAGTGCCGGGCTCGACGTGATTACTGCGTTGCGGGTGACCGGATCGACCTGTCGCAGCCCGCGGATTGCGCGTGCCCTTGACCGCGCTGCCAACCAGGCGGAACAGACCACCGCCTCGGTCAGCGAAGCCCTCGCTGCCCAGCGGGTTTTCCCGGAGGAATTCATCGCGCTCTGGTCGACCGGCGAGGAAAGCGGTCGACTCGACGAGATGCTGCAGCACCTGGCCCGCCGCTTCGCCGAGCGTTGCCAGAATCGGATCCGGGAGATCGGCCGCTGGCTGCCCCGGATCGTGTACGGGGTCGTCATGTTCTGGCTGGCCACCCAGATTATTCGCGGCGCCCTCAGCTACATCCAGCTACTCAACAGCTTCTGAATCAACGCGCCGCCGGCCCGCTGGCGTCGTGCTTGATGTCATCGTGGCCGCCCCGGTCATCGATCCGGTTCGGCCCGCAGGAATAGATCAACACGGTATCGCCCACCTGGATTTCATAGGGCGAGCCCCACGGATCGATAAACTCGCCGTCCTGGTTGATCTCTGCCGGTTTGGCTTCCAGAAACTGGATCTCGCGCGCGTTCTGGCGATCGATGTTGATCCCGAGCAGAATGCCGCACAGGTCCGCCTTGGTACCAAGCGGATACTTTCCGTAGGTCATCCGGTACAAGTCCAGGGCAACGCTGATTTCCGCGACATCATGTGCCGCGCGCCAATGGCGCAGCCAGCCGGGCGCAACCACGCCGAGCAACACGATCAGCACCAGCAACGCGCCGGCCGTCCAGTACATCCAGCTCCGCGATTGAGAACCGTTTGCAGTCAGTTGTTGGTTGCCCATTGACGTTCCAGCTCCTGCGCCGCCTGTCGCCATTGTTCGCTTTCAAATTCAAGCCCGTTGACCGGGGCCGCGTCAAGCACGCGCTGGAGAGTCTCCCGCGCTTCTTCAAACCGACCGGCGGCGTGTTGGGTTTCTGCCAGGTACAGGTAATTCTCCGGATATTCGGGCTCCTGCGCGATCGCGCGCTGGAGCAGCCGCAACGCTTTGCGGTTGCTGCCGATCGCCACCGGCGGCGGCGGGGTGCGCAGGTGCAGGATCGCCAATAACCGCAGCGGTCCGCCATGGTCATACGCGGCATCCAGCTCGATCGCCCGCCGTAACGCTGTTTCCATCTCGCTCACGGCATCCAGGCCATACGCCCGGTCCAGGTCGGCTACCAGGCCGACGTTGAGGGCGTACCAGTAATAAGCCGCTCCCCGCCCCGGATCGAGTTCCATGGCGTATCGGCTCAGGACCACCCCGCGTTTGGCTGTTTGTTCGCGCAGGCGCGGCCGTGAATCGTTGGCTGCCACGAACGCCAGCGCCGTTGCCGCGCGCACCTGGAGTTGGTAATCCTGTGGCAGGGCGCGGGCACAACGATCCAGTCGCTGGGCGGCGGCTTCCACCCGCGCCACGGTACGCGGTTGTTCCAGGTACGCCTCCCAGGCTTGCTCGCCGAGGGCGCGCGCTTCCGTCTCGGTCAACGTCAACGGCCGCGTGGTGTCAACCGGTACACCGCGGATACTGCGAATGCTCTTGCACCCGACCAACAACATCGGCAGCAGGCAGGCGAGCAAAACCATCCGCTGCGGGGTTCCCCTGCCGTTGGCGAGGAGGCGGATCCCGGAGCGGCGCTTGATGAGGGAGATGCAACCAGGAGGTTCTGGTGGCCTCTCACCGGCCATGGAACATCTCCTCCGCCCGCTCCAGACGTTCACGGTTCACCGGCACAAATGATTCCACGCGGATACTCTGCAGCACGGTCTGGCCCTGTTCATCATCGCCCATTCCCGTAACGATCTGCTGCAGGTTCTCAACCGATAACTCGCCGGCGTTGGCACGAAAGACCACCAGCAAATCATGGGGCAACGACTCCGAGGTGTACACCGCCTGCAGGTGCGGTCCCAGGTCCGGGTCATCGCGGTACAGGTCCCAGAGGGTATGATGGACCAGGACCAGGTCGGCGGCCTGGTCCGCCTGCTCGGCGAGGTCAAACAACGCCCCTTCAAGATCGGTTACCTCGATGAAATGCAGTTCCTGGCCGAGTTTGTTCTGGAGGATGACCGACATCACGTACCGCTGTTCCGGCGCCAGGTCGGTCGCCAGGCGTTTACCGGCCAACTGGTCAAGCTCAGGCGGGCCGCCCTTTGCGGTGACGAGGACGAAACGCGACTCTCCCATCTTTCGCCGTTGCACTTCGGCCACCGGCTCAAGCGCGAACGCCTTCCGGTACGCCACGTAAAACCCGGGTGTCACGATCCCAAGCACCGGTTTTTCGGTCGCCGCCAACGCCGCCGCGGCCGTGGGCTGGTTCATGACCCGCGGCGTGTAGGCGGTCCGCGACCCGGCAAGCCGGTCGCCGAGATAACCCGTCAACAAGGCAACCGTCGGTCCCGCGATTTCCTGGGTGGCAAATTTCTCGCCGGTTTTGAGGAACAAAAACGGCCGTGGATCATCGGCCAGGCCGGTCGTTCCTGAAACCAACAGCATCGACACGCTGAGCAACGCCCCCCGGCAACGGTTCAGCAACCGAATCCGATCCAGTTCTGGATGACAATCTTCCATTTTTCCGCCTTGGTCAGTCGAATCTTCCCGTTCAACACCGCGTAGTCCGCGGCGACAATCTTATCCAGGATCCCGCCGTAAATGCCCATCATCACCCGTAGCGTCTTGCGGCTGTCGCGGTGGATCAGGTCTACCAACGGCGCTGCCTCGGCATAGTAACGCCGCGCCCGCTCGGCCTGGAACTGCATCAGGTCATGAAACCGCGGCGAGCCGGTCCGGTTCATGATCTCTTCTTCTGAGACACCAAACCGGTTCAAATCTTCAAGCGGCAGGTAAATCCGGCCCATCCCGGCGTCCTCACGCACGTCGCGGATGATGTTGGTAAGTTGAAACGCGATCCCACACGCTTCACCGTACTGCTCGGCCTCTTGATCCTCGTAACCGAACACCGGCAACACGACCAGCCCCACGCAGGACGCGACATGGTAGCAATACCGATACAGTTCCTCGAATGTTTCGTAGCGGAATTTCGACTGGTCGAGTTCCGTGCCCGTCAACAGGTCATGGAAATGTTTCCGATTGATACCGTAGCGCTCGACGGTGTCGGCCAGGGCAGCCAACGTCGGTTCCTCGACCGGCTGGCCCGCCAGGGCCCGGTCCAGCAGGCCGCGCCACTCGCGGAGGCCTGCCAACGCAGTCGCCGGGTCGGGCGCGTCATCGGCAATGTCGTCACTCCGGCGCATGAAGGCATAGATCGCGCACATGGCCGCCCGTTTTTCCGGTGGCATGAGCAGGAACGAATAATAAAAGTTTTTTGCCGTCTGCCGCGCGATCTGCCGACATTGACGGTAGGATTCCGCCACCGACACGCTCATAGCGGATAATTATGACGGGAGACCGGTACCGACGCAAGGTCACGTTCCGGGTCNNTCCGCATCGGCAACGGCCGGCTGGCGAAAATCTTCGTGATCCATTCTGACGGTTGCCGGTCCCATTCTGGAACTTGACGCTAAAGGTACTTTCACGCATGCTACGTATCGTTCGCTCATCCCAAGCACTCAATTATGACAAATCTGGTACCAACGCTGATCCTCACCGCCCTGGTGACCGTGGCCGGGAGCATACCGGCGGAGGCGATCCGGCACATGTATTTCCGCAATAACGGGTCGGTCCCCTGTCATGTCTGGGTGAACGGACAGTACCAGGGCACCGTCCCGGCCGACGCCAAGATCTACTTCGCCTCACACCTGGGATTGCGGGTCCAGGAAAGCGCGTCTGGCACGGCAGACAAGCAACCGCCTGGTGGCGTCAGCGGCGGGTGGCAGACACAAGGCGAGGAGCNNACGAATCCCGATCAAGGAAAACCGGCACTGGGCCGCGGTCTGGTTCAGCGACGGCAAAGGCGAGGACGAGGACGACGACAACAACGATTCCGAGGCCAATCTCGGCATCCAATCGACCGAACTCGAGTCTTCCATCAAGCTGAACCAAGTTGGAACAGGGCCGGATCTCGAGTTCTGCCAAGGCGGGATCATCGCCGATCATACCCCGCAAGATGGCGTGGCCGATCTGATCAACAGCATCGGGATGGTTCTGGTCTGGTTACCGAAGGACGACGACAACGGCGGGTACTGGGTTGGCAAATACGAGGTCACCCAGTCCGATTATCATCAAGTGACGGGTGAGGACCATGCCAACCGATTTGAAGGGGAACATCGCCCGGTCGAAGGCGTCAGCTGGTACGATGCCCAGGATTATGTGAAAATGCTGACCACGATGGATGCCGACGCCGAGAAACTTCCCCCGGGCTACTGGTACGCGTTGCCGACCGAAAAACAATGGGAATACTACGTGGCCGACGCCACGCTCGGACAGGCAGTGCATCAAGCGCTCTCCACCGAGGAGGTCGGCAGCAAGGAACCCAACCGGTTCGGCCTGCATGACGTGCGGGGGAATGTCTGGGAATGGACCCTGGGCGAGAGAGACCGCGGCAAGGTATTGCGGGGCGCTTCCTGGGATATTAATCGGGAGGAGTATCTCGATCTGTCCTACCGCCGCGCCCGGGTGCCCGACGGGCGATACGCCGACTACGGGTTCCGCGTCGTGTTGGTAAACCGCGACTCCTCGCTCTAGCGGTTCCTGCTGCCGCGCCCCTGCAGCCCGGGTATCCCTCGGCGCGATTGACCTTTCGACCCGCGAACGCTATTCGGGTGAGTGCGGTTCGATGTGGATCGTGACCTCGCGCACGTTTGGCAAGGTGGAGCGGATCGCATCCTTGACCCGGTGCGCCAGTTCATGGGCCTGGACCACGGTCATCGTGCCGCTCACTTCCAGGTGCATGTCCAGCACGTAATCGTAGCCCATCTTCCGCGCGAGGCATTTCTCCACCGCTTCAATGCCATCGACCCCCGCCGCAATCGCCTCGGCGCGGCGGGGCAGATCGCTCTCCGGTGCCGCATCCATCAACTCGGGCACTACCGGACGCAGCAGACGAAACCCGTTCACCGCGATGATCACCGCGGCGAACAGGGCCGCCCAGTCATCGGCCGCGACAAATCGCTCCCCGCCAATCAGCGCGACGCTGATCCCGATCGCCGCCGCCGCGGAAGTGATCGCGTCACTACGGTGATGCCAGGCATCCGCCGCCACGGCCTGGCTCTCCACCAGCGCTGCGACGCGGCCCACCACGCGGTAGAGGGTTTCCTTGACCAGGATCACCCCGAGCAGCACAAACAACGTGTACGGCGCCGGTGCGCCGCGCGGGGCGATGATCTCACGGATTGCCTGGGCGGTGATCAGCACCGCGGCACCCAGCAACATCAGGGATACCGCCGCCGCCGCCAGGGTCTCCGCCTTGCCGTGACCGTACGGATGATTTGCATCAGCCGGCTTGTGCGCGATCACGACCCCGCGCCACACAATCACGGAACTGGCAATGTCGGCAAACGATTCCACCGCATCAGCCACGAGCGCGGTCGATTGGCCGGCCAGGCCGGTCACCAGTTTCACCGCCGCCAGCAACGAGTTGGTGATCAACCCGAGCACCGTGGCACCACGGGCGCGTCGCAGGCGGGTTGCCGTCATCGCCGTTCCCGGTCAGCCGGCTAGCAGGGTCAACACGGCTTTCTGGGCGTGCAGCCGGTTTTCTGCCTGGTCGAAGATCGTTTGCTGGTGGGCCTCGAACACCTCGTGGGTGATTTCCTTGCCGATATAAGCCGGCAAACAATGCATCACCAGTGCCTCCGGCCGGGCGCGGGCCACCACGTCCGCATTGATCTGGTAAGGTTCCAGGATCTTCAGCCGCTCGGCGGCCTCGGCTTCTTTCCCCATGGATACCCAGACATCCGTGTACAACACATCGGCGTTGTCCACCGCCGCAGCAACATCCTCGGTGACATGGATGTCACCGCCGGCCCGTGCCAGGAGCTCGGCCGACGGATGAAATTGCGACGGGGCGGTGATCCAGAGCTCGATATCGGTCAGGGCCGCCCCGAACAACCAGGAGATGGGAACATTGCAGGCACCGTCGCCCAGGAACGCCACCTTTTTCCCGGCCAGGTCACCGAGTCGTTCGCGGATGGTTTGCAGGTCGGCAACAATCTGGCAGGGATGTTCATGGTCGGTCAGGCCGTTGATGACCGGGATGGACCCGTGCGTGGCGAAATCGACCACGTCCTGCTGGGCAAACGTCCGGATCACCACCCCGTTGAGGTAGCGCGACAGCACCCGCGCGGTATCGGCGATGGTTTCGCCGCGACCCATCTGGATTTCGTTGCTGGCGAGGCAGATCGTGTCCCCGCCCAGCTCGCGGATCCCAACCTCGAAACTTACGCGGGTCCGCGTGCTGGCCTTCTTGAAAATCAACGCCCAGACCTGGTTGGCCAGGGGCCGGTCACACCCCGCCTGGTGACGGGCGGACTTGAGCCTCACGGCGAGGTCAAGGATCTCGTTGATCTCCGCGCGGCTGAGTTGTTCGATGGTAAGAAAATGTTCCATGAGCTGAAGGTAAATGTAACTGTTCGGTGTTCCCGTGACACGGACGAAACAGGTGTCCGCGGTTATTGCATCCGTCGCCCCCACGGTCCGCTTGGTTTCCAGGATCGTGTCTCACATTTTTCCAGCCACGCGTTCAGACGCTCGGCAATCTCCGCGGCGGATTTCTTCATCAATCCCCAACGGACGGTCACCGTCAACCCGGTCTCGTCGAGGTTCTCGATGAACATGCTGTTCGGTGCCATGAACCGGTTCCACATCATGAGGAAGTCAGACGACGGTTGTTGTTCCCAGCCGAACCGCAGTTGTTTTTCTTCGGTCGTGGCAATCGGCAGGACCCGTTCGACTTCAGTTTCTTCGATGCAGGCGCCAACCCGCCCCACTTGGTGTTCAGTCTCCGAGTTCATGTAATGTCTGCTCCAGTTTGGTTACCGCTTCATCGATTTCCAGATCGGTCACGTTCAGGGCCGGCAAGAACCGGATCACGTGGCTTCCCGCCGGGATCACCAGCAACCCGTTCTTCGCGAGGGCCGGCNNACCTTGTGCTCGATCGCCAGTTCCACCCCGATCATCAAGCCGAGCCCGCGCACCGCCTTGATCATCGGCTGGCGGGCGGCGAGGTCGTTGAGCCGCGCGAGGAAATGTTTGCCCCGCCCGGCCGCGTTGGCGGCGAGGTTTTCCCGCCGGATGGTCTCCTGGACCGCCAGCGCCACCGCACAGGCAAGCGGGGTGCCGCCAAAGGTGGATCCGTGGCTGCCCGGCCCGAGCACGTCCGCGTACGGGGCACGAACCCAGGCCGCCCCCATCGGGAACCCGCCGGCCAGGCCTTTGGCCCAGGAAATGGCATCCGGCACAACGTCCGCGGCGATCGACCGATACCCGCAGAAGTCACCAGTCCGGCCGAGACCGCACTGGACCTCGTCGAACAACAACAACAAATCGTGCTGGTCGCAAAGTTCGCGCAACCCCCGCAAAAACTCCGGCGCAGCGACATGGATCCCGCCCTCGCCCTGGATCGGTTCGACCAAGACCGCCACGGTTTTCGGGCCGATCGCCCGCGCCACGGCGTCCCGGTCGTTGAACGGGACATGGCAAAACCCCTCGACCGCGGGCTCGAACCCGGCCTTTATCTTCGCCTGCCCGCTGGCCGCGATCGCCGCCAGGGTGCGTCCATGAAAAGCGCCTTCAAACGCGATGATCTCGTGACGTCCCCGATCATGGCCGTGCTTGCGCACCAGTTTGAACAGCGTCTCGTTCGCCTCACCACCGGAGTTGCAAAAGAAACATTTACCGGCGATCCCGACCGCCTCGACCAGGAACCGAGCCAGCTCCCCCTGCGATTCGATATAGTACAGGTTGGAGGTGTGGACCAGGGTCTGCGCCTGCTGTGTCAACGCCTCGGTCATGACCGGGCTGGCATGACCGAGCAGGTCGACGGCAATCCCCGCACCGAGATCGAGGTATTCCTGGCCCTCGGCATCCCAGACCCGGCAACCGCGTCCGCGCACCAGCGTCAGCGGATACCGGCCGTAGGTCGGCACGACATACCGATCAAACATTTCCTGTTCCGGTTTCATCGCGGCGATTTATTTCACGACTTCCGTCCCAACACCCTTGTCGGTAAAGATCTCCAGCAGCACCGAGTGCGGTACCCGGCCGTCGACGAAATGGACCCGGTGCACGCCCTGCTCGACCGCCTGCACGGCGCTGTCGACTTTCGGGATCATGCCCTGATCGATCACGCCGTCCCGTTTCAATTCCACCACCTGGTCAACCTGCAGGTGCGGGATCAGGCTGGCCGGGTCACCCGGATCGCGCAGCAACCCGGGCACATCGCTCATGAATACGAGCCGCCGCGCGCCGCTGGCCATGGCGAGTTGCGCGGCGGCCAGGTCGGCATTGACGTTGTAGGCATGGCCATCGGCGCCCTGGGCGAGCGGACTGAGCACCGGCACCACCTGCGAGTACAGGCATTTCTGTAGCGGGTTGACATCCACGCCGGTCACCTCGCCGACATATCCCAGGTCGCCGTCAGGACAATCCAATTTTTGACATCGAAACACGTCGCGGCCATTGAACCCCCGCGCCTTGCCGCCGAGCCGCTGGATGGTTTCCACGACCTCGCGGTTGATCACGTTGGCCAGGACATCCTCGACAATCGCAATCGACGCGGCATCGGTCACCCGCAATCCCCCGACAAACTTCGCTGCTAAACCCGCTTTTTCCATCGCCCGCGTGATCGCCTTGCCGCCGCCGTGGACAATGATCGGGTTGATCCCGACCGCCTCGAGAAACACGATATCGGCGGCCACCCCCTCCCGCACTTTCAGGTCGGGCGAGTCCATGAAACTCCCGCCGTACTTGATCACGAAGATCGAACCGCGGAATTTCTGGATGTACGGCAGGGCTTCCAGCAGTACATTCGCTTTATCGATCAAGTGTTGCATTATCACTGGTCAGAGGCACGCAGGCACGGAAGCCTGTCCACGGGCGACCCGGCTACCAGGCCGCNNGATCGGAAGCACGCAGGCGCGGAAGCCGGACTGCGGGCCACGGGTACCCGGCTGCCAGGCCGCGGCGCCCTTGCGGGTTTCTCATTCTGATTTGTTGAACTCGACGTACGCCTCGGTGAGATCAGTGCTGTACATCGTGCACCGGCCCCGTCCCTGGTTGAGATCGATTGACAACCGGAACTCCGGCTGGGCCGCGATCTGTTTCAGTTTACGGGCGTTGTTCTTGAGCGGACCGCCATGGCGAACCGCGAGCACGCTGTCATAGGCAATCGTAATCTTTTCTTCACGGACGCGCGCCGAGGAATACCCAAGCGCATCCATGATCCGTCCCCAGTTCGGGTCACCGCCGCACCAGCTGGTCTTTACCAGCACAGAATTGCACACCGCACGACAAGCGACCTCGGCCTCGGCATCGTTTGCCGCGCCGCTGACCTCGACGGTGACAACCCGGCTGGTGCCTTCGCCGTCGCGGACAATCATCAGGGCCAAGGCCAACGCCACCTCGTTGACCGCGGCCTGGAACACCGCCATCGATTTGGCGTCGAGCGTCTTGTTCCCGGCCATGCCGTTGGCCAGCAGGATCACCGTGTCATTGGTGCTCATGTCACCGTCGACACTGATCCGGTTGAACGACTGGTTCACCGCGGTCGCCAGGCATTGTTTTAGTTGCCGCGGGGCGATCACCGCGTCGGTTGTCAAAAACCCGAGCATCGTCGCCATGTTCGGGTGGATCATCCCGGCGCCCTTGGCCATGCCACCGATCGTGATACGTTTGCCGCCGAGGGTGACCCGCACGGCATATTCTTTCGAGCAGGAATCGCTCGTCATGATCGCCTCGGCGGCCGGCGCCCCGCCGCTGGCGGAAATCATGCCCAGCAGTTTCTTG
>JABAOE010004930.1_pt2 | contig 11236 bp, 12 predicted proteins | sample 7062141 | NCBI WGS metagenome assembly JABAOE01 (sample SAMN14538627, study PRJNA623070) | marine sediment metagenome | biome: marine biome [ENVO:00000428]; feature: marine pelagic biome [ENVO:01000023]; material: deep marine sediment [ENVO:00002113] | place: India: Gulf of Khambhat ...
TATCCGCATCCAGGGTATCCAGACCAGCGTCCTGCAGGTCGTAGGCGCGCAGTTTGTTGGCGAGCCCGATACCGCGGCCCTCCTGATCCAGGTACAGCAGCACGCCGCCGCCCAACGAGACCATGCGGCTGACAGCCCGTTTGAGCTGATCGCCGCAGTCACAACGCAGGCTCCCCAGGACATCGCCCGTAAGGCAAGCTGAGTGCAGCCGAACCGGTACCGCGGCTTTCAGGTTGGGGTCACCGATCAGAATAGCCAGGTGCTCCCCAAAGCCATGCCGTTGCCGAAACAACACGATGTCGGTGTCGACGGCATGGACCAGAGGCACGCGAGCGCGGCTTATCAAACTCAGGTCATCCCGAAATGCTTGGGCCATAGCCGAGACGCTAAGGTTCAGAATATCAGTGCCCGGCGCGGGCGCGGTTCTTACAGCCAGCAGTGCCGGCAGGAGTTTGCCCAGCTTGGCCAAACGGAAGCCGGCGTCGGCGAGTTCCGGGTTCTCCGCGGGAAGCGGGCGGAGCTGTAATTTCTCGCTAAGCCCGTGGGAATGCACCCCAGCCACGGCACGCAGCTGCTCGAGCTGTGTCTTCGGTGGGAACGAGATCGCCACCGGACCGGGCGCGACTTGCGCCAGTTGCATCGCTTCGCTCCGCTGTGAAGTGATGAGCAGCGCCATTTCGCTGCGACGCAGGGACCGTAACCGCTCGAACAGGGGGGGCTCTAAGGTCTCCATGGCCGCAATCAGCAGCGATTGGTCGCCATCAAACAACTGAATGACGCGCCCGCGGCGCAACTCCTCGACGGCGCGCTCGGCCTCAAGCGCCGCGGGGTCTCCGTTGATTGCTGCGGGATGGCCGTTCATTTGCTTTTCTTCTTCCGTGGCCTGGTGTTCGGCTCGGCCGGCTACGGTGATAGCATAGCAGTTTCCACAGTATTGATTCATCGATATGCCTGTTCCTACCGCCCACGGACCCGGGCTGGACGGCGGTGCGGAGGTCGAGCGCGCTTGGAGCGCGCTATTGTGGGCCGCCGACTGGGTTCGACGGAAGGCAAGCCCTNNTGCGGTTTTCGCGATGGCCGAATGAGTCCGGTCGCGGCGGCAGACCCCAGTGCGCTGCTGGTCTGGCGGAAGCCTGAAGGCTGGAGCCGCGCGGCAACCGCACCCGCCGCGGTGCATGCGCTGTTGGATCTGTATCTGCCGGTCTGTAACTCCGGCGGCCGTTCTTCCCTGACGGTAGGACACCTCGGGCAGGGACTCGATGGCCATATCGCCACCAGCGGCGGAGATTCGTTCTACGTTACGGGCCCAGAGAACCTGCTCCACCTGCATCGCATGCGGGCGCTTTGCGATGCCGTGGTGGTTGGGGCAGGCACCGTAGCGGCTGACAACCCCCAGCTGACGGCGCGACGGGCAGCCGGAACAAACCCGGTGCGAGTGATATTGGATCCAAATCGACGGCTCAGCGCGGAGCACGGCGTGTTTTGTGATGAGCAAGCAGCCACGCTGCTGGTCTGCAACAACGCTCGGTTGTCAAACGATCCCGAGCGGATCGGCTCCGCCGAAGTTTTAGGCATTCCGTTTCGCGCCGGCCGCTTCCAGCTCGAGGCACTCATGGCTGCGCTGCACGCCAGGCGCCTGAACGCGGTATTCGTCGAGGGCGGCGGCTACACCGTGTCCGCGTTTCTCGAGGCGGGTCTGCTCGACCGTCTGCAGGTGGCGATCGCGCCGTTGCTGATCGGGGACGGGCGGCCTGGAATACGCCTGGTTGGAAGCCCCCGGCTGACGGACTGCCTCAGGCCGCCACACCGTATCTTCGCCATGGGACAGGATGTTCTCTTTGACTGCGATTTGCGTGCGCATGATGACACCGACGCCGAGCGCCCGCAGAGGGGGCGCCTGAGTCGGGTATTCTGAGCCAAACCCGGGCTCAGTCCGGCAGCCAGCCCAGGACATCAACGTGCCCCACCCTGAGGGCGGAGCGCCCACCCGCCACATGGGTGCGGCGTCGCTGCAGCCAGCCCTCCAGCGCCGACCTCTCCTGGGGCGCAATTTCCATGGCGGCGCTCAGCCAGCCGTCCAGCAGCGCGAGCTGCAGATCCCCATCAGCCGGCCCGACCTGCCAGTCGCTGCGCTCAAGTTCCACGTGATACCCGACCTCCGCAAAGCGCTGCCTGGCCTTGAGGGCCGCGTCCGGGCCGAGGGCTGGCCCGAAGCCCTTGTCACCGGTCTGGTGAATGTTGATCAGCTCACGGATTTGATCATCCTCGGGCTCCGGCGGATTGAAGCTGAGTTGCCCGTCGTAGGTCAGTGCGAACAGCACGGGGGCACGGACGCTGCAACAGCGTTGGGCCAGGGCCGTCAGCCAGGCATCGGACACCAGGTCTAACAAGGCGGACGCGGTAACCGGGGCTAGTGCCGGCAGATCAATCGCGGCCAGGTCCGGGGCCAGGTCCTGCTGAGAAATGCGGGCTCGGCATTCGAAGCTTTGTCCCTGAATGATGATCTCTGGTCCGGACTGCGTGACGCTCGCGCCGCAGCGAGCCGCCCAATCCTGCATTCGCCGTGGTATGGCATCGAGCAGGGCCCGATCGTGGTCAATCAGGGACCAATTCTGGCGACCGCCTAGAGCCTCAGCCACGAAGCGCAGGTTGGCGCCAGTGCCGCTCGCCAGGTCAGTGATCTGAATCGGTCGATCGGACAATAGCCGCCGCAAAGAACGCACCATTCGCCGTGAGCGGGACAGCGCATCGCGGGGTTCTCGCAAGCTGAGCCAGGTGCTGGAAAAGGTGGTCATGCCAAACGCTGCAGTTCGGCGGCGAAGCGCGCGCTGGCGTGCTCCCACGTCGGAAGCCGATGACGGCCCCTGCGCGCGCCGCTTGCCAGAGCTCTCAGGGTGGCTGGATCGTCCGTGAGCTTCGCCAATGCGCTCGCCAAAGCGCTGCTGTCGCCCGGGGGCACTAACAGAGCTGCGTCGGCCGGCACCGTTTCGGGAATGGCGCCAGCCGAGGTGCTGACCACGGGAAGGCCTCTGGACACCGCTTCGGTGAGGACCATGCCGTAGCCCTCCAGGTAAGAGGCCAGCACAAACACGTCGGCACGGGCGTATTGGCGGGCGAGGGCGTCGGCTGAGAGTTCTCCCAGCAAGGTCACGCGCCCGGTCAACCCGAGCCGTTCGACGCGGCCCCGCAGGTCCGCAACCGTTGCAGGATCCCGCTTCAGGCTGCCGACACAGGTGAGGTGCCAGGAGCGCTCGCGAATCCCGGCAAGGGCTTCAAACAACACCGCGTGCCCTTTCCGAGGCGTCAGTGTCGCTACACACAGGAGGTTTAACTCCAAGCCGTGCGACCCGTGAGCCAGCGGCGCCGGATCTGTGCCGGGACACACGGTGGCCACCCGGCCCGCAGGCACGCCGTAGTCGGCAAGCTGGCGCCCGGTCCAGGCGCTGGTCACGATGATCCTGTCGACGGCGGCCAGCGCCCGCCTTTCGGAATGCTCCAGGGTATGCCGTTGCTTGGGAGTCAGGCCTGTTTCCGCGGCCAGGGGGTGATGGACCAGCGCCACGAGGCGCAGGCGCCGGGCATGCTCTTCCACCACTTCCGGCATGCCGCCGAGGGCCAGGCCGTCGATCACCACGAGGCCGCGGTCCGGCAAAGCCCTGAAAGTCGCTCGGGCTTCATCCAGCGCGGCCGATGGCGGCCAGGGGTAACGCGGATGCAGCGAATGGATCGTCACCCGCCAACCCAGCGCGCCCAGGCCCTGCACAATACGACGGTCGTAAATGTAACCTCCCGTCAGCGTCTGTAGATCCCCCGGCAGCAAAAAGTCGAGCGCAGGATCAGCGCTCACATGTCGGCGCCCTGATCTAACTGAGCCTCGTAGGCCGCCCAGGCGATATGGGATTCATGCAGGGTGACGCGCATGGCGTGCAAGGAACGGCCCGAGGCACCAAGAGACCCAGCGCGCGCTTGTGCAGCCATCCGCTCAAAGATCACCGCAGCCAGCACCTCCGTGGTCGTGTTTTGCCCGCAAAAAGCGCCGTCGTCATCCAGATTGCGATAATTGAGCTCGGACAATATGGAACGCAACACGTCGCTGGCACGCCCGATGTCGACAACTATGCCATCCGAATCGAGTTCTTCGCGGCGAAACTCCACGTCCACGACATAGGTGGCGCCGTGCAACTGTTGGGCGGGTCCGAAGACCTCTCCTTTTAGACTATGGGCGATCATGACATGATCTCTGACGCAAACGCTATGCATTTGTATCTCGTAAGCTCTATGGACTCTAATCAGTATAAGTGATGCGGTGGCAGAGAGTGTTACCGGGGTCTTTACTGAGACGCTTCAGAACCTCCGGTAGCTCAGAAAAACTGCTCTCACCGGTAATCAATCCGTCCAGGCAGGGGTCCAGCAGAAGGCGGAGCACCAGTTCCAATCTGCGCCGCGGCGTCCATCGTGAGCGCTGCGCGGCCGCGACGGCGGAGACCTGCGACGATCGAAGGGTCAGACGCTTTGCATGGAAGGCCTCACCGAGGGGCAGGGTGGGGCGACGGTTCCCGAACCAGCTCATCTCAAGCACCGTTGCCTCAAATCCAGCCAATTCCAGTGCGTTGCTTAGACCGTCGGAACTACCGCTGGCGTGAACGACCAGATCGGCCTCCGGCGTTGCTTGGTTCGGGAGCATGAAGGGGACGCCGATCAGCTTTGCGATGGCTGCCTTTTCAACATTAATATCTATGAGCTCCACTTCGCAGCCGGGGAATCGGGCCGCCAGCCAGGCAAACAAGCATCCCAGCGTGCCCGCGCCGATAACGGCGATGCGATCGCCAGCTCGAGGCGCCGCGTCCCAAAGCCCGTTTACTACTGATTCAAGGTTGGCCGCGAGCACGGCGCGCTCGGGCGGCAGTCCATCCGGCAGAGCGCACACAGCGCTCGCCGGCACGACATAGCGCGTCTGGTGAGGATACAGGCAAAAGACCGAGCGCCCTCGCAGCGCGCTCGGGCCCTGCTCGACAACGCCCACATTGATATACCCATACTTGACCGGCGCGGGGAAATCGCCAACCTGAAAGGGGGCCCGCATGCGCTGGAACTCACTCGGTGGGACCGCGCCGGAAAATACCAGCGTCTCGGTACCACGGCTGATAGCTGAATAACACGTTCGTACCAACACCTCGTCGGAACCGGGTGCGGCCAGGTTCTCGTCGCGAATCTCCCCCCGGCCCGCCGCCGTAATCCAGAAAGCTCGCGCCTNNGCAGCCATACCGGTCAAGGGTGTTGCCAGAAACCCGAACATACTTGCAAGACGATTGGAAACATGCAAGCGTTGAAACATGCTTCAATGTGTTCGACTCAACACTCATTGTCGACGCCTGTCAATTGAATTTCTCCTCACCGGCGTTACCGTTCTCGTGGCACTGGCAGGGCTCGCCACGCTCTTGCAGCGCGGTCTGAGTTTGAGCTATTGGTTCCCATGGAAAGCAGGTGCCGCATTCGTTCTGGGCGGCTTGCTGACGCTGGTTCTCGCCCTCAGGCACCTGGTCTCGCACTCTTTCGGAGCTGCGAACCAGGCAACGCTGGCGCGCGCCGGACTCCTGGCGCTGCTGGTTGGGCTGATTGGTGAGATCTCCGCCCCCTGGGTCGTGGTTGTTGCGGGCTCGATTGCGCTCGCTCTGGATGGTCTCGATGGCTGGCTGGCGCGCCGGCTTGATTGTGCCAGCGCTTTCGGTGCCNNACGGATGCGGCGCTGCTGCTGATCTTCACGCTGCTCGCCTGGCAGTACGGCAAGGTGGGGCCCTGGATTGTCCTGGCAGGAGTCATGCGCTATCTGTTTGTGGCAGCTGGGGCATTGCTGCCTTTCCTGACAGGCCCGCTGCCCCCCAGCCGTCGTCGCCAGACCGCTTTCGTCATCCAGGCCATTGCCCTGATCGTTTGTATATCACCGATTGTCGTTCCACCGGTTAGCGGCGCAATCGCGCTGATTGGTTTTGCCCTGCTCGCCGGGTCTTTTGCTATCGATGTCGCATACCTGACTCGTGTCGCCGAAAATGACATTGGGCAGGAGCAGTCCCCCACATGAGGTCGGTCGGGCAGGGCCCCAGCAGGGCAGGCCGGGTAAGGGATTTTGCCAGCACGTTGCGCTCGCGCTTTCGCAGCACCGGCGCCCTGAGACTGAGCCTGTCGTTGGGCGCGGCCCTGTTTGTTCTTAACTCTCTGCTGAGTTTTCACAACGTCTGGCCCACCTTGTGGATTACAACCCGCCACGAATTGTCTGTTGAGGTTGCGGCCATCGTGCTCCTGCTTGCGCTGTATAGCGAGGTGGTGAAGCTGCCGTCACGCGGCACCATGACAGGCCTCGCCGCGTTACTGCTTGTGCTGGCTGTCGGCCGGTACGCCGAGGTCACCGCACCGGCTCTCTACGGGCGACCGGTGAATCTCTACTGGGACGCCCCGCACGTTCTCAACGTGCTCGCCATGTTGGCCCAGGCAGCGTCCCCCTATGTCGTTGTGTTGATGACAGTCGGACTGGTCGCCGCGGCCGGCTTAGCGTTTTGGGGGATAAAGTGGTGCCTGACTCAAGTCCAGCATGGTTTGGCCGTTCCACTGGCGCGCCGCATCCTGACAGTGGCTATGGCGGGTTTGGTCGGTCTTTTCCTGATCGGCTACACCGCCCTGCCGTTTCGCACCTGGAGTTGGTTTTCTGTGCCCGTCAGCATCACCTTTGCGCGGCAGGCGGAATTTACGCTCAATGCTTACCACCAGACCAAAGATCCCGGGGCGACACTATGTCCCGAGCAGGATGGCGACCCCGAGCTCGCCGGGGTTGCCGGGGATGATTTTTTTCTGGTGTTTTTGGAATCCTACGGGGCGCTTGCTTACGACCGACCGGAGATCTCACGAAGACTGGCGCCCAGTCGCCAGCTGATGGCGGACGCGGCGCGAGAAAGTGGGCGGCAGTTGGTGTCTGCCTTAGTGACCTCGCCCACTTTCGGCGGCGCATCCTGGCTTGCTCATATGAGCCTGCTCATGGGTCGTCCCGTTCGTGACCAAGGAACCTACAATTTATTGCTGACACAGGACTGCGACTCGTTGACTCACATGTTCGCCCGTAAGGGCTACCGAGTGGTGGGCCTTATGCCCGGCCTCAAGCGTGAATGGCCGGAAGGTGCTTTTTATGGCTTCGACGCCATCTATGGCGAACGGGCTCTGCAATATGACGGGCCCGAGTTCGGCTGGTGGCGCATACCCGACCAATTTGCTCTTGGGAAGCTGGATCAGATAGAGCTCACCGCTACCGCACGGGCGCCCCTGTTTCTGTTCTTTTCCACGATCAGCTCACATATGCCTTTCCGTCCAACGCCGGCCTACCAGCCAGACTGGCAACGCCTGCTCGCAGAGGAACCTTTTGACCAGGACGTGGTGGCGCGAACGCTCGCCGTGAAGCCGAACTGGACGGACTTGAGCCAGGACTATTCGGATACGCTGGCGTACACCTTTGAGTATGTTAGCGGCTATCTCCGCCGGCGCGCGGATCTTGACATGTTCATGGTGCTCGTCGGCGATCACCAGCCGCCGGCGAGTGTCAGCGGAGAACAGTCCCGCTGGGACGTCCCTGTGCATGTGATCACAAACAGGCGGGATGCAATAGAAGCGCTATTGGCTAGCGGCTTCGTTTCGGGACCTGAGCCCGGCGTCGATACGATCGGACCAATGCATGAGTTGACGAGGCTTCTGCTTCGAGCGTTGTCGGGGTCGAGCCGGCTGTCTACCGAGGACGCAGCTTCAGCCACCGATCAGCCGCGCATAGATATCGCCGGATGGCGAACGCTTGGGCAGGATCTTGAGTAGCTGGACCATGCGCTGGGAGTCAAGCCATTCCGTCTCCATCAGGCGATGGCTCTCTCGGGGTGACCAGTTGTACCGGTAGACGCCCAGTTGCGCCAAACGATCCACGCATTCAAGAGCGATATGGCGCACGATGGGAAGATACTCGAACGACAGGTGCGGAATTGCCGTATGAAGACCTGCCAGCGCCTCCGATTCATAGCCCTCCACATCGATCTTTACGAAACGCGGTCGCCCGTGAGCGTCAATCAGCTGTTGCAACGTGGTGACGCGGGTTTGCGTAGTTTTCGACCACGTAACCTCTTTGAAAGACCGGTCTGTCTTGACCTGTCTTATCCATCGGTTCGACAAGGTGGTCACCGTTGGAAATCGCTCGCTGATATACAGCACGGCTTCGCCCGGCTCACGCCCGACGGCTTGCTTAAGCAGCGTTACCGCCGGGTCCGTTGTTCCGTAGAATTGCTGCAATATTCGAAAGAAATCCGGCTGGGGCTCAACGGCGACGACCCGTGCGCCCAGGCGTCGCCAGCACCTAATCCGGTTGCCCATGTGGGCGCCAATATCGAAGCACAAGTCACCCTTTCCGACGAAGGGAGCGTACAGGCGCTGCAGCCGCCGCGCGCGGAAGGGGATGCCGTAATAGGTGACCGCAGAGCGCGCGACGCCCAGTAATCTCGAAGTGCCGCTCACGTGCTGATGCTGCCCCGCGCCGCTATGCTCATGGGCGTCGCCCGCCGCCGATCACATTATTGGGGCCNNAGGGAATTAGTGACGGCTAACAGTAACGCTGACAGATGAGGCACGGCCAACACCACCAGGAGTGCCGCCCACACGTCCCGATCGATGCTTTCGAAGGTTCCGGTTGTCGCGATTCCCACTGCACAAGCGAGCAAAGCGCTGGCGAGAGCAGTCTCAGGTGCCGCCGCCAATAAAGCGCCCCTCAAGGTGTGTGGGTGGGCCAGCTTGGGTGTTCTGAGAAAACGCGCATCTTGAACGAAAAAACCGAGAATGACGGCCCTGCCTATCGTGTACACGAGACTCAGGCCTGTGACGGCGGCGCCTAAGCTACGCCCGCAACTGGTTCCCACTCTGGCCCGGTACAGCATGAGCACTTTGGCGAGTTTGAAGACGAATAATGCAAGCACGAAGGCGGAGAAAGACGCAAGGGGCGCATGAAAGTGAGCCGGCGCAATGAGCACCAGTACGGACCACGCGAAGGCGAGAGCAGTGAAGAATAGATTGAAGCCGTCCGCCAGCCAGGGCAACCAACCTGCCACGAAGTGGTAGCGTTGACCGCGGGTGAGGGCGCTGGGCTTTGTACCGATCAACCAGGGGCCGTGCCTGCGCAGGATCTGACTAGCGCCGACTGCCCAACGAAATCGCTGCGTTTTGTAATCCTGGAAATTGTCGGGCGTTAGCCCCTTGCCGTAGCTGGTCCGGATATATCGTGCTTCATAACCATGTTCCAGTACGCGCAGACCAAGCTCCGCATCTTCCGTAATGGTCCACTCGGCCCAGCCGCCTACCTCGCGGAGTACTCTCTTGCGGATCATCGTCATCGTGCCATGCTGGATGATCGCGTTGCGATCATTGCGTGTGACCATGCCGATCTTAAAAAAGCCCTGGTACTCAGCGGCGCACATCGCTTTGAATACGCTGGACTCGCCATCGCGGTAGTCTTGCGGAGCCTGGACAATGGCAACGGCGGGTGCTGTGAATTCGGGCACCAGGTCCCGCAACCACCGCGGATCGACCTTATAGTCGCTGTCTATGACGGCCACGATGCTGGCATCGTTAGCAGTATGCCGCAGGGCAAAGTTAAGGGCCCCAGCCTTGTAGCCTTGCAAGGGATTTACGTGATAGAAGCGAAAGTTTGCGCCGAGACGCGAGCAGAATGCCTCCACCGGCCGCCAGAGCTGCTCGTCAGCGGTATTGTTATCGATGACGAGTACCTCAAAATTCGGATAATCGAGCCTGGCCAGAGCGCTGAGCGTCTCTAACAGGAGTTCCGGCGGCTCCTCATGGGCAGGCAAGTGGATCGAAACTTTTGGCAATCGCCCGGGATGCGCTGACTCAGCTGGTGAGGGGGGCCGCGCTCGGGCGCACCATCGGGCTTCGGCCCATTCGTGAGCCTCGACCAGCACGAGCAGCACGATGCCGAGTGTGCCGGCGAGCATCAAAACAGCGGCAGGTGCGTCGACGACGCTCCAGTACCGCGTCGAATGCAGGCTGAAGGTCCATAGGCAGCCCGTGGCCATGGCGGCGGCAATGAACGCCATAAACGTGCGGCCCCGCGCTTCAAACCGCTGGCCATCCGCAACCATTGTGCGGAAGGCCAGGCTGGCCAGCACCGCTGCCAGCAATGACCACAGGCCCCAACCCGGCAAGGGCGCGATAGGGCCGGTGAGCTGCAGCTTGAGCCGGCGGTCCACGTCGTATATGCCCCAGTACGCACCCACTTCTCCTTCTATCGAGCGCTTCCAGGGCTGGTCGAAGGCTTCCATGAGGAAATAGTCATAGCCCAGCTCATGAGCGNNACTCGCGCAGGAAGGCGGCCGCATTGGCGGGGGAGGCGACCGCCCGTCCGCGGCTTCGACCGAAGCTTGGCCAGCCAACCTCCCCGATAAGAATTGGCTTTTCGGGAAACGTCTCCTTGAGTGTCGCTAGCCTGGCGATGATAAAATTGACCGCCTCATCGACATGGATACCCTCCCAGTACGGCAGCAGATGCACGGTAATAAAGTCGACATGGTGGGCTAGCTCGGGGTATTCCAGCCAGACATGCCATGGCTCCGCCGTGCTGATAGCGAGTCCCGACTCGCGCCGCGCGCGACTCAGCGTTCGTTTCAGATCATCGATCGCTAACATAGAGGTCAGCAGCATCTCATTGCCAATGATGGCGCGTTTGAGGTTGTCCGTACTGAGCTCAACCGCGCGGAGCGCGGCAAGCTGCGCACGGTTGCGGCGCGGATCCTTATAGAGCTCGACGCCGACCGNNGCCGACCGTAACGTCTAAACCGAGGCGCGCGGCAATGTGGGGGATCTCACGCAGGGTGCCGTTCAGTGAGTAAGTTCGAATGGCGCCGCTGTGCCCGGCCAGCAGGCGCAAATCAGCTTCAATCTCAGCGTGAGACGGATATTCGCCGCGTGAAGGGTCTTGGCCTCGACGCAAAGGCGAAAAGGCATAGCCGTCAACCAGGGTCGGCCAGGCCGCTGCCGGGCGCGATTGGTTGATAGCCGCCCAGGTCACGAACGTGCCGACACCTATAGCAGCCAGCAACAACTTGTTGAGGGTGCTGCTCGTGTTCTTTGAGCCTTTCATTCTGATAAGTCGACACGCCCCGCCAGTGGAGAACGAAAATACCGAAGCTTTGCTTGAATGACCATCGGG
>JABAOE010003825.1_pt1 | contig 11233 bp, 11 predicted proteins | sample 7062141 | NCBI WGS metagenome assembly JABAOE01 (sample SAMN14538627, study PRJNA623070) | marine sediment metagenome | biome: marine biome [ENVO:00000428]; feature: marine pelagic biome [ENVO:01000023]; material: deep marine sediment [ENVO:00002113] | place: India: Gulf of Khambhat ...
GTTATTTGCTGCGATGATCCGCGACAAATGGCTCGGCTCGGCGCGTTGTTGCATCATGGCGAACAGCGGCACGCTATAGAAACCGGCAAATGCACCGAGAAACGCCATGTCGATCAGTATGCGCCAGGAACCGGGACGCGCGAGAAATTCCGGAATGGTATTGACCGGTACGAGATGCATCTCCGGTTGCGCAAAAAAAAGGTCGATGGCAAAGACGCTCATGCCGATGGAGCCGAACGGCACCAGCCCGAGTTCTATGCGCCGGTCGGACATTCGCTCGCAAAGCAGGGAACCAATGCCCACGCCGATCGCAAATGCGGCAAGCAACGCGGTCGTAATTTCTTCGCTGCCGTTGAGAATGTCGAGCGTATACGCCGGAATCTGAATTGTTACAGCGGATCCGTAGAACCAGAACCAGGAGATGCCGAGAATCGCGAGAAATACACTTTTTTTCTCACGCGCATATCCAATGATTCGCCAGGTTTCCGTTATCACGTTCCAGTTGATCGTGAGCGCGGGATCTGCGGCCCGCGTGACCGGGATAGCGCGACTGGCAAGATAACCGAACAAGGCCACGCCAATAAGGCACGCCGAGATAACTGTCTGGTTGGTGGCGTCGATCGAGACGGAAATCCCGCCGACGATCAGGCCGAGAATGATCGCGGTGTAGGTGCCGAATTCCACCAGTGCGTTGCCGCCGACGAGCTCTTCCGTCGCCAGTTGCTGGGGCAGGTAGGCGTATTTGACCGGCCCGAACATGGTTGACTGGCATCCCATCAAAAACAGGACGCACAACAGCGCAACGTAATTCTTGTTGATGAACGCGTAGGCCGCGATCACCATCAGGCAAATTTCGACGATCTTGATAATCCGGATCAGTCGGGATTTTTCGTACTTGTCCGCAAGTTGCCCGGCCGGTGCGGAAAAAAGGAAAAACGGCAGGATAAACAGGGCACCGGATACGTTGGCAATCTGGCTGGCGTTCATTCCGAGGACCTGTACGCCCTGAAAGGTGATCAGGATGATGAGGCCATTGCGGAAAATGTTGTCGTTGAACGCGCCAAATAGCTGTGTCAGAAAAAAAGGCGCGAAGCGGCGTTGTCCCAGCAGCGAATACTGATTTCCGTCAGACACCCCGACACTATACGAGAAACGGGGTCGCAGCCCTCACTCGATGTGCATGGCGACCGCCGGCGACGGCGCGTACTGCTCCTCGAGGTTCTCGTAGCCGACCGTGATCTCGGCACTTATCGCATCGAAACTGAGCATCGAGGCGCTCTTGCCGGCGACCCCCCGTGAGCTGGCGCAGGCACACTGTAAGAATGCTAAGACTATGATAATTATGCACTTTTTCATGACGCCTCCATGGTCTACAATCGCGAAATACTGCAATCTGGTCCGTTTCCCATGTACAACGCGCGAGAGGGGCATCGGTTGACAGGTCGAATTGCGAACTTGCCCACAATGTGGCATCGACGCTCGATGTATGATGCGCCAATTATGAAGACACCTGGCCTCAGTATCTCCTTGTACGGACTGGTTTTTCTGGCTGCGTGCGCCAAGGAACCGCCGCCAATATCGGTGGGCGAGTTCATGGAAAATCCGCGCATCCTCGAGGCGACCATGGTCCGCTGCGGACAAAATCGTGCGGAGATGAAGTACGAGCCGGAGTGCGTCAATGCCCGCGATGCGGTCAACCGGCTGGAGGCCCGGGAGAAAAGGGCGCGGCGCGAGGAACTCGAGGCCATGTCGGAGCGCAAGAGACAGGCATTGAGGCGTACCCAGCAGGCGGCCGCCGAAGCGCGGCGCCGCGCACTCGAAGACGCGCGTGAGCGCGACCAGGTGGAATATCTCGGGGTCGTTGAAGGTCAGGCGGGAACGGAGTTCGCAGGCGAGGCCGCAACCGCAGTCGATCCGACGGCCGTCGCAGAAGGCAATGCGCCAGGCGTCGAGATATCACCGCCGGAGCCGGAAATAGCCGAAGATACCTTACCACCAGTCGAAACGGACAGCGGCGTTGGCGGCGATATCAATTCGATCAGGGAAGAACTCGAGCGCCGGCAGCACGAGCCGCAATAAGATCCACGCGTGTGAAGCCCGGTGTCAGGGTCGCGGCATCGTCTGTACATGCAGGTCGAGTTGCGGGAACGGGATCGTAATCTTGTCCCGCGCAAACGCCTTGTAGACTGCGCAATTCAGTTCATGCGTCAACCTGCCGCGGTCAACCGGTTGATTGATCCAGCAGAGTAATTCGAAGTCGAGACTCGAATCTCCAAACCTCCGAAAGCGCACGCGAGGTTTCGGTTGCTCGCAAATTTCGCTGTTGGCGGCCGCGACGCCCTCTAGCGTCTCAATGACCTGGTCAATGTCGCTTCCGTAGGCGACGCCGACGGCGACGCGAATCCTGTGCTTCGCCGATGGCCCTCCAGCCTCATTGATAATCTTCGAATTACCGATGATGCCATTGGGAATCGTGATCTCGACGTCATCCCGCGTCAGTATGCGAGTACTTCGTAATCCGATGTGCGTGACCATGCCACGTTCACCGGACTCCAAAATGATGTAGTCGCCAACCTTGTACGGCGCATCGGCGACGATTGATACGCCGGCGAACAGGTTGGCAAGCGTATCTTTAGCGGCAAAACTGAGGGCGATACCGACGATACCAGCCGATGCGATCCATGCGGTTACATTGATATTCCATGCCAGGAACAGGAAGTAGAACGCAAGCGCCAGGAGAATGACTTTGCCTGCTGTCTCAAACAGCGAAACGATGCTCGCATGCACACGCTTGACCGCCGGACGGCGGCGAATCGTGTTCAGCAGCAGGTGCATTAAGCCGCTTAGGAAGTTGTACCAGACGACGATTGCGATCGTCCTGAGGATGCCGAGCGTTACAAACGCTGGAGATTCGGGCAATTCCAGCCTGCGCGTCGCCAGCGCCAGGCCGACCAGTACGAAGGTGACGAATACCGGGCGATGCAGCAGCGCAACCAGCTTGTCGTCGAATTCACTCGACGAGCGGCTGACGATTTTCACGATGACGCGCGAAATTATAAGGTCGGCGAGCTTGCCGAAGACGACGAAAATGACCGCGATTGCAGCGGCCTGCAAATAGACGTTCGGGCCCAGGAACTGAACCCAGGTTTGGACTTGTGCCAGTAGGTCCTGCAACTAGATTCTTATAGAGATTTGCTGATTTCTACAACTGCGGTACTTCCGGTTCTTCCGCGCCTTGTTCTTCAGGATCCGGCATGCCGTAAGTTTTGACCGTCGATTGCGATTGCTGTGTGCTTGACACCGACTCTACCTCACCATTCATGCTTGGTTGCACCGGCAGCCGACGTGTCTGCGCAGTCAGCACCTGGACGAACTGGTTTGCAACTTGCGGCGCTGCATTACCTGAACTCGCAAAAATCTGCTCGGGGGTAATTTTTGCCGATCCGTAAAACGCGGCGTTGGCGGATCGATCCATCGATACGCCGGCGCCCTCGAGTGCTACGCCCGCGAACAAACCGCGGCTCCTCGAATAGGAATAGACTTCCGATTTGAACGTGATGTCCGTGCTGACGCCGGTATGGCGGCCCACCGGGCCTGCCGCGATCGAGGCGTCGGCGCCCAGCGTCAGTTTGCCGCTCGAGATCCCGTCTACGCCTTTGCGCGTCTTGAAGACCAGGATGATGTCGGTCGATTGCGCCCCGATCTGAAAGCCGAAACTGCCACCCGTCAGGGTAATGAACGCCGGATTGCTCCACGAACCGTCATCCTGCCTGACGACGAGGATGCCCTTGCCGCGTCGCGCGCCGAGGCCGAATCCGATCTTGATCACGTGGGGCACCACGGCGACGCCATAGGCACGTGACAAGAGGGCCGGGGGAATAGATTGCTCCGGGATTCGCAGTAACTGGTCAATGACGTCCGTCGCGTCGGTTACGCGTTTTTCTTCTTTAGACGCGGCGAATGCGGGCACGGCAATCATTGCGGAGACGAGGACGGTAATGGTGAATTGGCGTATGCGCATGATGTTGTACCAAAAAAGTCAGGCCTGGAAGGCCACGTGTGGCGCCTGCCAGGATCGTAAGTTCTTGCCTGCCGAGTCAGATTCCCCCGGAGCGGTCAGTAGCAACATCATACGCCTTTTGTCACGAACTCTCATCGCGTTTTATTCAACGGCGAGAGGCGGCAGCGGGCAGTCGAGGCTGGCGCAAATCGCCCGCAGCAGCTCGGCCTCGCTCAGGGTCAGCTTGCCGTCGTGGGTTATCGTATTGCTGACCCCCTGAATCAGGCTCTTGCGGCCCGCGGAATTGATCCCGCGGAGGGTATCGAGGCTCTGCCCGAGCAGTTCGACCGTTTGCTCGCCATCGTGTGGCGCCTTTTCCCCGCCGGCCCAGGCGCCGAACGCCGATATTCCAGCCCGGTATGCGTGCTCCCGGTCCCTGTCATTGTCGTTTCCCTGGTCGGCGACGATGCGGATCACGTCGAGCGCGGCGCGCCTGGCTTTGCCGCGCGCCACGCGGTTGCCGGGCTTGTCCGCGAGCGGGTCGGCGGCCTGGCTAAGATGGCTCGCAAGCACCCGGTAGATACAGAATTCGCGCAGGCTCAAACGTCCGTCGATCTCAATCAGGCGCCGCACGAGTTCGAGCAGGTACTGCATCTGCGAGCGCGGCCTGGCACGTAGCATCGGAAACGCGATTTCCAGCAACGGCAGGTGAAATCGCGGTCCCAGCTCGCTGATTTCGTTGAAATAAGTCCTGACGAGCAGGGCCCGCTCGCGACCGAGCTGCTCCTCGATGAGCTGTAATTGCCGCCCGGCGTGCGCCGCATCGAGCGTAAGTGCAAGCGTCAACAGGAATGCGTCCTCTGGTGCGTGGGCCGCATCGTACAAAGACGCCGGAATACTCGCCCTGAGTCGCTTTGCGTATGCGACATGTTGTGGCTCCGGCCGGCCTACCGCATCGGCAATATTGCCGGTGAGCGGGGGCGCAACGCGTGGTTCCGCCCCGGCGTCCGCAAGTCCGGCCACCCGCCCGGTTTTCTGTACAGTCCGGCGCTCGCGGAGGTCCACCTCCGGGTAGTCACTCTCGCGGAAATGCGGATCCAGGGCCCGGATTCGTTCCGTGAGCGGCGGGTGCGTCGCGAAAAGCGCACTCAAGCTCGCGATACCGCCGGCGAACAGCATGTGGCTGATTTCTTCCGGATCGACACTTTTTATATAGGAGTGTCGCGTATAACCACCGATCTTCTTCAATGCGTTGGCAATGCCGTCGGTCTGCCGCGTGAACTGCACGGCCGAAGCATCGGCAAGGAATTCCCTTTGCCTTGAGACCGCCGCTTTAATGAGCCTCGCGAAGAAGACGCCAATCCAGCCAAGTATCAGGAGGCCGAGGCCGATGAATACTATGCCGCCGCCGCCCTTTCTGCGGCTAGACACCATGCTCGATTGGTGGCTGCCGCGAACGATCATGCGGCCGATGAGGCCAAGCACCATGATGCCGAACAGCACGCCCATCAGGCGGATGTTGAGCCGCATGTCGCCATTCAGAATATGGCTGAATTCGTGTGCCACGACGCCCTGCAACTCGTCTCGCTCCAGCAACTCGAGCGTGCCGCGGGTTACTGCCACTGCGGCGTCGCCGGGCGTGTACCCGGCGGCGAATGCGTTGATGCTGTTCTCTTCCTCGAGGACGTAGATCTCGGGCACTGGCACGCCGGATGCGATCGCCATTTCTTCCACGACATTGCGCAGCCGTCGTCGCAGCGGATCGCGGACATCCGGTGTAATTCGGGTACCGCCCATGTCCCGGGCGACACGACCACCACCCGATGAGAGCACGGTCGTCTTGTACAGCGTAGCGCCGAGAATAAACAGCGTGGTAGCGGCGGCGGTAAAGCCGAGAATCGCGGGGTTTGCCGGCTCGTCATTGAGTCCTGCGACATTCAGGCCGATGCCGACGACCAGCGTAACTCCCGCGACGATCAGGATGGTCGCGATGAGATACACGAAGACCAGCCAGCGCGTCGACCGTCGCGCCCGGTCCTGTGCATCGAAGAAATTCACGACGTTTCGCCGGTGGAAACTCGAGCGCTATTCAGGCGAAGCTGACGTCGGGAACTTCCCGCTTCTCGTCGGACTCTATTTCCAGGAAGCTGGCGAGTTCGAAGTTGAACATGCCGGCGATGATGTTATTAGGAAAATTCTCGGCCTTGTTGTTGTATGTGAGCACGGCATCGTTGAACGCCTGGCGCGAGAACGCGACCTTGTTTTCCGTGCTGGTCAGCTCCTCCTGGAGCTGCATCATGTTTTGATTCGCCTTGAGATCAGGATAAGCTTCGGACAGCGCAAACAGGCGGCTCAGCGCTGCGCCGAGGGCACCTTCCGATGCGCCGAGTTCCCTGATCGCAGCGGCGTTTGATGGATCCAGTTTGGCAGCATCGAGACTTGAAACAGCGGCATTGCGGGCGTCGATAACGGCTTCGAGCGTCTCGCGCTCGTGTTTCATGTAGCCTTTGACTGCTTCGACCAGGTTGGGAATCAGGTCGTACCGCCGGGTGAGCTGCACATCTATCTGTGCAAAAGCGTTCTTTACGCGATTCCGCAGATTGATGAGACTATTGTAAATGCCGATTGCAAACAGGACGATTGCTGCAATCACCGCGAGGAATATTACGAATGACATCACGGTACACCTCCCCGGTGTGTAATGGTGGCGACAAGGATAAACCCTGTCCTGCACTAAAACTAGCTCTGGTTCTGGTTGCATTTTCAGTAATTTCAAGACCTTGTCTTGCCGGTTGGTCCGGCGGTTCCGAAGCGCACATGGGCACGGAGGTGTCCGTTTACCTGTGGCACGACGATGAAGCGATCGGTCAGGACGCTGTCAATGCAGTGTTTCGCGAGGTGGCGCGCCTCGACAATCTTATGAGCACCTACATCGCGGACAGCAAAATGTCCGAGATCAATCGCGATGCGGCGGTCGGACCGGTCGAGGCGGGTGATGAGTTGTTCTGGCTAATCACGCGCTCGCTCGATATTTCCCTGCTGACGCGTGGCGCCTTCGATATCACTTTTGACAGCGTCGGGCGGCATTACGATTTCAGGGAAGGTCGTCGGCCCGATGACGAGACAATCTCGGCAGAATTGCCGCGCCTGGACTACCGGCTCGTCGAAGCCAATCGCGCTGACGGCACGATCCGTTTCCTGGCCGCAGGCGTGCGTATCAACCTCGGTGGCATCGCGAAGGGTTACGCGGTCGAACGCGGCATCGAGATTCTCAGGCGTTACGGCGTGGCGCATGCGCGCGTCACTGCGGGCGGCGATACGCGGCTCCTGGGCGATCGTCGCGGGGAACCGTGGATGGTCGGCGTACAGGACCCGCGCGATAACGAAAAGGTCGCCGTGACCATACCGCTCGAGAACGAGGCAATTTCGACCTCGGGGGATTACCAGCGCTTCTTTGTCGAGGACGGCGAGCGCTACCACCACATCATCGAACCGTCCACAGGGCAGCCTGCGAGCGAGGTGCGGTCCGTGACCATCATCGGCCCCGATGCGGTCCTGACCGACGCCTTGTCGACCTCGGTTTTCGTAATGGGCGTCGACCAGGGTCTGCGCCTCATCGCCACGCTCCCGGACTATGAGGGCATAGTCATCGATCGTGACGGCGAGATGTTTTATTCCGACGGACTGCAACCCCCCTGACAATGATTTAACGTAATGCCGTACCGGGGTCACCACGCTTTTCGCTGGTGACGCCAATCACCGACACATTCCGCCGCCGACCGGACCGGTCATCTGTGACCATGATCACTCCCCGCGGCCTTCCCGACTGTCACTATTCAAAGCCTAAAGCAGGCGTCGACCGTCACCTTTGGGCAGTGGCGAAAGGCCGGCCGCCTTGCGGCGTAGTGGCCCCCAATCCCGCTCATCGGTGCCGATACGGCGTCGTCTTGTCAGGACCAAAGGAACAGGAACATGAAAGGACTGAAGGCAAATTTGCTGGGAGCAATTCTTGTGATCTTTACCGCGGCGAGCCTTGCTGCCTCGAGCCTCGAGGGTCAGGCCGCGCCTGACTTCGTGCTGAAGAGCGCGACCGGGGAAAACCTGAGGCTGAGCGAATACCGCGGCGACGTCGTCCTCATCAATTTCTGGGCAACCTGGTGCGGCCCCTGCCGTCAGGAGATGCCCCTGCTCGACGATCTCTACGGTCGTTATCAAAGGGTCGGGTTCAACCTGCTGGGCGTCAACATCGACGACGATTCGCGGCGGGCCATGCAAATGGTCGAGGAACTCGGCGTGAGCTTCCCCGTGTTGTTCGACGAGAGCAAGGAAGTCAGCAAGCTTTATAAGGTCGAGGCGATGCCGGTGACGGTGCTCGTCGACCGCGAGGGCAAAGTGCGCCACGTGCATCACGGCTACAAGCCCGGCTACGAGGAAAAGTATCTGACCGAGATTCGTTCGTTGCTCAGGGAGTGATGCGAGTCCGGATGACAGGAGTTCGGAAGGTGACAGCAAAACGCATTGTCTTCGGCACACTGGGCGCAACTTTGTTGGCAGCCATTGCCGTTGCCCAGGAACTCGCGCCAGTCGATTCCAAATCGATAGAAATCGAGGAGGCGCAGGCACGGGCTGAATTCCGCAACCTCGACCAGGATGTGCAATCACTCAAGGAAGAAGTGCTCGAACTGAACCGGGACCTGTTCCTGCTCGAAGAAGAACTGCTGTTTCCCGCCAATTCCCAGGTCGCTTTTTTTATCTCTATGGATGTCGGCGAGTATTTCAATCTCGATGCAGTCAACCTGAAGATCGATGGCAAGGAAGTCTCCAACTATCTTTATACCGAACGTGAAGTCAGCGCCTTGCATCGCGGCGGCGTTCATCGCCTGCACATGGAGAACCTGAAGACCGGCGAACACGAACTGATCGCAGTGTTTACCGGCAAGGGCCCGAGCAGCCGCGATTATCGCCGTGGCGCTACGATGAATATCGAAAAAGGCATCGGCGCCAAGTATGTCGAGCTGCGCATTACTGATCGCGTCCCTAAACAGCAGCCCGAGTTCGTCATCAAGGAATGGGAGTGATCCTTGTTGCTGCGCCGGTTTCTTGCGCTAGCGCTTTGCGTCATCCTGGGGGCTGGCGCGACGTTGTCGCGGTCTTTTGCCGCTGAAGTCGAGAACGGACCGACAATTGTAAAAGACGCGCACTTCGGCGAAGTGCTGTTCTATTTCTACCAGGAAGACTATTTTCCAGCGATCGTACGCCTGCTCGCCGCAAGAAAACAGACACAACTCGAAAACCACCTGGACGAATCCGAACTTTTGCTCGGTGGCCTGTACTTGTCCTACGGACACCACCTGAAAGCCGCCGACATATTTGAAAGACTGCTCGCGGACAACGTCGAAAGGGACGTCAGGGACCGAACCTGGTTCTTCCTGGCCAAGATCTGGCACCAGCGTGGGTATCTCGCCGGGTCGCAGCAGGCGCTCAACAGGATCGAAGCGGAAATGCCCGAACCGTTCGAGGCGGAACGCCACATGCTGCAGGCGCAGTTGCTGATCGACAATGCACAGTACGAGGAGGCGATCGCGCTGCTCGGCGACTGGCGCGGCAGGGACGCCTGGGCAAACTACGCCAAATTCAACCTCGGCGTCGCCATGGTGCGCAGCGGCAGGGTCAACGAAGCGGCGGATATCCTGGAAAGACTCGGCAAGCTCGACCCGCAAAACGAAGAACTCAGTTCGCTGCGGGACAAGGCCAACCTGGCGCTGGGCTATGCCTATTTGCAGGCAGGGCAACCGGTGGCGGCAAAATCGCCGCTGCAGCGGGTGCGACTGAATGGCCCCTTCTCCAACAAGGCATTACTCGGCGTCGGCTGGGCCGATGCCGAGGTCGACAACTACCGCAAGGCGCTCGTGCCGTGGATGGAACTGGAGGGTCGTAACCTGCTCGATCCCGCGGTACAGGAATCGATGCTGGCTGTCCCGTATGCGCTGGCCAAGCTGGAATCGATCAGCCAGGCTGCCGACCATTACCTGAACGCCGTCGAGGCCTTTTACGAGGAGGCGCAAAGGATCGACGAGGCAATCTATCGCCTGGAAAACGGCAAATTGCTGGTCGAGTTCCTCGCACAAGATCCACTGCTATCGACGGGCTGGTACTGGAAACTCGAGTCGCTGCCAAATGCCCCGGAATCCAGGTTCCTGTATCACTTGCTGGCAACGCATCGCTTCCAGGAAGGCTTAAAGAATTATCGTGACCTGACATTCGTGTGGAAAAACCTCGACAAGTGGGAAAGGAGCATCAATGTTTACCGGACCATGCTCGATACCCGCGAGTCGGCATACAACGAGCGGTTGCCGCGGGTCGAACGAAGCCTGGCCCAGGCGGATATCAGCGGCCTGATCGCGCGCAAGAACGATCTCGACGTGCGACTCAAGCGGATCGAAGAGACCGGCGACTCACTCGCACTCGCAACGGACTACGAATTCGAAATGTGGGGTGAGATAGTCGCTATCGAGAAAAATCCCGCGCTCGCTGCCCGGATTCCCGAAGCTGCGGAACTGCGCGACAAAGTCAGGCTCCTTAAAGGCGCATTGCAATGGAATCTCGACAAGGAATTCCGTGCGCGCCTCACTAAGATCCGCAGGGATCTAAAGCGGACAGGCGAGGCGCTTGCCGATACCACCAGGTTGCGCCGCCAGGTCGGCGAATCGATGCGCGACGAGCCACTTACGTTTGCGGACTTCAATCAGCGGGTCGAAGACTTAAGCCCGAGAATCGACGACCTCAAGGCGCGGATCGAATTCGCAATGGAGCGGCAGCGTGCTTTCATGCTGGGCGTCGCCATCGATGAACTGCGGGCGCAGCGCAAACGCCTGGATACCTACACGGTCCAGGCCCGCTTCGCACTGGCGGCCATCTACGACCTGGCTGCGACTGCCACCGTCGACGCGGGGTTCGACTCACAATGATCTCGCGGACGGCAATCGGCCTGGCCTTGTTTGTCGCGCTGCTCGTGCCGGCGCATGCGGACAAGATCAAGAAACGCGACACGATCGCGAGTCTCGAAGGCAAACGAGTCGACATTCGTCCGGGTTCGATAATCGTCGGCAGCACGGACAAGGCCAGGGATAACTACCGGGCGTTTCTGGACCTCGTGTCCGACGATCCGGAATTGCGTGCCGAAGCGATGCGCCGACTGGCCGACCTCGAGCTGGAAGCCTCCGAATCGGACCA
>JABAOE010013672.1_pt3 | contig 11232 bp, 13 predicted proteins | sample 7062141 | NCBI WGS metagenome assembly JABAOE01 (sample SAMN14538627, study PRJNA623070) | marine sediment metagenome | biome: marine biome [ENVO:00000428]; feature: marine pelagic biome [ENVO:01000023]; material: deep marine sediment [ENVO:00002113] | place: India: Gulf of Khambhat ...
ACCATATCCACCCCCGCCTCCGTAGCATTGAAACGCGCCTAAACCGCTATACTTCGAGCCCGATCACAGGCCTAAATCCCGACGTATTTTTGACGTGAGTGACCGCATAGATGCGCTGATATGTCCCCGCTGGACCATCCCGGTCGAACCGAGCTGCATGGCCCAAGGCGATCTATGTCTGGCGATCCACGACGGGCGCATCGTTGAGTTACTGCCACGGGCGCGCGCCGATCAAAAATACGCGCCGGATGCCCTGCATGAGCGTCCCGAGCACGTGCTGCTTCCGGGCTTGATCAACGCCCACACGCACGCCGCGATGACATTGCTGCGCGGCTTCGCAGATGACATGTCGCTTGAGCGCTGGCTCAACGAGCGGATATGGCCGACCGAGATGCGCTTGGCTAGCCCAGGATTCGTCGCCGACGGCACGGGGCTTGCGATTGCCGAGATGCTGCGCGGTGGGATCACCTGCTTTGCCGATATGTATTTCTTCCCGGACACGGTTGCCGACGTCGCCGCGGCGGCCGGCATACGCGCGGCAGTGGGCATGATCGCAGTCGAGTTTCCGACGCCATGGGCACAAACGCCTGCCGAATACATCAGTAGAGGTCTTGCCGTACACGACGCGTACAAGGCGCATCCGCTCGTGACCACAACGTTCGCACCCCACGCACCCTACAGCGTCTCGGATGAGACGCTTCAGCGCATCCGCCAGTTAGCCGACGAGCTCGACGTCCCCGTGCACATGCATGTCCACGAAACGGCGCAGGAAGTCAAAGACGGCATCGAGAAATCCGGCCAACGACCGCTCGCGCACCTGGACGCGCTCGGACTGCTGAATCCGTCGCTCATGGCAGTACATGCGACTCAATTGAATGACGCGGAAGTCGAGACTCTCGGCCGTAGCGGCAGCAGTGTCGTTCACTGCCCCCGATCGAATATGAAACTTGCGAGCGGTGCATGCCGCGTAGCGGATCTCGTGAGCGGCGGTGTGAACGTCGCGCTCGGTACCGATGGTGCTGCAAGCAACAATCGACTCGATCTATGGTCGGAGATGGAAAGCGCCGCGCTGCTGGGCAAGCTCGTCGCCGAGGATCCAGAGGCACTACCGGCGTCGGACGTGCTGCGAATGGCTACGATCAACGGGGCCCAGGCGCTCGGCCTAGAGCAGGAAACCGGCTCGCTGGAAACCGGAAAAGCTGCCGATGTGATTTGTGTGCGTCTCGACGGCGCTGCCATGGAGCCCGTCCTAGACCCGGTATCGCAGCTCATCTACTGCGCCAGTCGGGACAACGTCAGTGATGTCTGGGTGGCCGGTGAGCATCTAGTGGCTGACGGCGCGCTGACCCGGCTCGACGAAGGACTGCTGATCGATCGAGCAGGAGAATGGGCAAAAAAGGTGCTCGACGCATGAGTAATACTGCAACGAACCGCGATCCGGCCGAGCTCGAGAAGTTCGCCGCGCTCGCACAAGCTTGGTGGGACCCGAACGGTCCACTGAAGACGCTCCACGAGATCAATCCCCTTCGCCTCGCCTACGTGGCCGATCGCACGCCGCTCAAAGGCAAGCGCGTGCTCGACATCGGCTGCGGTGGAGGCCTACTCAGTGAGGCGCTTGCCGGCGCTGGCGCCCAGGTCGTGGGTCTAGACCTCGAGAGCGACACGCTCGCCACGGCTCGATCCCATGCCGAGGAACAAGGGCTGGCGATTGAGTATCTCGAGGAGGACGCTGAAACGCACGCGGCCCGAGCCTCAGGTGCCTACGACGTCGTTACGTGCATGGAACTGCTCGAGCACGTGCCAGACCCCGCGGCCGTCGTTGCCGCAAGCGTGCAGGCGGTGAAACCTGGCGGCTCAGTTTTCTTCTCGACAATCAGCCGAAACCTCAAGAGCTTCCTGCTGGCAATCGTTGCAGCAGAGCACGTGCTGGGGCTCGTACCGCGCGGTACGCACGAGTACGCTAGACTCATCCGACCTTCAGAGCTAGCCGCCTGGTGCCGGGCGAGCGGGTTGAACGTGAGCGATATCTCGGGCATGCATTACAACCCGTTGACGGGTAATCATCGCATCGGTGGAAGACCCGACGTTAACTACCTCTGTCACACCCTCCGTCCAACGCGCCCATGAACCGCTGCGCTGTGCTTTTCGACCTCGACGGCACNNGGCGCATGGCGGGCGCGCGTCGACACGCTGATCAAGACGACCATCTGACGTGATCCGAGCCATCCTTTTCGACCTCGACGGCACGCTCGTCGACACGGCACCGGACTTGTGCGCTGTGTTGACGACGTTGCTGGGCCGCCACTCCCGCCCACCGCTGCCGTATGCTGTCGCCCGAAACGAGGTCTCCAACGGCGCCATCGGCATGATCCGGACCGCGTTCACCGACGCTCAGTCCGACGAGGAGATCGAGCGTTTGCGGCTCGATTTTCTCGAGATTTATCTCAAATCGGTTTGCATTAATTCTAGAATATTCAGTGGATTAAATGATATTCTTCTCAAATTGGAAGAACTACATTACCCGTGGGGCATCGTGACGAACAAGCCGCATGCCATGACAGAGCCTTTGCTCGGCGCGCTCGGCCTCGACAGCCGGCCCGCCTGCGTCATCAGCGGGGATCGACTGCCCTTACGCAAGCCTCACCCCGCACCGTTACGCCTGGCCGCAGAGGAGATCGGTTTCGATGCTGCCCAGTGTGTGTACGTCGGCGATGCGCAGCGCGATATCCAGGCAGGGCGAGCCGCGGGGATGGCGACGATCGCGGCCGGCTATGGGTATATTCGTCAGAATGAGGATCCCGTCGACTGGGGTGCCGACCTCGTGATTCGCCACCCGGGCGAGCTTCTCGATGCGTGTGCACAGGTCTTTCGAATGAGCCAAGGAGCCGATCGTGCTCGAGGGTGACTGGCAGCTACCGGCAATCTTGATCGGCGCGGGTTTTCTCGCCGGGCTTGTGATCGGCTGGGGCCTGACGTATGTCGGTCGCGTCAAGCTCAAGCATGCGCTGGCCCTCAAAGAGACGGAGCTCAAAGCCCAGGCACAACAGGACGCCGAGCGCGAGCAAGCGTTTACGCTTGCGTCCGAGCGTCTGAGTGGCGTGTTCAGCCAACTCGCGAACCAGCATCTGTCGAGCCACAGCGAAACGTTCCTCAAGCTCGCCAAGGAGAGCCTTGGCAGCCACCACGAGCGCGCCAAGGGCGAGCTCGCGGCCCGAGAGCAAGCCGTAGAGGCGCTCGTGAGACCGATTCGTGAAGCGTTGCAGCGTACCGAGAGCCAGATCAATGCGCTGGAGAAGTCGCGCCAGACGGCCTACGGCACGATCAAGGCGCAGCTCGAGGCCATGGCTGCTGGCCAACGAACGCTGAGCACCGAAACACGCAACCTCGTCAACGCCCTGCGTCGCCCCGAGGTCCGTGGCCAATGGGGCGAAATCACGCTCCGACGTCTCGTCGAGCTCTCGGGCATGGTCGAGCACTGCGATTTCGTCACCCAAGCGCACCAAGAGACCGAACAAGGCCCTATTCGCCCCGATCTCATCATTCACATGCCCGACCGGCGCCAAGTCGTCGTCGACGTGAAGACACCGCTCGACGCCTATCTCGATGCGACGCAAGCTGAGAACGATGAGGATCGCGGTAAAGCCCTTGCCCGGCATGCGGCCAAGGTCAACGAGCGAATTCGGGAACTGGCGAGTAAGGCCTACTGGTCGCAATTCGAGGAGAGCCCGGATTTCGTCATCCTGTTCATTCCCGGCGATCAGTTTCTCAGCGCCGCGCTCGCTGAGAAGCCGAACCTCCTCGACGACGCTTTGCGTCAGCAGATCATTCTCGCGACCCCGACGAGCTTTGTTGCGCTGCTCAAAGCGATCGCGTACGGCTGGCAACAGCTCGAAGTCGCCGAGAACGCATCGGAGATTCGCACGCTCGCCGTGCAGCTCTACGAGCGTTTGACGACCTTCGCCTCCCATCTGGGCAATGTGGGCAAAGAGCTCGGTAGCAGCGTGCAGGCATTCAATAAGGCCGTCGGCTCCCTCGAGCGCATGGTGATGCCGGCCGCGCGCCGGTTCACCGAGCTCGGCGTCAACCCCAAGCAACCATTGCCGACGATGAAGGCAGTCGAGGATAGTCCGCGCGACGTCTCGAGCGATGCCGAGGATGATGAGACCGAGGGGGCGCAGAGTCGTGCCGAGCGGGTCAGCCACGGCGGCTGACAGCTCCGGTAGCGTAGATTCTCCTACGGACACACGCGAATGGAAGATTGGTTGGGCTATACCCCGCCTGCGGACCACTTAGCAGGCCGAATCATTCTCGTGACGGGTTCCACGGCTGGGATCGGACGCGCAGTATCGGCGGCACTGGTCGAGAGTGGCGCAACCGTGATCCTTCACGGACGTAACGAGCGCAAGCTCGAGGAGACGTACGAGGCCTTAGAACCCCTCGGGCCGGAACCATCTTGCGCGGTATTGGATTTCGAGCGCGCACAGGGAGACGACTACCAACAGCTCGTCGATTCGATCGAGCAACGCTACGGACGACTTGACGGTGTGCTGCACAATGCCGCGTTGCTCGGGGATCGCAGTCCGATCGAACACTACAACATTGCCCTTTGGCAGCGTGTCATTCATGTCAATCTCAACGCGCCGTTTATTCTGACCCGCTGCTTGCTGCCGCTGCTCAAAGCAGCCGAGGACGCATCCATTCTATTCACTACGAGCACGGTCGGGCACTCTGGAAGAGCCTATTGGGGCGCGTATGCAGTTTCCAAATTTGGTGTCGAAGGGCTCGCGCAAGTCCTCGCGGACGAGCTCGAGAGTACGACGATCCGTGTCAACACGATCAACCCGGGCGCGACGCGCACGTCTATGCGACGCAGAGCTTTTCCGGCCGAAGACGTGAACACGCTGACGACCCCCGAGGCCATTACGGCGCCCTACCTCTACCTGCTGGGACCTGACAGCCGAGGTATGAGTGGTCGTTACGTCGAATGCCAGCCAAAGCCCGGTTCAAGCTAGGCGGGTCTGCCGGTCGCGGTCCCATCCGCAGATCTGTTTGAGGGTACACCGCTCACAGCTCGGCTTCGGTGAGCAACAACGCTGCCCGTGTGCAATGACGAGGGCATGGAACTCGTTGAGCCTCTGTGTACTCCCCAGCGCCGCGATGGCGTCTTCCTTCAGACCCGTATCGGTGGGCGCAGGCAGCGGATGAGCCAATCGAGTGAACAGCCGTCGGGTGTAGGCGTCCACAACGAGTACCGGCCGCTCAAACGCGTACCCCAGAATCGCGTCTGCTGTCTCAGCCCCGACGCCTGGCAACTCGAGCAGTTGCGTTCGTAGTTCGTCGGTCGGCAACCTTTTCAACGCATCGATACCGCCTACTGAAAGCACGAACTGCGCGAGCTTCTGCAAACGAGCGGCCTTTACGCGAAAGAAACCCGCCGACCGAATCAACTTGCTGAGCGCTGCTGTCTCGATGCGTGCAAGTCGCTCGGCGGTCAGCTGCCGCCCGGCCCGTAGACGCTCGATGGCTGCAGCTGCGTTTCGCCAAGTCGTTCTCTGAACCAACAAGGCACCAACCATGATTTCAAAGGCACTTTCAGCCGGCCACCAGCTTTCCTGGGATCCATGCTGCTCACGCAGGCGTTCGAAGACATCTGCGAACACCACCTACGACCCCCCATTAGTCACCTTCATCCCCACTGCAGCGTACAATGCCTTGATCTCTTCTGCCGACAACCGGCGTGTCTCTCCGCGGCGCATGCGCCCGAGGGTAATCGGTCCGTAGGAAACGCGCATGAGCCGGCTAACCGGTAACCCAACCGCCTCGAACATCCGCCGGACCTCGCGGTTACGTCCTTCACGCAACGTCACGCGATACCAATTGTTGGCGCCTGAACCACCCTCGTCGCCGATCTCATCGAATCGCGCCGTCCCATCGTCGAGCTCGACACCCGTTAGAAGCGCTTGCCGCTGCTCGCCAGTCAACTCGCCGAGCAACCGCACGGCGTAAGCGCGAGAGATTTCGTAGCTCGGGTGCATAAGCCGATGCGCGAGCTCCCCGTCAGTCGTCAGCAACAACAGCCCCGATGTGCTGACATCCAGACGCCCGACCGTGACCCAGCGCCCGTGTGGTGGGGGCCGTATATCGTCGAAGATCGTCGCGCGCCCCTCGGGATCAGCGCGGCTCGTGATTTCGCCTGCCGGCTTGTGGTAGGCGAGAAAGTAGTTTCTGCGTCGTTTCGCGCCCGGCAAGCGCAGCACTCGCCCGTCTAGAGATATTTTTTCGTTCCCGGAGAGCCGGTCGCCGAGCCGTGCGGGCTTTCCGTCAACGATGACGCGCCCCTGCTTAATCCAGCCTTCGATTTCGCGCCGCGATCCCAGACCTGCGTTCGCCAAGACCTTTTGAACGCGCTCAGCCACCGCCAGAGACTCTCAAACGAGCGCTTGCTTGGGCTCGGAGGATGCGCGCTAGGCGCTCGACTCCGTGCGTGAGATCGGCACCACGTTGGCCTCGGACGACACAGCGTCCGACTCGTCAGCAGCAGGCGCGTGTACGATTTCGTCGGGGCTGAGCGCCTCGACGAGATCTACCTGCGGACTCACCTCGGGTAGTGCCAGCTCAGGTGCGACGTCAACGAGCTCGGCAATCTCCGATAAAGGCGGCAAGTCGTCGAGCTTCTTCAAGCCGAAGTAATCGAGAAACTCTCGTGTCGTACCGAACATCGCTGGTCGTCCTGGCACATCTCTGTGACCGACGACCCGAACCCAGTTGCGCTCTAGCAAGGTACGAACGATATTCGTCGTGACCGCCACACCGCGGACTTCCTCGATCTCGCCGCGCGTGATCGGCTGACGGTATGCGATCAGTGCCAGTGTCTCGAGCAGTGCCCGGCTGTAACGCGGCGCGCGCTCCTCCCACAGCGGCATGAGCCAGTCGTTCATTCGGCTGCGCACCTGTATTCGGTACCCGCTTGCAACTTCCTTGATCTCGATGCCGCGTTCGGCATAGTCCTCCGCCAGTGCCGCCAACGCGGCCCTTAGCGTGTCTCGATCGGGCGCACCGCGTCGCCCGAAGAGCTCCCCGAGCCGATCTAGGCTGAGCGGCCGCCCGGCAGCCAACAGCGCCGCTTCAACGACGTACTTGATCTCATTCAATTCCATAGTGACTTCTCACAGGATTTCCGGACGCGCATCGGAAGTTTCGGCCTCGGCGGGTGCGACATGTATTGGGCCGTACGCCTCGCTCTGCACGACGTTGATCAGCGACTCCTTGAGTAGCTCGAGAATCGCCAGGAAGGTCACGGTGACGCCCATACGCCCCTCGGCCGGATCAAAGAGCTGTGAGAACTCGACAAACCGTTCGCCCTGAAGCCTAACGAGCACGGCGGTCATACGTTCGCGCACGGACAGAGGCTCACGCTGAATGTGATGATGCGCGAACATGTCCGACCGTTCCATGGCATCTTTAAAGGCAATCAATAGCTCTTTGAGCGTGATGTCAGGAAGTTTCGTGACAACCTTGCGCTCCTCGACTTCGGCGCTCGCCGGCGTTACGTCCCGCTCTAAGCGTTCTAGGGCGTCGATGTCAGCTGCAGCCTGCTTGAATCGCTCGTACTCCTGAAGACGTCGGACAAGCTCCGCTCGTGGATCTTCCTCCTCTCCATCCTCGTCTTCGGTGCTTCTTGGCAGGAGCATGCGCGACTTAATCTCCGCGAGCGTCGCGGCCATGACGAGATACTCTCCGGCGAGCTCAAACTGCATCTCTTGCATGAGCTCGATGTAGTGTGCGTACTGCTTGGAGATCTCCGCAATCGGAATATTGAGAATATCCAGGTTCTGCCGCCTGATGAGATACAGCAGCAGATCGAGCGGTCCCTCAAACGCCTCGAGAAATACCTCGAGCGCGTGCGGCGGTATGTATAGATCGCGCGGGAGCTCTGTAACAGGCTCACCGGAAACGACCGCGAACGGCATCTCGTTCTGTGCGGGAGAACCCGGACCTTCTTGCACGGGTGGCGCCGTCGATACGAGCTTGAGATCAGGCTTGCCCTCTGGGCGTGTGTGTTCAGTCACTAGCCAAGCCCCGCGAGTGCCGAGAACAGATCAATGAAGAAGAACATGAATGGCTCGAGCAATGTCCAGAGAATCCCCGTGATCATCAACGCGACAACAATCAAGAAGCCGAACGGCTCGATACGATGCAAGACCATCGCCAGATTTGGCGGCAATAGCCCGGCGAGAACGCGCCCGCCGTCGAGCGGCGGTACTGGCAACATATTGAACACGGCAAGGATCACATTAAACAGGATACCGTAGCCCCACATGATCTGAACCAATGAACCGACCGGGCCACCAAGACCAAACACCGACAACTGAACTGCTCCGACGAGAGCCCAGCCAGTCGCCATGAGCAGATTCGACGCAGGACCCGCGGCGGCGACGGTGATCATGTCCCGTCTCGGGTTGCGCAAATTCTGAAACGCCACGGGAACGGGCTTGGCCCAGCCAAACATCATTTGACCGCCGCTGAAAATAAACATCATTAAGGGGACAACGACCGTTCCGACGGGATCGATATGCTTAATGGGGTTGAGAGTCAATCGACCGGCTCGCTCCGCCGTATAGTCCCCAAAGTAACGCGCCGTCCATCCGTGAGCGACCTCGTGCAGCGTGATGGCAAACAGCAGCGGGACCGCGCCGAGCAGAATCCTCTGGATGTCGAGTGCTGGCATCGGCGCATTATACGCGGTTCACAATGGGGCTGTGGGGCTGTCACTGCCCGAGGAATTCGACGTCTCCCTTGCCTCTCCGTCTGACGATGACCTCCTCTCCGGTGAGATCGAGGACGGTTGTAGGCTCGAGCCCGCACGAGCCGCCGTCGACGACGGCATCGACAGTGGATTCAAGGCGCTCACGTATTTCCACGGCATCGGTCATTGGTAGATCTTCGCCGGGAAAGATCAGTGTGGAGCTCATGATTGGTGCGTCCAGCGTCGCCAGTATTCCCTGTGCAATGGTGTTGTCCGGAACTCTGAGACCGATTGAGCGACGTCTGGGATGCTGGAGGCGTTTAGGTACCTCCTTCGTCGCCCGAAGAATGAACGTGTATGGCCCGGGCGTCAGCGACCGAATGAGCCTGTAGGCCGAATTGTCCACGTTCGCGTAAACGGCAATTTCAGACAGGTCACGACACACGAGCGTGAAATTATGGTTCTTATCCGTCGCGCGAATCTTGCGAATTCTCTCGGCCGCAGCTTTGTCACCCACCTGACAACCGAGCGCATAGCAGGAATCCGTCGGGTACACCACCAGGCCACCGTCACGCAGGATATTGCCGACCGTTTCCAACAGACGCGATTGCGGGTTATCCGGATGAATTACTAGAAACTGAGCCATAATGGCTTGATTCTAGCCGGATTCGGCTCCCGTGAGCTGACTCCTTGCGCTACACTACGGCGCTACTCCTAGGGCGACGCCCCCGATGCAGCTACTGATCGATTTTTTCCCAATTATTGTCTTCTTCGCCGCTTATAAGTACGCCGGTATGTATGTCGCTACGGGCGCAGCAATCATCGTGGCCATGGGCGTACAGATTGCGATCCAGTGGTTCAAACAAGGCACCGTCAACAAGATGCTGCTGACGTCAGGTGCCCTCGTAGCCGTGTTCGGCGGCATCACACTGGCTCTACGCGATCCAATATTCATTCAATGGAAGCCAACAATCGTCAACGCGCTTTTCGCAGGCGCATTCCTCGTGAGCCGCTACGTCGGCGATCGGACGCTAACCGAGCGAATGATGGGACATGCCATTGAGCTGACCCAAGACATGTGGCGTCAACTCAATTTGATGTGGGTCGGTAACTTCACATTCCTCGGTGCGGCCAATATCTATGTCGTCTACAATTTCGATGAAGCTACCTGGGTGAATTTCAAGCTCTTCGGTATGCTCGGCCTGACACTGGCCATGGTCGTAATTCAAGCGATCTGGATAGCCGCGAAAACCAGTGGCGAAGAGCAACGCGAAGGCGCTGATTAGTCGATGTCCAAGAGCGAGTTGTACCGAAACTTCGGACAGCCGTCGTGAATTCCAACCGAGTCGAGGAAATCCGCTCCCGTTTAGAAACTGCATTTTCTCCGCTTCAGCTCGAGATAAGGGATGACAGCCATCTGCATGAAGGACATGCGGGAGCGAAAAGCGGCAAGGGACATTTTTCGGTCAAGATCGTGTCGGCCTCATTCATCGGAACGCGAACGATCGACAGACATAGAATGGTTTTTGAAGCGCTGGGCGATATGATGCAGACCGACATACACGCACTCAGCGTATCCGCGTCGGCCCCGGAAAACTAACGACACGACGAACTATCAAGGGAACTCTCATGAATAAGCGAACAACTTGCCTGCTAACCGTCACTGCTGTCTTACTGGCAAGCTGCGCCGCTGAGGAACCAGCCGCGCCGACCGCTGACCTTGGAGAAGCAATCGTTACTGTGGATGGCCAAGCTATTTCCGAGCCGATGCTAGCGTACTACTCTCGCACGCGAGCACAACAGGACTCGTCGGACCTTTCCGATGAGGAGCGCGACGGACTCATGGAAGAGCTGATCCAACTTCGTCTTCTAGCCAATGCCGCAGAGGCAGGCGATACGTTGTCGGATAGCGCATTCCTCGCTGAGATCGAGCTACAGCGACTACAGCTGATTGCGCGACGTCAGATTACAAACGAGCTACAAGCTAACCCAGCAACCGAGGCTGAACTGCAGGCGGCGTATGAGGCGAACCTCGAGCAGTTCGCAGGCGCACAGTATAGAGCGCGGCACATTCTCGTGGATGCCGAGCAGGACGCGGCTGACATCATCGCAGAATTGCAGCAGGGCGCAGATTTCCAGGAACTAGCCCGGACGCGATCGACCGGCCCGTCAGGCCCGAACGGCGGTGACCTAGGTTGGTTTGAGGCTGACCGGATGGTACCGCCATTCGCCGCCGCCGTTAGAGCAATGGAGCCTGGATCATTCTCCGAAACACCCGTTCAGACCCGCTTCGGGTGGCACGTGATACTGCTCGAAGAGCGATCAGACGCACGCGCGCCGGGACTTGACGCCGTACGTGCGGACGTGACCCAGATAGTCGAGCAAGAAAAAGTAGAGAGCTATCTAGAGGAGTTGAGAGCTAACGCGTTAGTGGAAGGTCAATAGAACCTTTGATCGATAATGAGGTTGTTCTCCTCAGTCGTCCT
>JABAOE010008298.1_pt4 | contig 11231 bp, 10 predicted proteins | sample 7062141 | NCBI WGS metagenome assembly JABAOE01 (sample SAMN14538627, study PRJNA623070) | marine sediment metagenome | biome: marine biome [ENVO:00000428]; feature: marine pelagic biome [ENVO:01000023]; material: deep marine sediment [ENVO:00002113] | place: India: Gulf of Khambhat ...
CATCCCCCGTATCATCGCCGCTGCGGAAATCACCGGCGCCGAGGCGATCCATCCGGGCTACGGCTTCCTGGCCGAGAACGCCGAGTTCGCGGAGATCTGCGAGCGCTCGGGCATCATCTTCATCGGTCCGTCGGCCGAGCAGATCCGATCCATGGGGGACAAGGCGACAGCGCGACGCAGCATGACTGCGGCCGGAATCGCGGTAGTGCCCGGATCCGACGGAGGGATCGATGGCCCAGAGGAAGCGGCGAGCATGGCCGAACAGATCGGGTTTCCGGTCATGATCAAGGCCTCGGCGGGTGGAGGAGGAAAGGGCATGCGGGTGGCGCGGGATGCCGAAGCGTTTCCGCGACTGCTGCAGGCGGCGCAGATCGAAGCGGAATCCGCATTCGGCGACTCGGCCGTGTATCTGGAGCGCTACGTGGAGCGCCCCCGACACGTCGAGATCCAGGTCTTCGGAGATACGCACGGACGGGTCGTGCACTTGGGAGAGCGCGATTGCTCCGTCCAGCGACGCCACCAGAAACTGATCGAGGAGGCACCCTCACCCGCGGTGACGCCCGAGCTACGAGCCGAGATGGGCGCCGCCNNTGCTCGATCCAGCGCCGCCACCAGAAGCTCATCGAGGAGGCACCGGCGAACGAGCTCTCCACCGGCCAGCGCGAGGCGATGGGGGCAGCCGCCGTGGCCGCGGCACGCGCCATCGGATACGTCGGTGCCGGTACCTGCGAGTTCCTGCTCGACGGCGGCGACTTCTACTTCCTGGAGATGAACACGCGCATCCAGGTGGAGCACCCGGTCACGGAGGTGACCACCGGGTTCGACCTGGTGAAGGAACAGATTCTGGTGGCCGCCGGGGAGCCACTGTCGTTCACCCCGGAGCCGGCAGTCCTGCGGGGGCACGCCTTCGAGTTCCGCGTAAATGCCGAGGATCCGGAAAAGAACTTTCGACCCTCTCCGGGTCAGATCACGACCTTCCATCCTCCCGGCGGGCCCGGCGTCCGACTCGACACTCACGTCTACGCCGGGTATCACGTTCCCCCCTACTACGACTCTCTCCTCGCCAAGCTGATCGTGAGCGGAAAGACCCGGGACGAGGCGCTCGTTCGGGCGAGGTATGCCCTGGGCTCCTTCGTGATCGAGGGGGTGTCGACCACGATCCCGTTCCTTTCTCAACTCTTACACGACGAGGCGTTTCAACGGGGCGACATCGACACGCACTTCGTGGAGAGATTCCTCGCCGAGCGAGCCCCGGGATGATCATCGCTTTCGAATCCCCCGGCAGTCCTGGCTGGTCCCGCAGGAACGAAGACCGGCGAAGCACGACGGATTCCCCTTGCATCACGGACTCCTGTTGAAGGTCGAGACCTACTTCTCGGCGGGCGAGGTCGATCCTGCCAGGGTCGTTGGAGCGACCGCCGTGGTCATCGATGTGATCCGCGCCACCTCGACGATCATCGAGGCGCTCGCCGCCGGTGCCCAGGCTGTGTACCCGCGACTCTCGAGCGACGAGGCGATCGAGCTGGCCAACTCCCTGGGGCGCGAGGACACACTGCTCTGTGGGGAGCGTAGGGGGCTTCGAATCGAGGGATTCGACCTCGGCAACTCGCCTCTCGAGTTCGAGCGAGAGCGGGTGGCCGGAAAGCGCTTGGTCATGAGCACAACGAACGGAACTCGCGCCTTTCTCGCAGCCGAAGACGCCGAGCGGGTCCTGGCGGCGTCGCTCATGAACCTGTCTGCGGTGCGCGACGAAGTGGTCGGGCACGAGCATCTCGTCTTCGTCTGTGCCGGGAAGGAAGACAGGTTCTCTCTGGACGACGCGCTCTGTGCGGGGCTGATCATCCAGAAGCTGATGGGGACGATGGGCAGGGGATCGGTCGAGCTCGATCTCGACGATGCGTCGCGATCGGCGGTCGCGTTGGCGAAGGTCTACGAGCCGAATGCCAACCTGCTGCGACAGACCGCAGCGGGCGCCGCACTGGTGGAGGTGGGGCTAGCTGCCGATCTTCAGTTGTGTGCGGACATCGACCGATACCGCTTGGTTCCCGAAATGCAGGAACGGATGATTCGCCTTCCGGACGAGGAATGAGCGTCATCCTCCAGGTTCTCCACATACTGGAATCGAAATGCTGAAGCCCGACGAGACCCGCGAGCTCGTCGGAGTAGGACTGGTGGCACTGGCCATCCTGATGCTGCTGGCCTTGTTCCCCGTCGCAATGCTGGGAGAGCTCGGGAGCTCGTGGTTCGAGTCCGGGAACGTGATGGGCCCCCTCGGACTGCTAATTCGCTCTGCTCTCGTCTTCTTGGTGGGAGTCGCCGCCACGCTCGTCCCCCTTCTGATGGGGCTCGTCGGACTGCGAGTGGGAGGATGGATCGAGCGGGAGCGGGCCCTGCGTTTGGGGGTCTTGGGCGGAGGGCTTCTCCTGATCATCCCGGGGGCTGTGGAGCTGATCGGGCCCGAGACCGATCCGGGCGGCTGGCTGGGAAGGGGGATCGGACGGCCGCTGATCGCTCTCGCTGGCTCCTTTGGGGCCGGGTTCATCCTCGCGGTCTTCCTGGTTCTGCTCGTCCTGGGCACCCTGGGCTGGAAGCCCGTCTCGAAACCGATGTGGTGGGCACTCTCGGGGATAGGGGCTGGGTGGCGTTCCCTCGTGAACTGGCTGGAGGGGAAGGGGGCCTCCGACCATGCAGCCGGAGATACCCTCGGAGCGGACAGCGGCTTCGCTGACTTCGAGGCCGAGCCGGCCGGCTCGGAGGCGCCCGTGAAAGAGCTGGAGAGCCCCGGGCGCAAGGGAAAATCGGCGGTTGCCTCTTTGCCCGATCCCCTCGATCCGCGGGAGCTGGAGCGGACCGAGCTTCCGCCGCTGCAGCTCCTCACTCCGGCCACGGGGGCGCACCTGGACGACATGAGACGCGATCTGGACGCGCTGGGCGAGGTTCTGGTCGAGAAGCTCAGGACTTTCAACGTCGAGAGCGAGCTCGGAGGCCGGACCACGGGGCCGGTCGTCACCCAGTTCGAGGTCGTCCCCGCTCCCGGCGTGAAGGTCAACCGAATTGCCAACTTGGACCGGGACCTCGCGCTCGCCATGCGGGCGCGAACGGTGAGGATCGTGGCCCCCATTCCCGGAAAGGGAGCCGTGGGCGTCGAGATTCCCAATCCCGTGCCCATGACGGTGCAAGTCCGTGAGATCCTCGAGAGCCCTGCCTTCCGCTCGTCCCGAGCGGAGCTCCCACTCGCCCTCGGGAAGGACTTGCACGGAGCTCCATACGTCGCCGATCTCGCGAAGATGCCCCACTGCCTGATCGCCGGGGCCACGGGATCCGGGAAGTCCGTGTGCCTGAACGCGATCATCACGTCTCTGGTCTATCGACACACCCCCGAGACGCTCCGGCTGCTCCTGATCGATCCGAAGATGGTAGAGCTCACGACCTACGGGGATCTTCCCCACCTCAGGCATCCCGTGGTGACGGACCCGAAGGACGCCGCCGGCGTGCTGAAGTGGGCGATGCTGGAGATGGAGCGGCGCTACACCCTCCTTTCGGAGAACGGCGTTCGATCGATCGGAGAGTTCAATCGCCGTGTGCGAGCGGGCGTTCCGCTGCGCCGGGCGCAGCCGCTGGGCGAGGAGGGAGATCCGGATCGCTGGATCTACGACGAAGGGATCGTCCCCTACGTGGTGCTCGTGATCGACGAGCTGGCGGATCTCATGATGACCGTGCAGAGCGAGGTCGAGAAGCCGCTTACGCTGCTCGCACAGAAGGCCAGGGCGATCGGACTGCACCTGCTCGTCGCCACCCAGCGACCGTCGGTGAACGTGATCACGGGCCTGATCAAGGCGAACTTCCCTTGCAGGATCGCCTTCCGGGTCGCGTCCAAGACCGACTCACGGACCATCCTGGACCAGAACGGGGCCGATGCGCTCCTCGGCAACGGGGACATGCTCTTTCTCCCGCCCGGGCAGAGCTCTCCGATCCGCATGCAGGGCGCCTACATCTCCACGGACGAGACCGGACGGCTCATCGAATGGTATCGCGAGCTGAAGGAGAGGAAGCTCTCGGAGCGCGAAGCGGGGGCTGACGATCGGGAAGAAGACATCCTCGAGGTGGTACGAGCCAGGGAGGCCGAGGAGGTGGGGGCGGAAGAGGACGCTTTGGGCGGAGATTGGGACGAGTATTTCAGGGAGGCCGCAGAGATCTGCATCCGGAGCGGGCAGGGATCGACTTCCCTCCTTCAGCGGAAGCTCCGGATCGGATACGGGCGAGCAGCCCGAATCGTGGATCAGCTCAACGACGCCGGGGTGCTGGGACCGCCCGACGGCTCCAAGCCCCGAGAAGTTCTCATGAGCTCGGATCAGCTCGACCGCATGATGTCCAGTGCGGAGAGCGAGAAATGAGGCCTTCGACTCACTCCGGCACAGGCGAGGGACGACTCAGTCCACCTCGATGAGCTCGACCTCGAAGACGAGGACGGCGTTGGGGGGGATCGCGTCTCCTGCGCCCTGCGCCCCGTAGGCCAGATGAGGTGGGATCACCAGGGTCCTCGTTCCGCCGACTCGCATCCCGAGCAGGCCCACGTCCCACCCGGGGATCACCTGCCCCGCTCCGAGAAGGACCGAGAACGGCCCTCGATCCCGGCTGCTGTCGAAGACCGACCCGTCGGGATGGTAGCCCGTGTAGTGGACGCTCACCGTGGCCCCGGGCTCGGCCTCGGCCCCGTCGCCTCGAGGGTCGTCCAGGCAGTAGAAGCCTTCGGCGAGGACCGCCATGGTCTCGAAGTCGATTCCCAGCTCGGGCGCATACGCCAGCTCGGTCGGATCTACGAAAGCCTGCGGAGTGGCGGGATTCAGGCGGGTTGCCCCCTCGATCGGCGGGCAGGGCAACGACTCGCCACAACCCGAGAGGACGAGGAGGATCGAGACCGTGCCGATCGTCGAAGTCTTGGACATTTGGCGGCCCTACCCCGAAGCGGGATCCGGGGTTCGAGAGCTGTGTCAGACGAGGGAACCTTCCGAACGTTTCGGCGACGGATCGGGTACACCGGGGCATGATTGAGCGCCTTTTGCCCCTTGTTTGGGTGATTTCGCCGCTGCTCGTGGCTCCCCCGGCCGTGGCCGCCCAAGATGCGAGCCTGATCCTCGAGCGCGCCGCCGACAGGTACTCGTCGCTGAGCGGCTTCTGCGCCTCGTTCGCCCAGACGATCGACGTGACTCTCCTTCGTGAGGTCAAGCGAAGCCGTGGGGAGCTGTGCCAGGCTCGCCCGGACGACTTCGAGATGCGCTTCGCGGACCCGCCCAGGGACCGCATCGTCGCGGACGGCAACGACCTCTGGGTGTACTTCCCGAGCACGGACGAGGGTCAGGTGTTTCGCACTCCCCTCGCCCAAGCGGAGGGCAGGTTCGACCTGCACCGAGAGTTCCTCTCGAGCCCGGGCGAGCGCTACGCGTCGACGCTCGAGGGCGAGGAGCGGATCGGCGATCAGGTGATGCACGTCCTGAGCCTGGAGCCGAGAGTGCGCTCTCCCTATGTCCATGCCCGCCTCTGGATCGGCGCCGAGGACTATCTCATTCGAAAGCTCGAGATCCTGGAGGAGTCGGAGTCGATTCGCACCTTGGAGCTCAGCGAGATCCAGCTGAACCCCGATCTCCCGGCGGACTGGTTCCGTTTCGATCCTCCGCCGGGCGTCCAAGTGATCACCCGATGACGCCCAGAGTCAGGACCCGGGAGCTCCCTGTGTTCCCGGTCACGGCGGCCCCCGTCCGCCCCGAGGTGAGCCCCCATGTCTCGGCCGTGGAGCACGAAATCGGTCCGATCGGGTCGCCGGCTGGCCCTAAGATCGGGCTCGTAACTCTCGGCTGCGACAAGAACACCGTCGACTCGGAGCGCATGATGGCCGCTCTGGTGGGACACGGCGCGAGAGTCTCCTCGGAGGTCGAGGGGGCCGAACTCATCCTCGTGAACACGTGTGGCTTCATCGAGGCCGCGAAGGAGGAGTCCATCGAGACCATCCTCCAGGCCTGTTCGTTGAAGGAGCAGGGCAGGGTCGGAGCGGTGGTCGCGGTCGGCTGCCTCGTCCAGAGATACAAGGACGATCTGGCGCGCGAGATCCCCGAGGTCGACCTGTTCCTCGGGCTGACCGAGATGGATCGGCTCGTTCCGGAGCTCAGGAGCCGTGGGGTGCTACGGGACGACCTCGCTCCGGTGCCCAATATGGAGCTGCCGCTCCGGATCCTGTCGACCGACACGCCGCACACCTCGCACCTGAAGATCTCCGAGGGGTGCGACCACACCTGTGCCTTCTGCGCGATTCCGCACATGCGGGGCCTGCACCGCTCGGCTCCCCTCGACGAGCTCGTCCGCGAGGCACGAGAGCTCGAGTGGCGTGGCGTGAAGGAGCTGAACATCATCTCGCAGGACACGACCTGGTACGGACGAGACCTCAGGAGGGCGACGGTCCAGCGGGCTGGCCCGGGCGGGACCGCCGAATGGACGCCGCTCCTGCCCGACCTCCTCCGTGCCCTCCTCGACGGCACCACCGTCCCCTGGATCCGGCTGTTCTACATGTATCCCTCCGGGATCACGCCCGAGCTCGTGACCCTGCTGGAGTCCGAGCCCAGGCTCCTTCCGTATCTGGACATGCCGATCCAGCACGGAAGCGACTCGATGCTCAAGCGGATGCGGCGTCCCGAGCGCCGACGGACGATCCGGGAGCAGGTCCGTCGGCTTCGCTCGGCCATCCCCGCACTCGTGCTTCGAACGACGGTCATTGTGGGGTTCCCCGGTGAGACGGAGTCCGAGTTCGACGAGATGCTCGATCTGCTTCGAGAGATTCGCTTCGAGCGCGTCGGAGCCTTCCCCTACTCGCCGGAAGAGGGAACGCCGGCAGCCGAGATGGAAGGACACCTCTCGGATCGGGAGAAGAGGGACCGTCTGGAGGCGCTGATGGAGGTACAGCGCGAGATCTCGTTCGAGCACAACGAACGCCTCGTCGGGTCTCGCCAGACGGTGATCATCGATCGGCTCGTCGACGAGGACCCGGACTACGAGGCCGAGGGACGGAGCCCGGGACAGGCGGCCGAGGTCGACGGGCTCACACGAATCTCCGGCGCTCGCGGTCTTTGTCCCGGCGACTTCACCGAGGTCGAGATCACGGACGCGCTCGACTACGATCTGGTGGCTACGGTGGTCTCCTGATGGGGGAGGAATGAGCGCGGCCGTTCCGGGTCGAGGAGACCGATCCACGGACAGCCTTTGGAGACGCGCGCAGGAGCTGATTCCCGGTGGAGTGAACTCGCCGGTTCGATCGTTCCGGTCCGTCGGCGGCCGGCCCTTCTTCGTCGAGCGGGGAAAAGGGGCCTACATCGTCGACACGGAAGGTCATCGCTACCTCGATTACGTACTGTCCTGGGGTCCACTGATCCTGGGCCATGCGCATCCGGTGATCGTCGGAGCCGTCGAGGATCAGCTCTCGAGGGGAACCAGCTACGGTGCTCCGACGGCCGCCGAGGTAGAGCTCGCCGAGCGTCTGGTTCGGCTCGTCCCCGGAGTCGAGATGGTGCGACTCGTCAGCTCGGGGACGGAGGCGACCATGAGCGCGCTCAGAGTTGCTCGCGCACACACCGGCCGCTCTCGCTTCCTCAAGTTCAGCGGCTGCTATCATGGTCACGCAGATCCCTTTCTGGTGGCTGCGGGAAGTGGAGTTGCGACCCTGGGGCTTCCGAACTCACCCGGCGTTCCCAGCGAAGCCGTCCGGGACACGGCCCTTCTCCCGTTCAACGATCTGGACGCGGTGCGCGACCTGTTCGCCGCCAGCGGCGACGATTTCGCGGCGATCTTCCTCGAGCCCATCATGGGGAATGCCGGATTGATCGCTCCGGAGTCCGGATTCCTGGAAGGTCTGCGCGAGGTGACCGAAGCGCACGGCACACTGCTGGTCTTCGACGAGGTCATGACGGGCTTTCGAGTCGGCTTGCAGGGAGCGCAGGGCCGCTACGGAGTGACGCCCGACCTGACCGTTCTGGGGAAGGTGATCGGTGGCGGGCTACCGGTCGGAGCCTTCGGCGGCCGAAAGGAGATCATGGAGGAAGTGGCGCCCGCCGGACCGGTCTACCAAGCTGGGACCCTATCGGGGAACCCCCTCGCGACGGCCGCCGGCAATGCCCAGCTCGCTTGGCTGGAGGCGCATGATCCGTTCGACGAGCTTCAGGCGTATGGTGTCCGTCTCGTCGATGGGATCCTCGACATCCTTTCNNGGCATCTTCTTTCACTCCGGCCCCGTGCGCTCGTTCGAGGACGCCGAGAGCTCGGATGTGCCCCGTTTCGGGCGCTTTCACCGAGAGATGTTGGAGCGGGGGGTGTTCCTTGCGCCGTCTGCTTTCGAGGCCGGGTTCCTGTCCATCCTCCATCGTGAGTCGGAGCTCGAGTTGACCCTGAAGGCCGCCCGCGAGGCGGCGGAGAGCATCGCATGACCCCCTCGCGTACCCCCGAACTCGTGGCCCAGCGTGACGGGCTCCTTTCCCTCGCGTCGATGCTGGCTGTCCTGCTGCCGATGCTGGCGATACCGGTCGGCGGAGCGGCCCAGGACCTCGCCGACTTCGACTACGAGAACCTGTCGTTCGAGGGCGTGATGCTGGACTACGGGTACGTGTCCTCCTCTCGAATCGCCTCGACGGGATCGTTCGGGGGGCGCTTCGACCTCGGGCTTCTGGGACCGGGAGTTCGGGTCGTAGGCGGATTCACGCATTGGTCGTCCACCCTGGCGCGGAGCGAGGTGCGCGAGCTCGAGACCAAGCTGGAAGCGCTGATTTTGGATGAGACGGGCGGGCCCGCCACCGTTGACCTCGGTCGGATCAAGTGGTCCGACGTCGCGCTGCATGGGGACCTGCACTTCCTGTGGCGCGTTCCGTTCGGATTGCTCACCTATGCTGGCCTGGGGGGAAGCGCACATGTCCTTCGGGGAAGCGGGCCGGCGATCGACGAGACCTTCGTGGATGACCTGCTGGATTCGGTGCGCGCCGGCGTGAACGTGCACGGTGGCCTGGAGGTTCCTCTCCACCCGCGGTTTCGAGCGGTTGGTGAGGCCCGATACGAAGTCCTCGAGGACCTGAGCTATCTCCAGCTCCGAATCGGCGGCCAGGTCGTGTTCGGCTCGGCGACCGCCGGCCTCTAGCGCGCCGTCCCCTCGCCCCGCCTCGCAGGGGTCAGCGATGGACACACGAGTCGCCGGAGCCGTCTCCGGGGCGCTCGCCGCCCTCGCCCTTCCTCCGTTCTCCCTATGGCCACTCGCATTCGTTGCGTTGATCCCGCTCGGCGTCGCCCTGTCCAGAAAGGGGCTCGAGAGCAGAGATGCGGTGGCCTCGGGACTATGGTTTGGAGGGGTCTTCTACGGCATCGTGCTGCACTGGGTGCCCGCGACGCTGTCGGGCATGATCCCCCTCGGCGCCCTGCTCGGCCTCCTATCCATCGTACTGCTCGCGGCCACGGCGGGTGTCCAAGCGGTCACCCTCCGACAGCTTCTCGTGGAGCGGCGGTGCTCGCCGATCCTTGCGATTCCGGCCGTATGGGTGAGTGCGGAGGTGCTGCTCGCGTCGGCGGGTCCTCTCGCGACACCGTGGACGCCGCTGGGGCTGTCCCTCGCCTCGGTTCCGCAGCTCGCGGGCCCGGCCGAGTGGGTGGGGGTCCGTGGGCTCACCCTCTGGATCGCGCTCGTCAACGGTGGGCTCGTGGCGGGGGCCCTGGCCGCTCCACGGCGTCGGCTGCCCATTGCCGTCGCAACCCTCGGCGCCGGGCTCGTGCCGGCGGTGGCAGGCTTCCTTCGGGACGGCCGGGTGACGGTCTACGAGCTCCCTACGGTACTCGGGGCTCAGATGAACGTGTCTCGCGACGCGCTCGTCTCACCCGACGTTCGCGATCAACGTGCTTCGGAGTCTCTGACCCGACTCCTCTCGTCCCCGATTGCTCCCTCGGACGCGGCCACGACGGACCGATTCCAGGGCTCGGTCGTCGCCATCTTGCCGGAGGCGCCCTTTCGGGAGGTGTGGAGTCGCGCATTCGAGGAGCGGATGATCGGCATGGCCGAGGAGCTGGGTATGCCCCTGCTCGTCGGCGCTCACGTTCCGGAGGCTGCCTCTGGCGGGACGGCCCCCGGACCTCTGCGAAACGCGGCGCTGCTCGTCGTCCCTGACGGCTCGGCTCGCATGGTCCACGCGAAGGTTCGCCTGGTCCCCGGGGTGGAGCGACCCGGGCTGAGTTCGGGCCCCGGAGGAGGGGTGCTTCGGATCGCTGATCTCCGAATGGCGCTCGCGATCTGCTTCGAATCCGCATTCGGGGGCGACATTCGGCGACTTCGCCGGGAGGGCGCCGAGCTGCTGGTCAATCCGACGAACGACGGTTGGTTCCGACCGAGATTGGGCGGCGCGGGAACCGCGGCGCACGCCCAGCACCGCGCCCATCTGATCCTGCGGTCGGTCGAGAATCGCATGGGTGCCGTGCGGTCTTCCCTGGGAGGCGAGCTGCTCGCCATCGGCCCCGATGGTCGCGTCGTCACCCTCAGACCGGTAGGAGCCGAGAGTCTGACCCCCATGCGAGTGTCGACCTCCACGACGATGACGGCTTACACCCGCTACGGGGATCTCGTCGGTCTCGCGTGTCTGCTCCTGCTTCTGCTCCTCTTGGTACCCGGGTCGGTCGGTGTCGGGCTGCGACAGCGGTAGCGCGCCTCTGCACGGGCGCATGCCGGCGCTCGGCTCACTGCTTACTTCCGTTCCTCGACGACTTGGTGGTCAAGTGGTGATGTCGCCTAACGGACGGTCGGCAGTAGGTCACTTTGCCGGACGGTCGGTGGCGGGTGACCCACTGCCGGACACCGAGGTTGAAGGCGACCTAGCGCATTTCTATATTTCTCTGCTCGGTATCTTGCATGCGTCGGCGGTGGGCCGTGGCGGTTTCGCCGCAGGGTAGGTACTACGGAGAAAGTGCCATGAAACAGGGAATTCATCCCGAGTATCAGACGGCACAGGTCGTCTGCTCCTGTGGAAACGTCATCGAGACGCGATCCACGAAGGGACAGCTCAGCGTGGAGATCTGCGCGGTTTGCCATCCCTTCTACACGGGCAAGCAGAAGCTCGTGGACACGGCCGGCCGCGTCGAGCGATTCAAGCGAAAGTACAAGTCGCAAGACAAGTCGTGAGGTTGGAGGCCGCGAGGCCGCTCCTGCCGGCCCGCGCCCGCTTCTT
>JABAOE010009060.1_pt1 | contig 11231 bp, 11 predicted proteins | sample 7062141 | NCBI WGS metagenome assembly JABAOE01 (sample SAMN14538627, study PRJNA623070) | marine sediment metagenome | biome: marine biome [ENVO:00000428]; feature: marine pelagic biome [ENVO:01000023]; material: deep marine sediment [ENVO:00002113] | place: India: Gulf of Khambhat ...
CTCGAGCTGGGCTCGGTCTACGCCGCGCTGGGAAGCCGCGTGACCGTGGTCGAGATGATGCCGAGCTTGCTGCCCGGAGTGGACAAGGACCTCGTCCGGCCGTTGGCCAAGAAGCTGGCAGGCCAGTTCGAGTCAGTCCTGCTCGAGACCAAGGTCGCCGAGATCACCGAACAGAAGAACGGCCTGAAGGTCAGGCTCGAGGGTAACCGGGTCGACCCACCCGAGCGCCTGTTCGACAAGGTCCTGGTGTCGGTCGGCCGCGCGCCCAACTCCGAAGGACTGGGTCTGGAGACGACCAAGGTGCGGGTCGACGGCGACGGCTTCATCGATGTCGACGCCCAACTCCGCACGTCGGAGCCGACGATCGGTGCCATCGGCGACGTCGTCGGCCAACCGATGCTCGCGCACAAGGCATCGCACGAGGGACGCACGGCCGTCGAGGCGATCGCGGGCCACAAGGTGGCGTTCGAGCCGGCGGCGATCCCGGCCGTGGTGTTCACCGATCCCGAGGTCGCCTGGTGCGGTCTGACCGAGGACGAGGCCAAGGCACAGCAACGCGAGGTTGCGGTGACCCGTTTTCCCTGGGCTGCCTCGGGGNNCGTGGCGCGCTTTCCCTGGGCCGCTTCGGGGCGCGCGATGACGCTCGGTCGCGACGACGGCCTGACCAAGCTGATCATCGATCCCGCGACCGAGCGCATCCTGGGCGTCGGCATCGTCGGGCCCGGAGCCGGCGAGCTGATCGCCGAGGGCGTGCTGGCGGTGGAGATGGCGGCGCTGGCCAGCGACCTCAAGCTGACCATCCACCCGCACCCGACGCTGTCCGAGACGATGATGGAAGCGGCCGAGGTCTTCTTCGGGCAGAGCACGCACGTCTACCGGCCCAAGCGGCGTTGATTCGGCCCTCGCGGATCTTGCCTATAATCGATTCATGATATTGCTCGAGAGGGCGACCATGGCCAGAACCCGAGTACTCGGAGCGGTCTCGCTCGTGTGCGCCGTCTCGTCTGTCATGGGGGGCGTCCGTATCGTGTACGACCGTGACGCCGAGTTCGAGGGCTTCGAGACCTTCGCCTTGAGATTCGCGTCCGAGAGGGGACAGGAAACGCTGGAGAACCGGTCGCCGCTGATGCACCAGCAGATCGTGGAGAGCTTGACCCGGCATCTCGCCGAGGGCGGCCTGAGAGAGGTCGAGGACGATCCCGATCTGATCGTGACCTACCACGTCACGACGAAGGGGGACGGTCGAATCAACACGGCGCTGATGGGGTTTGGCGGAGCCGGACCGGGCTTCGGCGGCGGCGGCTGGACCTACGGCGATACCCCCACCTACGCCACCAGCTTCGGGTTGTTGATCATCGACGTCTACGATGCAAACGAGCAGAAGATCATCTGGCGCGGCAGGGGCGCGCAGGTCCCGTCGGGCAATCCCGCAAAGGGTGCGAAAACGATCGAACGGTCGATCGACAAGCTGGTCAGCAAATGGGACAAGATGCGACGCCAACACCGACCGGATCGATCGACGGCGCCCTGCTGAGTTCCGATCTCGGCAGGCCGGCGGAGATCGCGTCGATCCGAACTGTCGGCTCGCTCAGGGCAGTGTCGCGTCGCGCGAGGCGTTGCCCCAGCTGTTTCCGGGAGCGTTGCACAAGCCGGTAGCGCCCTCGCCCGGTGGGCCCGTCTCGTGGGTCGGGACCCGACGGGGGACGGAAGTGAACCAACCGGGGATTGGGACACTGACCGATCAGCGCGCGCAGCGCGCCGGACTCGCCGCCGGTGCGCGCGTGCCGTCAGTCCGTCAGCTTCTCGAGCGCTCGGCGCAGATCCCTTCCGCCGCGGAAGGCGGTGAACAGACCCGAGCGCCACACGACCGTGCCCTCGCGATCCAAGATGAAGAGCGTGGGGACGCCCTTGATCCCCAGTGCCTCGATCACGCTGTCGTCGCCGCGGAGCCAGGTGTAGTCCAGTCCCGAGCTTTCGATGAAGCGGCGAGCGTTCTCGGCATCCTCGTAGACGTTGACCGCGAGAAACTCCACGTCCTTACCGGCGAATTCGGTCTTGATCGGGTTCATGTCACGCATGAACTGAACGCAGGTGCCTCACCACGAGGCCCACAGGTCCAGAACGACGACTCGTCCGCGGTAGGCCTCGAGGTCGACCGGTTCGCCGTCGAAGCTGGCCAGGCTGATCGACGGTAGCTTCTGGCCGACCTCGACGTCGGGAGCAATGTGCGACGAGAGGACCCACAGCCCGGCCCCCACGAGCGCCACCAGCAGCACGACCATCACGGTTGCGGTGATCAACCCGACCTTGATCCAACGATTCAACGCCATGCCTCTCCTCCTGGTCCGGTGATACGTGATACGGGGTCAGACCCCGACTTGTTGCGCAACACGGNNCCGTCGTCTCGCGCAACAAATCGGGGTCTGACCCTGTGTTGCGGCTGCGTGGGGCATGGGCTGGAGGATCGGGGCCAACGCGAAGATGCTCGGCTCTGGCGCGCGGCGACGAAGAATGTCCCCCTCGTGGGACGCCTATCCGAGCAGGTCATCGCCTCCCGCCAGCTGCAATGTCTGCTCACCGGCCGCAGCGGAGGCGCTTTCTGATCCGTTTCGTGGGTAAGATTCCCGCGAATGGGCATCTGGTGGATACCGGCCGGCGTGGTGCTTGCCGCCGCGACCTGTGCGACGCTCGCCCTGTGCTGGGTCGCCGTGGGGCATCTGAAGTACGCGCTGTACAACCGGCGATCCGGGATCCGTCCGCCGCCGCTGGGCTGGGCGGGCTGGATTCGTTTCTACCTGCGCACGGTCGGCGGAGTTTTCCGTGTGCTGTGGTGGAACCTGAGAGCACTCGGACGCGACGGCCTGCGTCACCCGTCGTCCGAACGCAGCGGACCGGTGGTGCTGTGCGTACACGGCTTTCACATGAACGGAACGTGCATGTGGGGCATCCGCCGTTACCTGGAACGGATCGGACGCCCCACGCAAGCGGTCTATCTGGGACTGCCCTATCGCTCTCCCGATGTCTACGCACGCTCCCTGAGGCGGGCCATGCGTAAGCTGGTCGACGGCCGAGGCGAGGAGCTGCTGGACGTGGTGGCGCATTCGATGGGCGGACTCGTGCTGCGCCAAGCCCTGGCCGACGACTCGGCGCTGGCCGAGCGCGTCCGGCGGGTCGTGACCCTGGGGAGCCCGCATCACGGCACGGCCTTCCTGAACGTGCCGCTCGGTCCGGTTTACCGCATGATGAGCCTCGAATCCGTCTATGTCGCTGGATTGCCGGACTTTACCCGAACCGCGCCCCGCTCGCGCGTCACGACCATCGCGACGCGACACGACCTGGTGGTCTACCCGCCGAGCGTCGCCCACCTGCCGGGAGCGCGCCCGGTCAACCTCAGCGGAATCGGGCACGTCGGTCTGCTGACCGAGCCGGTCGCGTTGCAGGCCGTCGGCCAGGCCCTGGGGCCGCCCCGAGTTGACGGGCCCGGGGCGCGACCCTAACTTTAGCACTGACCTTTTCGTCGCAGTTCGTATTAGCCGGTGGCGGCGACGCCGAACAGGCTCGTCCCACAAAGGGGTTCGCGGCTTGAGCGGAGATCCGAGAACAACCGGTGCGGATGCCGATCGCGTGCTCGGGGCGCTCGACACGATCGTGCAGACCGTGGTGGGCAAGGAACTGGAGTCGCTGCGCGACGCGGTGGCCGAGTTCGATTCCAAGCTCTCCGAGCGGCTGGAAGCGGTCAATGAGAGAACCCGCTCGACGATCGGAGCCGTAACAGAGGACGTGCTGTCCCGAATCGAGAATCTGCGGCAGACCCTCGGCGAAAGCGCGGAGAACCACAAGCAGATCCGTGCCGAGATCGAGAGCCGGATCGATCGAGCGTCCGCCGAGGTCGGAAAGCGGCTCGAGGATGCGAAACGGCAGTCGGCCGACGCCATCGACACCGTGAAACGCACGCTCGAGCAAGAACGCTCGGCCAGAGAGTCCACGATCGGCGCGGTCGACAAGTCGGTCCAGGAAGAGCGCACGGCCCGGGAATCGGTGATCCAGGCGCTCACCGAAAAGCTCGAGCAGGAACGGGTGGCCCGCGAATCGATGGGCGATGCGGCCCGAGGCAGCATCGAGCAGGAACGTTCCACCCGGGAGGCTTTACAGGAGCAGGTCGACTCGCTGGCGCAGAGCGTCACCGGGCTGCAGGACGAGCTGAAACAGCAACTGGAAACGTCCCAGAGACTGTCGACGCTGCTCACCACGCTGTCCTCGGTGTTCACCGGACAGGACGGGGACCAACAGGCGCCCGAGCCGAGCGTTCCGGCCCCGAATCCCGCACAGGAGGCGTCTCCGACACGTCGGCCGGCGAGCGCGGCCGACAGCCCCGACCGGGCCAAGAACGAGCTCGACAACGTCCTGGACCAGCTGTTCCAAGAGTAAGCCGTCTGGCCACGGACACCAAACTCGTATAGAATCCGCCACTTCCGCGACCGGCCGGCTGACGCGCCGGGCGTCCGCCGGGGGTGAAGTCTTGCACCAGGGACCGATCATCAAGCCGATCAGCCTGTTTTTCGCCTGCCTGCTTTTCGCCGGCGGTCTCGTGGCGGCCCGGCCCGCCGCCGAGCAAGAGCCCGAGGCCCAGCGCCTGTTCCGCATCGAGCGCAGCAAGAACGCCAACATCGTCGTCTACGACGCGCAGTTGAGGCGGGACGGCGAACTCGACGCCAAAAAGCCCGTCATCGCATACTGGCTCAAGCTGGCCCAGGACGGCGCCCGCGGGAAGCTGTCCCTGATGCAAAAGCGCTTCGCATACGGATTCAAGGCCAAGTTCGTCGATGACGACACGTTGGTGCTGAAGATGTCCGCGGACATCGATCGCGACATCGTCGTCGACGTCGTCGACGGCGTCTCTCGCGCGTTCGTCGAGATCGGCGGACATCGTGCGGTGCTCGATCGCATCTACGTCAAGTCGATCGAGACCAAGATGTGGCCGTCCGTGGAGTTCCTCGAGCTGTTCGGTGTCGATCTGGAGACCGGCGAGCAACGCTACGAGCGCATCTACCCCTGAAGCCCAATCGATCGCGGTGAAACCCGAAGACGCCCCGCTGCGTTGTCAGGGGCGAGGGTTCCGTGTGTCCAACGGGGCGGATCCGGGAGGAACGCATGAGGCTGCGAGCCGTTTCCTTGATTCTGGCACTGTTTCTCTTCGCCCCGACCTGGGCCGAGGAGTTCATCACACTGGAGCAACCCGAGCTTTACGATCTGCAGGCGGTCGGCTTCGAGATCCCTCGGCGCGCCGAGCTGCAGATCGAGGCCGTCGGTATGTGGGAGCCGAGCAGGGACTCTTGGTGGTCGCGCTGGTGGAGCCGGGGGGACGAGGACCCGATGACCGTCTCCAGCGGCTTCAGCCTGGAGCGACCCACCAACCTGCGCGTCTACAGCATCTACGAGAAGACCGAGAACGGCCGCGAGCCCGTGGACTACGGCTGGATCGTCGATCTCCGCACACGCGAGCGGGTGTGGCACCCGCGCGACGCGCGCCCGCGCCGGGCGGGCGGCGGTGAGAAGAACCGCCTCGTCGATGAAGAGATCGAGCTACCGGCCGGGAGCTACGTGCTGTACTTCGGAACGGACGACTCTCACTCGTTCGAGCAGTTCCATGTCGCGGCACCGCACGATCCGTTCAACTGGGGCATCGCGTTGCTGCCCGGCAGGGGGTTCGAGGCAGCGAGCTTCCGCAAGTTCGAGCCCGGCCAGAGCGCAACCGTACTGGTCGAATTCGTCAGGGTCGGCGACGACGCCTTCCACCAGCAGCCGTTCCGTGTGAGTCGCGACGCCACGCTCCACGTCTACGCCCTGGGCGAGTACGACTACGACGACGATCAGTTCTACGACCACGGCTGGATCGTCGATGCGGCCTCGGGCAAGACCGTCTGGGAGATGACCGGCAGCAACACCGACGGCGCCGGCGGCGCAGAGAAGAACCGCATGTTCGACGGCCTGGTCGAGCTGCCCCGCGGGGATTACATCCTGTTCTACGCGACGGACGGCTCGCACGCCTACGACACCTGGAATAGCGCGACGCCGTTCGATGCCCGCTCCTGGGGGATCACGGTCCGCCACGGACCCGGTTTCGAGGCAAGCCGGTTCGCCTTGATCGACGAGGCCGACCTCGAGCAGTCGGGCGACTATCTGGTGCGTATCGTCCGCGTCGGTGATGACGAGCGGATCCGCGAGCCGTTCACGCTCGACGCGGCATCGTGGGTCGAGATCCGCGCCATCGGCGAAGGCAGCTCGGGAGACATGTACGATTACGGCTATATCCGGGACCAAGCCACGGGCCGGGTGGTGTGGAAGATGTACTACGACGAGACCGAGCACGCCGGCGGCGCGAGCAAGAACCGTATCGTCGTCGACGAGGTGCGGCTCGAGCCCGGTGAGTACGAGGCCGTGTACGTCACGGACGGCTCGCACTCGTTCCACGGCTGGAACGCCTCGCGTCCACGCGATCCGATGAACTGGGGGCTGACCATCCGGCGCGTCGATCACTGACGGTTCCTGCTGCGCGTTGCGCTCGGCGAAGCGGTCGATACGACCTTCAACGGCAGATCTGCGAGAGATTCCGTGCGGTCGAATGTGCCATAATCCGACGCGGTCCAGCGTCTACGCGACCGCGCCAGGAACTCGGCGAGATACGCAGGCTGCCATGCGAAATCCGGCACTGCTCGGCCTTGCGGTCTGTCTGTTGTTCGGGGCCTGTTCCACACCCGGACCACCCCAGGCCGCGCGCACTGCCGTGACGGACACCTACCACGGTGTCGAGGTCGCGGACCCCTACCGTTGGCTCGAGGACTGGGACGATCCGCGGGTGCAAGAGTGGAGCGAAGCGCAGAACGCCTACGCAGACGGGATTCTCGATCCGCTGCCGTCGGCCGCGGCCATCCGCGAGCGCATCGCGAAGATTCTGCGGAGCGAATCGGCTTCCCACTCGCGGCTGAGCTGGCGCGCCGGCACGCTGTTCGCGGTCAAGAGAGAGCCGCCCGCGGAACAACCGTTCCTGATCGCGATGGAGTCGGCGGAGCAGCNNACGACGATCGACTGGTACGAACCGTCGCCCGACGGCAAGGTCGTCGCCGTCTCGTTGTCCGAGGGCGGATCGGAGAGCGGCGACGTCCACCTCGTCGAGGTCGACACCGCGCGGCCGATCGACGAGGTGATCCCACGGGTCAACGGCGGGACGGCCGGAGGGGATCTGGCCTGGACCCACGACGGAACGGGTTTCTTCTACACGCGCTACCCGCGGCAGGGGGAACGCCCCGAGCCAGATCTGGACTTCTACCAGCAGGTGTGGTTTCACGCGCTGGGTTCGGCCGGGGCGGACGACCGTTACGAGTTGGGTGAGGGATTCCCGCGCGTGGCGGAGATCCGCCTACAAACCGATCCGAGCTCGGATCGCGTTCTGGCGACGGTGCAGGACGGGGACAGCGGACGATTCGAACTGCACGTCCGCGAGGACGACGGCAACTGGTCCAGGCTGGCCGGCTACTCCGACCAGATCGTCCAGGCCGAGTTCGCACCCGACGGTGCCTTGTTCCTGATCTCGCGGCGCGGGGCACCGCGGGGCAAGATCCTGCGCATCGAAAGCGGGCCGCCGTCGATCGAGCGGGCGCGCACGATCGTCGATGAGGAAACGGACACGGTGGTGTCCGATTTCTACGGGCCGTCGCCGCTGCAGGTCTCGCTGAGCCGACTGTGGGTGACCTACCAGCAGGGCGGTCCGTCGACAATCCGCAGTTTCGATCATCGGGGGTCCGAGCAGACGGCACCGCGGCTCCTACCGGTCTCGAGCGTGGGCCAGATCGTTCCACTCGAGGACGACGAGATTCTCTTTCGGAACCAGTCCTATTTGGAGCCTGCCGCCTGGTACCACTTCTCTGCGGTAGATGCCGAGACCGAGCGGACGGCCCTGTTCACCAGCTCTCCGGTCGATTTCTCGGACACCGAGGCGATCCGCGATTTCGCGACGTCCAAGGACGGCACGCGGGTTCCGTTGAACGTCCTCAAACCCCGGGCGGCCCGGCTCGACGGTTCGAATCCGACACTGCTGACCGGCTACGGCGGCTTCGGCGTCAGTCTTGCCCCTCGCTTCGACCCCTTGGCACGCGTGTGGCTCGAGCAGGGGGGCGTGCTGGTCATCGCCAACCTGCGGGGCGGGGGAGAGTTCGGCGAGCAATGGCATCGAGCCGGGATGCTGACCCGTAAGCAGAACGTGTTCGACGACTTCGCCGCGGCGATGCAACACCTGATCGACAACGGCTACACCTCGCCGACCCGATTGGCCATCCGTGGGGGCAGCAACGGCGGTCTGCTGATGGGCGCGATGATCACGCAGCACCCGGATCGCTGCCGCGCGGTCGTTGCCGACGTCGGCATCTACGACATGCTGCGCGTCGAGCTGTCACCCAACGGCGCGTTCAACATCCCCGAGTACGGGACGGTCGAGGATCCCGAGCAGTTCCGGGCCATGCACGGCTATTCCCCATACCACAACGTCGTCGACGGCACGGCCTATCCAGCCGTGCTGTTCACCACCGGCGCCAACGATCCCCGCGTCGATCCGATGCAGTCGCGCAAGATGACTGCACGATTGCAGGCCGCCACCACCTCCGGCCTGCCGATCTTGCTGCGGACGAGTGATACGACGGGCCACGGCGGCGGCACTCCGCTGAGCGTCCGCATTGCCGAGTACGCGGACCGTTACGCTTTCCTGTTCGATCGGTTGGGCGTGAGCTACCGGGTGCCGGCTGATGCGAGAATGCACCGAGACCCGCAGGTCGGCCTCGATCTCGCTGCCCGGCTGACCGTCCGGAATCCTCAGCGGTAGGCCACCAGCACCGACTCGACTTCGCTGTTGCTCACCTCGTAGGAGATCGTGCCGCTGCTGAGGTGGCGCTCGACGATCAGGGAGTTGGAAGCGGTATCGGCCAGCCGGCCACGGTGCTCGACCCCGTCCTTGGCCCGCACGCGAATCCGTCGCCCGACGTACTCGGAGGCGTCGCCCAGCGCGATGCGCTTGAAGCCGGGGGGCGTGGGTGACTCTCACTCGCCGAGCTGGGGCAGCGGCGCGCCGAGCCCGATCCGTGAATCCGGTTTGGTGCTCGGAGCCCTGGAGACGCTCGGTTGGTAGCTCGGGGATGTGGGGACACTCGACGAGGACCGGCCCAGAGCGATGGTCGGCTGTGGTTCGGGCTGCGCGCCCTGCTGCTGCATCTGCTGGAGCTCCTGCTTCATGCGCTGCAGCTCTCTCTTCTCCTCGGCGGAGAGCCTGCCGTTCCTTTCCATGCGCTCCAGCTGCTCGACCATGAATTGCGCGGCCTCTTCCTCGGAGACGTCGCTCGTCGCCATGCGACCGGCCATGCCCATCATCGCCAAGCCGCCCATGGCCGAGACGGCATAGATGATGAGAGCGAAGCTGACGACCGAGCTTCCGATGTAGACCAGGAACGGCTTCTTCGACTCTTGCCAGAACTTGATGGCAAAGACGATGGCCGTGATCGGCGACAGGAACAGTACGAGCAGTCCCCACAGCACCGAGCGCTTGAACGCGACGACCACGAGCCAGATGAAGGCCGCGACGGCGACCAGACTGAGCAGTGGCGACAACAATGACACCAGTGTCATGGCTGGCGATCCTCAGCCGACCCCGATTCCGGGGATAGCTCGTCCGGGCCCCCTCAGGGCATAACCTAGGTCGAGGCGGCGCCGAGGCAACTCGCACCGGGCGCGGGGCCTGCGGCGGGGCGCTCAGTCGCGCTTTTTGGATCGCGCGTAGTGACGCCGGGCCTTGGCTCGATTCCCGCAGGTTTTCATGTCACACCAGCGGCNNGCGGCGCCGGCGCGTGCGGCTCCGGTCGAGGAACAGCCAGCTACAGCGGTCGGAGGAGCACTCGCGCACCAGCCGCAGCTCAGGGCCGGTCAGCAGCTCCGCGGCCGAGCGGGCGACGGGCCACAGCGGCCCGTCGAGGTGGCTCGCCGCACCGGACCAGACGTAGCGGAACCCTTGCTTACCTCCCGTCAAACGCAGGTGGCGCAGCGCTCGGGCCAGGGCCCGATCGAGCGCGGACAGATCCCGTGCGCTGGGCTCCCGGCCCGCCGCTACGGCGGAAAAGGCGCGGTAGGTCGCCTCGCGCAGCTCGATCGCACGGCGGAACGCCTCACGGCCCGGACGGCGTGAGGCGCGCAGCTCCAGCTGCTTGCGCTGCGAGAGATCCAAAATGCCCGCCTCGTCCGCCCAGCGCAGCAGATCCGGGTAGGTTCCCAGCCTTTCGTTCCGGCAGCGCGGCCTGTCGCCGAGCGTGTTCACGAAATCGAGGCAGACGGCTCCGCCCGAGAACTCGAAAGGCGAGGTCTGTCCGGTCGCCCGTTGGTGTCCCATCACGCTCCTAATATAACCTATTTTAAGCACTTGACAGGTTATACGAGTGGGTTTATACTTTAACTATAAACTAACCAGTAAATTAAATTCAAAGGTTAGAAGGAGAGTCGTCATGGGCGAGATGTCCCCCCTGCCTGGCGAGCACGGATCCGCAGCCGCGAACCCCGACGAATTCCCGCGCCATCAGTTGCTCGATCGACGCCGACGCCTGGCGGCCCCCGGGCTTTCCGGGCAGCCGGACGTGGCGAACCTGTTGCGCGAGGTCGACGCGGCCCTCGATCGTCTGGAGCGGGGGACCTTCGGCGAGTGCGAAGGGTGCCACGATGCGATCGAGCCCGAGCGGCTGGTCGCCGACCCGTTGACCCGCGTCTGCCTGGAGTGTCTCAGCCCGGATCAGGCACGGGCGCTCGAGCGCGACCTCGAAGCGGCTGCGGTGATCCAGAAGGGTCTGCTTCCCGCGGAGGAGATCGAGCTCGACGGCTGGCAGATCCGCTACGCCTACCGACCGCTCGGACCGGTCAGCGGGGACCACTGCGACGTGCTCGTCCCGAGCTCCGAGTCGGAGCCCCTGCACTTTCTGCTCGGAGACGTTTCGGGCAAGGGAGTCTCGGCGTCTCTGCTGATGTCGCATCTGCACGCGATCTTCCGCAGCCTGGTGGCTCCCGGCCCGAGTCTCGAGACCCTGCTCGAGCACGCGAACCGGCTGTTCGCCCAGAGCACGCTGCCCAATGCCTACGCCACCATGGTTGCCGGGCGTCTCGGGCCGTCGGGAACGCTCGAGCTGGTGAATGCGGGTCACTGCTCGCCT
>JABAOE010009210.1_pt7 | contig 11231 bp, 9 predicted proteins | sample 7062141 | NCBI WGS metagenome assembly JABAOE01 (sample SAMN14538627, study PRJNA623070) | marine sediment metagenome | biome: marine biome [ENVO:00000428]; feature: marine pelagic biome [ENVO:01000023]; material: deep marine sediment [ENVO:00002113] | place: India: Gulf of Khambhat ...
TACGCTGCTTCTACGCCGTGGGCGCGGCCGCGGTCGTGTCGTCCGTATCGGTCCTGCTGACCGATTACCCGCAGGAGAAATCGCGCGGCAAGCTGGTCGCCCTGTCGGGCGTGCTGAACGGCATCGGAATACTGGCGTTGACGGGCGCAGCCGGCACGCTGCCGAGGGCCATGGTCGCGACCGGCCTCGAGCAGATACCGGCCGGTCGCGTCGCGATGGCGGTCATAGCCGCCGTCGGACTCGTCAGCGCAGTGATCGTTTTCCTCGGCTTCCGTGGCGGCGACGCCGGCTCGCACGCGCCGAACAAGCAAGCTTTCCTCCGCTTGCTCTGGCGGGGCTTTGGCGCCGCCCGGAACCCGCGCATCGCACTGTCTTTCGCGTCGGCTTTCGCGGCGCGCGGCGACGTCGTCGTTATCGGGACGTACGTGTCGCTGTGGGGCACCCAGGTGGGTATCGCGCGGGGGATGACCGAGGCGGATGCACTGGTGAAAGCGACGGCGGTGTTCGCGACGATTCAATCGGCGGTGCTGTTCGCGGCGCCTCTGATCGGCATCCTGAACGACCGGATTGACCGGGTCACGGCGCTGGTCGTCGGGATGGGACTCGCCGCGGTCGGGTATCTGGCGTTCGGCCTGCAGGCTGACCCGCTGGCACCGGGCGGTGTCNNGGCCAGATCAGCGCGATCCTCGCGGGGACGACGCTGGTCGGTCAGGAGGCGGATCCCAGAATCACCGGCGCGACGATCGGCGTCTGGAGTTTCTGCGGGGCGGTGGGCGTCATGTTCGGTTCGCTGGTCGGCGGTCTGCTCTTCGACTGGTGGATGCCGGGAGCACCGTTCCTGCTGATGGGCGGACTGAATCTGCTCGTCGCTCTGGCCGCGGTCTGGTGCCGCATCCGGTACCCCCAGTCGACACCTCTGCGGTTGGACGATCTCGAGTCCGGACCGCGCGGTGGCACGGCCCCCGCCGACGCCTGAGCCGTGCGGCGCTCGGGGCAGCAATCTGCTAGCATCCGGCGACTCGCGGGCTGAAACAGGAATAAAGACAATGGCGCTAGCGGAGGTCCTGGCCGACCTGCAAGGCAGGATAGGTGAAGAGCTGCATGTCAGCGACTGGATGACGATCACCCAGGAAGTCATCGACATGTTCGCGAATGCGACCGGTGACCGACAGTGGATCCACGTCGACGAGAAACGCGCGAAAGAAGAGTCGCCATACGGTGCGACGATTGCGCACGGCTACCTGACGCTCTCGCTGTACCCGGCGCTGCGGGGCCTCGTCGATCCCGACCGACCACTTTTCCCGGGCGTCACGGGGGTGATCAACTACGGCATCAACAAGCTGCGTTTCACGAATCCCGTCAAGGTCAATAGCAGGATTCGGGCTCGCTGTGCGCTGGTCGCGGCCGAAGAAGTCAAGGACAGCATTCAACTCACCGAGAAATATACGGTCGAGATTGAAGGCCAGGAACGCCCGGCCTGCGTCGCCGACTGCATCATGCGGCTGTATTTCTGACCGGGCAGTTCGATGTCCGGCGACGTGCTTCTCGTCGATCGACAGGGCGCCTTCCTGAGGCTGACGATCAATCGACCGAAGCAACGCAACGCGCTGCGCCTTGACCTACTCGACGCACTCGGGCGGACGCTGGCGGACAACGTCGAGGATGAATCACTCAGGTGCGTAGTCATCACGGGAGCAGGGGACCGCGCGTTTGCGGCGGGGGGCGATCTGAAGGAGCTGGATGCGATCCGCACGCCCCAACAGGCGGAGGCGATGTCGAAGCGCGGGCGCCGCGCGCTGGATCGGATACGGCAGTTTCCGTTGCCGGTCGTCGCCGCGCTGAACGGGCTGGCGCTCGGCGGTGGAGCGGAACTCGCTATGGCGTGCGATCTGCGCGTCGCCGCGCGGAACGCGGAGATTGGCTTTCTGCAGGGCCGTTTGAACGTCACGACCGCCTGGGGGGGCGGAATCGATCTCGTCGCGGCAGTGGGCAGCCGGCGAGCGCTGGAACTATTGTCTAGCGCGCGCCGCATTCAGGCCGACGAAGCGGTCGAACTGGGGCTAGTCGACCGTGTCTGCGCAGCCGGTGAATCGCTGGACGAGTGTGTCGGCGACTTCCTGGCGCCCTATTTGTCGCGCCCGCGGCAGGTCCTCGAGGGATTCAAGGCGATCACTACGGGCCATCGCCAAGCCGTCCACGAACGCCTGTCCGGTGTCGAGCAACGCCACTTCGTCAAGACCTGGGCCCACCCCGACCACTGGGCCGCCGTCGAGAGAGCCGCGACCGCACGCGCGAAAAAAGCTTAGGCACGAGAAACGCAGAGCATGAACGGCGGCAATGATTGTGCACGGCCGGCATCATATCCGGACAACGGCGGAAATTATTTGATTTTGGAAGAAATCAAATAACTTTTGCGCCGGCGTCCGGGCACAACCGTCAGCCCTCAATTATCGTCCCGCAGCGCCCGCCGCATGATCTTCCCGACCGTTGTCTTCGGGAGCTCGCCCCGAAATTCGACGATCTTCGGCACCTTATAAGCCGCCAGGTTTTCGCGGCAATGATCGCGGATGTCCTCGACGGTCGTCGACGCCCCGGGCTTCAGCGCCACGAACACCTTGACGACCTCGCCGCCCGACTCGTCCTTTGTGCCGACGCACGCGGCTTCCAGCACGTCCGGATGCATCATCACGACGTTTTCGACCTCGTTCGGGTAGACGTTGAATCCGGACACGATGATCATGTCCTTCTTGCGGTCGACGATGCGAAAGTACCCCTTCTCATCGACGGTTGCGATATCGCCGGTCCTGAAATAGCCGTCCTTGGTCATGGCCTTGTCGGTGGCTTCCGGGTCTCGCCAGTAACCCGGCATGACCTGGGGCCCGCGCACGCAAAGCTCGCCCTCCGCGCCCACTGCCACTTCGCGACCCCTCTCATCGCGCAGCGACACGTCGGTCGACGGCAGCGGCAGCCCGATACTGCCCGACCATGCGGCCATGTTGACGGGATTGGACGTCACCACCGGCGATGTCTCGGACAAGCCGTATCCCTCTATGATCTCAGTCCCGGTCACCTCGAACCATTGTTTCGCGGTGGCATCCATGACTGCCATGCCGCCGGCCGAGACGATATTCAACGTGGAGAAATCAACCTCGGCGAACTCCGGCTGATTGACCAGCGCCTGATAAAGCGTGTTCACCCCCGTAATCGCCGTAAATTTCCATTTCTTCAACTCGGCGATGAAGCTTTTCATGTCGCGGGGATCGGTAATCAATACATTCCGCGAGCCGATGTAGAGATAGGTCAGGCAATTGCAGGTCAGCGCATAGACGTGATACAGCGGCAGAGCGGTGATCATGATCTCGGCGCCCTCCTCCACCCGCGTCTCGAACCAGGCGGACAACTGCCGGACGTTGGCGACGAGGTTGCCGTGCGTGAGTGTCGCGCCTTTCGCTCGGCCCGTCGTGCCGCCGGTGTATTGCAGACAGGCGACATCATCGCCGATCACGGTCTGCGGCAGGAATCGATCGGCCGGCGTTGCCAGTACATCACGCAAGCGGGCGTGGCCCGGAAGTCGGTATGGACGCACCATCTTCCGGAGGTAACGGACCGCGAAGTTGACGATCAGACCCTTTGGAAATCCGAGCAGATCGCCGACCCCGGTCACGATGACGTGCTCGACCGACGTCTCCTCGATGATTTCCGCGAGCGTCGCAGCCGCCGTATCGCATATGATGATGGCGCGTGCCCCGGAATCGATGAGCTGATACTCGAGTTCGCGGGGGGTATACAACGGGTTGACATTGACGATCACCATGCCGGCCCGCAGCGTCCCGAAGAGCGCCACTGGGTATTGCAACAGATTCGGCATCATGATGGCGACGCGATCGCCACGATCGAGGCCGGCCGTGGTCTGCAACCAGGCCGCCAATCGCGCGGTCATGTCATCGAGTTCGGCGTAGGTAATCGTATGGCCAAAGTTGGTGAACGCCGGCCGATCGCGAAATTTTCGGACGGTATCCTCGAACATTTGCGTCAAGGACACCGACGGGTCGAGGTCGATATCGTGAGGCACCCCGGCCGGGTAACTTTGTAGCCAGATCCTATCCATCGCTCATCGCTCGTCGCATCCGCGCGGCGCGGTGCGCGGAATCCCCCGACCCACGCCGCGGGCGGCGGCCGGGGCACATTGTCGCATTGGCACCACGTTATTGCACCCGGCTTCACGCTGTCCGGCCGCGGTCGCTGCTGACGCCGTTGGACGTGGCAGACGACTCCGATTCCTGCTAACTTGCCTGCCGCGAGCGTTGCCGAACCGCAACGCTGTTGCATGTAAAATACCCCCACCGGAACAATCGCGAAGACGGAGTTGACCGTGGCCGGATCGAGAATTCCGCACTTTTACAAGATGAGCGTCGACGAGCGCGTCCGCGCGGTGCACGAGCGCGGCATGCTGTCGGATCAGGACTTCGAGAGCCTCGTCTCCGGCGAAGCCACGCTGGGCCTGACAGCCGCGGACAAAATGATCGAAAACGTCATCGGCGTCCTCGGCATGCCGATCGGGCTGGGCCTGAATTTCCTGATTAACAGCAAGGAGTACGTCGTCCCCCTCGTCGTGGAAGAGCCTTCCATCGTCGCGGCGCTGAGCTCCGCGGCAAAAATGGCCCGGGTATCCGGCGGCTACACGACGACATCGACCGATCCGGTGCTGATCGGCCAAATCCAGGTCATCGATATTCCGGACATGAGTCGCGCCAAGGCGGCGGTGCTCGAGCGCAAGCAGGAGATCATCGACCTGGCCAACAGCTTCCATCCGCGGATGGTCGCCCGCGGCGGGGGTGCGGTCGACGTCGAGCTGGCGACTTATCCGATGCAGTCCATAGACGGGGAAATGCTCGTCGTGCACCTTCTCGTCGACACGCGCGACGCGATGGGCGCGAACCTGATCAACGGCATGTGCGAGGGTGTCGCCCCGCTGATCGAGTCCATCACCGAAGGCAACGTATTCCTGCGGATCCTGTCGAATCTGGCAGACCGAGCACTGGCGACGGCGGAAGTGACGCTCAGACCGGAGCAACTGGCCACAAACGGTTATGACGGGGGACGCGTGCGCGACGGCATCATCATCGCAGCGGATTTCGCGCATGCGGATCGCTACCGCGCGGCGACACACAACAAGGGCATCATGAACGGCATCGACGCCGTGGCGCTCGCGACCGGCAACGACTGGCGCGCGATCGAGGCCGGCGCCCACGCCTACGCCGCGCGGCACGGGCGTTATAGCTCTCTGACGCAGTGGTGGACGGACGACGACGGAAATCTGAGGGGCCGAATCGAACTGCCAATGAAGGTCGGCATCGTCGGCGGTCCGCTCGAATCCAACCCGGGCGTGGCTATGAATCTGCGCATGATGGGCGTCCAGTCCGGCACGGAACTGGCCGAGGTGATGGCCGCGGTCGGACTCGCGCAGAATTTCTCGGCGTTGCGCGCGCTCGCGACGGACGGCATTCAGAAGGGCCACATGACGCTGCACGCGCGCAGCGTCGTCAAGGCGGCGGGCGCGCCACCGGAGTTGTTCGATGAGGTACTCGAACGACTCGTCCGCAGCGGCGAAATCAAGGTCTGGAAAGCCGAACAGATTCTGCTCGAGCTGCGCAACGAGAGCAGCGAGGGCACCCGAATCACGCGCCGCACGGATGCCGAGACCGGCATCGGCTATGGCAAGGTCATCCTGCTGGGCGAACACGCCGTGGTCTATGGTCGACACGCAATCGGATGCCCGCTGCCGCTGACGATGAGAGCGGTCGTCGAGGACGCCGGGTCAGGTGTCGAGTTGCTGATTCCCCGCTGGGGGATCGAGTACCAACTCGCGAAACCGCCCGAACAGCGTCGCTCGTTCGAGCGGGCAGCCGGTGCCATCATGGATCAGCTCGGCCTCGCGGACCGTGGCATGCGCATCGAAGTCTTTCCGGACGTACCGCGCGGCATGGGCATGGGCGGTTCCGCCGCGCTCGCCGTCGCGATCGTCCGCGCGCTGGATATTCATTACCGGCTCGGCCTGGGTGACGAGGAGGTCAACGAACTGGCTTATCAGTCCGAACAGATCGCCCACGGCAAGCCGAGCGGCATCGACAACACGCTGGCCACCTACGGCAAGCCCCTCGTCTATCGCATGGGCACGCCGCCGCTCGTCGAGCCGCTGAACATACCGCAACCGCTCTCGCTGGTCGTCGGCCGGACTCGCACGGAAGGCCTCACAGCCAAAACCGTGCAGAACGTCCGCGAGGCCCGCGCCCGGCAGCCAAAGCTCTATGAAAAGATATTCGACGATATCGACGCATTGGTGCTGCAGGCTGTGACCGCGGTCCAGGACAACGACCTGGCGACGCTCGGGGAACTGATGAATGTGTGTCAGGGTCTGCTGAACGCCCTGCAGGTCTCCACGCCGGAGATCGAACGCCTGATCGGCATCGCCCGGCGCGCAGGCGCCCTTGGAGCGAAACTGACCGGCGGGGGCGGAGGCGGCGCGGTTATCGCGCTGTGCGACGACAATGCGGAACGCGTGCAGGCAGCCATGGAACGTCAGGGTTTCCAGGCCATGGTCATATCGGCGGGGAGTACGCATTGAGCGTCGTGCGCCAGCCGGTATCGAGCCCCTCCGAGTCGCTGATTCTCGTCGACGAGAACGACCGCGAACTGGGCTTCCGTTCCAAGGCCGAATGCCACGAAGGCGCGGGCCTGCTGCATCGCGCTTTCTCTGTGTTCCTGTTCAACAAGGACGGCCAGCTCCTGCTGCAGCAACGCAGCAAACACAAGCCACTGTGGCCCCTGTATTGGTCAAACAGCTGCTGCAGCCATCCGCGCCAGTCAGAATCCGTCGAGGACGCCGGGCGTCGGCGCGTGCGCGAGGAGCTGCAAATCGAATGTGAGCCCTGGTACCTGTACAAATTTCGCTACCAGGCACCATTCGAAAATCGGGGGTCCGAGCACGAGCTCTGTCACGTATTCGCCGGCGTCGTCGACGGCGAGATCGTGGCACACCCCGAAGAGATCGCCGACTGGTGTTTCATCGACCCGGAAGACCTGACACGCGAGATCGCAGCTGATCCGGACCGCTTCACGCCGTGGCTCAAGCTCGAGTGGGAGCAAATCAATGCCGACTATCTGGCGGATATCCTGATGCGCATCCGTTGAGCGTCCGAGCGACGGAACGCGCGCGTAACGAAGCACCTGGAGGCCGAACGTGGCCAACGTGATCATCACCGGCAGCAGCAAGGGAGTCGGTCGCGGCATGGCCGAGCAGTTCATCGGCCGTGGTCATAACGTCGTGATCTCCGCGCGCGGTCAGGCAAGCATTGACGAGACGGTCGCGGCGCTCAACCCGGCCGGTGACGGCACGGCGGTCGGCGTCGCCTGTGACGTCGCGCAGAAGGATCAGGTTCAGGAACTGTGGAACCGGGGCGTGTCCGAATTCGGAAAGATCGACTTCTGGATCAACAACGCCGGAACGGCGACCGCACAATTCCTCGCACACGAAATGCCCGAGTCGGTCGTACATACGCTCGTCGACAGTAATATCAAAGGCTCGATCTTCGGGTCACAGGTCGCCATTCGGGGCTTCCGCGCACAGGGGGAAGGCGCGCTCTACAACGTGCTGGGCGGCAGCTTCCATGGTAAGCGCCTGACGCCGAAGATGTCCGTCTACAGCGCAACCAAGGCCTCGGTCTACCTGCTCACGCGCTACCTGATCGAAGAAAACAAGGACACCGGCCTGATGATCGGCATGATCAGCCCGGGCATGCTGCTCACCGAAAACTGGTTCGAGGAGCAGCGCCAGATGTCGCCCGAGCAATGGCAAAAGATGAAGCCGATCCTGAACATTCTGTGTGATCATGTCGAGACGGCCTCGCCCTGGCTCACGGAGCAGGTACTCGAGAACAAGGAATACGGGCGAAGGATCGCGTGGCTGAGCAACGGGGAGATCATGAAGCGGTTCGCCGCGGCGAAGCTTCTCGGTCGGAAACGCGACCTGTTCTCGCGGTACGGGCTCGACTGAGGAGGCGGCTACGCTGCGAGAATTCCGAAGCGACGCGGGAACAAAATTTATTTTGGGAAAAATAAATTTTCGGTTGCCGCGGCGCTGCGGCGACCGTCTTTGCCCTTCCCGCCTCCCCACTCGAAACGCAGACCGAGCAGATAGGTCACGCCGCCCAGATCGGTGTTATCGACCTCGGCCGTGAACCACTGCGCCTCGACGAATAAGTATGACTGGAATCCGCCTTCTGGCGACACACGATAGGCCGTGCGCCGGTCGAGCCGGTTCAGCAGCAGCTGCAGGCCAGCCCGGGCGTTGTAGCCGAGATCGGTCCGGCCATCGCGATTCGGCTGCGTCTCGATATCCTGCTTGTAATACGCCATCGTCAGGCCCGCGCCCGCATACGGAACGAAGAGCTGTTCGTCTCCGGCCTTGCCGAGCAGGGTCAGGAAAAGGTGCGCAGGCACCAGCGTGTATCTGACCCGGCCACCCGGTTCGTCGTTACCGGGTTGCAGACCCGCGCCGCTGTCCCGCGCGTATCCGACCTCTCCGCCGATCTCCAGCCAGCGCCGGAATTGATAGCCGAATGCCCCGGCGAAATAGCCGTTTTGGTCATCGCCGTAAAACTCCCTGTAGAGGGGCAGGTCGGGCTCGAAGAGGCCGCCCTTGATCTCGAACAACCACGGCGTCGGCTCCGCCGCAAGCGACGTGGCGGGCAAGGCCAGCGCTGTCGCGGCCCCAATCCACCAGCGAGCGCCGCGCCTCACTGCGTATGGCTCCGATCGACAAGACGCCGGCGCCCGACCGACACCAGCAAGCACATGCACAGCAGCCCGATGCTGCTCATGGCACCCTCTTCCGCCGCGTTCAGCACGAGCGCGATTGCGACGATTGGGTATAGCAGGACCCGCACGATGGCCCTGGCCGACTCGTTATTCTCGATCAGGCGGGCCGCACCCGCACCGTGCCGGTAGTACCAGGCAACCAACCCGCGTCCATGACGACTCGTCAACAGATGCCGGTCGCGCAGATCGCGCAGCACCTCTACCTCGGCCCCCCAGTCCGCGCCGAAAGCCGCGGTGGCGACGAAGCAGCCCTTGTCGGGCACATCAGGATACGGAATGGTCACCGCCGGGGTAGCGGACAGTCGATTCGACTGGGCACCCTCCGTAAACGGCCCGATGGCGAGCGTGCTCTCCGGCGAGAAGTCGCTCTCGTTGCGATTCTGGGTGCCGTCCAGCGCCGTGACGCTGAAATGATAGACGGGCTGCCGCAACGCGCTGACGGCGAAGACGTAGCCGACGCCGTTAGGCAGGTCGCCGACTACAAATGTCGTCACGTCGCCGACGTCGGCGGCATTCTCGTCGACCGACTTCGTGCCCCAGTGAACCCGATATGCGCCAGCTTCTGCGACTGCGGCCCAGCCGAGGCGAACCGACGCGTTAAACGGCTCCGCGGACTCCAGCCGCGGTGCGTCTGGCGGCGGTGCCGATGGCTGCAGATCATCCAGCCTGATCGATGTCGCCGTCGCGGCCTCCACGGGCGATGGCTGCGTGCCATCGCCCGCGTCCATGCCGTCGTATGGCGGACCGCTTGCATTCTGCCGATAGTAGACGCGGTAGCTTCCGGGACTGTCGTTGCTAGCAACGAGATAGGCCAGGTTCTCCTCCCATGCGAGCTCGGCGCTGAATGGCGGTGGACTTGCACCGCTGACATCGCTGACTTCGGGTGGCGGCAGCGGGAAAGGTATCGGGTCGGCGAATTGGCCCCCGTACGCGCCGATGTCCGCCACGGTATCGTCGATCGAATCGTCACCGATACCACCGTCGATGTACGGCGAACCCACGCGCAGATGAAAGTCACGCGCATCCGGCGAGACGAAGCGAGGATCTCCGACCACCGCATTATTGCCCAGGCCCGTGTCGACACCGGCGATTACCAGGTCATCGTTGTCAAAGAACCCGCAATTGTCGACGTTCGTATTCGGGTCAACGGCGATGTCGAGGGGGCTCGAGATGGTGACGGAATTGCCGACGAAACCGCTGTTGGTGATCTGCGCGTCTGCGGTAGAGCGCCTGACGGCAACCGCGTTGTCGCGGAATACGCTATTCACGATGTCGACCTGCGAATCGACGGCGACCCGTATCCCGGACTGCGTGCTCGTATCGAACACGGTGTTCACGACCTGGAGGTTTGTGCTATTCAGCACGTCGACGCCGACCTGTGCGTCGATCACCGTAAAGTTGCCGAAGGTCACATCGTCCGTCCCGTTGGCAGAAACGACGGGAAGCGACGAGTTCGCCGGGCGCAGTATCGTTCGCGCGGTCTCACGGCCACGAAGGTCGACGCCCGATTTCAGCTCGATGTTCTCCGCGTACGTGCCGGGCGCAACCGTGACGATATCGCCGGGCGATGAGGCATCAATGCCGGCCTGGATCGTATCGAAGTCCGCCGGCACGAATCGTCCAACCGCGCCGACGGGCGCCGCGAAAGTTCCGGCAATCACCAGGGAAGCGACGAATCGCCAGCATGCCGGACATCCTGAATGCATCCGGCAATCTTAGCCCAAACGCGGAACCGCGTGAGCGAGGAGCGGCGGGTTCGGGTCAGAATCCGACGCGGTATTCGACGATCACTTCCTCCGTGTCCGGATCAATATCGACCCGAACACCCGGCTCGTCCTCTTCGCGAGCGAGAGCCGAGAATACGCTCATATCGCCCGAGCGCCGCGACTGCCATCGAACCCAGTTCACCAGCCGCTCGCCGATCGTCGGTCGCTCAATGCCGGCATCTCCCGCACGTCGGCGCGTAACGACCGGATCCGTAATCCGCAGAACGAGGCTGAGTTCTTCGTCCGTCAATGGAAAACCCGGCAGCGTCAACGCCTCCAGTTCCGAAGGGTTCGGACGCTCCGCAAGCGCCTGCCCGGCATCTGGGATCTGCATCGAGATGCCTTCGAAATCTTCGGCGAATAGCGAGGCGAAATCCTCCGCGCCCGACGCGGGCGTCGCGCACAACCCGGCCGCCACCAGCAACGTCCCCACGCGAACCGCCATGCTGTCGATACCGAACATCGCCAACGCCGCCCTCGAAAATGCACACAACCCAATAAGCCCGAGATCGAGAATAGTGGCTGACGCCGGTCGGAACGTAGACCGCCGTCACCTTTTTCATCGGGTTCCGCGGGTTTTGTCAAACG
>JABAOE010025950.1_pt6 | contig 11231 bp, 10 predicted proteins | sample 7062141 | NCBI WGS metagenome assembly JABAOE01 (sample SAMN14538627, study PRJNA623070) | marine sediment metagenome | biome: marine biome [ENVO:00000428]; feature: marine pelagic biome [ENVO:01000023]; material: deep marine sediment [ENVO:00002113] | place: India: Gulf of Khambhat ...
AGAATAGATGAATTTGTTTTTCAGCAAGGTTTCTTAATCAATCCCGTATTGAACTAGACCCATAGCTGGTGCAATCAGTCGATACCACCCATTGGAGACTTCCTGATTCACGATTTATTTTCTTATTTTTATTCTACTTTAGTAATTCCTTTTGTCAATTGAAAGCAGGGTTTTACTCAACGTATTTTTCCAATAGGATCGGAAACAAAAAATATTTTTATTTGAATCAACATATATTTTTTTATTTTTTAATTTTTGAAATGATTGAAGTCATCCATCAAGGGTTCAATCAATCAATTTCATTTTACAAAAACTAAAATTTATAGATATAATGCGTAGATTTCTATGGAATACCCATGTGGCTGAAACTTGACCGTTACCTATTTAAAGAACTCNNTTTCTGATCAACCTCGGCTTTTTGACCAGCCTCCTCCTGATCAATCAACTCTTGAGACTCATGGAAATCTTTCTGAGTCGAGGTGCAGATTTTTTCCTCTTAGTAAAAATCTTTTTTTTGATTCTTCCCTCCTTCTTGATCATCACTTTACCGATTTCGACCCTCATCGCATCTTTGGTTACGTTCAGCCGTTTTACATCAGATGGGGAGTTGACGGCTCTCAAAGCCGCAGGAATTAGCCTCTTTCGAATTATTCGACCCCTCTTTGTTTTCTCCCTTCTGATCACTCTGCTTACCTATCTCTTATCGTTTCAAACAACGCCATGGAGTGGGACCTCTTTTAAAGACATGGCGCTCAATTTACTCAAAGCCAAAACAACCATTGGGCTCCAAGAGGGAATCTTTAATGATCTTTCAAATGACCTCATGATCTATGTGGATCAAATTGATGATAACAACCGTTTAAAAGGTGTCTTTATTTCCGACCTTCGGAGTGCAGAAGACCCCATTTTAATCGCTGCCCAAGAGGGGTTTCGTCTCTCAACCCAATCTCCTTCTATCATTGCTTTCCGGCTGGTCCAGGGAACAGTCCACCACCAAAATCAAGAACCCAACACCTATGAACGCATCATGTTCTCTACTTATGACCTGAAATTTGATTTGGGAGAATCCCTCAATTCTTCTCCGGGAGGACAACCCCCTTTAGATGAAATTAATAAGATGCTTGCAGAATCCAATGGCCAGGATGTGCATGCACTGAGGTATCTTCAAGAATATCATCGAAACTTCTCTTTTCCCTTTGCCTGTTTTATTTTTGGTATTTTTGGGGCCCCCCTTGGCATTGGATTTAAGAGAAGTGGACGCCTGGGTGGGTTTGTAATAGGAATTTTGGTTGTTATTCTATACTACAGCCTTGGGGTCTTTGGAGATATTTTGGTAACCGCTCAGTTAAGCCCACCCTGGTTTGGGGCATGGCTACCCAACATCCTAGCGGGATTTTTGCTCCCTTTTGTGATATGGAAGTTTTCAAAAAGGATTGGATAAAAAAGGATGAGCCGTCTTACACGTTACTTGTTAGGGGAGTTTTTAAAGATCTTTTTCATTTGCCTCATGGGGTTGGTTTCCATCTACCTCACAATCGATTTCTTTGAAAAATTTCGAGGGTTTATCACCCATCAGGCCAACCTCAGCAACATCTTCTATTTTTTTCTTTTAAAACTCCCCGGAATTGTGTTTGAAATGGCACCCATCAGCATCTTACTCGCAGCATTTTTGACCTTGGGTATTCTTTCAAGAAGAAACGAACTCACGGCAATGAAAACGGGAGGAATTCATATTGCCCGGATTGTCACACCTTTCCTCGTTTTTGGTCTGACGGCAAGCATAATCCTGCTGACCCTCAACCTTTCTATCATCCCATCTTTAAACCAAAAAGCTAAATTTGTTCGTAAAGTTTTAATTGAAAAGAAAAACCCAGATGTTTTTTTCAAGCAAGGAAAACATTGGTTCAAACAAAATAAAAATACGATTTACAATATTCGACTAATTGAGCCCGATACCAACAAATTCTTTGGCATTACCGTTTATGAATTGGGTGAAGATTTTCAACTCGTCCAGGAAAGCATGGCAAAAGAATTAAGGCATGAGGACAATCAATGGGTTCTCATTGAAGGCATTCAGCGGAAATTTCTAAGCGATGGAACGATTGAGTCGATTTATTTTCCAAAAAAAGAACTCGATCTAAATAAAACACCCAAAGACTTCAAACAATTAAACCTCCGACAAGGTGAAATGACCTTGTCGGAAATATCCAACTATGTATCTCGCCTGAAAAATGAAGGATACGCTTCTACAAAATACACGGTTGATTTTCATAGAAAATTCTCATTCCCCCTCTCAAGTTTTATCATGGTGCTTTTAGCGGTTCCCTTTGCACTCAAAGAAGGTATTCGATCCCATTTAACCACAGGAATCGGGTTGAGTATTTTAATCGGGATGAGCTACTGGGTTATTTTCATATTTTTCTTATCTCTGGGTTATGGGGGAGCGATCCCCCCCTTTCTATCCGCTTGGTTTTCTAATCTTCTATTCTTGGGTCTAGGTGTTTTCCTTTTCTTAAAAACGGAATACTAAAATAAAGTGAACCCCCTTCGCTTGTGGTATTTTTGGGATCGGCAAAAGAAAGGACTTTATGAAATCAATTGAGAAATGAATTTCAAATCGATATGGTTTCTGAGAAGCTGGGCCAATTCTTCGTAATCCGTATGTCTTCTACGAGATAGGCTGACAAACTCTGTGGATTCGGGGATCCCCTTTTTCTTTCTTTTATGATTTAAATACCAATGACGGAAAGAATCATTATCAAACAATCCATGCAAATAAGTTCCCCAGACCAAACCCGTTTGACTCACCCCTCCCTCATCCCGCTGAACCTTTTGGCCCCCTTGCTCGATGACCTGGAATAATGCCTTGGTTCCCCCATGAAGATGGGTCACCCCGGTATGGATTTCAAACCCCGAGAGTAGAAGGTCCACCGGCCATGGACCATTGGGGGAAGAGGCCGCCTTGACTTGAAGGGTGACCTTGCCTTTTTCCAACACGGTTTCCGCATCCAGAAGCCCTAAACCCACAACCTGTTCTTTCCTATTCTCAAAAAAGAATGGGTCTCTGATAAATTTTCCCAACATTTGAAAACCACCGCAAATGCCTCCCACTTCTCCACCCTGCTCAACATAAACCTTGAGAGACTTGGCAAATCCAGATTCCCATAAATAAATTAGATCATCGATGGGATTTTTACTGCCAGGAAGAATAATCAAATCAAAGCGCGATAAATCTTCACTTCCACTCACATACTCGACAGAAATTTGGGACTCCCGTCTAAGCGCATCAAAATCTGTTGAATTGGCTAAATGGGGAAGATGGGCAATTCCAATTTTTATTCCATAAAAAGAAACCCCTTTTGGGTTGACGGCTTGTTTTGGCGAACTCTCTACAGCCACACTGTCTTCATCCGGAAGATTCAAATTTTCTTGGAAGGGAATAACACCTAAAACAGGTTTTTTGCATTTTTGTTCCAATTTTTCCAAACCCTTTTGAAGAAGTTGTATTTCCCCTTTAAATTTATTAAATAGAAGGCCCTTTATTCTTTTGCGTTCTACATCGGTAAGCAATTCCAGTGTCCCAACCAAAGATGCAAAAGCCCCCCCTCGATCGATATCCGTGATTAACAGAACAGGAGCCTCCGCCATCTGAGCAATTCTCATATTGGCCAAGTCCGATTCTTTTAAATTGATTTCCGCTGGACTTCCCGCACCTTCAATCACAATCACCTCGTATTGATCGGAAAGCGTCTTATAAGAGTCACATATAATTTTGTACATTTCATCGTGGAACGCATTTAATTCGGTGACGCTCAAATTTCCTCTAACCTTACCCCTCACAATCACTTGAATTCCCTTACCCGCATCGGGTTTCAGCAAGACCGGGTTCATATGTACGGTAGGAATAACGCCACAGGCTTCGGCTTGGACCGCCTGGGCATATCCGATCTCCTCCCCCGACTCAGTCACGAAGGCATTCAAGGCCATATTCTGAGCCTTGAAAGGAGCCACTTTAATGCCCTCCTGGTGAAAGAGACGACAAAGTCCGGTCACCAACATACTTTTTCCAACGAAGGATGACGTTCCCTGAACCATGATGGCTTTTAGCCATAATTCAGATCACTCTCAAAATTAAGGGTGGGTGTTTATAATAATCGAAAAAGGAATAATTGGATCTTCCAGGATTAAAATCTTGGGTTCCAAAGCAACGGAGAAAACCGGCAAACCATTAATGACATTAAAACTCTTTCTGGGAAATTAATAGATAAGTGGGATGAAGGGTTTCTTGATAGTCATTTTTTCCCCTCCCGCTCCTTGAAATTTGGATGGCGATATCCTCCTCTTCAAAGGTATGCTCTCGTAAAAAAGCCTTTGCCTCACTGAGTACATCCAGCGAGTGGGTATGAATGACCAAAATGCCCCCGGGTTTCAGTCGATCGAATACAGGTTTTAAAGAACGTGCACTAGACCTTTCCCATCCTCCAATCAAAACACGGTCTGGATCAGGAATATCCCTGAGAACGCCTGGGACCTCACCTTCAATCACGGTAATACTGTCAGCATCAAACCGATGGATGTTTTCATAAAGATGACGCGCCTGCACAAGATCTTTTTCAATCACATAAATTTCCTTGAGATGAAATAGACTGCTGGCTTCCACCGAAAATGCCCCGGAACCTCCTCCAATTTCCCATAAAAGAAGATCCGGCTTCAGTTGCATCTTGGATAAAATCATCGCCCTGATTTCAGATGGAATAATGATCCCTTCCCGATGGGCAATCCTTTCATCTGGGATGCCGAGGGTCCTGGCAGGCGCTACGGTTTCTCTAACTTCCGATGGTTCCTTTTTAATGAGAATTAAAATACAGAGAGGGGAAAATCGTCGGCGACCTAAAGGCTCAAGGGGCAACTCCTGGATTCTTTGTCGGCGTGTGTTAATATCCTGACAAAGAAATAATTTGTAATCTTTAAGCCCCTCGGTAATCAGCAATTGGACCACATCATGGGCCGACATGGATGGGTCGGTAAAAACCCCAATCTTCTCTTCGTCCCGGACCAGTTTCACCAAGGCGGAAGGTTCTGTATCATGAATCGATGTGATCACCGCTTTTTCCATGGACTCCTTTACGGCAGAAAACGCAATTTCCATGGCAGTGGGGTGGGGGAGGATCCTCAGGTCTTTCCGGGAAAACCTTCTTAAAAGGTATTTGGAAATCCCAAATAGATTTGAATCTGTGGATGCGAGTATGACTGGACTTTTATCCGGATTTTTTTTCAGAAACTTGACAAGATCATCCAGATAGTTGGGTAAAAGGACCTTCTCCCCTTGCGCATCGGGAAAGAGGTCCGTAAGTTTTTGGATTCCGATTAATAATTGACCGTTGTTGATAATTTCTAAGGTTTTTTGGGGGAGGTTCTTTCCCTCGTCTGTACCTACGCCGACTAAAGTAATTAAATTGCCCATTGTTTATTTGTCCTTCCCTTTGAACTGTTTCTTGGCAAAGCTCGTTTTTATTCTTATCTTGTACCCTTTCCTCTTTGATCTTTTCCCCGCCATCTTTAAAAAATAGCGGATTACCCAATCGAAAAGATTCCCTAAAGAGGATTGGTTTTTTAAATTGTTGGGTCATCATACCCATGATTGGATTTGATTGTTCGATACGGGTTCACGCACTTTTACGGCAAATGTTTTCCTTAAATCCTTAAATCTGAAAAAAAAAAGAAAAACCTGTTTTGAGGGAGGATAGGGGAATGAAATTAAACATCCCTTCCCGAATTGGTATAACATTCCGTATGATTGTGGCTGGTTATTCTCAAAACTGTTTTTTTAAAAATTTTCAGCTTGTTCCAACAACTTTTCTGGTATCTGATATTTTTCATTGGCCCAGGATCCAAGATCCATTATTTTACATCTTTCTGAGCAGAATGGTTTATGGGGATTTTCTTCCCAGGTCACCAACTCCCGACATATGGGGCATTTGAGCTGCATACTTTGAAAACTATTATATGCCAAAGTGAAAAAGGATTCAAGAGCAGACTTATCATAAAAAAAACAGAAAATCTCTGCTTATTTTTGGGGATTCGTTAAGATAAGAGTTAATTCAAGGCAAGAAACACGAAGCCTAATCAAAGACGGCTTCAACACCTAATAAAATGCTCAGCCCAGGAGATGAGAACCCAAAGACTTCCTCATAATTTTTATCAAAAACATTCAAAAATCGGGCATAAATCTTCAAACGATCTATAGGCTTAAACACATTGATCAAAGAATAGGATACATTACCATTCCATACCAAAAAAGCAGGGTTTTCAACACGGGAAAAGCTTATAAAATTCACATCATCCCGTTTTCCCACATATCTACCATCCACGCCAACAAATAGCTCCCCGACTTTCATATGAGCAGCCCAATTCGCGTTCCATTTGGGTCGGCGTAACAAAGGTTGATTTTGTTGAAAGCTTTGACTGGTGATTCCTCCATCATCCGTAACCCGTGATATGAGGTAAGTAAATCCTCCTTGAAAACTAAAAAGCTCTGTTACACCCCAATGAAAAGAGGTCTCAATGCCTCGTGTTTTGGCTTCTTGAATGTTTAGGAAATCCGGGTCAAGGGGATCTGGATCTCCTACAAATGCAATTAAATTTTCATAAACACTGTTAAAATAGGTAACACTCAAACTTCCAGCATTAAAAATGCTTTGATCAAAACCCATATCCCAGGTCATCGATTCCTCAGGTAAAAGTTTTGGGTTACCCACCGCAAAACTGGAGTCAAACTGCTCAGCAAACTCGGGGGCCTTGATACCTTCTCCTATAGAACCCCGGATTTTCAACCCCCTTTCCTTAAAAGAAACCGCCCCAGCCCCCTTAAAACTCCAAACGCTTCCAAACAAGCTATTGTCATCGAAACGGGCTCCTGCCGTGAGAAAAATTTGATCAAAAACCCCAATCTCCTCTTGCATAAAAAAAGCTTTATTGATTCGAGAAATATCTATGAACTCATACGAGGGTCCGAACCCGAAATCTGACGCTGTCGTTTGAACCAAATCTTCCTGTTTATATTCCACCCCAGCCATTGTCATTAAATTGAGATTGGAGGAGGGTTGAGAGGTTTTTTTAATTATATAATCAGCCACAAACCTTTGCTCCTTGGTTAAGAACATTGTCGTGGCAATCCCATCGCAGGAAAAACCACCGCAAATCCTGCCTGGATCAGGGGGGTCGACGTCGTTTCGTTCTTGATCCGTTAACCCAATATGTAAGTGGTGTAAAAAATTGGGTGAAAAATATTGCCTAAAGTTTCCACTAATCGTTAAATGATCTTCTTCAAGGTATTGACGTGGATCAAGAGGATCAAAACGGTCGCCATTTCCCTCTGTTGAGTAATCATCCCGCTTTTCATTGAATCGAACGCTAACCTCAATATCCGTATGATCGTTTGGAGAGTAATTCGACCTCCCACTAAAAACGTTTCGAGTCAATCGATCATTCATCGAAAGGGTTCCAGGATCATCGATACGTGAATAGGCCAGACTTATTCCTTCACCGGACAATCTCATTTGATTTTCGAAAATCCCTTTATGATCCTCCGTTCGAATGCCCGCTTCACTGGAAACAGTCACTTGAAGGGGGCCCTTCCCTTTTTTTGTAAAAATTTGTAACACCCCAGAGATGGCCTCAGAACCGTACAATGCAGATTGAGCACCCCTTAGGATTTCAATCCTTTCGATGTTGATGGTAGAAAGTTGCGAGAAATCAAAACCTCCTCCCGCTTTATTCACCTGAACCCCATCGATTAGGACCAAGAGATGATTGCTTTCACCCCCCCTTGAAAAAACAGAGGTCGCACCTCCACGGCTTCCGGATTGACTGACCATCAAACCCTGAACCTGTCTTAAAAGATCGGCGACATCCTTGATCTGCCTTTTTTCAATCTCCTCCCTTGTAATAACCGTGATGGAGGACCCAANNTCCGTGCCCTCGTCTCGGTGATCACCACCTCACCCAGTTCAATCACACCATCCTCTTCGCTCGGATTTGGCTCCTCGGCAAATACCCCAAGGGGAATTAAACAAATAAAAACGATATAAATGCATCTCATCGGACCGAAAAAATTCATCATTTCCTCCTTCACCGCATTCAAAAATTATGACTTCTCAAGACCAAACCTTAAAGATAACCGCATCTTTACCTCCTCAGCCTCCATGATTTTTGGGAAAGGGGGAAAGGGAGAAACGCGCCGAATGGTTTCCAGGGCTTCCTCATCCAGAATCGCATGCTGAGAGGATCGGACCAAGTGTACATGGCTGACTTCACCATTCCCCTTAATATGAAACCCTACAACCACGACACCCATTAAATTTCTCTCCACCGCCACATGGGGATATTGCATCCCTTTTTCAATTTGGGCTTTTACCCTTTGTTGGTAGTCTCCAGAATTAAAATTTTTGGAATCCATTGGTAGACTTTTCGTCCTTAACTCACGCTGAACACCCGTGGAAGTCTCCCCTGTCTGTTGGGTTGAAAGAGACCCCTTTTCCCAATAAGGATCGGGGTCAATGGGCCCAGGCTGCTCTTTTTCGGAAATTTCCAACGCTCTAAAACCTTGTTTTTGAGAAATTGTCTTGGGAGAGATTACGGCCCACTCATCACCTAAAAGCTTATCTCCCTCAGAGTGTTCTTTAACAGCATCGGAAATGACATTCTTTTTTTTCTGAATGTTCTGTTTCAATATCGGACCCTGATGGGTTTTACCCATTTTTTTGTTTTTAAGAGGTATCGGTCTTGGTTTATTCGTTGGATTTGCTTCTCTTCTGTTTCTAGAGGTTCCCGTCTCATGAACTTTTTCCTCCCCAATGTGCTCAGGCTTCCCATAGGTTTCATGGTCATTGAAAGCCCCTATTGCGCCTTTAGAAACAGGATCAAAATCATTCCCCACAATTTTAACCATCCAATAATTTGAAATTACTTCTTGCTTCGTAAAAGAAATGAACCCTAACAAAGCAACGACAAACAACCCGTGGAAAAAAATTGAGCTCAAAAAAGACAGAAAGAGAGTCGAACTGCCTTTAATTTCTTTTAATTTCTTCATAAGACAAAGTTACCCTTGGTTTTCCGCTTGTAAGGTGTCGGTCAATCTCCACCTCGCAGCGATAAATTTCCCGGATTTTTTCAGCCGTTAAAACCTCTTCAGGATTTCCAATCACGGAGACTTTCCCCTCATTTAAAAGAAGCAGCCGTTGGCAAAATTGGGAGGCCATATTCAGATCATGGGAAATCATCACAATGGTCAAACCCGTTTTGACATTTAAACCATTGAGCATTCTCAAAATTCCCACTTGATGATGCAAGTCTAAGAATGTTGAAGGCTCATCTAATAATAAGATTTGGGGTTGCTGCGTTAAGGCTCGTGCAATGATAACCCGTTGTTTCTCACCCCCCGATAGCTCGAAAAAAAACCGGTGTCTTAAATGCTCAATATCCATTCGACCCATGGCCTGCCTCGCAATTCGGATCTCTTCCTTTCCCTCAAAAGTCCAGCCGTCCAAATGGGGATAGCGGCCCATTAAAACAACTTCCATAACGGTATAAGGAAAAACCAAGGAATGCTCTTGAGGAACCACTGCCACATTTCGAGCCATTTGTTTTGAAGAAATACCGGAGAGGTTTTTTTCCCCGAGCCAAACGACCCCTTTTGAAGGTTTAAAGAACCCACCAAGAATTTTAAGAAGTGTCGTTTTGCCAGACCCGTTGGGCCCGATGATTCCTAGAACCTCTCCGGGATGAATTATAAAATTGAGATTTTGTAAAACCTCTCTTTTCCCATAACTAAAATAAACATTATGGAGGCGATACATCGGTTTGCCCTACCCCTGATATGTACTCTTTTAATGTTCGTTTTTCTCTCATGGAACAAAAAACTTCATTCTGCCCTGCCTTAACAGATAAAGGAAAAAAGGCCCCCCGCATATTGCCGTAATCACACCCACAGGAATTTCAGTGGGTGAAATCAGGGATCTGGCAATCGTATCCGCGATCATTAAAAAAACGCCTCCTCCCAGAACCGATGCTGGGAGTAAGAGACGGTGATCAGGACCTAAGAGAATCCTCAATACATGGGGAACCATAATACCCACAAAGCTAATTAAGCCACTCACAGAAACAACCGCCCCGGTTAAGAGGGCAGNNGGGCAGTGGCAAAAAAAGCTTTTCTTTTGGTCCGTTCCGCCTCCAGGCCTAAGGAGGTAGCCGTTTCTTCTCCGAGCGCAAGAAGATTGAGCCCCCGGGCCAAACCAAAAATAATTCCCATCCCGATCAGCAGGTAGATCCCTACCACCCCGAGTCCCTTCATCTCAACAGAACTCAAATTCCCCATCAGCCAATAAACGATTCCAAAAACCTTGTTGGCATCAACCATGTAGGTAATGAACATAATGACTGCTGATATCATGGCGTTTAAAATCACACCGGCGAGCAGAAGGGTTTGAACCAGAATCTTTCCTTGAATTTGAGCAAGCCGATAAAGAAAAATCAGTGTGAACAATCCACCCAAAAACCCAAAGACAGGCGTGGCCGTAAATCCCCAAAACGAAACATTCACCCCAAGCAAAATCGCAATGATGGCGCCCAATGCGGTTCCGCTGGAAACCCCAATCACGAAGGGATCCGCCAGGGGGTTTCTCAGGAGTGCCTGAAGGGTAACACCCACCATGGCCAAAGTCCCACCCACCAAAGCCGCCAAAAGAAGACGTGGAAGCCGTACCTGCATGATAATCACCTCGTTGATTCGATCTTGGCTTTCTCCGTCACCCAGCAAAAGGTGATTTCCAAAAATCCGTATCACTTCCTTTAGCGCAATGGGTTCCGCCCCCTGGAGAAGACAAACGATAAAAATAAAAACCCAAAAGGAACTCATGCCCAATAATACATTGGTCCATTTTTTTGGCGTAAGATATTTCAATGGGGTCCTTTTTGTTGAACGCCAGGATGAAGGGTCCTCGCTAACTCTTCGAGCCCCTGAATCAACCTGGGACCCGGACGGCTAAGCAAATCCCGATTCACGGTGTGTATCCTGCCATTTTTTACAGCAGACAAGGTGGTCCAGCGGGACCAAAACTGCAACTGAGACTCGGAAATGACCCCATCCCCATCAATGGGCAAAATGATTACTTCTGGATCTTTTTGCAAGATATATTCCATTGAAACCAAGGGATAGGCAGTTTTCATCTGCC
>JABAOE010007656.1_pt1 | contig 11229 bp, 10 predicted proteins | sample 7062141 | NCBI WGS metagenome assembly JABAOE01 (sample SAMN14538627, study PRJNA623070) | marine sediment metagenome | biome: marine biome [ENVO:00000428]; feature: marine pelagic biome [ENVO:01000023]; material: deep marine sediment [ENVO:00002113] | place: India: Gulf of Khambhat ...
TCACCGAGTCGCTGACCACCGTCTTCGGCGGGAACGAGCCCGTATTCCGGGCCTGGTACATCTCCGGGGCGCTTCTGGGGGGCGCGCCACTCGCCCAGGGAACGGTCTACCTGATGTTCTCTCGGCGGACAGCGAACCGGATGGCGGCGGCGCTAGGCGCGGTGGTTGCAGTCGCGGCGACGGTCGTCCTGCTGTCGCCGATCGACACATCGCTCGTGGAGCCGCATCGCCTGACCGGTCGCGTCATGGCTTGGCAGGAGGCGCGGCTCTTCAGCCCGTTCATCAACACCTACGCGGCGATCTTCCTGATCGGCGGCGCGGCGCTGTCGGCGTGGCGCTTCCGCCGGGACCCCGCGACGCGCCACCGCTTCATCGGTAACTGCTTCATTGCCGTGGGCGCTCTGCTTCCAGGCATCGGGGGGACGGCGACGCGCTTCGGGCACACCGAGGTCCTGTACGTGATGGAGCTGATCGGGATCGTGCTGATCTGGATCGGCTACACGTACAACGTGCGCCCGGGAGCGCAGGATGCGCCGGCGGCTCGCGCGGCTGCTACCGCTTCTTCTTCTTCCCCAACTTCAGCCACTTGAGGGGATCGGGCCCACCGAGCCCGTCCCAGGGGGGCGTGGGAGTCGGTGGGGGCGGGCGCTTGGGCGGCTCTGGTTCGCACGGGCCCTTGGGCACCTCGAGCTTCTTCTTCCGCTTCTGGTCGTCGGCCATCGGTCCTCCGGGTCTACCGATCCTTACGTAGGCCGCGCCGTGGAGGTTCACGTGCGGGGGATCCCGTGGCCCCCGCTTCTCCCTACCTTGCGAAGGCGCAGACGTCGTCGTGCCGCCGGCGCGGGGCGGGTCCGGTGCCGGGAGGGCGAGGTGGAGGGGTTCTTGCCGAACATCGACGTGTGGCTCGCCGACCTCGGGGCGTGGGCCTACCTGGTCGCGCCCGCCGTGATGGCTGCCGTTTCGGTCCTGCCGATCCCGGCCGAAGCCCCCGCGGTCGCGAACGGGATCCTCTTCGGCCCGGTCGTCGGCACGGTCGTCACGTGGGTGGGAGCGATGGCGGGCGCCTGGATCAGCTACGAGATCGCGCGTCGGGTCGGCCGTCCGGTGACCAGGCGCGTCGTGCGCCCGGACGCGCTGGGGAGGATCGACGAGGTGGCCGAATCCGCGGGATGGTGGGGGCTTCTGGGACTGAGGCTCGTGCCCGTGGTGGCGTTCACCGCGCTGAACTGGGGCGCTGGCCTGTGCGCGGTTCCGCGCTGGCGTTTCTTGTGGACCACAGCCGTGGGCATCGTTCCCGGCGCGATCGTGTTCACGACGTCCGGCGTGGGTCTCGGGGCGCTGTACCGGCGCTCTCCGCTCGCCGGCCTCCTGGCCGTGGTCGCCATCGCCGCGCTCCTCGCCTGGGCCCTCCGGCGTCGCCGGACCGCCGTCGGCTGAGCCCCGCACCGTCGCGCGGAAAGGGTCGGGCCCGGCAAGCCCGGGACGGCCCGTCCGCGGCTCGATTCAGCCCATCGCTTCGCGGGCGCGCTCCACGGCCCGGTCGGTCGCGTCCCGCAGCGCCTCGCCCCGGAACCCGCGCCGCGTGAGATAGCCCCTCAGCCTCCGGTGGACCTTGTCGCGCTCGGCCGAGCGCGCGCGCTGTGCCAGGGCTTGGAGGGTCGACATGCCCTGGCGGGCGACCCACCGCTCGGCCACCTCGAGGGCGAGTGCCCGGTCGCTGACCTCCTCGTCGTCGAAGACGCCGTCGATCGCCGCTGCTGCCAGCTCGGCCGTGAGGCCCTTGGCGCGGAGCTCGGCGACCAGTCGGGACCTGCCGCGAGGCCGCTGCCGCAGGCGGTCGCGAACGAAGGCCGCGGCGACGGTGGCATCGTCGATCAACCCGCGCTCCTCGAGCCGGCCCAGGCAGAGGTCGATGCGGGCGGGATCGAAGCCCCTGAGCCGGAGGCGGCGGCGCAGCTCGGCGCGGGTGCGCGCCCGGTGCGCGACGAGGTTGAGCGCGGCGTCGCGGACCCGGACGTCGGCGTCGGCGTTGAGCAGGTGGTGGCGGCGGGGCTCGGTGAGCGTGTCTCCGACGCCGAGACGGCTGCGCTCGAGGGCTTCGAGCGTCACCTCGAGGGGCTCGCCTCGATCCAGGTGGACAAGGACGCGGAGGCCGCGCGGCCGGAGCGGTTGGATGCGGGAGACGAGAGGGTCAGCCCTTTTGGGCATACCAGAGACCTTCCGAGAGATCGTGGTAGAGCGTGAGGACGCGTCCGTCGTCGAGAACGACCTCACGGTATTCGCGGGAGATCGCCTCCCGCCACCACTCGTCGTCGATGCGCCACCGTTCGCGCACGACGGCGACGCGACGGGCCGGCTTGCCCGGAAGGCGGACGTGGGTCGGCTCGCCGTGCTCGTCGGTGCGCACGGTCACGGCCTTGGGCTGACCGAGCGGCTTCAACCGGGGGCGACGGCGCTCCTTCACGGGTCGAAGCTCAGGAGCGCGTGACGCCGCTCGGGGATGCGCGACCAGGGATCGACCTCGACCACCCGATAGAGGGGCGAGTGGCCCAAGCGGAGCTTGAGCTCTTTGACGGCATCGCGCAGGGAGGGCGGTACGTTGCCCTGGTCGAGAGCGTGACCCGCGGCAGCCCGCCCGCTCTCTTCCTTGCGGTCGAAGAGGCCGGTCTGGGCGCTGGGGACGCCGAAGTGCGTGAGCTCGAGCAGGAGCGTCTCCACCGCTCGTGGCGGGGGCGAGATCGCCATCTTCGCGCGCAGGTGCGCGGTGATCCGCTCACGTCGGGACGTGGGCTCGCGGAGCACGGCTTCGACGAGCCAGGAGCCGCCACCTTCCAGGTGCGCCCCCATGCGGACGCCGGTCACGCTCCGGCCCCGTCGCGCCGGGCGCGAGAGGGCGCGCTCGGCGAGTCGGTCGAGCGCGCCGTGAAGCGTCTCGACGAGCCCGACCGGATTGGGAAACTCGAGAGAGACCCGGATCGGTTGGGGACGGTGCCAGGGGCGTACGGGGTCGATGCGTCGCCCGGACGACCAGGCGAGCGCGGTCCGCCCGTCCTCGCCGAACTGGGCGACCAGGGAGGGCTCGGGGAAGCGCCTCAGCTCGCCGAGCGTGCGGATGTCCAGACGCTCGAGCCGTTGGATGACGAGCGGATCGACGGGGAGCGCGCCAACCGGGCAGCGGCCGAGGAACGGAACCAGGGAGCCCTCCGATACGATGACGGGCTCGCCCGACCGGGCCGCGGCCGCCGCGACCCAGGCGCCGAACTTTCCGGGCGCCATGCCCGCGCGTGTCGCGGCCACGAGCGGGGTGGGGAAGACCCGGAAGAGCGACCGGAGCGCCCGGTCCACCTGGCGGGCCGGCGAGCCGAAGAGCCGCCCGAGCCCGTCCATGCCCAGAAAGACCCGGCCGCGTCCCGCGGGCTCGACGATCGGGGTGAGCTCGGTGAGCACCTCGAGCATCGTGTCGACCGCCGCGTCGTAGTGTGCGGGATCGGGCTCGAGGAGCGTCAGCGAGGTGCACAGCGAGACCGCCTGGGAGACGAGCTGGCCGGGCCGGACGCCGGCGTCGTGCGCGCGCTCCGAAACCTGCCAGATCGTGCGCCGCGTGCTCTCTCCGGGGGAGAGGAGGGCGACCGACGTGCTGTCGAGCTCGGGAGAGCGCACCAGCTCGAGCCGGAGCTCGAAGGTCGGGAGCCAGAGGCAGAGGGCGCTCCGGCTTCCGGTCGTCGCGCGCGGGGACGTGGGCAGAAAGGCGGTGCCGGACCCGGGGCCCGAGGCCCATCCGGCACCGGGTGCGCTGGGGAGCCATTCGTGGTCGGTGCTGTTCTGAGCCCACCCACGGCCTTGGTGGGTGGGTACCGTATCTTGTGCGCTCGAACGGGGCCCGGACATGACGCGTTGGGAACGCCTTTCGGCGACTCGCTCGTCGCCCCTGAAGACAGGGGTCCCCGGCACCGAAGCGCTACCCACGTCCCTTCCGCCACACACCGAGCTGTCGGTTGACCGGGGACCAAACCGAATAAAAACCGAATATATGACCCGAAGATAAACCGAAGATGCGGAGCGTGCAAGCGCGGCGTGGCACTGGCGACGCGACGCCGGGCTCGCCATCGTGACGGGCCGATCGGTCACCCGCTCGTCGCGGAAGAGACGAGGAGAGAGGCGCATGTTCGTGGGTCACCTCGCCGTCGCCCTGGGCGCGAAGAAGGTCGAGCCGGAGGTGCCGCTGGCGGCCGCCGTCGCTGCGGCGTTCGGCCTCGATCTGCTCTGGCCGGTCCTCCTCCTCCTCGGTGTCGAGACCGTCCGGGTCGCTCCCGGGGACACCGCCTTCACCCAGCTCGCGTTCGAGTCCTATCCGTGGAGCCACAGCCTACTTCTCACCCTGCTGTGGTCGGCTCTGGCCGCGGCCGCCGCGCGCGCGCTCCTCGGCTCGCGCCGGGCCGCCCTCGTCGTCGGCGCCCTGGTCCTGAGCCACTGGGTGCTGGACCTCGTCACGCACCGGCCCGACCTGCCGCTCTGGCCGGCCGGGCCACGGGCGGGCTTCGGGCTCTGGAGCTCCGTTCCGGCCACGATCGCCGTGGAGGGCTCGCTCTTCGCGGGCGCGATCGCCGCGTGGCTCTCGATGCGCCGTCCCCGCGACCGGACCGGTACCTGGTCGTTCGTGGGGCTGCTGGCGCTGACCACGGTCCTGTGGGTCGCCTCGCCCTGGGCGCCCCCGCCGCCGAGCGTCTCGGCGGTGGCGTGGGGCGCGCTGGCCCTCTGGATCCTCGTGCCGTGGGCCGCGTGGTCGGAGCGACATTGGGTGGCGCGAGGCGAGGAGTGACGCGCGCGGCGGGTTGCGAGCGGATCGGCGAGCGCCGACCGTGGGCGGCGCCGGCCGCGTCCACCCTTCCCGCGGAGATCCGATGAAGGCTCCCTCCCTCACGCTCGGGATCGAAGAGGAGTACCAGATCGTCGATCCGGAGACGGGCGAGCTGCGCTCGTTCATCACCGAGGTCCTCGACGAGGAGGGCCGGATCACGGTGGAGAACGTGAAGCCCGAGCTGCACCAATCCGTCGTCGAGGTGGGGAGCGGCGTGTGCCGGACCCCGGCCGAGATCCGCGACGAGGTCGTGCGCCTCCGCCGGGCGGTCATGGACCTCGCGGCCAACGACGGCCTCAAGATCCTCGCCGCCGGCACGCACCCCTTCTCGTCCTGGACCGAGCAGGAGATCACTCCCCTGGAGCGCTACCTCGGCTTCCAGGAGGACCTGCAGGATCTCGCGCGCCGCAACCTGATCTTCGGCCTGCACGTGCACGTCGGCATCGAGGACCGGGACTTCCTGATCGATGCGATGAAGGTGTCCCGGTACTTCCTGCCGCACGTCCTCGCCCTCTCGACCAGCTCCCCGTTCTGGGAGGGGCGGAGGACGGGGCTCAAGTCGTACCGGAGCGTGATCTGGCGAAACTTCCCGCGTACCGGTGTGCCGCCGACGTTCAACACGTGGGCCGACTTCGAGTACATCCTGGAGATGCTGGTGAGCACGGGCTCGATCGAGGACGGATCGAAGATCTGGTGGGACGTTCGGCCCCATCATCTGTACCCGACGCTCGAGTTCCGCGTGTGCGACATCTGCACGCGCGTCGACGAGGCCGTGTGCATCGCCGCGATCTTCCAGGCGATCGTGGCGAAGCTGTGGAAGCTGCGGCGGGACAACATGACGTTCCGCGTGTACCCGCTGTCGCTGATCGAGGAGAACAAGTGGCGCGCGGTCCGCTACGGCGTGGCGGGGAACCTGCTCGACTTCGGACGGGAGAGCGAGCGCCCCGCCCGCGCGCTGGTCGAGGAGCTCATCGGATGGTTCCTGGACGACGTTCTCGACGAGCTGGGAAGCCGAGAGCAGGTCGAGTACGGGTACAAGATTCTGGAGGAGGGGTCGAGCGCGGACCGCCAGCTCAGGGTCTTCGAGGAGACGGGCGACATGCGCGCCGTGGTCGCCCACCTCATCGAGGAGACCGCGGAGGGCGTCGCGTAGGCACCGGGCGATCCCCGGTCCTCGCCCGAGCCCCTTCGACGAGCCCGGCTTCTCACCTATACTGACGCGCCGGCGGCGCGCGATCCCTCGCCGCGACCCGACACCTCCACCGACCCCATGAGCACTTCCCCTCCCATCATCTACACCTGGACCGACGAGGCTCCCGCGCTCGCGACCCACGCCTTCCTGCCGGTCATCCGCGCCTTCGCCGGCGCGGCCGGCGTTCCGGTGGAGACGCGCGACATCTCGCTGGCCGGTCGAGTCCTGGCGGTCTTCCCCGACGAGCTCGGGGACGACCGGAGGGTTCCGGACGACCTGGCCGAGCTCGGCAGGCTCGTCGAGACGCCCGAAGCCAACGTCATCAAGCTGCCCAACATCAGCGCGTCGGTTCCGCAGCTGAAGGCGTGCATCGCCGAGCTGCGGGACAAGGGCTACGGCCTGCCCGACTACCCGGACGAGCCCTCGACGGCCGCGGAGCGGGAGGTCAAGGCGCGCTACGACCGGGTGAAGGGAAGCGCCGTGAACCCCGTGCTCCGCCAGGGCAACTCGGACCGCCGCGCCCCCAGGTCGGTGAAGGAGTTCGCGCGCGCCAACCCGCCGCGCATGCGCCCATGGCCCGAGGCTTCGGCGACGCACGTGGCGACGATGGGCTCCGGCGATTTCCGCAGCAACGAGCGGTCCGTCACGCTCGGCCAGGCGACGACCGCGCGGATCGAGCACGTGGCGGAGGACGGGTCGGTCACCGTCCTCAAGGAGTCGCTCGCCCTCCAGGAGGGAGAGGTCCTGGACGCCAGCTTCATGAGCAGGAGGGCCCTCGTCGAGTTTCTCGGGTCGCAGATCGAGGACGCGAAGCGCAAGGGGGTCCTCTTCTCGCTCCACATGAAGGCGACGATGATGAAGGTCTCCGACCCCATCATCTTCGGGCACTGCGTGCGCGTCTTCTTCGACGAGGTCTTCACCGCCCACGGGGAGACGCTGCGGCGCGCGGGAGCGGACCCCAACAACGGCCTCGGCGACGTCCTGGCGAAGGTCGCGGATCTGCCCGGAGCGGAGCGCGCCGCGATCGAGGCGGCGATCCGGAAGGGCCTCGCCGAGGGACCCGCCCTGGCGATGGTCGATTCGGACCGTGGGATCACGAACCTGCACGTGCCGAGCGACGTCATCATCGACGCGTCGATGCCGCCGATGATCCGCGACTCCGGTCGGCTGTGGAACGCGGACGGCGAGCTGCAGGACTGCAAGGCGGTGATTCCCGATTCGAGCTACGCGGGGATCTACGACGCCGTGGTGAGAGACTGCCAGGCGCATGGCCAGTTCGACCCCGCCACCATGGGCAGCGTGCCCAACGTGGGGCTGATGGCCCAGAAGGCCGAGGAGTACGGCTCCCACGACAAGACCTTCGAGATCCACGCGCCGGGGACGATGCGCGTGGTCGACGCCGAGGGGCGGACGCTCCTCGAGCACGGCGTCGAGCAGGGCGACGTCTGGCGGGCGTGCCAGACGAAGGACGAGCCGATCCGCGACTGGGTGAGGCTCGCGGTGCGCCGGGCGCGGGCGAGCGGGGCGCCCGCGGTCTTCTGGCTCGACCGGGCGCGGGCCCACGACGCCGAGCTGATCCGCAAGGTCGAGGCCTACCTCGCCGAGGAGGACACGAGCGGGCTGCGGATCGAGATCCTCGCGCCGGTGGAGGCGATGGAGCTCTCCCTGGAGCGCATCCGCCGCGGCGAGGACACGATCTCGGTCACCGGCAACGTGCTTCGCGACTACCTGACGGACCTCTTCCCGATCCTCGAGATCGGCACGAGCGCGCGCATGCTCTCGATCGTCCCGCTGCTCAACGGCGGCGGCCTGTTCGAGACCGGCGCCGGCGGCTCGGCTCCCAAGCACGTCCAGCAGTTCCAGAAGGAGAACCATCTCCGCTGGGATTCGCTGGGCGAGTACATGGCTCTGGCGGCCTCCCTCCAGCACCTGGGCGAGCGGTTCGACAACGCCTCGGCGCGCGTCCTCGGCGACACGCTGGACGCCGCCACGGCGAGCTACCTGTCGAACGCGCGCTCGCCCTCGCGCAGGGTCGGAGAGCTCGACAACCGGGGCAGCACCTTCTACCTGACGCTGTACTGGGCCCGGGCGCTCGCCGATCAGGGGGCCGATCCCGTTCTGGCCGGGCGCTTCAAGCCCGTCGCCGAGGCGTTGTCCGACCACGAGGAGGCGATCGTGGGTGAGCTCAACGGCGTCCAGGGCCCGCCCCAGGACATCGGTGGGTACTACAAGCCGGACCCGCAACGCGCGGCGCGCGCGATGCGCCCGAGCGCGACGCTGAACGGGATCATCGCGGGGGTGTAGCCAGGACGACGGGTTCCTCCAGCGACCCTCACGAGCCCGGGGGTCCCGGGCGCCACCGACGGAACCTTCGCAAGGGACAGGACGAGATGCAGCTGCGCTACGTGGACGAGGATCCCGCCACGCACGACACCCAGCTTCTGGCCGTCGCGGTCCTCCAGGACACGAAGACGCCGAGTGGAGTCCTCGCGAGCCTCGATGAAGCCCTGGGCGGCGCCGTGGCGCGCGCGCTCGCCGCGGGTGACATGCAGGGGCGGGCGGGCGACGAGGTCGTGGTGTACGGCGGCGAAGGTGGGCCACGGCGCGTGGCCCTCCTCGGCGTCGGGAAGGCGGACAAGCTGGACGCGGAGGGGGTGCGGCGGATGGCGGGTCGTGCCGTCCGCGTCGCCGAGCGCCTGCGCCTGGCCTCCGCCTCGGTCTGCCTCGACGGACTCGACGGTGTCGGCGAGCGCGACCGCGCGCAGGCGGCGGCCGAGGGCGCGGCCCTGGCCGCGTGGCGCTTCACGGAGCTGAAGGCCCCCGACGAGGAGGACCCCCGGGTCACCGTGTCGGCCGTGGACCTGGTGGGGCGGGGCAGCCCGGACGAGCTGGCGGCCGCGACCATGGCCGGCGCGGCCATCGCCCGGGGCGAGAACCTCGCGCGGACGCTGCAGTCTCGTCCGGGCAACATCGCGACGCCCACGCACATCGCCGACGAGGCGGTGCGCATGGCCGGCGCCGTCGGGCTGTCGGCCACCGTCTTCGACGAGGAGCGCATTCGACAGGAGGGGATGCACGCCCTCCTCTCGGTGTCACGGGGCTCGGAGGAGGAAGCCCGCTTCATCATCCTGGAGCACCAGGGAGGCGCCGAAGGGGACCCCCCGCTGATCCTGGTGGGCAAGGGCCTCTCGTTCGACGCCGGCGGAATCTCGCTGAAGCCTGCGGCCGGCATGGAGGACATGAAGTTCGACATGTCCGGGGGGGCGGCCGTGATCGGCGCCATGCAGGCGATCGCCGAGCTGGGCGTGCCCGCCAACGTCGTGGGCCTCGTGCCCTCCTCGGAGAACCTGCCCTCGGGCAGCGCGACCAAGCCGGGCGACGTCATCCGGAGCCTGGCGGGCAAGACGATCGAGGTGATCAACACCGACGCGGAGGGGCGCCTGATCCTGGCGGACGCGCTCGCGTACGGAGCGCGCCTGAACCCGGCGGCGATGGTCGACTGCGCCACGCTCACGGGGTCCGTGGTGATCGCGCTGGGCAACCACGCCGCCGCCGTCATGGGCAATGACGACGAGCTCGTGCAGGAGCTGATCGCGGCCGGTCAGCGCTGCGGGGAGCGGTGCTGGCAGCTCCCCCTCTGGGACGAGTACAAGAAGCAGCTCGAGAGCAAGACCGCCGATCTGCAGAACATCGGCGGGCGTCCCGGAGGCTCGATCACCGCCGCCGCCTTCCTGAAGGAGTTCGTGGGCGACGCCACGTGGGCGCACCTCGACATCGCCGGCACCGCGTACGGTGACGGGGATCTTCCCTATCAGCGGAAGGGCGGGTACGGATTCCCGACGCGCCTCCTCGTCGAATGGGTCCGGAGCCGGGCCGGGTGAGACCCGGTTCTGGCAGGCCCGGCGCGCCCCGGTCCGCTCGCGCGACCGGGGCGCGTCCTCGTTTCGGCCCGGTCGTGTGCGTTCTCGCCGTGCTCGCCTGGGCGCACCCCGCCACGGCCCAGCAGCCCGACTCGCTTCAGGTGCGCGACAGCCTCCAGCTCGCCGACAGCGCGCTGGTCGGTGAGCAAGAGGCCGACTCGGTGTCGGCCGACACGATCTTCTACAACCTCCCCACGCTCGACGCGCGGACGCCCCCTGGGTTCGCCACGGGCGTCTGGGAGTGGGATCGAGACGCCATCATGGCGTCGGGGGCCAACACGATCGCCGAGCTGGTCGCGGAGGTGCCCGGGGTCGTCCCGCTGTACGGTGGCGACTACGGGACGCCCGCCTCGTTCACGGCCTTCGGCTCGGGAGCCGGGGGGTACCGCGTGTTTCGAGACGGCTTCGAGCTCTATCCGGTGGACGGGGGGGTGGTCGACCTGCAGCGCGTGGGCCTGGCGGGTGTCAGCCGCGTGCGGCTGGACCGCTCGTTGGGCTCGATGACGGTCGAGATCTGGTCGCACCGGCACGACGACGGGCGACCCTTCTCGGTGGTCGAGGCGGGCACGGGTGACCTGGACACGAACGTCTTCCGCGGCGTCTACGCCGACCCGACCGCGTTCGGAGGCAGCGTGGGCGTCGGGCTCGAGCGCGCCGACACCCGCGGCCTCGGCCCCGACGAGGGAGGCAACCGCACGGGCTACTGGGTCCGTTACCAGCTGCATCTGAGGGATCGTGCCGGGGTCGCGCTCGACGTTCACCGGATGGGCTCGCAGACGAAGGTGCCCGACTACGCTTCCTCGCTGTCGCGCAGCGACGTCACCGTGCGCGGGCGCCTCGAGATCGTCGACGGCGTCGTCGCCGAAGCGTACACGGGACGGTCGACCCTGGACGCGCAGGAGGCCGGAGCGGATTTCGTCCTGTTCGGCGGCTCGCGCGGCCAGCACGGCGTGCGGCTCGGCCTGCAACGGGGCGGCGTGTGGGCGCGGGGCGCCCTCCGCCTCTACTCGGGGGACCTCCCCTCCCGCAACGTCGAGGCCGAGGCCGGCCTCGTCCTCGACGCCGTCGGTGGCGTCTCCGGGGCCTTCAGCCAGTCCGCCTGGCCCGGGGAGACGACGTCCAGCCTCGGCGCGAGGGGATGGCTGGGCCCCTTCCTCGGCCTCACGGTCTTCGGCGCCGTCGAGACCGGCACCTTCGGGGCGCGCGACGGGCCCGTGCTCGACGGCCTCACCGAGCCGTCTCCGCCGTTCCTGCCGAGA
>JABAOE010013026.1_pt1 | contig 11219 bp, 11 predicted proteins | sample 7062141 | NCBI WGS metagenome assembly JABAOE01 (sample SAMN14538627, study PRJNA623070) | marine sediment metagenome | biome: marine biome [ENVO:00000428]; feature: marine pelagic biome [ENVO:01000023]; material: deep marine sediment [ENVO:00002113] | place: India: Gulf of Khambhat ...
GAGGTGAAGACGATGGGCGACGGCTTCATGGCCTCGTTCGGATCGGTGACTAAGGCGGTTGAATGCGCAATCGCCCTGCAGAACGCGTTCGCGGAACGGAACGCCACCGCCGCAGAGGCGCTCAACGTGCGCGTCGGCCTGAACGCCGGCGAGCCGATCGAGGAGGACGGCGACCTCTTCGGCGCCACGGTCATCCTCGCCGCCCGCATCGCCGCGAAGGCCGATGCCGGTGAGATTCTGGCGTCGGATGTGGTCCGCGGGCTCTGCTCTGGCAAGGGCTTTCTCTTCGCGGACCGCGGCGACTTCGTGGCCAAAGGCTTCGAGGAGCCGATGCACCTGTTCGAGATCAGCTGGCGCGGCTGATGTCGGCGCGCGCTCCGAAGAAGACGCACGCCGTCCGCCTGCTCGAGGCGAACGGCGTCGCGCACCGGGTGACGGTCTACGATGACGCTGGCGAGTTCCACACCGGCGAGGAGGCGGCGGCTCTCGTCGGGGCGCCGGCCGAGGCGGTCTACAAGACGCTCGTCGTGCTGCGCGACCCGCCCGCGGGAAAGCCGCTGCTGATGATCGTCCCTGTGGCGGAGCAGGCGAACCTGAAAGCGCTGGCAGCGTCCCAGGGCGAGAAGCGCCTGCGCATGGCAACGCAACGGGAGGCGGAGAAGCTGACAGGAATGCAGGTCGGCGGCATATCGGCGCTGGCATTACCACCGGGGCGATTCGACGTGCTGATAGACGAGGCGGCGCGTTCGCTGGAGCTGATCCACATCAGCGCCGGCGCTCGCGGGATGGACGTCGAGCTGGCCGTGGCCGATCTGGTGCGGCTGACAGACGCGAGATACGCAAGGGCGACGTAGGAGGACGCGATGTTCGTAGCGATGAACAACTTCAAGGTGGCGCCCGGTCACGAGGCCGACTTCGAGAGGCAGTGGCGCGAGCGAAAGACGTACCTCGACGGCGTGCCGGGCTTCGTGCGGTTCATGCTGCTGAAGAGCGACAACGCCGGCGACTACATCAGCCACACGACGTGGACGGACCGCAAGTCGTTCGTCGACTGGACGCAGAGTGAGGAGTTCGCGAAAGGGCACCGTCAGGGGTCGCTGGCCGGCGTGCTGCAGGGACCGCCCGTGATCGGCCTCTACGAAGCCGTGCTGGTGGAGACGCAGCAGCCGGACTAGAATACGCGCCGGTGTACCGTGAGGAGGCCACTGCCGGGGCAGCTCTCAGACGAAGGGTCTCAGCTGGACGGGACGGCTACCGCCGTCTGCTGCGCGCGGCTGCCGGCAAGATCAGTCCACCGCGCCACGCAGTTCTTGCCTGTCGACTTGGCCCAATACATGGCGGCGTCAGCAGCGTAGACAAGCTCATCAGCGGTCCGCACGTTCTCGCCAAAGCTGGCAACACCGACGCTGACCCCCAGGGCGTGCTCACTCTGAGCCGTCGCTGACCGGATGCCCATGCGGACTTGCTCTGCAACGTCCTCAGCCGCATCCTCGTCCGCGTCAGGAATGAGCACCGCGAACTCGTCGCCGCCTACGCGATACGAATGCCCTTCTCCACCAGCGAGTTGAATCGCCCGGGCCAGCTGCCGAAGCGCGTCATCGCCAGCCATGTGGCCCGCTGCGTCGTTCACGGCCTTGAAATCATCGATGTCCACCATCAAGAGCCCAAGCCGGCCTCTAGAGCGCGCGGCCGAGGACACTGCCGACCGGACGTCCTTCTTGAAGCGACCGTGGTTAAGGAGTCCCGTCAAGCTGTCAGTTGTGGCTGTGATCTTGGCTTCGTGCAGCTGCTGGCTGCGCTTGCTCAGCTCCTCGCTGGAGTCTCGCAGTGCGCCGTAGGCCTCCTCTAGCTCCATGTTGGTCTGCTTGAGAGCCCGTATCTCCCTCCGCAGTTCAAGTCCGACGCGACCGAGGCCGATACCGAGGAGCGCGAACCCATCGAGCACTAGCGCGCGGTGCAGTATCTCCGGCGTACCGCGGCCGACAAAGGCGAACCAGATGTCCAGAAGCGTCTCCAGGACATGGACGGTCCCGAGCACGAAGAGGCCGATGCAGGCGATCGCTATCCCCCCCGAAAGGCGTCCGCCCAGTATGCGCCACGCCACGGCCGCTGTGGCTACGCTCCCCACGAGCAGTGTGACGTCGAAGCCAATCGTTATCGTCTCGGCCATTGTGCGCTCCTCTTGCGGCAGAAGGACAGGCAAGCATTGCCTCGTTGCCTTCAGACGCCAACTCCCGCCGAGGCGTTACAGACCTACTCAATTGCCCGGTGCCCGTTCCTAGCGGTAGAGGAGGGAAGCACGCGCTGATTCGGTCGCCAGTGACTAGGCCTGGTTGAAGCGGGGCTCGCGCTTTTCGAGGAAGGAGCGGACGGCTTCCTTGTGCGCGGGGCCGCGCTGCGCAGCCAGCAGGGTCCGGTTCTCATCCGCCACGACCTTGTCGATGTCCTGCTCCACCATGTAGCTGTGGACCATGCGCTTGCCTTCCATCACGCACTCCAGAGGGTTGGCGGCGATCATGCTGGCGACTGTCATCGCCTCGTCCATCAGGCGCTCCGGCGCGACGATATCGTTGACGAGGCCCATCTGCACGGCTTCCTCGGCCTCGATGATTCGGGCCGTAAGGATCAGATCGAGCGCGTTCGGCAACCCGACGATCTGCGCCAGGTAGGTCGTGCTGGCGACCTCCGGCGTGATGCCGATGCGGATGAAGCGCATCGAGAAGCGGGCCTTCTCGGAGGCGATGCGGATGTCCATGGGAAGCGTCATCGTCAGGCCGACGCCAATCGAGGGCCCGTTGACGGCGGCGATCAGTGGCTTGGAGCGACGCAAGAAGGCCGCAAGGTGCTCCTCGCGCTCGGGCGGCGGATCCAGGTCGCTGCGCTGGCCGTTGCCGGCCTCGCGGTTCTCGATGCTGCGGTCGAAGCCCTTGATGTCCGCGCCGGCGCAGAAGCCCCGCCCGGCGCCGGTGACGATGATGGCGCCGATGCCGGGGTCCTGGTTACAGGCCTCTATGGCGTCGTTGACCTCGGCGCCCATCGCGTAGTTCCAGGCGTTGAGCTTGTCGGGCCGGTTCAGCGTGATCAGGCCGACACGATCTCGCTGCTCGAAGAGGATGTATTCGTAGGTCTTGGCGGTGACCATTGGGCGCCTCCTTCTGGTTGCGGGGCGATAATAGTGCGCGCAGCGGTGGTTGACAAGCCGCGGCGGGAACGCAGGTGCCAAACAGGCTCTTGAACCGCTGCCCCGCCGGCGTGGGATAATGCGACACGCTTGTAAGGAGTGTCTGTCATGACAATCGCCGCTGAGCCACGAATCGTCGAAGCAACGCGCGAGCACGTACCCTTCATCGCCTGGGTGACGCTGGAGGCTTTCCGTTCGCACCTGCCGCAGGGGTTCTGGGACTTCATGCTCTATGACCTGGACGAAGCCGGGAAGCTCCGCTACCTGGAGACGCTGGTTGGGACTGAGCAGCGCCACTGGGCACACTACTCGACGTTCCTCGTGGCGGAGGTGGAAGGCCAGCCGGCTTCCGCGCTCTGCGGCTACTTTGAGGAGGAGCTGGGCGGAGGAACGTTGCAGCTCGCCGGCTTCGAGGCGAACGAGAAGTTCGGCCGGACGCAGGAACAGGCGGCGGCGGGGTTCGAGCGCGCTAGGTCCGTCATGAACGTGTTGCCGGAGCACGTGCCCGGCGCCTGGATCGTCGAGAACGTGGCGACGCTGCCGGACTTCCGGCGGCGCGGCCTCTGCGACCTCCTGATGGAGGCGATCCTGGAGCGCGGCCGCACGGCCGGGGCGTCAACTGCGGACATCAGCGTCTTCATCGGCAACGACGGCGCGCAGCGAGCGTACGAGAAGTGCGGCTTCGAGACCGTAGCCGAGAAGCTGGACGCGGAGTTCGAGAGCGTCTACAAGACGCCCGGGGTAAGGACGCTCCGCCGGACGATCTGATCCCTGCCGTCTAAGCCCAGAAGTCCTCGACGTGGTCGAGGTCCCAGACGAACTCCGTGAACTCAACAGCAGCACCGTCGCGGATCTGCACGCGCAGCGCCGTCGGATTGTGAAGCCGCTTGCCGTTGCGTTCGCCCCTGCCGGTGAAGAGGACGACGGCGTTATCGTCGCTGGCGGTGACGTCTTCGACTTCGAGGGAGAAGCTGCCGTTGGTGAGCACCATCACCTGCGTGAGGAAGCGCGTGATCGCCTCCCGGCCGCGGTGCTCACCAGCTAGCTGCCCGCGGCGGCCAGGAAATCGCCAGACGGCGGCCTCGGCGATCAGCCTTTGGACGGCCCGCGCATCACGGCGTTCGAGGGCCGCAAAGAGGGAGCGGACGAGGGCGGCGTTCGCATGCTCAGACATGGCACGAGGATACGCGCGCGACAGATACGGAACAAGCCGATTTGCAGGTTGTGGATAGGCTCGTTTACGCCGTTCCGAAGTCGGTCAACGGCAGCGGCGGAAGGTAGTATAGTGGGTAGGAGTGTAAACCTAGTGTGGAAGGGTAGATGGTAACTAAGTACTCAGTTAACGAGGAACGGGTTTATTACAACTTCGATGGGCAGATGCCGCCGGTCACCCTCGAAGACGAAGGCGCCCCGCTACCGGTCACCGACGTAGAGCCCAAGCTGCTCACAGACACGACCCTGCGCGACGGCGCTCAGGATGCCCGCTTCGCGTTCTTCCCCAACGAGGCGCGCCTCAAGTACGTTGACCTGCTGCACCAGCTGGACAACGGCAGCGGCCGGATCTACGCGATTGAGACGTTCATCTACCAGAAGCGAGACCTCTGGGTGCTGGAGAAGCTGCTGGAGCGCGGCTACGAGTACCCGAAGATCACGACCTGGATCCGCGCCAACCCGAAGGACGTCAAGGAGCTCTACGCCGCGACGGAAGGCCGCGTCACGGAGACCGGCATGCTGGCGTCGGCATCAGACCACCACATCTTCGACAAGCTGGGATTCCACTCCAAGGCCGAGGCGATCGAGAAGTACCTGAAGCCGATCATGACCGCGCTGGAGCACGACATGACTCCGCGCGTGCACCTGGAAGACACAACGCGGGCCGACATCCACGGCTGGGTGATCCCGTTCATGCAGACGGTGCTGGACCAGACCGAGGGCCGCGCCAAGTTCCGGATCTGCGACACGATCGGCTGGGGCGTCCCGGACGCCCACGCGGCGATGCCACAGGGTGTCCCGAAGCTGGTGGCCACGCTGTACCGCGAAACGGGCGCGGAGCTGGAGTTCCACGGCCACAACGACTTCGGCGTGGCGACGGCGAACTCGATCGCTGCCTGGCGCTACGGCTGCCGCAAGGTCAACGTCGCCTTCGCCGGCCTGGGCGAGCGCACCGGCAACACATCGCTCGAGCAGATGCTGCTGAGCTACATACGGCTCTACGGCGACCCTGGCTTCGACCTGACGGTCCTGCAGCAGATGCGGGCGCTCGTGGAGGAGTCGCTGACGAGCGTGCCACTCAACGCGCCGGTGATCGGTGAGGTGTTCTCGACGCAGGCGGGCATCCACCAGGCAGGCGTCGAACGGCAGGCGGAGGCACCCGGTGGCCTGATCTACCTCGCCTACGACCCGGCGCTCGTCGGCAGCAAGGGCGCGGAGCGGCACCTGGTGGGCGCGCTGAGCGGGTCCGAGGGCATCGTGGCGATCCTCAACGACCAGGCCGAGAAGCGCGGCGTCGAGCAGCGGTTCACTTCGATGAGCCGCGTCGTCAAGGAGATCTACGACCGCGTGCAGGAAGCCTACGACGGCCGTTACGACGAGGCGACCGACCGCTGGCTGGACTATCGCGATAACTTCTTCATGCCGGAAGAGATCTGGCAGATGGCCGCCGAATCGCTCGGCTTAGACAAGGAGTAGCGCCGAGAGCGGAACGCTCGATAGGCCGAGATGAAACGCCGATACGCCGAAATCACCGGTTGGGGGATGTACGTCCCGGAGCGCGTCGTCCCGAACGACACGTTCGTGACGATGGGGCTCGACACCTCCGACGAGTGGATATCCTCGCGCACGGGAATCGAGCGCCGGCGGGTCGTGGAAGCGGACGAGGCGACGTCCGACATGGCGACGAAGGCGGCGCTGAAGGCGATGGGCGTGGCCGGCCTGCACTCCGGCGACATCGACCTGATCGTCGTCGCAACGTGCACTCCGGACCACGTGATGCCGGCGACGGCCTCCATCGTGCAGGACCGGCTGGGCATGCTGAACGCCGGAGCGATGGACCTCAACGCCGCCTGCTCCGGGTTCGTGTACGCGCTGGCCACGGGCGCCGCGCAGGTGGAGTCCGGCCGCGCCAGGAACGTGCTGGTGATCGGCGCGGACGAGCTTTCGGTCTACCTCAACTGGCAGGACCGCAGCACCTGCGTGCTCTTCGGCGATGGCGCCGGCGCGGTCGTGCTGAGCCAGGCGAAGGAGCCTGGGATCATGGGCTCGACGATGGGCTCGGACGGCTCCGGCGCGGGCCTCCTGACGATCGCGGGCGCCTCGCGACCGCGTGCGGGCAACAACGGCCGGCACCCTAACGGCTCTGCCAACGGCCACGAAGACGGCGCCAACGGTTCGGCGGCGGCCGCTGACAGCTACCTGACGATGAACGGCCCTCAGATCTTCCGCTGGGCGACGCAGATCATGCCGCGCGCCGCGGAGCAGGTGATGGCGGCCTCCGGGTTGAAGCCCGACGACATCTCGCTGTTCATCCCGCACCAGGCTAACAACCGCATCATGGAGGCCAGCGCCAAACGGCTGGGGCTACCTGCGGAGAAGGTGTTCTCCAACGTGCGGGAGTACGGAAACACGAGCGCGGCCTCAATCCCGATCGCGCTGTGCGAGGCGCTAAGCGCCAAGCGCGTGGAAGTCGGCGATTACCTGGTGCTCAGCAGCTTCGGCGCAGGCCTGACCTGGGCCGCGCTGGCGCTGCGCTGGTCGGTGCCCGTCCCGAGCCACGTGGCCCCCTGGCAGCCGATCCGGCGGCAGGTGGAATCGCGCATGGCAGCTGTGCGCTCCGTGCTGCGGCGCGGCGAGCGCTCAGTGCGCACGCAGATCGATAAGACGCTCGGCAAGGGCGAAGACTAGCCGCGCGGCGCCGCGAACTCGTCGCGGCCGCCCCATTTCCGGAGGAAGCGATAGAAGTTCCGCTTGCTCAAGCGCTCGCGCTCATCGGGAGCCGTCGCCAGCCACTCGACATGGTCGTGACGCCTGACCGGCAGACCTGCATCGATGACGGCGCGGTAGCCGCGGCTGCGGACGGCGTAGCTGAAGTCGAGGTCCAGGTGGCGGTAGAAGCGGAACTTCTCGTCGAGAAGGCCGGCCTCGCGCAGGACGTCACGGCGGAACGCCATCAAGTACCCCTCAACAGCATCGACGTCGCCGCCTGACTCCGCTTCGTCGAAGCTGCGCATGTCGTCAGTGACGACGCCCCAGCGGCCGACGACGCCGACCGATCTGTCTTCGAGCAGCGGCCGGAGCGCGGCGAACAGGTCGCCGGTGACCTCGACGCTGGTATCGAGCAGGACGACGTAGCGCCCGCGCGCCTGGCGCAGCGCGACGTTGCGGCCGCCGGCGGTGCCCAGGAAGTGATCGGCCCGGAAGAAGCGCAGTTCGGGGGCTTCCTCAATCTTCTCAGACACGGGCTCGCACTCCTCCGGGAAACCGTTGTCGACGACGATCACCTCGCCCGCCTCACCGAGCCAGGCCCGGGCCGAAGAGACACAGCGCTGCAGCTCCTCGCAGCCGCGCCGGGCGACGACGGCGACCGTGAAGTCGAGGGCAGGGACTTCGTCGAGGCGCGAACCGACGTCGGCGCTCGAGGCGATGTTGCCGGCGTCCAGCTTCCAGGCGGGCACCTGAAGCACGGACGTGCCGGGCCTGTCGTCACGCACCTCGAAGCCCATCTCAATGATGCGGCCGCGGATTGCGTCGGCGGTGTCCCACCGCTTCGCCTTGCGGTGCTGGTGGCGCTCGCGGACGAGCTCGGCGATCTTGCCGGTGACCGGCGGCGCAGGGGGCGCGGTCGCCAGGTCGAGGCCAAGCAGCCGGTCGAAGTCCATCAACAGCTCTCGCTTGACAGCACCGGGAAGCCGCGAGCGGGCGACGCGCCAGGCGACGGCGAGCGCGGCCGGGATGTTGAGGCCGTCGCGGGCGGCGTCCCAGAAGGCGGCGCGCAGCTTGTCGCCGTCAACGCGAGCCTTCTTGGTGAGACGGCCGCTGGGGGCGCTGGTGGCGGCGCGCAGGCGGCTGAGGCCTCGCTGGGCGGCGCGAAGGGACCTCGGAGTGAAGTTGAGACGTGAGCCGTGGTGAGCGGTGGCGCAAAGGTAGCGAAAGGCCAGTGGATCAAAGCCACGGCGCTCAAGATCCGAGACGAGATAGACGTTGCCCGTGGACTTCGCCATCTTGACGCCGTCGACGAGCAGGTGCTGGCCGTGTACCCAGCGGCGCACGTGCTGATGGCCGAGCGCGGCCTCGCTCTGGGCGATCTCGTCCTCGTGGTGGGGGAAGATGTTGTCGACGCCGCCGGTGTGGAAGTCGATCTCGTCGCCCAGGACCGACGCGACGATGGCGGAGCACTCGATGTGCCAGCCGGGGAATCCGTCGCCCCAGGGGCTCTCCCACTTCAGGTCGCGGCCGGGCTCGGCGGCCTTCCAGAGGGCGAAGTCCCGCGGGTCGCGCTTGAGCGGGTCGGGCTCGCCGCGGACGCCCTCCTGCAGATCCTCAGGCTTCTGGCCGGAGAGCTTGCCATAAGCGGGAAAGCTGCTGACGCTGAAGTAGACGTTGCCGCCAGCCTCGTAGGCGGAGCCGGAGTCGACGAGCGACTTCGCCATCGCGACCATCGCCGGGACATACTGGGTCGCCTTCGGGAAGTCGCCCGCAGGCAGGATGTTCAGCTTCGTCTCGTCTTCGAGGAAGGCTTCGGTGTAGAAGCGGGCGATCTCCGTGGCCGGCTTACCCTCCGCGCGAGCGGCGGCGATGATGCGGTCCTCGTCTTGCTGCAGCTGATCCTCGCGCATGTGCCCCACGTCGGTGATGTTCTTGACGTGCTGCACGGTGTATCCGTCCGCCTCCAGGAGGCGTCGCAGCCAGTCGGCCATCAGGTACGAGCGCAGATTGCCGATGTGGGCGTAGCGGTAGACGGTGGGCCCGCAAGAGTAGAGGCGCACTCGCCCTGGCTGCAGCGGAGTGAACTCCTCTTTCTTGCGGGTCAGCGTGTCGTATATGCGCATGGCTGGGCGGCCGGGGCGCTCACGGCGCCCTCAGGTGATCTCTCAGCCGTGTTCGCCTTCCCACCCCAGCTCAACGCGGCCGTCCTCCCAGACGATGATCGGGACGGCCATCGCGTAGTCGAGGGCCTCCTCCCAGAAGTCGGCGTTCTCGTCCACGCGGCGCTCTTCGAAGACGACCCCTCGCTCGCGGAGGGCGGCGACGGCCTTGTCGCTAACTTCGCAGTTCTTAAGGGTGTAGACGGTGACGGACACGGGCGTTTCCTTCCGCGACAATCTTAGCAGGCCGTTCAAACTTTGATGTTCTTCCACTTGCCGCGCCGGAAGCGGAAGAACATGATCGTCGCCCGTGTGTTGATATCGGTAATCGCCGCCAGCCAGGCACCCGGGACGCCCAGTCCGAGAGGGATCGCCAGGAGGTACGCAGGCACGAGGCGGACGATCCACGTACAGCCGGCCATGATGTAGAGCACGGAGCGGGTGTCGCCCGCGCCGCGAAGGCTACCTGAGAGCGAGAGACTCACCGCCAGCCCCGGCATCGCGAAGGCGAAGATGAACATCAGGTCGCGGCCGATATCGACGACGGCGCCGGCGTTTTCGCCGCCCACAAAGAGCGACGTGATCTGGCCCCCGAGGGTCATGAGAATGACAGCGACGACGCCCATGAACGCCAGCGAATAGCGCATCGTCATATAGGAGGCCTTCTCAGCCAGATCCGGGCGCTGGGCGCCCAGCGTCTGGCCGACGATCGCCGACGTCGCGATACTGAGCGCGAAGCCGACGTTGAAGGTTAGCGTTTGCATCGCCAGCGTGACGCCGTGGGCCGCCAGGGCGGTGGTCCCGAGCGAGGCGATGATGCGTGTGTAGATCATGAAGGCGACGTTGAACTGTGCCTGCTCCAGGCCAGCCGGTACGCCGACGTTGAGGATGCGACGGGCGTCGCCACCGCTAAAGGCTCCCTGCTGGAACGGAATCCAGCTGAGCGTGCGCTGTCCAGACATCAGCACGCCGGCGACGAGCAAGGCGCCGACGATGCCGGCGATCGTGAAGCCGAGCCCGGAGCCCAGTACTTCGAGCCGAGGGAACGGCCCCGGGCCGTTGATCAGCACGTATGCAGCGACACCGTTGACGATGTTGATGACCACACCGACGACCATCGGCGATCTCGTATCGCCGGCGCCCTGCTGCGCGGCGTTGCCGGCGAAGACGAATGAGAAGAACGGCAGCCCGAAGGCGAGGCCCCGCAGGTATTCGGTACCTTCACTCTGCGCCTCCGGTTCGGCGCCGAGCACACCGAGCATCCAGTTGCCGAAGAACAGCATCGCCATCATCATCAGCAGACCCCAGAGGACGGCTAACACCAGCACCGTCTGCATTACCTTTGAGGCGTTGCGCTGGTCGCCGGCGCCGACGATGCGGGCGACGACGGCCGTGGCGCCGACGCCGACCGCCATCATGCCGCTCATCGCGAACCAGAGAAGCTGGCCGCCGAGACGAACGCCGGCAAGCGAATCTTCGCCCAGGTGACCGACAAGCGCGGTGTCCACGAGCTGGACCATGGCGAAGCTGGTCTGCTGGACAACGACGGGCCAGGCCAACCGCATGATGGAACCGCGAAGGTCCTTCTCGTCGATTAGCTCGGGGGCGGCGCGGCCGGGCGGGCTGGGAAGGTCGCTAGACATCGGATTCAGGGAGCCGGCGGCTCGAACCTCAGGTTAGGACATGGCCGTGTTAGCCGGAACCCGCGAAGTGTGACGCAACTCACGCCCGCCAGACGCGTCTACTGTAAAGAAGTCAAGCAGAGCCGGAGGCTGAGCTGTGCGCCTAGTGAAATCGTCAGACGAGATCGCCGCGATCCAGTCGCTTTACGCGCGCGCCCACTTCCTGGGAGTGCGCCAGCTGTCCGTCTACTTCGAAACGACGCCGGAGGCGATCCGCGAGCTCCTGCCGCCGCCGCTAGAGCCGACGCCGAACCCGACGGGCGTCGCCACCTTCAC
>JABAOE010017563.1_pt1 | contig 11215 bp, 13 predicted proteins | sample 7062141 | NCBI WGS metagenome assembly JABAOE01 (sample SAMN14538627, study PRJNA623070) | marine sediment metagenome | biome: marine biome [ENVO:00000428]; feature: marine pelagic biome [ENVO:01000023]; material: deep marine sediment [ENVO:00002113] | place: India: Gulf of Khambhat ...
GATCGCCTTGCAACCCCTGCGGTCCCTGCGCCCCCGGATCGCCCTGCGGCCCCGGATCACCCTGCAACCCCTGCGGTCCCTGCGGACCGGGATCGCCCTCAGGACCTCGGGGCCCCTGGGCACCGGGTAGGCCGGGCTCTCCCTGCGGACCCTCAGGACCGGGCTCTCCCTGGAGTCCTTCTCCGGTCACGTTCCAGCTGAATTCTACGTGCGTGTCTGCCAGACAGGCAGCCGGCAGGTTCGGCTGCTTGATTCGGTAGACGGTCCCGCTGGCCGGTACGTAGCAAGCGTAGATCTTCTCCGTCTCGGGGGGATCGGACGGGACCTGCTGGGCCTCCGCAGTGAGCGCGAAGAGGCCGGTGCCGGCCAGGAAGATGGCGAGTCTGACTCCCAGAGGAGATCTCCGCAGATCACGCGCGAACATGGCTCTCAAAACCTCGTTCCGAGGCGAAGCCGCACCGACGAGGCCGCTTCATGGTCGAAGACCTTCTGATAGCGGAGATCGAGGAAGAGCCGCCCCATCCCCACCAGCGCGCCCCCGATGACCGAGTATGCTGCGGAGTTGTTCAACCAGCCCGGGATCGTGGACCTTCGGTACGCGGCCCTAGGCTCTATGAAGGGAGTCAACTGCCAGGAGGACGCCGAGCTCCCCAGGTTCGTCCCGATGAGTAGGCCGAAAGGAACCGACGTTACCCTCGTATCCACCAAGCGATCGTGCTCTACCGAGGCTGTGAGGCAGGCCGTCGAGAGGGGAAGCCCCAAGAAGACCTTTATTCGCCCGGTCCACCGCTCGGGATCTCTAGTGGTGAATCTCGCTGCCTCGGCCTGCCCTGACACCGCCCACCGCGGGTGTGCCTGCCAACCTAGCTCGGCCGCAACGAGGGCATGTGACGTTCCGGTCTGTCCGACGTGGAGAGCACCCCAGCCCGAGAGTTCGTCCCCGCTCAGGAGGCATGCTTGCGCCTCGGCCTCGCCATTCGCAAAGGCCAGGAGCGTGACGAGCACCACAGATGCGACGGTCCAACGCCAGGGGATCATCGGGTCATCTCTCCTGCGATGGCTCTCGCGGCCAAAGCCAGGACCAGGCGAATGCCTTCACGGTCAGGAAGTACCGCCGGGTCGTCGGGGAGGCGTGCTAGCGCCGTGGAAGCGAGCTCGAGTACTCGGCATTCGGTATCACCCGCCCGGCTCTGCAGTCCCTGGCCCAGTTGGGTCGTAGCTTTCGCGAGCTCCGTGGTCAGCATGCCCGATCCCAGCGCCGAGGTCATGGGGCCCGCTGCGTGCAGAAGTGCCGAGTGCAGCGCTGCGGGTGGGAATGGCTGAGGCGAGATCGAAGCCACGATCTCCGCGGGGACAATGCAGGGCTCCGGCACGAATGCTTCGGGCGCCAGAGGCGATCCGTCGCACGCCACAAGCATGAGACCGAGGATCGGTACGGCTGCTCTCATTCTGCCCGNNTTTGCTTCCTCCGCGCATTGACCACTCGTCGCTCCCTATTGCCCAAGCAGCGTATCGTCGGAAGACTTCCGGCCAGACTCAGTCGTTCGCCGAGGGATCCGACACTGCGAGAAGGAATGCAATCAACATTCCCGAATTTTTCCTAACGGGAGGGGGGTAGTGTAGGCGGCATACAAATGGATACTTACATGGACATCGCTACCTTCCAGCGCTTGGTTCGTTTCGGCTTCTGAGCTATCCTGCCTGAGGCTCAGAATGCCCCGAACCTGGCAGAATGCGACGATGTCTTGAGGCACATTCTGGGGAGAACCACGAGACGTCGCGTGGGCGATCCTTCGTGGGCGAATGAGAGGTCGGACCTACTGCATCATTCTCGTCATCGGGCGACCCAGGGCGGGCCGATGATCAGGGACGGATCTGCGTCGGGCTTCGGCACGAACTTCTGTGTGCGGCCGTACTGGTTGTCCCCACCGTACAGATTGAGGTCCGAATCCACGGAGAAGGTGTGCACCTCGAGATATCCGTCGGGCAGGTCGCTCGGGACCAACCATGTGTAGAGCAGGTTGCCCTCAAAGTCCATCTTGACGAACCGGAGCGGCCCCAGGTCCGTGATCCACAGAGCGTTTTCATTGACGATGATGTCCAACGGAAGGGTGAAGCCCGACCAAACATCGACGAACTCCACTTCGGCCGGGTCATCCGTCGTCCGGAACACGTTGACACGACCGCCCGAGCGATCCAGCGCGAAGATGAGCCCGTCGGGCCCGATTCCGATCGCGTGAATGCCGTTGAACTGGCCGGGGCCCTCGCCGAAACCGCCGAACTCGGAGATGTAGCTTCCTTCCCTGTCCAGGATGACGATCCGGTGATTGTCCAAGCCGTCGGCGACCAGGATCCTACCGTCGGGCAAGAACGCCACGTCCTGCGGCCGACCGAAGTGCGTCTCGTCGGCTCGCGAAACGCCCTTCTCTCCCAACGTCATGAGCAGCTCGCTTCCGTCGTTCGAGAACACGTAGATCTGGTGAAAGGTCTCGTTGACGACCCAGACCCGGCTCTCGGCATCGTAAGGGCTGATTCGGATACGGTGGGGCCCGGGACCATCCGATCCTTCGCACAGATGATCCCACTGGCTCCAGAGCTCTTTCAGGTTGCCGTCGCCGTCGAGCGTGTAGAGACAGTTCTGCCAGATCCGGCGATCAGTGTCGCGAAGCACGTTGATCCCGATCGAGCCGGCGTGTTGCGCGAACTCCTCCGGGATCGGGTCGGGCAGCCGCGTCTCTCCTCGCTGGGCGATTAAGATCCGGTCCGGTGATTCCGCGAACACGCCGGAGTTGCCCCCAAACGCGTATCCGTGCTCCGCGAACGGCTGGTGCCAGCCGGAGACGACGTCGTAAGGGCTCGGTCCTACCGGCCCGGGAGCGACATCCTGGGCCTGCAGCGCCGTCGCCCCCGCGGTCAGAACCGCGAGGGATGTGGCCAGATCTCTCGTAACTCTGCGCATCGTTCGTGACTCGCTTCCTTGAGGCATTCGAAGTCTTCCCTGGCGGCCTGCTCGGTCCAGCTCTCTACTCCCCTTGCAGCTTCCCGATCCGACGTCACTACCCCGATTCCCGCTTCTCTTACTACAGTGAATCGACCGGACGTGCAAACGAGCGCCGGAACGCCGCGGTGGGTCGATCGGAATCGCGACGGCCGCCGGGCAGGCAGGCCGGTCTCAGATTCCTTCACTCGGGTGGAGTCCCTCCATGGACCCCACGATGCCCTCGGTCGTCTTTCCCGCGAAAGTCGATGCGTGGCTGCTCGTACTGGTGGCCGTCTCTTCCTTCGGCTGCCTCTACGCGGCAGGAGCCGTGGTTCTGACCGGCGAGCCAGGAAGCTGGGCCGTCGCGACAGCCCTGTTCCTCTCGGTGGGCGGGATATACTCGCTTCTCGCTGGGACCCGCTACACCCTCACCGACTCGGATCTGCGAGTGCGCTGTGGACCCTTCCGATGGCGAGTGGCTCTGGCCGAGATCCTAAGCGTGACTCCGACCCGAAACCCTCTGTCGAGCCCGGCTCCCTCGCTCGACAGGCTGTGCATCGAATACGGGAGCGGAAAGTCGATCATGATCTCGCCCAAGGACAAGGAGGCCTTCCTTGACGAGCTCGAGTTGCGGCGCGGGGCCACCGGTCAGCGGTAGAGGGCCGCGACACTCCGGTGGAACGAGAAGTGCCCCAGCACGCGACATCCAGGCCGCACGGGACACCCAGGCGGCCATTCTCAGGGGTAGAGCGAACGAAACGCGCTGCGATCTGCGGGCGAGAACGGTGATGCTTCGCGGATGTCCCCCCATTCCCCCAGCTGTTCTCGGAAGCGCATGAAGTAGGCGACGAAGTCGCCGCCGTATTGGAAGGAATACATGATGTCCGCAAAAGAGCTCGTGTGGGGAAGACCGAAGGCGTGGCCGAGCTCGTGCACGCAGGTCAGGTAGACGATCGTGTCCCGGAATAGCGGATCCAGATCGGCCTGCTCCGCGATGTCTCGCCCGAGCGCGTCCGTATTCGGGCGGATGAAAACGTCCGCCGCCGGTCGCCCCTCGACCCGACGTCGCCGCATCTCGCCGTAGAGACCCGCTCCAGCGGGGACCCAGTAGATACGGAGCGTTGCGGCCGACTCGGATCCGGCCTCCAACCGCAGAGGCGGGTCGAGCTGTCTGCCCCAGGCCTCGAGCGCCCACTCCGCCAGCGTACGGTCTTCGTCCTCGTAGCCCGATTCTGCCGATCCTTCGGCAATGAAGTACGTAACGGCCTCCGAGATGTCCAAGCGCCAGCGGTCCTGCTGTGCTTGGATCGTGACCGGTGCGAAGAGCGCTACGTTGACCAGGGCTAGGGCTCCTGCTACGAAAAGGGGCCCCCCGATCGGTGCTATTGCCAGGCTTTTCATGGTCTTCCGAACGTCTGTCGGCCGACCGTCGACTGCAAGGGACCTCGGCGACGGCCGGAGCCTGAGAGGGCGAGCGTTCGAGCCTCCGTGCTCCGCGGCTTTGCGGCTCCAAGATGGCGCAGATCTTGCCTTTCCGCGAAGTGGGACAGGATCCCCAGGTGGAACGATTCGTTCCACATAAGACTCGTGTCGAATTCCACTGGGAGGGAGCTGAAGAATCATGTCGCCGACGAAATCGGGCATCCGCGGGCGAGCATCGATACCCGCCGCATTGGTGCTCACCCTGCTCGCCCTCATCCCCGCATGTGACAGCCCAACGGGCTCCGGGCAGGATGCGCGCGTCCAGATCTTGTTGACCGACTTTCCCCTGGAGGCGATCGCCTCGGCGCATGCGACCATATCGCGCGTCTATCTGACCGGTGGTGGAAGCGGTCACGTCGATCTCTTCAACGACCTGGACACCCCCCACGAGATCGAGCTCCTGGAGCTCCAGGACGGAGTGACCTTCGACCTCACCGGCGAGATTCCCGTGCCCGAGGGGAGCTACGGCCAGCTGCGGTTCGTCGTGGACGAGGCGCACATTTCGTTGCACGAAGGCTATGAGTTCTCGGACGGGTCGTCCGAGATGGGCTTCACCGTTCCGTCTGGTTTCTTTCGCGTGATCCTGCACGGAGAGGAGGGTGAAGGGGACGACAGCGGCAGCATCGTGCTCGAGGGTGGCGAGACGGAAGTCGTCCTCGTGGACTTCGACGTCTCACGAAGCTTCGTCTTCCAAGGCCCGCCGGAGAGCCCGGACGGGGTACGCTTCAAGCCGGTGCTGAAGCAGATCGCGCCCGCTCCCTGACGGCGACTCCGTCAGCCCCGGACTAGCGCCGATCCCTGGGGGTTCGTCTCATGGAGGTCATCTCACGAAGACCTCCAAAATCTCCACCGCGACGTCGCCCCGGTTCTGAAACCCGTGCCGGGTGCCGGCGTCCATGAAATAGGGATGCCACGGCTGCACATCCACGGACGGCTCCCCTTCGAGGTCGAGCTGCATGGTCCCCGAGATCGGAACGAAGAGATGGAAGTTCACGTCGTCGTGGGAGTGGATGATCCTTCTCCCGCCGGGATCGACGACGACTCGCAGAGCGCGGACCTCCGGCTGGTCCCGCAGGACGGCGTTGCTGATGCCGACATTCTCGCCGCCGAGAGGACGGAGGGGTGAGGACCGGTCGCCGGTGATCGGGGGCTCCTGCGCGACGAGGACTGCGGTGAGCATTCCCAGCACGAACGCTGGTGCGGCGTATCTGAGCATGTCGGACTCTCCTTGACTTGACCCGGAAGTCGCGCCCGAGGTCGAACTCCTCGGTGCTTGGTCCTGCAAAAGCGTCGGCCTCGCTACTCCCTCAGCGCGAAGGTCACGAGGGTGTGCCCTGAGATGACGGAGACGTACTGTCGGCCGTCCACCATGTAGGTGACGGGCGCCATCACGATCTGACCACCGAGGCTGGCCTTCCACAGCAGCTCCCCCGTACGGGCGTCGAGCGCATGAAAGTGCCCCTCCCTCCCACCGGTGAAGAGGAGGTCGGAGGCGGTCGTGAGCATCCCGCTGTCGCTGACGTCGAACTGCTCGAATCTCCAGCGCGGCTCGCCCGTGTGGGGGTCCATAGCCAACAGTGCCGCGTGTCCGACCTCGTCGGTCCAGTTGTTGATCGGGGAGGTTCGGCCGATTCCGACTCCGGGAGCCCCCGGCACGGGGGTGAGCACGTCGAAGCCTCCGCCGAGGAACAGCCGTCCCGGTTCGTACTCCACCTCCTCCGGCCGGTAGATGGTCGCGTAATCCTCCCAGGCCGCGAAATAGAAGAGGCCCGTCCGCGGGCTGTAGGAGGGCGGGTACCAGTTGGTGCCACCCTGGTTGCCGGGCCAGGTGGGTGACCCCTCAGTCTGGGGCGTGGGAATCGGCCGCCCGTTCTCATCGAGACCACTGGACCAGTTCACCCGCACGAAAGGAGTGCCGGCGAGGAACTCCCCCGTGACCCGGTCGAGCACGTAGAAGTAGCCGTTCCGGTTCGCCCACAGCATCACCCTTCTCGGCTCCCCTTGCCAGTCCATGTCGACCAGGACCGGCACCTGAACCGAATCGTAGTCGTAACCGTCGTTCGGGGTGAATTGGAAGTGCCACACCAACTCACCCGTATCCACGTCCAGCGCCACTGCCGAGTCAGAGTACAGGTTGTCGCCCGGGCGCTGAGAAGGATTCCAATCCGGGCCGGGGTTTCCGATGCCCCAATAGGTCAGGTTGAGTTCGGCATCGTACGAGCCGGTGACCCAGACCGATGCGCCTCCGTGCTCCCAGTCGTCTCCGGCCCAGGTCTCGTGGCCGGGTTCTCCGGGGCCGGGAATCGTGTAGAACCGCCAAGCCTCCTCTCCGGTGTCGGCGTCGTAGGCCGCGATGTATCCGCGGATTCCGAACTCTCCGCCGCCGACGCCGACGATGACTTTGTCCTTCACGGCCAGGGGCGCCATGGTGATCGAATAGGCCAGGTTCACGTCTCCGACCTCGGTAATCCAGAGCGGCTGCCCGTTGGTGGCGTCGAGTGCTACGAGATGTGCGTCCAGGGTGCCCATGAACACCTTGTCTTCCAGGATGGCCACCCCCCGGTTGTTCGCGCCGCAGCAGACCCGGGCATTCGGGGCGTTCGTGTACTCGTAGACCCAAAAGACCCTGCCCGTCACAGCGTCGACGGCCATCACGTCGTTGGGTCGCTGTGTGACGTACATGATCCCGTCCACGACGATCGGGTTCGACTGCCACGCCCCGAAGACCCGGTTCGGGAGCATCCACTCGAGCTCGAGGCCGCTCACGTTGGAAGCGTTGATCTGCTCGAGTCGGCTGAACCGCTGGCTGGAGTAGGTGCCGTTGTACGTGAGCCAGTCCTCCGGCTCGTCGGCAGCGCCGAGGATCCGCTCGTAGGGGACCTGGGCAAACCCGGCTTCGTTAGCGCCGAGGACAGCCAGGGCGACGATTGCGACGAGCGTGCGTCGAGCCGTGTTCATTGCAGGCCTCCGAGCGAGAGGAGGTATCCCATGACGTCCGCGACCTCGTCGCTGGAAAGTGTCGTTGGCTGGTGGGTGGGGGTACGGCTCACCTCGTAGTCGATCATGTCCTCCTTCAGCAGGGAGCGAAGCCGCTCTTGGGAGTCGATCAGCTGGACCGAATACGTGTCTTCGTTGAGCCGGCGCCCCGTGACGATCTCCCCATCCCGCATCACGATCCGCACGGGCCGGTTGATTGGAAGCAGCGCCGTGTAAGGATCGAGCAGAGTTCGCTGCAGAGCCGCAGGAGTCCGGATGGCACCGATATCGCTCAGATCCGGGGCAGTCCTGGGGCCGCGTCCGTTCACGCGGTGGCACGAGGCACACTCCGCATCGCCTTCGAAAAGCGCTCTGCCCCTCCCTGGATCTCCGACCCGCACTGCCACCCCGGTAGGATCGAAGCCCGCGCGGATGTAGGCTACGATCCCCTCGAGCTCCGGCTGCGAGAGGTCGAAGGAGGGCATGCCGGCGTCGACGACACCCTCGGTGATGACCCGGCGCAGGTCGTCGTCCGAACGAGCGCTTCGAAACTGCCCTCGGCGCAGATCGACGCCGTCCACGCCGTCGCCGCCGGGTCCGTGACAAAGCGCACAGTCGCTAACGTACAGGCGCGAGCCGACTTCGATAGCCGCGCTCGTGTAGGTATGGTCTCCGAGGGCCTGCGCCGAGCCTCGCTGGGGCTCGGCGGCGAGCGCCAGGGCAACAACGAGGAGCGCACAGAGGCGAAGAAGACGCATGTCGACTCTCGTTCTAAGTTCGCATCCGAAGGGCGGCGTGCGGCCGACGTCATCGCCAACATCCGACTTCCCGAAGGACGGACGCAAGTTCCGTGGTCACGTTTTCCGAATCCGGAACGTTCTACCTGGGAAGGCGGCGCGGATCTGAGGCAGGAGGCCCGACGATGACAAGGATTCGGATCGTGGTGCTGGTGGCGCTCGGGGCGAGTCTCGGCGTCGGGTCCTGTGGTGGCTCAACCGTCTTGGGTCCTGTGGAGCCCGAAGAGATATCGATCATGCTCTCCGTGACCGGCGGCCTCGCGGGTGTCGACTATTCTTTCACGGTCGACGGCGGAGCCGGAGAGGTGCGAGGCGTCCGGTGCGTCTCGTTCTGCGACTTCACGGCGGGCGAGGTGCTTCTGGCGATCTCGTCCGGGCAGGTGACGGAGCTGGCCCGGCAGCTGGACGATGCCGGGGTTCCGGGGCTCGGCGCTCGGGACTTCGGTGTCGGGTGTTGTGACCTTCTGCACGTGGAGCTGACCTACCAGCGCGGCCGGCGCACCTCGCAAGTTCGGGGAACGGAAGATCGTCTTCCGGAAGACCTCGTGACCGCGATTCGGTACCTGCACCCTCTGGCCCGCCGCACTCTGCCCATCATCGTCTCGCCGGACACGCGTGACTCGGACTGGCCTCAGGATCCGTATGTCCTGGGAAGAGTGCTGGTCGAGGGCTCCGCGATTCGCGCGGACGTAACCTACTCGGGAGGATGCGAGCCTCATCCCATGGACCTGGTCGCGTGGGGAGAGTGGCTGGAGTCCTTCCCGGTGCAGATCAACGCGCTCATCACGCATGACGACGGGGATGACCCCTGCGACGCGGTGATTGCGGAGTCGCGGAGCTTCGACCTGTTCCCCCTCGCTCGCGCCTACGTGGAAGCGTACGGGGAGGGCGGGGGTGAGCCGCCGAGAGTGATCCTTCGGCTGTGGGACCCGACACCAGGCGGCCCGCGGCTGATCGAGGTCGAGCTTCCGCTGTAGTCGTCGATCTCGCGCGTAGAGGCCCGTCTGGCCTCGCAAAGGGCGTGGAACGCGCCTTCCCAATTGGGCGCCCTACCCTGTCTTGCCTCCGGCAGAGGGGGTTCCGCCGGGTGCTTGTACGGCTGACAGTGGAGCGATAGTCTTACCCAAGCACCCGCGCAGTGGGACTCTCACCCTCGAAGGAGTACCACGATGAGATCGTCTTTTCGGTTTCCCCTGTTGGTCGCGGCGCTGGCGGTTGCCGCGCCGAGTGCCTCGGCTCGACTAGAGATGCCGCGAACCCCGCACTTCAAGCTCCTGGAGCCTGCGTCGTGGCTGATCGAGAACGACCGCGGAGACCCACAGAAGGCGGGGCCCTGCGGCGGTTCGAACACCGATTGGGGAGAAGAGAGCTACATAATCACCGATGCTGTTGGCGGCTCACCGCTTCGGATTGCGGTTCAGGAAACCATTTACCATCCAGGACACTACCGGATCGCCTTGGGCGTGAACTCCCCCACTGAGCTGCCGCCCGACCCCGAGACCACGACGAGAGACAGTGACCGTGGACCTTGGTCGGTATCAGCGGTCATTCAGGATCCACCACAGCCTCCCATTCTCGCCGATGGGCTGTGGGAGCATCACGAGCGCCCCGAGGAGATGCAGACCTACGAGGCGGACATCCGGCTCCCGAACATCAACTGCGACAAGTGCGTCCTGCAGGTCGTTCAGTGGATGGCCGAGCACGCCTTCAACAATCCGGGAGGATACTCGTATCACCACTGCGCTCACCTGCGGATCACGGCCGACCCGTCGATCCCCTTGGACCAGGGCTGGCCGGCCCAGCGCTAGAACAAGCGTCGTAGCTCCGAGGCAGTGACAGCGGTCCCGGTCTCACTTCGAGGCTGGGATCGCATCTTCACAAACCAGCTTCCAAGATGGCTCGTCCTTCGTTCGTGGCCTCTACCGAGGTGCGGATGATCCGCCAGCCCTCGCGCACCCGCCTCGCCACGTCCTCTCCCGTGTTGGCCGAGATCGCGCATGCCACGTCATGCCGCTGGCTCGCCGNNGCTGAAACGCGTCGGCCGATCCCACGCCCCAGGCCCAAGCGGCGTTTCCGACCGAGGAGCCTCGGATACCTGCCGGCTCAGGATAGGGGGAGCCTCGCAGCTGCGGGTAGCGCATGGTGGAGACCGCGCACGCCGCCTCCTCGGGGGTGTCCACGCCGTTGAAGATGACCCCGTAGAAGCCCATGTCGAGCGCCTGCTTCACGACCCACTCGGATTCGAGGGGGGGCGGCGCGAAGCGCGCGAAGAGGGCCACGTTCGGTTGTGGGTTGCCCTTCCGAAGGATCGACTGCTTGTCTCCCGTTAACAGTAGGAACATGCTCAGCGCCGGGAAATCCATCGGGCTGTGCTCCATGTCTACGTACACGAAATCCGCGGGCGCCCGAGCCACCTGACGAGCGTAGGAGAGCGACAGATCCTGGGGGCTCAGCCCGTACACGGTCTCACCGGCCTCGAGCTTGGCGATCACGGGATTCAGGTGGACAGGCTCCTGGGCCCCCAAGATGCATGGCACGAGGAGGATGTAGGCCCACGGGACGATCGACGATGCCCCAAGGGCGAACGATCTCCCACGGCTGAGGTTCACTCGGGGCCCTCCAGCTGGTCATGGACGCGTCTCCTTTTCGAGTTGGGCCGGCGCTGGCGGTCCGACACGCAAGATACTCCGGTTCGGCCGACGCTCGCGGATCCCGGCTCGCAAGATCTTCGAGTGGGCCGCCGCTGGCGGTTCCAGTTCGCAAGATCCTTCCGAAGTGGGGTGCCGCTCGCGGATCCGGCTCACAGGATCCTCGAGCCGGGCGCGTGCTGGGTGGTCTGCCTGGCAAGATAGGCCTCCCGAACCGAGCCGACATGGGGATCGGATGGGCGTTCCACTATGCGACCCCGAACGCGGGCCACCAACGTGCCAGGGCATAGCCTAGGGTAACGAGGACGAAGAGAACCAGCAGGGAAGCCATC